>Ga0136627_1000147_pt1 | contig 22689 bp, 23 predicted proteins | sample AntDrymUQ4892206_2_FD_104652 | JGI IMG/M metagenome (GOLD analysis project Ga0136627, IMG submission 104652) | Polar desert sand microbial communities from Dry Valleys, Antarctica - metaG UQ489 (22.06) | ecosystem: Environmental > Terrestrial > Soil > Desert | place: Antarctica: Dry Valley... | reverse complement strand
GTTTCCGGTTCGTCCACGGTCGAGCCAATTAGCTCGCTCAATGCCGAGAAGTTCCAGAGCGAGAATCCGGGCGTCTCGATCGCTGTGGACGGCCCGGGTACCTCAGACGGCTTCGAGCTCTTTTGCAACGGCGAGACCGACATCTCTGACGCCTCTCGACCCATCGAGGAAGAAGAAGTCACCGCCTGCGAGGAGAACGGTGTTGAGTTCGTCGAACTCAAGGTCGCGATTGACGGCCTCTCGGTCATCACCTCGTCGGAGAACAGCGAGATCGAATGTCTCGATTTCCTCGACCTCTATGCCCTAGTCGGTCCCGAGTCCGAGGGTTTCGAGAACTGGAGCGATGCGAACGATCTGGGGGAGGAGCTCGGGGCGCCAACCACCCCTTACCCGGATGTGCCACTCGAGGTAACCGCTCCTGGTGAAGAGTCCGGCACTTTCGATTCCTTCATCGAGATCGTGTTGGAGGGGATCGCAGTCGACGAGCGCGACCAATCGGAGGACGGCCCCTTCGTCCGCGCCGACTACACGGCCTCCGCCAACGACAACGTGATCATCGAGGGCATTGGTGGAAGCCCGACATCACTCGGCTGGGTTGGGTACGCTTTCGCGGAGGAAGCGGGTGAAGCGGTAAAGCTGCTTCAGGTCAGCAATGAGGCCGAGGACGTGGAGTGCACCGAGCCGATCCCTGAGACCATCTCCAGCGGCGAGTACCCCATCGCGCGTGACCTCTACATCTACGTCAAGCAGGAGAGCATCGAAAACAAGCCCGAGGTTGAGGCCTTCGTGGACTTGTACCTCAGCGACGATGGTTTGGCCTCGGTGGGTGAGGTCGGTTATGTGGACCTCGCCGACGAGGATAAGCAGGTGACGATTGATAACTGGGAGGCCGGGGAGCTCGGTCCGGTGATCAGCCAGGAGTAGGGTTTGGCAGTTCGGACGGAGAGGGAGCGAAGCATCGACTCCGTTCCCTCTTGGCTTGCAAGGATGAGGCACGAGAACTAGCGTTCGGAGCGAAATGGGGCAGGCAGCACCACCAGGTTCATCACTCAGTCTCAAAGACTTGCGAGGCAGTCCACAGAGGATTCGGCGAGAGCGAATCGTGCGCGGCCTGTTCTTCGGGGCGGCCGCCCTCTCGATCGTAATCAGTGGAGCCATCGTCCTATCGCTCTTTGGTGAGGCCCTCACCTTCCTTAGGAACGTTGATCTGGGAGCCCTGTTCGAACCCACGGGCGGCTGGTTTCCGCGACGCGGTCGTTTTGACGTCTTCACGATCATTACCGGGACGCTCGTAGTGTCCCTTATAGCGATGCTCGTTGCGGCACCCCTCGGGCTGGGAGCGGCGCTGTATCTCTCTGAGTACGCCAAACCCAGGGTTAGGAAGTTCCTCAAGCCCATTCTCGAGATCCTGGCGGGGGTCCCGAGCGTTGTGATGGGCTACTTCGCGCTCACCTGGATAGCCCCGAACCTCATCGACTCCGTGTGTGCGGCCCCCAAGGCCTTCAATCTTGGTGCGGCCGGCATCGCAGTCGGCCTCCTGATCACGCCTTTAGTGGCGTCCGTTGCTGAGGACTCATTCCGCTCGGTGCCCATGGCCCTGCGCGAGGCGTCATATGGGATGGGCGCGCGTCAGCGCACGACGGTGACGAGCATTGTCTTTCCGGCCGCGGTCTCCGGAGTTGTCGCTTCGCTTATTCTCGGTTTGTCACGCGCCATAGGCGAGACCATGGTGGTTGCCATTGCCGCTGGCGCAACTGGGGGTTCTTTGTTCACACTTGATCCCTGCGGTCCGGGCCAGACCATGACCGCGGCGATGACCTCGCTTGCGATCGGAAGCGATCAGGTGCGGGGCAGCGAAGGAACCTTCGAGAGTCTCTTCTTCGTGGGCCTCGTGTTGTTCTTCATAACGCTGATGCTGAACCTCCTCAGCGAACGATTCGTTCGACGAGTGAGACAGAGGTACTAAATGGCTGCAAGGACCGAGGCGCTTACCACAAGGGACATCGTTCTCAAGGACCTGACCAAGGGGGCGCGCACCGACATAAAGGGACAGGGCTTTCAGATTCTGCTTCTGCTGTCGTTGTTGATCTCGTTGCTGTTCCTGGTCGTGCTCCTGCTCGACATCTTCTTCAACGCGTTGCCGGTCCTGCAGGAGCGCGGGATCTCGGATGTGATCGAAAAGCCGGTCTCCTCTCTAGCTGAGCGGGCGGGCGTCTCGCAGGGCATCTACGGTTCGCTGCTGCTTACTGCCTTTGTGGTCGTCATTGCGTTTCCGCTCGGAATCGGAGCAGCGGTCTATCTCGAGGAGTACGCAGCCGACACTCGGTTCAACCGCTTCATCAACGTCAACGTGCGTAACCTGGCGGGCGTGCCATCGGTCGTCTTCGGTCTTCTGGGTCTGGCTCTATTCGTAAAGCTGTTCTCGAGTTTCACGGGCGGTAGGACAGTGTTGTCGGCTGGACTGACGCTCGCCATCCTCGTCTTACCTCTCGTGATCATCACGGCCGCGGAAGCGATTCGAGCCGTGCCCAACAGCATCAGAGAAGCGGGCTACGGCGTGGGAGCGACGAAGTGGGAGGTCATTCGCTCACATGTCCTTCCCAGCGCGGCTCCGGGCATTCTCACCGGGACAGTGCTCTCCCTGTCGCGGGCCATCGGCGAGACGGCGCCGTTGCTGATGGTTGGCGCGGTGAGCGGTTTCTTTGCCGTACAGGCGGATACGGTGTGGGACAGGCTCCAAAGTAACTTCACGGCGCTCCCTGTGATCGTGTACAACTGGGCGAGGCAGCCCTCAGAGGGGTTCCGGGAGCTCGTCTCTGTTGCCATCATCGTGCTGTTGGTTCTGACTCTGAGCGCCAACGCGATCGCGATAGTGCTCCGCAATCGCTATGACAGGAAGTGGTGAAATGAACACCAGAACGACAACCAAGGGAGACCGGACGACTCAGCGACGGGTTGAGGTCGATGCTTCTCGCCACGGTGGCTTTGCGGAAAAGGAACTCGTCTTCGAGATCAAAGATCTTTCGGTCTACTACGGGTCCTTCAAGGCAGTGCGGGACGTGGACCTGGTCATTCATAAGAGCGCCATTACCGCTTTGATCGGCCCCTCCGGATGTGGCAAGACCACCTTTATTCGTTGTCTCAATCGGATGAACGACCTAATCGACACGGCTCGCGTCGAAGGCGAGATCAAATACCACGGGGTGAATCTCTACGACAAGAAGGTCGACGCAGTCGAAGTGCGGAGGCGAGTCGGCATGGTCTTCCAGAAACCCAATCCTTTTCCGAAGTCGATCTACGACAACATCTCCTTCGGCCCCAAGATCTCGGGCTTTAAGGGCAACATGGACGAACTCGTCGAGCAGGCGCTGGTCAAGGCCGCTCTCTGGGACGAGGTGAAGGACCGACTAAAGGAGTCTGCCATGGGGCTCTCGGGCGGTCAGCAACAGCGCCTCTGCATCGCACGATGTGTCGCAGTGGAGCCGGATGTGATCCTCATGGACGAGCCCTGCTCCGCCCTCGACCCGATCGCCACCGGTCGCATCGAAGACCTCATGCAGGACATCAAGAACGACTACTCGATCGTCATCGTCACGCACAACATGCAGCAGGCGGCGCGCGTGAGCGACATGACCGCCTTCTTCACCGCCGAGGTCAACGAAGAGCAAGACCGGCGCACTGGGGTTCTGGTCGAGTACGACAAGACCGAGAACATCTTCCAGACGCCTTCCGATGAGAGGACCGAGAATTACGTTACCGGACGGTTCGGCTGAGCCAAGTCACGAGGACTCCAGGCCTCTAAGGACGGCGTTCGCTTTCGAGCTGGAACAACTTCGGCTCCAGATCGAGGTCATGGCTTTGCGCGTCGACGAGGCGCTGCAGCGATCGACGACGGTTCTCCTCACCGGTGACCTAGATCTGGCCGAGAAGGTCATCGCCAGCGACGACGACATCGACGACATGCTCGTGTCTCTCACCGAGCGCTGTTACGACCTTCTCGGTCGCCAGAACCCTGTGGCGTCCGACCTTCGGCTCGTCGTGTCTGTGATCCGCATCCTCAGCGACCTCGAGCGCTCGGGCGACCTGTGCCTGCGCATCGTCAAGCTCGCCCCCGACCACGACCTCATCAAGAGCAATCTCGGGACCTACGGCATCCTGCGTGAGATGGCAACGGAGGCCCAAGAGTTGTTTCGGACCGCGATCAAAGCATGGTCGACGCGCGACCTCCACCTGGCCAAGACGTTGGAGGAGCGAGACGATGCCATGGACGCACACAACCGGGCGCTCATGGAGGGAATCATGATGATGCAAGGACCCGGCGCCGTTCCCATGGCGGTCAAGACGCTGCTGGCGGGCAGGGCCCTCGAGCGAATCGCCGACCACTCCGTGATGATCGGCGAGCGTCTGCGCTACATGCTCACCGGTAATCCCGAGTCGTTATCGGCGGAGATCAGACCGACGAGGCGCGCCGGCGGCAACGCGACGTCTCAGGGTTTCTGAGAGCGGCCCTACGGCACGAACTTGTAGCCGAGCCCTCTGATCGTGACGAGGTGGGCCGGGGTGTGTGGGTCCTCCTCGCACTTTGCTCGCAGCCGCTTGATATGCACGTCTAGCGTGCGGGTGTCGCCGAAGTAGTCGGCCCCCCAGATGCGATCGATGAGGGTCTCGCGCGTGAGGACCCTGCCGGAGTTCTCCATGAGCAGCTCGAGCAGCTCGAACTCTTTGCGCGGAAGATGGACTTGATCGCCACGAACGGTGACCTCGAACCGATCGGGGTCCAGGCGAACCCCGCCGCCCTCGAGGACTCCGTCCGCACCCGTCGCTTCGTTCGAACTCCGCCGGAGCACCGCCTTGATGCGAGCAAGAAGCTCACGCGAGCTGAACGGTTTCGTGACGTAATCGTCGGCCCCCAGTTCGAGCCCGAGCACTTTGTCGATCTCGGTGTCGCGCGCCGTCAACATGATGATCGGCACGGACGATGAGCGCCGGATCTCCTTGCAGATCTCTTCACCCGCCATACTCGGCAACATCAAGTCGAGTAGCACCAGGTCGGCGCCTGCGGTCTTGAAGCGATCGAGACCCTGGGATCCGTCGGTGTAGCGAGCAACCTCGAAGCCCTCGCGTTGAAGCTGATACTCGAGTGCTTCGCCAAAACCTTCCTCGTCTTCTATCAACAGGATCTGCGGCAAGTCTTGGTTCCTCCTCGTTGTTCCTAGCCCGCCGAAAGGATTCGCTGTTGTGGTGGCGGGACGGCGGGAATGCGAGCGGTGAAGATGGAGCCGCGACCGAGTTCGCTCTCCAAGCGGACTTCTCCTCCGTGTAGCTCGGCCACGTGCTTCACGATGGCCAGACCGAGGCCCGTGCCGCCTCGATCTCTCGAGCGGGCCCGGTCGACACGGTAGAAGCGTTCGAAGACCCGCGCTTGCGCTTCGAGCGGAATGCCTATTCCGCTGTCGCTTACTCGCACGATGGCGTTGCCACCATCCTGGTAAACGTCGACCGACACGCGCCCTCCCTCCAGGGTGTAGCGGATGCCGTTCTCTACGAGATTGCGGATGAGCACCGTCATCTGAGACTCGTCGCCCTTGACGAAGACCCCTCCGCTGATCTCCACGTTGAGCTCGATGCTTTTGACGCGGCCGTCGACCCGCGCGTTTTCGATGACCCTCCGAGCGCTCGCGGACAAATCCACCAGTTCCTCGGGAACGGCCTGCGGCTCCTCGAGGCGCGAGAGATCGAGCAGGTCGCCGATCAAGCGACCGAGACGCGCCGCTTCGAAGACGATTCGATCGGCGAATCGGGTAGCCGCCTGAGGATCGTCGCCCACGGCCTGCCTCAGCGCCTCCGCCAGGGTCTGCATGCTGGCCACCGGGCTCTTGAGCTCGTGGCTGGCATGGGCGACGAACTCCCGCCTGATCCGCTGAGTCCTGAGCTCCTCGGTAACGTCTTCGATGACCACCACCACGCCGTCGTGGTCGCCGAGTGGCTCGGCGCGAACGCGAAGCGATTTGCGGGCGGGGAACCAGATCGAGACGGTCTCTTCGACGCCTCCGTCCGAGTCGAGGGCGCGACGCGCCACCGTGCGGACCTCGTCGGAAGGGAGCCGAGGGGGGAGCGAGCCCTCGGGGAAGCCGAGAAGCGCCCGCGCGGCCTCGTTGGCCGCCACCGGCCTCAGGAGGTTGCTGAGAACGACGAGACCCTCGGCCATGCGCTCGACGATGGCCCACTCGGTTCCTGGGACGGGCCCCTCGTCGGAGCGGGGGGGTCCCTCTGCCGGCGGGGCGAGATCGCCGGACGGCCGGCGATCGAGGACGACGCGAATCGCAAGGGCCAGACACACCCCTGCCAGTGAAATCGTGATAACGAGCCAGGCCAGGTCATTCATATTCGATTCATCTTCTCTGCTCAAAGCATAGTTTGAGCCAGCGGGGCGAGGCAGGCTCAAGGCCATGAAGTCATGACGATTTCCACTCACGTTCCCGTGCCGTTCAAGGTCACCCTCGCTCCTCATGGATACTGAGGGCGTGGTACGGATCAATTTTCACGAGGAGCTCGAGATCGCCGAGGGCGGCCTCATGTCGGAGGGGACTCAGGTCCGCCGGCAGCTTCAGCGTGTGCTCGAGGCGCTCGAACGGCGGGACGCCGAACTCGCCAGACAGGTCATTGTGGACGACGATCGCGTCGACGACGCACACATCGCAACCGAGAGCCGACTCATGAGCCTGCTCGCGCTCCAGGCGCCGGTCGCCACCGACTTGCGGCTCATCAGAGCCATCATGCACTCCAATCTTCACCTCGAGCGCATGGGTGACTTGTGCGTGAACATGGGCAAGTTCGTCCTGGCCGATCACACCTACCCACCGGACTCCCCGATGATGACCCGTCTCCGTGAGATGGGTGTGAGGGCCGGCGAGATGCTCGACATCGCGCTCTCCAGCTTCGCGTCCAGGGATCTGCTGCTCGCCGAGACGCTTCCGATCAAGGACAACGCCATCGATCGCCTCAACCGGGGGATGCTCGACGATCTCAAGCAGTACGTCGGCGACGAGGAGAGCTTCGAGCTCGCCACCTACCTCGTGCTCGTGTCTCGCTACCTCGAGCGCTTCGCCGACCATGCCGTCGACATCGGCGAGCAGGTCTCCTACCTCGTCACGGGCGTGCTGCGTGAGTTCGAGGACGCCTCACACCCCGAGTCCACCCCAGACGACGCAGACAGCAGAGAGTTTTAGCTCCCGCCGCCGAGCCGAGAGATTGTGGGTCGCCATACGCGCCCAGCGAACACCAGTCCCCACAATCAACCGGAGGGGCCGGCTTAGTCGGCCCCGGTCCAAATTCGTCCCCTTGATGTCGGGTTCGGTTCTTGCCTGTCGGTACTAGTTCGACGCCCGCTCTCAGGGTTTCGGTTTCCCCACCGGCCGCAGGCGCAGGAGGGTCGCCTCGGGGCGGCAGTTGAAGCGGATCGGGCTGAACCTGCCCTGGCCGAGGCCAGGGCTGACGTGGAGCCAGGAAGACCCCACCCGGTGCGGCCCCCCCGCCAAGCCCGCCGGCAGGGAGGAGTTGGTGACCACCGCACCCGCCCACGGCACTCGCACCTGACCGGCATGGGTGTGGCCGGCCAGGATGAGATCGAAGCCTGCGAGTGCGAAGTGGCTCACGATCTCGGGCGAGTGCATCACGCCGATGGCGCACGCGTCGCCCTCCTGCCTGGAGATGTGCTCCGTGCGATGGCGGCTGAGATAGGGATCGTCCACTCCGACGAGACGAACCGGGCCCCCGGATGTCTCGGCCACCTCAGAGCGATTGGTCAAGGGGACCCAACCCTTGGCCCGCAGGCCGCCCTCGAGGCGCTCGACGTTCGCGCGGCGCGGGCTCAGCTGACGCTCCCCGGTCCAGTACTTGGCGTAGCTCTGGAAGGTGCTCTGGTAGTAGTCGTGGCTACCGAGGACGTAGTAGCGGCCGAGCCGTCCCTCGAGGCCGGCGAGAAGCTCGACGACCGGATCGATTCCTGTGTCGTCTTGGATCAGGTCCCCTGTGGCGACGACCAGGTCCGGGGTGCGACCCAGGCGGGCGGGCAGGCGGCTGAGCCACCGCGCTCGCGACTTGTCGCGCGCCCCGAGATGAGTGTCTGAGACATGGAGGATGTCGAGACGGGGCACGCCGGGCCCTACTTGGAGGTCGTGAGTAACTAGACGAAAGAGGTGGGGCTCGCACAAGGAGTAGACGACGATCCCGGCGCCTGTCCCGGCCGCGCCAGCTACCGTCCGCTTGCCCACTTTCCAGCGACTGCTCATGGCTTCGAGGATACTGGTGGCAGTGAGGCTGTCTCTGAGGTGGAAGATCGTCGGTGGCTTCGGTCTCCTTTTGGTGCTCATCGGGCTCCTTGGTTATGTGACCCTGTCGCTGTTCTCCTCCCTGCGCCAAGTACAGCGCCGGGTCTTCAACGACGCTGTTCCCGGCGTGATCGCCGTCGACGAGATCGTCCGCTCCTATACGGCCCAAAGCGCTGCGGTGCGGGGATTTCTGGTTCAACCCAATCAAGAGCTGCTCGAGCAGTACCGCGGCGAGGTTGCGAACGTCGACATCGTCATAACCGAAAGCGCCGAGCTGTTCACCTCGAACCGCGAGATCGAGCTCCTCGAGCAGCTGACGGACTTCGGGGAAGAGTTCCAGGAGCAGGTGGATGAGCGAGTGGTCCCCCTCGCCTTGGAGGGAGAGAGAGCGCGGGCTCAGGCCCTGTTCAGCGCCGAGGGCGCCCCTTTGGTCCTGCAGATCGAGTCCTTCGGCGAGGAGCTGCGCGATCTTCAAAACGAAGTTGTCCTGCGCGCGGAGGAGGACCTGAACGCTCGCTCCAACCAAGCGCGTTTCACTCTCGTCGCAGTGGTGATCGGAGCCCTGGGCGCGGGTCTCCTGCTCACAATCATCCTCCCTCGGAGGCTCTCCTCCAGCCTCTCCGAGTTGGTCGATGCGGCCCGGGCTATCGGGCGCGGCGACTTCGATCAAAGAATCGACATCCGCTCGGGAGACGAGGTCGAGGAGCTCGGGGACCGATTCAAGGAAATGCAGGCGGCCCTCAAGCGGCTCCAGCAACTGGCGCTGCAAGATCGGGAGCTCGAGATCGCGGGGGCCATTCAGCGCAACCTGTTGCAGCGCACTCTGCCAGCGACCTCGACGGTCAAGCTCGTGCCCACGCAGCGCCAGGCCAACCTCGTCGGCGGCGACTGGTACGACGTCGACGCGACCGGCACGTCGGTCACCGTCGCGGTCGGTGACGCGTCGGGCAAGGGCATAGCCGCCGCGTTGATGGCAACGGTGGCCCTCTCGGTGTTGCGGGCCGAACGAGGGCAGGGGGCGTCGGTGAAGCGCATCATCCAGCGGGCGAACGAGGCACTGAAGGAGGCGACCGAGCCCGAGTCGTTCACGACTTTGGTCTATGCCAGCGTGGACTTTCGTAGCGGGGAGGCCACCTGGCTCAATATGGGCCACCCCTCTCCATTCCTCCTGAGGCCGAGCCATGTCGAGCACAGCGACGGCCGGCCCGTGGGGTACTTCCTGGAGGGGCCTCGGAATCGTGCGTTGGGCTGGTTCGACGACCCCGGCACGGACGAGACGACGCTCCGCCTGGACCCAGGGGATCGGTTGATCTTCTACACCGACGGGTTTCTCGAGGCGAAGTCCTCAGAGGGCGTCATTTTCGGTGAGAATCGGTTCGCTGAGGCGCTGGTTCGGCTTGCACCGCTTGACTCCGACCACCTCGGTGAGGAGCTGGTGCGGGACGTGGAGAGCTTCGCCGCAGGTAAGCTGGATGACGACCTCACGATGCTCGTTATCGAGTTCCTGGGTTCCCCGCCGGCGGGAGAGGCGGTGCGAGAGCCCGATCGAGTGGATCGAGCAGCGAAGCTGGAAAACTGACGGGAGAAGAGCGTGGCACAGCAGAAGGTAGAGATCGACATTCAGGACAAGGGCGACTACCGGGTCCTGGTTCCGGTCGGCGACCTCGATGTGTACACCGTCGGTTCTCTCCGGGACGCGCTCGGCAGGATGATCGAGCAAGAAACGTCACGGGTCGTGGTGGACCTCGACGGAGTTCCCTTCATGGATTCGTCTGGGCTGGGCGCGCTCATGGGTGGCGTGAGACGTCTGCGCGAGGCGGGCGGGGACCTTGCCATCTCCTGTACGCGCGAGCAGCATCTCAAGTTGTTCACGATCACGGGTTTCGGCGAAGGCGTATCCATCGCTCCCACCGTCGAAGAAGCCGCAAAGGGCTTTCGCGACTAGACCCAGAGGATGGCTTCTTCGGCTCCGAGCCATAGCCAAGGATGACGCTGCTTCAGGGCTTGCCTCAACGGCTCGCGCACCAGCGACGAGCACCCCGCGATTCCGCGTACACCGGCCGAGCTCGCGACTGAGGGCCGAGCGGCGGTCGAGGCCGACGCTCAAGTTCTGCACCTACACGCGTACGATCGCGACGGTGGGGAACCTTCGGTGCAGGGCCGACGACGGCAGCCTTGCAAGCGGTCCGGGCTGCTTGTCCCGGGGTTCCGATCTCCTTGAGCACTTCGGCGGACATCGAGACTCATCCGCTCCGGTTGCAATCCATCGCGCGGTGGACGGACCTACCCGACCTGGTCGCCGCCAACCAAGGAGAAGCGGGCATCGTCGAAGTCTGCGATCTGCTAACTGAACGTGGCGCCGGGATCGAGGCGGGACTGCTGCATCTCGATGACGTAGACAGGTTCGCGTACTCCGGCTTAGCCGAGCGATGCGTCCGCGTTCTACTCGAAAGCGGGACGCGGATCCCATCGCGGCCGTCGCGCACGCCGCCGCGATGGAGCACGCTCTCGCAGACGCTGGGGTGACTCTGAAACAGGTCCATCACGGCGACGGCGTCGCCACCTGGCATGTCATGGCTCGGGCTGTGCGGCGGGGCCACGGAATACGCGCGGGTCTCGAGGACACTACGAAGCTCCCGGACGGACGGCTCGCTGTGGACAACGCCTGGCTCGTCAGGTTGGCCGCTGAGATGCTGGCGGGCGAAAACCGCGACCTAGGGGAAGGGGCTCGCCGGCGTTCCTGAGAATAGGTGAAGCCCAGGCGAGCATGGCGAGAGTCTCACTTCTTCTTCCGGACGTCCTTGCCCGCCGGCATCTCATCTGTTCCACTCGATCTTGCCTCGTGTGCGGCGGCTGCCCGTCGCCCGGCCTCCGTTGTGGGTCCGGCGTCATCCGAACCCGACGGCTCCGAGTGATTCTGAGGCGGGGGATCGGCTCCCTCGTCGCTCTGCTCTTTGTCGGTTGACGGTCCCTCGAGCGGTCGGTCCTTCGGATCGTCATCCTTCTTCGCGTCAGTTTCGAGCGGAGTGGTGCCGGTCGACTCCCTCCTCTTCTTCTCTTTGTCGTCCGGCTTGCGGGCGGCCATCTCCGCCTTTTGCGCCGCCTTCTGTGCTCGAGTGGTCGCTCTTTCAGCGCGTTTCTGAGCGCGCAGCGCGGTCTTTTGGGCTCTGGTTTGCTGCGCCTTGGTGCGGGCAGCGGTCTTGATTCCGCCGTCGCGCGTCCGAGCGCGCAATGCGGTCGCGACCACGAGCATTGCGATCACCGCTATGAGCGCCGAGGAGACCGACACCAGGATCAACTGTGCTGACGTCATGAAAGACTCCTGCGGGACGCCTAGGTAATGACGAAACCGGGCCAAACTAACCGAGAGCAAGAGTCCACGGGAGACGGTGCGCAATGGGAATCGAGCAGGATCTGCTTCGGGTCTCGTTCACCCTTGTTCGCTTCGCCGCCTTCGTTGGCAACGCTCTCCTCTTCGGCGTCGTGCCGCTGCTACTGCTGGTACTGCGTCCGGGCTTCAAGGTTCTCGGGGCGGAGTCGTGGAGCGGCGGCCGTGCCGACCTGGCGCTTCGGCTCGAGGGACTGGCGCGCTCCGCTCTCGTCGCAAGCGCGGTGTCGACCGTGCTTGCGTTGTTGCTGCAGACTGCGCTCGTGGCCACGCTGGGCGATGGTGAACTGCGCCTCAGCTCTTTGGAGTCGGTGTTAGGTACGAGCTTCGGCATCTGGAGCTCGGTCCGCCTGCCCGTGCTTGCCGCTCTCGCGGTCCTGCTGTTCAAGCGCATTCAGGTCGCGGCCTTAGCGGGAATAACGGATTCAGAGAAGGGTCCTGGCCTCGCATGGTGGAGCCTCTGGGGAGGGCTGGGACTCGTGCTCTTGGCGACCTGGTCGTTCTCGGGCCATGCCGCGGTGTCCTCACCACGATGGGCGGCCATCTTCAACGACATCGTCCATCTGGCCGCCGGAGCGACGTGGTTTTCGGGCATCATCGTCCTCGCGATTGCCCTGCCGGATTCGTGGCAGGGTAGAGAGCTCCTGGATCGAACCCGTGTTCTGTCGGAGGTCGTAGGACGCTTCTCGCGCGTCGCGCTCGTGTCTATTGCGATCGTGGCCGCTACCGGGACACTCAATTCCTTCTTCAACGTCGAGAGTCCGGGAGACCTCATCGACAGTGGCTACGGTCGCACGCTCGCGCTGAAGATCACACTGTTCTTCGTCATTGTGGGACTGGGAGCGGTGAATCATTTTTTCGTGCGCCGCCGACTCGAGCAGGCAACGAAGGAGAGTGGGGCGAAGGATCCCTACGGGCTCTTTCGCAAGACGCTCGCGGCCGAACTCGTCGTGGGCCTGTTGCTAATGGCCTCTACCGGGCTACTGGTTGGGCTGGCTCGCACCAAGGACGCGCCCCCACAGACTGCTCCGGTGCTCAGGCTCGAGCGCGGACCGGACTCGGGTCGGTCTTCCTGAGGAACAGACCGCCGCCGATCCCCAACAGCAGAGCGGTGGCGAGTGCAACGAGCAGTGTCCCGGATTCCGGCTCGAGCACATCCGAAGGCGCGGCACTGAGCCGCTGCTGCTCATCGGCCTCCTGAGGCAGGACCCCGGGCTCACCGTCCACGGTTGAGGGGGCCGTGGGGTCGGCCAGTGGCGACTCGCCGGTGGTGTCGCTGAACGGGCCCTCGAGACCCTTGTCCAAGGCCGGTGCCGGTGCCTCCTTCGTGTGGTTCGAGTGGTCTGTGGTGGAGGGGGCGGTGCTCGAGGGCATCGTGGAGCTGGTGGGGCTTGAGAAGCTCGGCGTCATCGAGTGAGTCGAGTGCTCCATTCCGGTGGTGGTGGAGGTACCGGGGGCGGTGGCCGTTCTCATGTCGCTGCTGTCGCCGTGCCCGCCGTGGTGACCGCCGCTGCCGCTGGTCGAGCCCCAACTCTGCTTCTTGCTTTTTTCGTTGCCGCCGTGACCGTCGTGGTTCTTGTCCTTATCCTTGTCTTTCTTACCGTCGCAGTCCGTTCCCCCGTGGGTGTTAAACCAGAAACTGTAGGTCTCGGGCTTCTCGGGTTCGTCGTCGGGCGGAGGCTCGGGGTCCGGATCTTCGCCCTCTTCGCCCTCCTCATCCTCTTCGGAAGTTGCGTCGTCTTCCTCGAGCCAGTACTCGACGAGAACCTGATGGCGTCCCCGGAACCGCTCGGTGAGAGCGACCGTCGCGAGCCTCCCCTTGATGGTGGTCGCCCCACTCACGACCTCGTCGTCGCACTCATCGCTGGTCACGGTGATGGCGGCGCCGTGACGTCCGTCGTCGTCCTCACCCGCCTCGGGCTCGGCCCGCAGCTTCTCCTTGAACTTGACCATGACCTTGTCGGGCTTGTGCGCCTTCTCCCGGTGGCTTGGAAGGGTCGCCTCGATGTCCTCGTGGTCCGGAGGTCTCGGGTCTGCGAGGGCCGACGTTGCCCCCATACTGAGGGCGAGCGCGACGACACAGGCGGCGAGGCCCGCCGATCGCACCGTTCGTGCCCTCATCTTCATTTCTTTCGGTCCTCCGTCCTCGGCCGACCAGAGGCCTTTCGGGGCCCTCCGCGTGACCCTTCATCCTACCCATTGGCGGGCGTAATGACTACGCTAGTCCGAACGGACTATGCGCTCTCTGGTCATCCACGGCCACCAAGAAGGGTCCTCCTTAGCTATCAACTCTGCGAGCCCCGGTCGCTAGGGTCTAACCACCGGCCTAAGACGAGATGGTGGAGGCAACAACCGTGGGGACAGACACAAGCGTGGCGATACACACAAGCGTGGCGATAGACACCGATCAGGACTGGAGGGCGTACGCCCTATGCGCCAAGAACGACCCGGATCTCTTCTTCGCTGCTGGTGCTCTCGAGCACAAGCTCGCCAAGACGGTCTGCCGCGGGTGCCCGGTTCGCAGTGAGTGCCTCTCTTATGCGATGGATGCTCCCGTCGACCACGGTGTTTGGGGCGGGATGACCGAGCGCGAGCGCCGCCGCTACCGTAGGCGCGCACCCCACGGCGACTGGCGCGCGCTTCTCGCCAACTCCGCTTAAGAGGCCGGCGAACCGCTAGGTTCGGAGGTTCACCTCGAGCAGATCGCATGTGTCTCGCCAGCGATTCGCCAGATCCTCCGGCAGCCCGGGGACGTTGAGGCGCTTCTCGGCGACCTTTTCCGCGACCGTGTCCCATTCTTCGCCCGGAGGAATCGGTCTCACGTTCGCGCTCAACTCAGCGATCCTGTAGTTCTTACCTTTCGAGCGCAAGATGACGTCCGCCTCACGCATCTGCGAGGCACCCGGAAGGGTCTGCTCGCGCTCACCCGAGAGGACATAGATCTTCGAGGTCTTGTTGTCGTAGATGAACCACACGGGCATCTGCAAGGTCTGGCCCTCATGGATCCAGCGCAGCCATAGGATCGTCGACTTTTTGAGCGCCTCTTGGACCGCCGCAGAGGCAGTGGTGCCCGCCTTTGCAAGGTGCTGGTCGCTCCACCCGATGTCTTCTGACGCGGCGTAGGTGACGTCGTCCCAGGTCTTGTCGGTTGCGGTCAGCACGTACCACTCAGAGAGGTTGAAGAAGCCCTCGATAGCGTCGGCGTAAGCGGCGTACTCGCGGTAGTAGGCGAGCTCGATGTCCCCATCGGTCGGTCGTTCCCTGAAGCAGAAGACCCAGTTCGTCGAGTGGGTGCTCAGGTAAGCCTCCGCCCAATGAACCCTGGGCTCGGCGACCTCGAGGTGAAGGCCGAGCGAGTCACCAGGGACGTTGGCCTGAAAGGCCGTCCAGTAGACCTGGACGACGCGCCGGACGTTGTTCTCGAGCGTGATGCGAAGGGCGGCCGCAGTGCCGGCTGCTTCGCCGTGCTTGACGCCGCGCCGCCCCACGGCGCGGGCGACCTCGTCGAGAATGGGGGCCAGGCCACCCGACAGCGTCCGCTCGGTCGTTGCCATCAGCCCAGAGGGGACGACTGATAGGCGGATCGGAACATGAAGAACGCCGGAGGCAGGAAGCCGATCAGAAAGAGAACGAGCTGCGCGACCGCGAACTGTCGCTGCTTGAGCGCCAGCACCGGCCAGAAGTCGAACAGGATCACCCTGATCCCGTTGAGGGCGTGAAAGAGCGTCGCCGCGATCAGGGCGACCTCGAAGGGCTTGAACCACCACTGCTGATAGAGCGTGATGGTCTCGTCGTAGAGCTCGGGCCCGAAGCCGAGTCCGAAGGTGTCGACGATGTGGCCGAAGAGAAAGGCCAGCACCAGGATCCCTGTGATCCGGTGGGCGGCCCACGACCACTGCCCGATGCCGCCCCTGTACATCGGTCCCTTGTCGGCCTTCCGCAGGCGTAGGAGGTCGATCAGGATGTACATCGCCACCAGCCCGGATCCGATCGTCAGGACGCCGACGAAGCCCTCGATGAGTTTTGCGGCCAGCATGGGCGAGATGTTACTCGCGAACTTCCTGGTGATGCGTCAAGTCCGGGCACCAAAAAGTGGCGCCCGGACTTGGCTCGGCAATTAGTTAGCGTCGGGCTCCAGTGCCTGGATCAAATACTGGTCGACTTCGGGCCCTTTACCGTAGGCCGCGTGGAGTTCGTCGCCCTTCTCGCCCCACACTCGGTTGAGCGACTCCTCGAGACCCCTGTCGCCGCCGGTGAAGCCGGCTGCGAACCAGCGCCCGAGTTCCTGGTAGCGGCGCGCGAGCACGCGCACCTTGGGGTCGGCGGCCGGAGTGCCCGCCTTCATGGCGGCCTCGGCCTCCTCGAGGATCTGCGACCACTCCTTCTGGCGTCGCTCGATCTCGCCCCAATCCGCCTCTTCGCCTCGCTTCTTGATCTGTTCACGCTGCTCGGGCGTGTAGTACTTCTGGACTTCCATCATTACCTCCATGATCTCGAGTAACTGTGTGGTCGACGGCTCAGCGGAGCTGTCGAGAACCCCGAGGATCGCACCGAGCCGCTCGCGCAATTCCTGCTGCAACCCGATCTGCTCCTCGACTGCATCGAGATGACGGCGCACGGCTGCGCGCGGGTCGGCGTCGTCGCTCTCGATCAGGGACGCGATGTCGGTCAGCGGAAATCCGAGTTGCCGCAGCGAGATGATCCGGTACAGCCTTCGCACGTCTGCGTCGGCGTAGATCCGGTGCCCCGCCTCGGACCTCTCCGAGGGCCGGAGCAACTCGATCTCGTCGTAGTGGTGCAGCGTTCGAACCGTCAGGCCCGTCGCCTTCGCCAATTCTCCGATCTTCCAGCGGCCCTCGCTCACGTCCATGACCGCCAAGCTAGACCCTCACGTTGGGTGAGGTGCAAGCCCCACCTTCAAGAAATCTTGTCTCGGGCCTCGAAGAGTTGGTCGGCGATCAGTGAAAGGCCCCCGAAGTCGATCGCCTCTTGCTCCAGATAGGGAATCCGCACCCAGCGATGCCGGGGAACCTTGCGAGCGAGCGCGTCCAGGTTCTTTTCCTCCAGGCGCACTACGCGCATGAAGGCCTCTTCGTTGTCGATCAGCTTTGCGAGGAACTGTGCCCGGCCCCCCTGTTTCTCGAGCTTCGTCAGCTTCGATGGCCGCACGTCGACGCCGTCGCCGATTTTCGGATGGACCCGGTTGACGACGAGCGCACCGAAAGGAAGACCGGCCTCGTTGAGTCGTGCGGCGAAGAACATCGCCTCGGTGACCGAGTCTTCGGCCGGTGAGGTGACGATGACGAATGAGGTCGCGTCGCTCTGCAGCAGATGAGCGACCTCACGAGCCCTCTCCTTGAAGCCGTCGTACATCCCCTCGAGGTTCGAGAAGAACTCGGCGGTGTCCTGGAGGACGTCGCTCCCGACGATGCGCTTGACCACGCGCAGGAACGTGGTTGCGGCGACGTTGGCGACCTTGAAGATTCCGCCACCTGTCTTCATGTACGGCATGAGGAACCAGCGCAGTACGCGCGACTCGAAGAAGTCCGTTAGCCGGCGCGGCGCGTCGAGAAAGTCGAGAGCGTTGCGCGTCGGCGGAGTGTCGATGACGATGAGATCGTAGGCGCCGTCGGCATGAAGCTCATAAAGCTTCTCCATGGCCATGTACTCCTGTGTTCCGGACAGAGTCGACGAGATGTTCTTGTAGAAGCGGTTCTCGATGATGCGTTGGGCCTGTGCCGGGCTGGGGGCATAGCGAGTCACGACCTCGTCGAAAGTGGTCTTCGTATCCAGCATCGCCGCCCACAGCTCGCCCTTCATCTCGAGCCCCGCGCTGGTGAACTTCCTTTTGTTGACCTTCGAAGGTTCGTTGGTCAGTTCCTTGAGCCCCAACGATGATGCGAGTCGTTTCGCCGGGTCGATCGTCAGGACCGCGGTCTTCTTGCCGTCGAGCGCCGCCTGTAGCGCCAGCGCGGCCGCGGTCGTGGTCTTGCCGACTCCGCCGGCGCCCGCGCAGACCACTATCTCCTTGCGAGCGACGATCTCTGAGATCGGATTTACGCGGCTCATAGCTTCTCCACCTGCTCCTCGACGACGTCGGCCAAGGTCTCGATATCGGGGAGAGCCAGCCCGGCTGAGAACAAGAAGGGCAGTTCGATCACAGGCTGTGAGGAACCCCGTCGCAGCTTGCGGAGATGCCGTGACTGGATGTCGCGCCTGGCCTTCAGAAAGCGCGCGTAGCCGAGCAGCGCCTCGAGGTCCTCGGCGTCGAGGTTGATGTTCGCCACCTTGGCCTCGGCACACAGTTCGTCGATGTTGTCGTCCGAGGCGATGGTCTCGAAGTCGCCGGCCTCTTCGTCCGTGAGCAGGCCCGTGTAGATGCCGTTGGCGAACAGCGGTCCCTGAGGGATCCCCAGATCCTTGTCGAGCGCGGTCGAGGTCTCGAGAGTTTCGGTTACGGGCATCTCTTCGGCAAGGGCGACAAGGTGGACACGGCTTCGTTTCGGGTCGGTGAGCATTTCGTTGAGCCACTCACTTTGACGTCTGATCGGGCCGACTCGAACGGCGTCGGCAAGGCCCTGGGGAGCTTGCAGGAACCTCGCCATGTGGCCCGCCGCGGGAGCGTCGACGATGATCGTGTCGAAACCGTGGGCACCCCCGCCGTGGTCGCGATCCTGTTCGAGGTACCAGATCTTGCCCAGCACTAGGATGTCCTTGAGGCCGGGGGCGGCCGTGGTGATGTAGTCGACGAAGTGAGTGCTGCGGAACACTCGCGAGATGCGGCTCATGTGGTACTGGACGCGCAGGTACTCCGCCAGCGCGTCCTCGGGGTTGAGGTTCAGTCCCCAGACCCCCGGCGACAGCTCCCGCGGTTGGTAGTTCACTTCCCCCCCGCCGAACAGTTTCGGAAGGGTACCCTTGCGATCCACCTCGGCCATGCAGACCTTACGGCCGTGGCGCGCGGCGACCAGCGCGAGCGCCGCCGCGACGGTGGTCTTGCCGACGCCTCCCTTGCCGGAGACGATCAAGACCTTGGGATCGAGGAACTCATCGATCTGCATCGCTGTTACATAACCAGAAATGCGGGCTTTCGCACTTCCGATAGTTGCCCTAGTCTCGCCCGATGACACACGCCGACTTGCTCGCTCGCCACCGCAAGGTCCTTCCCGACTGGGTCGCCCTCTATTACGACGAGCCCATCGCTCTCGCCCGTGGGGAGGGCCGCTACGTCTGGGACGCCGAGGGCAATCGCTACCTCGACTTCTTCGGGGGCATCCTGACGACGATGTCGGGACATGGCGTGCCCGAGATCGTCGAGGCCGTGCAGAGACAAGCGCAGGCGATGCTGCATTCCTCGACCCTGTATTTGATCGAGCCGGCTATCGAGCTGGCCGAGCGCATCGCCGAGTTGGCCCCCGTCGACGACGCCAAGGTCTTCTTCACCTCGTCGGGCTCGGAAGCCAACGAGACCGCCCTTCTGCTTGCCGCTGCATACCGGCGTTCGAGCCAGGTCCTGGCGTTGCGCAACAGCTATCACGGACGCTCGTTCGCAACGGTTGCGATTACCGGAAACCGGGGCTGGTCTCCGAGCGCGCTGACACCGGTCAACGTCAGTTACGTGCACGGTGGCTATCGGCTGCGTAGCCCGTGGCGCGAGCACTCCGACGGCGACTACATAGGCGAGTGCGTCGACGATCTTCGAAGCGTCATCGACACGATGACCTCAGGCGACGTCGCCTGCATGATCGCCGAGCCCATTCAGGGCGTCGGGGGTTTCGCAACACCGCCCGACGGGCTCTTCGGCGGCATGCAGAAAGTGCTCCAGGAACACGGCATCTTGTTCATCTCCGACGAGGTGCAGACCGGTTGGGGCCGCACCGGCGAGCACTTCTGGGGAATTGACGCGCACGGAGTGCGCCCGGACATGATCACCTTCGCCAAGGGTCTCGGCAACGGCTTGACGATCGGCGGAGTCGTGGCGCGCGCCGAGATCATGGACTGCCTCGGGGCCAACTCGATTTCGACTTTCGGCGGCAACCCGCTGTCGACCGCGGGCGCCCTGGCCAATCTCGACTACCTCCTCGACCACGACTTGCAGGCGAACACACTGAAGCTCGGCACCCTGCTTATGGACCGGTTGCGCGCAACGGCGGGCGAGTGCGACTACCTCGCCGAGGCGCGCGGCAAGGGGCTCATGCTCGGCGTCGAGCTCGTCCGTCCCGGGGGACTCGAGCCGAACCCAGAGGCCGCCGCATGGATGCTCGAGGAGACTCGACGCAACGGATTGCTCGTCGGCAAGGGCGGCCTCTACGGCAACGTCCTGCGCATCGCGCCGCCGATGAGTCTCACCGAGGCCGAGGCTCGAGAGGGCGGCGACATCCTCGTGGACGCGATCCGGGGCTACCAGCCCGGCTGAGGGCGGGGCCGGCACCGAATCCGCGTGGCGCGCCGATCCGGGGAACCACCCCCCGGAGCCACCCCCCGGAGCCACCCTGCGGAGCCACCCCCCGGAGCCACCCCCCGGCGTCTACTTCCGAGCGACCGTGCGGGACAATGGACCCATGCTCTCGTCCCTGCGCGGCCTGCGTCGCGCGCTGTCCCTGCTGTGGCTCGTCGCCCTGGTCAGCGGTCTGGTCATGCTTGCAGCGGCCCCAGGCAACGCCCAGGAGGGCGGTGACCAGACCGTCGACCTCATCGAGGTCACCGGTGTCATCGACCCACCCAATTCCGAGTACCTGCGCGGTCGTCTGCAAGGCGCTCAGGCCGATGACGTCCACGCGGTGATAATCCAGTTGGACACTCCGGGGGGTCTCGACGTTTCGATGCGCGAGATCATCCAGGAAATTCTCGAGGCGGACCTGCCGACGATCGTGTGGATTGCCCCCGGAGGGGCGCGAGCCGCGTCCGCGGGGACGTTTATCACCTACGCGGCGAACCTCGCCTATATGTCCAACGGCACGGAGTTGGGGGCCGCCACGCCGGTCAATCTCGGAGGGGGTGAGACGAACGAAACGCTCACTCGCAAGGCGACGAACGACGCGGCCGCTTTCATCGAGGAGCTCGCGCTCCTGCGCGACCGGGATCCCGAGTTCGCTCGCGCCGCCGTCGAGGACGCCGAATCCATCGGGGCCACCGAGGCGGTCGAGCGCGGAGTCGTGAACGGACCGGCCGGTTCACTTGCCGAGCTACTCGAGGCGGTCGACGGCGCCACCGTGACGCTCGGCGACGGAGCCAGCACCACGCTCGAAACCTGGGACGAAGCTTCGTCCGCCCCCAGCGTCCGGGTTCGTTTTCAGGAGATGAATCTCGTGCAGCGGCTGTTGCATCTGGTGACCGATCCAGAGATCGCCTACCTGCTCATCCTGTTCGGAACCTTCGGCATCATCTTCGAGCTCTACAACCCCGGCATCGGCCTGGCAGGCATCCTGGGAGCCGTCTCTCTTCTGTTCGGGTTCTACGCTCTGAGCGTCCTGCCCACGAACTGGGCGGGCGTCCTGCTCATCATCCTGTCGGTCATCTTCTTGCTCGTCGATCTTCAGGCGGCGGGCCTCGGAGTGTGGACGGTGGGCGGTGTCGCGGCGCTCGTGGGAGGAGGTCTGCTGCTGTTCGCCGGGGCACCCGCGGCCGTGTCTCTTTCTCCCTGGGCGATAGTTCTCGCGGTCGTCGTCACGTTGCTCTTCTTTGTCTCGGTGATGACCGCTGCCCTGCGGGTGCGCCTCCGTCGTCCCATCACCGGAGAGGACGCCCTCATCGGCACCGTGGGCGAGGCGAAGACCGATATCGCACCCGAGGGAACCGTGATGACAAAGGGCACGCTGTGGCGGGCTCGCACCATGGAGACCGGCATCGCGGCGGGAGCCATGGTCGAGGTGAAGGCAACGGAGGGTCTGGTACTGCTTGTCGAACCTCTTGAGCATGGTGAAAGAGACGATGAGTGACAGTCGTGGGAGGCTAAGTGTTCCGTTGACTCCCAACCGTCGAAACGCGTCCGAGGAGGCGATCACCACATGGAACTAGTGGTTGTGGGTGTTGTTGTTGTTTTTCTGCTGATCCTCATCTCGGCTTCCGTCCGGATCGTCCAGGAGTACGAGCGCGGCGTCATTTTCCGGCTCGGACGGGTGCTCGAGGGGGCCAAAGGCCCCGGGCTCTTCTTTCTGATTCCGATCATCGACCGAATGGTCAAGGTCAACCTGCAGATCGTGACCCTCGACGTTCCCCCACAGGACGTCATCACCCGTGACAACGTCACCATCCGCGTGAACGCGGTTTGTTACTTCCAGGTCTTTCAACCGGTCAAGGCGATCGTCGAGGTTCAGAACTACCTGTTCGCAACCTCGCAGATCGCACAGACGACGCTGCGCGCGGTGCTATCAAAGGTTGATCTGGACGGCATCCTCATCGAGCGAGATCGGCTCAACCAGGATCTCCAGCGACTCATCGATGACCTCACGGACCCGTGGGGCATCAAGGTCAACCTCGTAGAGATCAAAGACGTCGACCTTCCCAGTGAGATGCAGCGCGCGATGGCCAAACAGGCCGAGGCGGAGCGCGAGCGACGAGCCAAGATCATTAACGCCGAGGGTGAGTTTCAAGCTTCGGAGCGCCTTGCGCAGGCTGCGCAGGTCATCGCTCGTCACCCCATCGCCTACCAGTTGCGTTACCTGCAGACGATCACCGACGTCGCGGCCGAGCAGAACTCGACGCTGGTCGTGCCGATCCCGATCGAGATGCTCAAGGCGTTCGAAGCAGCGTTCGGCAAGGATGTGTTTCCCGACGCGATGCACGAGCGCACGGTCGAGGACCCGCCCCCGACGGCTCCACCCATCGATCCCGACCCGAGCGCCCCGGTACATAACGAGCCGGTGCCGGATGCCGACGTCCCGCCCCCCACGACTGAACCGGGACGTTCCTAGTGGTCTGTCGCGTAAGTAACGCCAGCACCGAGAGCGTCCCTGCGCGTCGAGGGCAAGG
>Ga0136627_1000146_pt1 | contig 22814 bp, 19 predicted proteins | sample AntDrymUQ4892206_2_FD_104652 | JGI IMG/M metagenome (GOLD analysis project Ga0136627, IMG submission 104652) | Polar desert sand microbial communities from Dry Valleys, Antarctica - metaG UQ489 (22.06) | ecosystem: Environmental > Terrestrial > Soil > Desert | place: Antarctica: Dry Valley... | reverse complement strand
ATATCGGCGATGCCGCCGAGTTTGCCTTCCTTGACCAGCTCCGCTACGCGCTCGGCGAGGTTGTCCGGGTTTACCTGATACGGCAGTTCGGTGATGACGAGCTGGGTGCGTCCCTTGGCGTCTTCTTCGATGTCGACCACCGAACGCATCCGTACCGAACCGCGACCGGTTCGGTACGCCTCCTCGATACCGGAGGTACCGACGATCAACGCCCCGGTCGGAAAGTCTGGCCCTTTCACTAATCCCAGCAGTGCTTCAAGGGTCTCGGATATCCCGACCTCGGGATGGGCCAGGCACCAGTGCACCGCGTCGGCGACTTCGGCCAGGTTGTGCGGCGGAATGTTAGTGGCCATACCAACGGCGATACCGCCGGAGCCGTTGACCAGCAGGTTGGGAAACCGACTGGGCAGAATATCGGGCTCTTGGGTGCGACCGTCGTAGTTGGGGCTGAAATCGACCGTGTCCTCGTCGATGTCGCGCAGCATCTCCATCGCGAGGGGGTCGAGCCGGCATTCGGTGTACCGCATGGCGGCGGCGGGGTCGTTGCCCGGCGAGCCAAAGTTTCCGTTGCCCTCCACGAGTGGGTGCCGCAGTGACCACGGCTGGGCCATGCGCACCAAGGTGTCGTAGATGGCGGAGTCGCTGTGCGGGTGGAACTGTCCCATCACGTCACCGACGACACGGGAGCACTTCACATAGCCACGGTCGGGACGGTAGCCGCCGTCATACATCCCGTACAGGACCTTGCGGTGTACCGGCTTGAGCCCATCTCGTACATCGGGTAGCGCTCGTCCGACGATGACACTCATCGCGTAGTCGAGGTAACTGCGCTGTAGCTCTACTTCGATACCGACGGGCTCTACGTTGCCGCCGGAGTTGTTTTCGGCGTTACCGGTGGCACCACTGTTCGGCGGTATAGTTACGGTCACTTAGCTACCTTCCGGGTAACTTCAAGCGGTGGAATCTCCCTGCGGAATATTCCTGTGGATACCCTATGGATATTGTGGACAGTAGAGGAGTAAGAATCCTTAAATATCAAGGAATCTGACGTCCTTGGCGTTGCGTTGAATGAATGACCGGCGGGATTCGACATCTTCGCCCATCAATACGGTAAACAATTCGTCGGCGGTTGCCGCGTCGTCGAGGGTGACCCGCAGCAAGGTGCGGCTACCAGGGTTCATGGTGGTTTCCCATAGTTCGGGGTAGTTCATTTCCCCCAACCCTTTATTGCGCTGGATGTCGTCTGGTTTTGCCTTCGGGTTTTTTTCCTGGCGTAGCGCGATCAACCCGTCGCGTTCCCGATCGGAGAACGCGTACTGGATGTCATCGCCCTTTTTGTTCCACTTGATCTTGTACAACGGCGGCTGCGCCAGGTATATGTGGCCCAACTCCACCAGCGGACGCATGAAACGGAACAGCAGCGTGAGCAGTAGCGTCGTGATGTGCTGGCCGTCAACGTCCGCGTCGGCCATCAGCACCACCTTGTGATACCGCAGCTTCTCAATATCGAACTCGTCGTGAATTCCGGTTCCCAGCGCTGTGATCAGCGCCTGTACTTCATTGTTCTTCAAGACCCGGTCGATCCGGGCCTTCTCCACGTTGAGGATTTTGCCTCGAATCGGCAGGATCGCCTGGATTCGAGGATCGCGCCCTTGCTTGGCCGAACCACCGGCGGAATCACCTTCCACGATGAACATCTCGCATTCTCGGGGATCGGCGGACTGGCAGTCCGCCAACTTACCGGGCATGGAGTTGGAGTCCAGCGCATTCTTACGACGAGCAAGTTTGCGGGCTTGGTGAGCGGCGACACGAGCGCGCGCCGCCTGGGTGGCTTTGTTAACGATGAGCCGAGCCTCGCTGGGGTTACGCTCGAACCAGTCACCCAGCCAGTCATTGCAGATCTTCTGCACGAAAGATTTTGCTTCGGTATTTCCGAGTTTGGTCTTGGTTTGGCCTTCGAATTGCGGGTCGGTGATTTTCAACGACACGATCGCGGTGAGGCCTTCGCGAATGTCGTCTCCGGTCAGGTTGTCGTCTTTGTCCTTGAGGAGACGCTTCTCCCGAGCATGTCGATTCACGACCGTGGTCAACGAAGTACGAAACCCCTCATCATGCGTACCACCTTCATGGGTGTTGATCGTATTGGCGAAGGAGTAGATCGACTCGGAGTAGCTTTCGTTCCACTGCATAGACACCTCGAGCGCGATACCGCTCCCCTCAGCCTCGAACTCGATCACAGAACGATGGATCGGTGTTTTTTTGGCGTTGAGGTGCCGTACGAAGTCGGTGATTCCGTTCTTGTACTGGTACACCGTTTCCCGCTGCTTGGCGCCGTCATCGCCGGTAGCCTCGGTGTCGGTGTGGGGAGCGCGCTCGTCCCGCAGCACCATTGTCAGGCCACGGTTCAAAAACGCCATCTCTTGCAGACGGCGTGAAATTAATTCGAAGCTGTAGGTGGTGGTTTCGAAGATCTCTTCATCGGCCCAGAACGTCAGCACGGTGCCGTGTTTACTGGTGGATTCACCTTTTTTCAACTTTCCGGCCGGTTTACTGTTGAGGTAAGGCTGACTCCAAACCCGACCGTCTTTGTAGATCTCCACCTCCAGCCGGCGCGACAACGCATTCACCACAGAAACACCCACACCGTGAAGGCCACCGGAGACGGCATAGGACTTGCCGTCGAACTTTCCACCCGAGTGCAGCGTAGTAAGCACTACCTCGACCGCGGGCCGTTTCTCCACAGGATGCAGGTCGACGGGGATACCGCGACCGTTGTCGGTGACCCGGACGCCACCGTTGGCAAGTAGCACCACCTCTATGGTGTCGCAGTACCCGGCCAACGCCTCGTCGACGGCGTTGTCGACTACTTCCCAGACCAGATGGTGTAACCCGCGTTCCCCGGTAGAGCCGATGTACATACCCGGCCGCTTGCGTACCGCATCCAAGCCCTCCAGCACCGTGATCGAGCTTGCGCTGTAGTTGGACTTCTTGCCGGGAGCCGGCTGAGCTGTCACAGGTCTACCTCTTCCTTTTATGCCACTAGAGGGCATAGGCGACTCGCCGCGAGCCCGGGCTCTTGGAGGCGGAGAGTGGAGCTGACCTATCCCTATGCACAGGTGATGTCTCCAGTCTAACCCGTCACGATGTTCCATCCTTGTATTGACCTACGTCAGCAGCTCCTAGCGCCAGTTATGTCGCTTCCCTGTAGGGGGGCACACAGAATCGCACTTCCTGTGGTCCGGTGTGGAGTGTCACAGTTAGCGGTCGCATGGATGGTCGTGTGGGATGCAACTGGGCTGACAGGTTGTCACTATGGTAAATAGATAGCTACCTGTCGCCGATGTAATAGCGATCGGCTCAAAAGGAATCCGCGGGCACCGGGGCTCGCCATATCCAACCACACATTTTTTAGAAGTCTGCTGCGACGTGAGGGTCGCCGGTGACTCTATCGGGGGTTGTATGGCTGCTGAACTGGTGGAAAGCATTGGTACGCGCATGAGTAACTGGTATGTGCGCTCCGGTTTACTTCGCGCCGCGCGCGATTATGCTCGACACGGCTGGCCGGTCGTACCGGGATCTTGGTGGTCACCTGCGGCGGGAAGACATGTCTGTGATATTCCGGGCTGTTTCAGTGGAGGGCTTCATCCTGGTGCACTGGACACCGGTCCGGTCTCGCCGTTGAGCCCACCAGTTAACCTCCGCGACTTCGCCCTTACCAGCGAGATCGACATCGGCTCCCGATGGCGAGAGCACCCTTACACGATCTTGATGCCCACCGGCATCACCTGCGATGTAATGGAGCTTGCCGCAAGTACAGCTGAAGCCATCTGGCCCAGTAGTGGTATAGCTTCACTGCATAGCCCAGTGGCGACACTTAGTACGGTAGTTGACTCCCCGAGCAGACCACAGCGAACCGAATCAGTGGTATTCATCTTCACCCAGACCGGCGAGTCCATCTCTTCAGACACCTTGGACGAACTCACCCGACATCGAGTGGTGTTACACCGAGAGGGATCTTGGATCCCACTGCCGCCCAGCACGGTCTCCGGTCGAACTACCCGGTGGCTCAACGCGCCACGGCAATGCAGCTGGCAGACACCGCCACTCGCGCAACTCTCGCAGCACATACTCCGTCGACTGGTTCAGTTGCGCTCGAGATCACTGCCGCCCGAACAGGCAACCGATTGGGCGGCTTAGGAGCCAGTAGCCCTCATCCATAAGTATCGCGTGGACCACGACCTGGCACCGACCGGATGCCGTGTTTCCAGCTCGGTCGTACCGGCCCATGTACTCTAATGACCCGCACCAGGTCAGCACATCCACCGGAGGCGTCGAGTTCGCGACGCAAACCGGTCAACATGCTCCCGGCCAGCATACGTAGCTGCGTTGCCCAGGCAGTCGAAGTAGCCGCAACGATCAGTTCGCCGTCCCGTAACGATACCGGAGCACACTTAGCCGCAAGATCAACCCCGACGAGCTGATCCCATGCCCCGAATATCCGTGCTTGGATATGGGCTTGCTTCCAACCTCGCTGCGCGAACAGTCGCGTGATCTCGGCACCCAACAACTGCGGGTCCCGCGCATCGGCACGAGCACCGGAATAACCACCGGAGCGAGTTGGAGAACGGTCACCGCCACTCGATCCGCCGCTGCGTGCATCACGCAGCGGCGACTGCCTCCTGGCACCACGTGCCGCATCGACCGCCGCGCGGGCCAGTTCAGGGCGCCAGCGGCGGTCGGCGGAGGAATCCTCTCGGTCAGGTATCCAGTTAGCAGACATCTCATCAGTAAACACGACGCACCTGCCCATCCGCCACATCGAAACGTGCGCCACCGCTGCCGGCGTCCAAGAGTGAGCTGGGAACGTCTTCGGCCACCGCGGCAGTAACCAATACTTGCATCGCCCCGGCCGCAAGCTCACCCAGCAGAGTGCGCCGTCGGCTATCCAGCTCCGCGAAGACATCGTCGAGTATCAGTATCGGCTCGTCGCCTTCGGCTCGAAGTAACTCGAAAGAAGCCAACCGAAGCGCCAACGCATAGGACCACGACTCGCCGTGGCTGGCGTATCCCTTAGCCGGAAGCTCGCCGAGCTGAAGTAGGACATCATCACGATGCGGACCGACTAATGTGATCCCTCGTTCCAGCTCGCTGGTCCGTACCGCCGCCAGCGCGGCCAATAGCTGTGCATTGAGTAGGTCGGGGTCGGTTCCCAATAGGCCACCTGCTGTAGCGCCCGTTACGTTTTCCTCTTGCGGCACGGTGTCACGCGCCGTGGAACTTAATGAACTCGTATAGCTCATAGTGGCGCGGGCCGAGCCTTCACTCACCGCTTGATATGCCTTCGCAACATATGGCACCAACGCGTTCACGGTTTCTATTCGGCCGGCTAGAAGTTCCGCGCCGTGCCGCGCAAGATGGCAATCCCACACCTCGAGTGTCCTGAGGTCCCCCATAGGTTCTGAGCCAGTGTGACTGCCGACATCACTGCTACGGCGGCGACCTCGCCGCATCATCCCGGAGCTTTTCAATAGTGCGTTGCGCTGTTTGAGAGCTCGTTCGTAGTCGGCCCGGACAGCGGAGAATCGGGGAAAACGAGCTATGAGTAGCTCGTCGAGGAATCGCCTACGCTCAGCCGGGTCTCCTCGCACCAACGCAAGGTCCTCCGGTGCGAACAGTACGGTGCGGACCGCCCCCAACACGGCTCGGGGACGTGCCACCGGCGAGCGATTGAGCCTAGCCCGGTTGGTTTTACCCGGAATGATCTCCAGCTCTACCAGTAACTCCCGACTTCCGGAGGAGACGCCACATCGCACGATTGCGCTGTCCGCTCCACTACGCACCAGCGGTACATCGCCGGCGACCCGGTGGCTGGCGAGGGTGGCCGTATAGTAGACCGCCTCCATCAGGTTGGTCTTACCGTGGCCATTGGGACCTACGAAGAGATTGACGCCCGGTACCAGATCGATCTCGGCGGCTGGGTAGCTGCGAAAATCCACCAGGGAAAGACGCTGCAAGTACATAGCCTCACCGTTCTGTGCCCGAGTTCGCGGTCACCGCATGGCCGCCGAATTGATGCCGCAACGCTGCCACGGCCTTCATCGCCGGTGAATCGACCTGACGAGAGCCGAAGCGGGCAAATAGCGCCGCTGCGATAACCGGCGTCGGAACAGCATGGTTGATCGCCTCTTCCACGGTCCAGCGTCCCTCGCCGGAGTCATTGACATATCCGCTAATCTCGTCGAGCGCGGGATCTTCGGCAAGAGCTTTGACCAGTAGGTCCAGCAACCAGGAGCGCACTACCGTGCCCTCGCGCCAACTATCCAGTACTCCTGGAACATCGGTGACCAGTTCACTGGCCGCCAGTAATTCGTAGCCTTCCGCGTATGCCTGCATCAGACCGTATTCGATCCCGTTGTGCACCATTTTCGCAAAGTGCCCAGCACCCACCGGTCCGGCATGCACGAAACCACCACCAGGTGGGCAGAGCGCATCAAAAATCGGCTGAACCACCATCACATGGTCGGCGTCTCCACCCACCATGACCGCATAGCCATTTTCCAGTCCCCAGAGGCCTCCGGAAACTCCCACGTCGAGATAACCGATTCCCGCGGCGTCGAGTTGCCGAGCGCGGATCGCATCGTCGGTGAACCGGGAGTTACCGCCCTCGATCACGATGTCACCGGAGCTGAGCAGGTTCGACAGTTGGGTGACTACGGTGTGCGTGGCCTCCCCCGCGGGAACCATGATCCACACCACACGTGGGCTTTCCGGAAGCTGCGCAACCATATCGGCGAGACTGTCGGTATCGCTAATTTCACGGTTCCGGTCGTATCCCACGACTATGTGGCCGGCGTGGCGTAGCCGCTCCCGCATATTGCCGCCCATTTTTCCCAGGCCTACCAGACCAAGCTCCACGGAAGATCCCTTCGGTTGGTATGAGTTCCTAGCGGACATTACGACGAAATGCGGACCGGCATCAGGACGTATCGATAGCCGGTGTCTTCGGCCCACCCTTTTTCGTCGTTACCCAGCGCGGCGGCGATCACCGCGGGTCTGGCCGGATCCGTGAAGGAGATCATGGCCGTAGCGGACTCGACGGCGCCCAGCCCGTCGAGAAGATAATCGGGGTTGAACGCGATCGAAAGCTCATCTGCTTGGTAGCTCACCGGCAGCGACTCACTGGCCCGGGCTTCATCGCTACCACCGGCCTCAATGGTGAGTAGATCGTCAGCGAATGTCAGACGTATCGGAGCGTTGCGCTCGGCGACCAGCGCCACTCGTTTTACGACTTCGATGGTACCGGAAGTTGTCAGCCGCGCCTGCGCCCGATAGCTCTCGGGTAGTAGTGAGCGGACTTTCGGGTATTCGCCGTCCAGTAACCGAGTGGTGGTACGACGACTACCGCCGGAGAATCCGATAAGACCACCAGTGGTGTCCGAGGCGTTCTCCGAGAGTGCGATCGCTACTTCTGTTCCCTCCGCCAGGGTTTTGGCGGTGTCGGCCAAGGTACGGGCCGGAACCAGTGCATGTCGGTGGTCCTCGATCGATCCGGGTCGCCACGCCAGTTCCCGGATGGCTAGGCGGTAGCGGTCGGTGGCTAGCAGCGATAGCTGGGCACCGTTGATCTCCACGTGTACCCCGGTGAGCATCGGAAGTGTGTCATCTCGCCCGGCAGCTACCGAGACTTGGCGAACAGCGGTAGCGAACGGTTCCGCCTCAGCGGCACCGGCGACAGCAGGCATCTCCGGTAACGCCGGGTAGTCCTCCACCGGCAGCGTCGGCAATGTGAACCGGGCCGATCCGCACGTGAGTTCGGCATGGCCGCCTGCGGAATGCAAGTGCACTGGATGCGCCGGGAGTGCGCGTGTGATCTCGGCAAGGAGACGGCCAGAAACCAACACCTGACCGCTGGACTGAGCGGTCACGTCGATGCTGATCTGGTTGGAGACCTCGTAGTCGAAGCCGGCGATAGTGAGCCGGTCGTTGTGGACTTCCATCATGATGCCCGCGAGCACCGCCACGGTTGGACGGCTCGGCAGGCTCTTGGCCGTCCAGGCTACGGCGTCGGCTAGCGAGTCGCGGTCGACCTGAAATTTCATTCCTCGCTCTTTCCGACTCAAACTGTGCGGTGGGACGGCTGTCTGGGATGCGACAACTACGCCCAGTTTAGGGCCTCCGGCGATGCGCCTGCCGTGGCGAGGTCGGCCGAGTTGTCCCCATCCCTAACGACTGTGGTTTTAGTTTTCTGAACAAGGACTAGATGTCGTAGTAGTCATAGCCGCTGTGCACATTGTGAGTTAACCGGTGTTGTGCCCGGTAGCTACGGCGTGCCTGGGTGTGCACATTGTGGGGATCGTACGTTGAAGCTGTAGCGCTCGTTGTGCATATCGTCAGTGGCCGACGAAGTTGTAGCTGCCTATCCACCGGTCGTTCACAGTTACATCCCCAGGTTTCCCACAGTGAGGAGGAACGCGGCAATTTTCGATTGGCGGCTCACCGAGTGGATTTTTGTTTGATCTGGTTGGTGAGTTCGGCGATCTGGTTGTACAGCGAGCGGCGTTCTGCCATGTGCGATCGAACCTTACGGTCGGCATGCATCACCGTAGTGTGATCTCGTCCGCCGAAGGCGTGCCCGATTTTCGGAAGGGATAGGTCGGTAAGCTCACGGCAGAGATACATGGCGATTTGCCGGGCATTGACAAGCACTCGGGAGCGAGAAGCACCACAAAGCTCATCAATGGTGAGGCCGAAGTACTCGGCGGTAGCAGCCATGATGGTAGCCGCGGTGATGTTGTGGTCACCGCCTTCGGGAATCAGATCTTTGAGCACTACTTCGGCAAGTCCGAGGTCTACCGGTTGCCGGTTCAGACTGGCGAACGCGGTGACCCGAATCAGGGCACCTTCGAGTTCACGGATGTTGCTGGAGATCTTGCTCGCTATGAACTCCAACACCTCCGGTGGTGCTGCCAGGCGTTCTTGTGCTGCTTTCTTCCGTAAAATCGCGATACGGGTCTCAAGATCGGGCGGTTGAATGTCGGTGAGAAGTCCCCATTCAAAACGTGTGCGTAGTCGATCTTCCAGCGTTGACAGCTGTTTGGGTGATCGGTCCGAGGAGATCACGATCTGCTTGTTTGCGTTATGAAGCGTGTTGAAGGTGTGGAAGAACTCTTCTTGGGTTCGCTCCCGCGTCTCCAAGAACTGGATGTCGTCCACCAGCAAAATATCCACGGCGCGATACCGACGTTGGAACGCCTGGGCCTTATCATCGCGCAGCGAATTGATGAAGTCGTTGGTGAACTCTTCGGTGGAGACGTACCGGACGCTGTGCGCATGCCCCAAGGTGTGTGCGTAGTGCCCGATCGCGTGCAATAGGTGGGTTTTACCCAGTCCGGATCCGCCGTAGATGAACAGCGGATTGTAGGCACGGGCGGGTGCTTCGGCAACAGCAACCGCCGCCGCGTGCGCAAAACGGTTGGACGAGCCGATGACGAAGGTATCGAAGGTGTACTTGGGATTTAGCTGTGCAGAGTCCGGGTTGGCCATATCGGCCGGGTTTCGACGCTTTCGTTCGGAAGCTTTATCACCGAGACTCACTCGTCCGTCGTCTACGGGGTTTTGGTCACCGGCATCCAAGTACCCGGGGTTTTCGGGTAGTTCCGAGGTTACTTGAAGTTCCCGTATCTGTTCGGATGCGGAAGTTTCTTCGGGGGCTCGTACCGTGACTGCTACCGAAACCTCCGACCCGAGCTGCTGCGAAATCGCTTCGGTGATGATGGGTCGAAGGCGACTTTCGAAGGCATCTTTAGCGAATTGGTTCGGAGCCGCCAATAGCGCGGTGTCCTCGATGAGCGCTAACGGTTTGGTGAGTCGGATCCAGGCGCGCTGCTGCGGGCTCAGCGCCCCGTTGATCAGATTCTCCGTCACCTCGGCCCAAACTGCTTCTAACGCGTTGTGGTCTTCAGCCATGAGCTCTCCGCTTCATCGAAGTCCGTACTTGCCACTTGTTGTAACTTTGTTGATAGCCGCTGACGACTGCGTGTATATTTTGTCGGCTAAGACGATTCTGGCGAGCTCAGCGGTAATCCACATCATTATCCACAGCTGTGCACGTGCTGTTGCTGGGTGTGTACAACTATGAGAATCCCATGAGCGCTAAAATCAGCATCCAGGTTCAGTGTCCCTGGTCCTAGCCGGGCCGATGCGTGGTTCCCTCGTGGCTGATGAGATCATGAGATGGTCGTATCAAATAGGCTTTTCATCGGAGACTGTGGTGAGTAAGGGCAAGCGGACATTTCAACCTAATACCCGTCGCCGTGCACGCAAGCACGGTTTTCGGCTTCGGATGCGCACCCGCGCCGGTCGTGCCATCGTTGCCTCCCGTAGGCGCCGGGGACGTGAGAACCTTTCCGCGTAAGGGTTTCGTCGAGGCTTGGCTGGCCGGTTCAGCTTCCGTCTCGCGGCGCTGTGACAGTGCGGGAAACCCGCGCCCGGGCACCTCGCTTGTGTACCCACTCCGCTGCGCTTCGCTGAAGTTAAGAGGCACTGTCGTACACGCCGCTCACTGCGGCCTTGCAAGACGAAACCTGATTCCGGCCCCTTGAGGCGTGGACTTAAGGTTAGGGGCGTGAGAAGTGCTTCCGGCTACATCACGATTGCGGCGGCGCTTACAGTTCACTCAAGTGATGCGAAGCGGCCGACGTCTCACTGTTGGCCGAGGCGCAGTTACCCCGGCCAGGCTTGTGCTGCACTGGTATAGCGATACGACTTCTGCCGGGTCGGTTACCCCTCCTCGGCTGGGGCTGATAATCGGCCGTGGCGTTGGTAACGCGGTGCAACGGCACCGGCTGGCACGCCAGTTGCGGCACCTCATGCGGTACCGGCTGACGGATCTTCCTGCCGGTACCGATGTGGTGATACGGGCGCTACCCATATCTAGCGGAGCCAAGAGCACCGAACTCGGTGTGGAGCTAGATGCTTTACTCGGCCGCATCTACTCGGGTCTAGGAGTGCGAATTCCAATGCAACACGCGGCACCGAATTCGGCCGGAGTATCGTTATGACGGGCCGAATTCTTGCATCGCGGGTAATCGTAGCCGTAGTAAGAGGCTACCAGCGGTATATATCACCTTTGTTCCCCCCGCGGTGCAGGTTCTACCCCACCTGTAGCGAGTACACCGCTATCGCGGTACAGGAGCACGGTGCAATTCGCGGCGTTGTGCTGGGGATTGGCCGCCTGAGCCGGTGCCACCCTTTCCATCCGGGCGGGTATGACCCTGTACCGCCGGCACGGGCCGTAGGTGTAGGTCGTTCCCGAGTTAGCAGCACGAGCACGACTGGGAGAGTCAGCTAAGTGGACTTCAATCTGAACTGGATCTACATCGCGATTTCGTGGATCTTGTTGCGCTGGCATGAACTCTGGGCGCTAATTTTCGGTACCAAAAGCGACTTCGCCTGGATTCTGGCAATTATCTTCTTGGTCATCACGCTACGTGTGTTGTTGTTCCCGGTATTCGTCAAGCAGATCAAGTCGCAGCGGCAGCTACAGGCGATGCAGCCAAGGATGCGTGAGATCAGGGAGAAACACAAGAACGATCGACAATCAGCCAGCATCGAGATGCAGAAGCTGATGCGGGAGACCGGCTCGAACCCTCTGATGGGCTGTTTGCCAGCCTTCCTCCAACTGCCGTTTTTCTTCGGGATCTTCCATGTGCTCCGGCAGATCAATCCCGAGTCCGACATAGCGGTTTCGGCGATGACTCAGCAGTACGGCTGGTCGATAGAGCAGTTTTATGCTGCTGCGGACGCCAAGTTACTAGGGGCACCCATTGGTGCTGCCTTCAACTCCCCCGAGAGTTTCGTTACCGGACTCGGCGGTGAGCGCAGCAGTGTTCAGTTGGTAGCAGGCGTTCTGGTGCTGATCATGGTGATCAGTCAGTACATCACCGCACGGCAGATCATGGCGCGCAGTAAAGCCGCTGCCTCTGTCGGCGATGACAGTACCGCGCAGGCACAGCAGACCGTGCAGAAGTTCATGTTGTACGGGTTACCGCTCACCCTCCTGGTCAGTGGTTTCTTCTTCCCCATCGGGGTCGTGCTGTACCAAGTGGTGAACAACCTGTTCTCGATGGGACAGCAATTCTGGGTGATCAAGAGGATGCCTCACGAGGAAGACTCCAAGCCGCAGGATGTTTCCACTACACAGGCCAAAGCACTCGCACCTAAGCCTGGGGTCAAACCTCGCCGTGACAAACTCCTCTCACCTGGCAACAATGCCGCCGACCCTTCCCGGGTAGCGGTAAGCACTAAAGCTCGTAGCGGTGAGCCTGCGGCTGTTGCCGCGTCCGGGCCACCGAGCGATGAATCGGGTGCTCGTCGAGTAGCACGAGGGAAATCCGATGAAAAGCTCGACACGGACAGCGGTAAGAGTAAGTCGAAAAAGTCGAAACCGCGTCGTAAGGGCGGCAGGATCTAGATGGATAGAACCGTTCAAGAGGGAGCATTGATGGGGCAGAGTCCTGTAGGTGACGTCACGGTGATACCCGAGGCGGAAAGCCACGCTGATGATTCCACCATGGATGCAGATCAACTGATCCATGAAGGTGACATTGCCGGTGACTACATAGAACGACTACTCGACATCCTGGACTTCGATGGCGACCTCGATCTCGACGTAGAAGTAGACCGGGCGATGGTTGCGGTCGTGGGTAACCGGCTTAGTAAGCTTGTCGGTCCTCGCGGTGCAACCCTTGAGGCGTTGCAAGAGTTGACACGACTCACAGTGGCCCAGCAGACGGGTACCCGTAGCCGTTTAATGCTCGACATCGCAGATTTTCGTCGGGAGCGCCGCGCGGAGCTGGAGCAGCTTTCACAGCGGATCATGACCGAGGTGCGGGCGTCGGGCGAACCGGTCAGCCTAGCCGCGATGAATCCTTTCGAACGCAAGATCGTGCACGGCGTTGTTGCAGCTGATTCAGAGCTTTCCAGCGAGTCTGAAGGCGATGAACCCCATCGACGTGTAGTAATTATTCCTGCCGGTCGCGGCAGCTATGCCTGAAGAGGATTCCCCTGAAAGCGCAGTCTTGGACGCTTCAAGCACTGCGGGTGAGCTATCGCCCCAGCTGGTGGTAACGGCCCGTCACATGTTCGGTAACCAGCTGGCCGTTGCCGAACATTACGCTGCGATCCTTGCCACCACAGGGGTTGCGCGCGGCATATTAGGTCCTCGAGAAGCGCCCCGAGTGTGGGATCGACACATGCTCAATTGTGTAGCGATAGCCGAGCTTATTCCGCGAGACCAGAAACTCATCGACGTAGGTTCGGGAGCAGGGCTACCCGGACTAGTTCTCGCCCTTGCTCGCCCAGATCTTTATGTGACGTTGTTCGAGCCGCTACTACGACGGCATATCTTTCTGCAACAGGTTATCGCTGAGCTAGCTTTGCCTAATGTCCATAATGTGAGGCATAGGGCCGGCGCGGGACCAGCTGCTGTATCTGCTCACGTAGTTACGGCACGTGCCGTCGCTCCATTAGAACGTCTAGTGGAATGGTGTATACCACTACTCCGTCGCGGCGGAAGACTACTGGCCATTAAGGGAAAAGGGGCTGACGAGGAGCTTAAGTCAGTCGAAACTACGTTGCGCGCACACAAAGTTTCAGTGGCTCGCGTGGTGCGCTCGGGTGTGGGAATCCTAAGCTCTCCGACTGTGGTGATAGAGCTGACCAAGTCCTGACGTAACCGGTAGTCGGTAGAGATTATGCGGTACGCGATGATGTGGGTAAGTAATTCGAGGGGTAGTTATGAGTAGTGAACCGCCAGCGAGGTTTAAAGCCACCTCAAGCACCACAGATGGGGCGCAGCGTCGGATACGTGAGGCGGTTTCACGTGAAACATCTATGACACATGACGTCATCAATCTGCCGCGAGTATCAGAGGACACGTCCCCTGTCACCTCCGATCGACCATCCTTGCATGTTTCACGTGAAACGTTCGAAGATTTGCCGATTGCCAGCGAGGCGAGGCGAGCAGTGGATGTACTTAATCCACGAGGAGATAGCCTGCCTCGACCCGTCACGCCTCGAATTGTATGTATCGCCAATCAGAAGGGTGGAGTAGGAAAGACCACCACGGCGGTCAATCTCGGGGCCGCCCTAGCGCTGTATGGCTTAAAAGTTCTCGTTGTCGACCTCGACCCGCAAGGAAACGCTTCTACCGGGCTTAATGTCGCTCACCACTCCGGATTACCCAGTAGCTATACCATGCTCGTAGCAGATGCCCCACTGGAATCGGTGATACAACCCGTCGAGGGAGTCGCAAATCTGTGGTGTATACCTGCCACCATTGATCTTGCCGGCGCGGAAGTCGAGCTAGTTTCGGTGACTGAGCGGGAGCGACGGCTTAAAACCGCACTACAGGCCTCCCATCAAGGTTTCGACTACATCTTCATCGACTGTCCGCCTTCGTTGGGGCTACTTACGGTAAACGCCTTGGTTGCCGCCCGTGAAGTACTCATTCCAATCCAGTGCGAGTACTACGCACTGGAAGGGCTGGGGCAGCTGCTTCATAACGTGGAATTGGTAGCAGAACATCTCAACCCAGAGCTATATGTTTCGACGATTCTGCTGACCATGTACGACGGACGAACCAAGCTGGCGGATCAGGTGGCTCATGAAGTTCGGGAGCATTTCACAGAAGAAGTGATAGATGTGGTCATCCCCCGGAGTGTTCGCCTTTCTGAGGCCCCGGGCTACGGCCAGTCCATCATTACCTACGACCCCGGCTCACGGGGCGCTACGAGTTATGTCGCGGCCGCTAAAGAAATTGCCCGCCGGGGCGCAGGCATGGGAGTGACAACATGATGAACAAGCGAGGCGGCCTTGGTAAGGGACTTGGCGCTCTGATACCTCCCCGAGAAGACCGACCCGTAGCTACAAGCTCTACGGCAGATGTCTCTGTCGCGACCCCTACGTCTGAGGAGGTGGATTTGGCGCCGGTACCCGGCGCGACATTTCGCGAAATTCCCATCGGGAGCATCAGTCCCAACCCGAAGCAGCCCCGTGCTGTGTTCGACGAAGCCGCGATGGAGGAACTGAAAGCCTCCATCGCGGTAGTCGGTGTCCTACAGCCCATCGTGGTCCGTCGGTCCGGTGCGCATTCATATGAACTCATCATGGGCGAACGAAGGTTTCGGGCTTGCCAGGCGCTAGGCCGGGCAGTTATTCCGGCAATCATCAAGGAGACCGGCGATGATGTATTGCTGCGAGATGCCTTGTTGGAAAATATCCACCGCGCCGACCTCAATCCACTCGAAGAAGCAGCGGCGTATCAGCAGTTACTTGCCGAGTTCGATGTTACCCACGAAGAACTGGCGCAACGGATCGGACGTAGTCGCCCCCAGATCAGCAACACGGTGCGGCTGTTGAATTTATCGTCAGCGGTGCAGCGCCGGGTGGCGGCCGGCGTGCTGTCGGCCGGTCATGCTAGGGCGCTCCTTGCGCTAGAAAACGCGCCGACCCAGGAAGAACTAGCTCATCGGATAGTTGCTGAAGGACTTTCGGTTCGGGCTACCGAAGAGATCGTGTCGCTGCGCGAGCGAACCGAACCTCCGCAGTCGTCCAAGCAGCAGCGGCGCAACAAACCACACGCACCAGGTCTAGATCACCTAGCCGAGCGGCTCGCGGATCAACTCGATACTCGCGTGAAAGTAGATATGGGGCGCCGGAAAGGAAAAATCGTCATCGAATTCGCTACGATGGACGACCTCAATCGCATTGTGTCAAGTATTAACAAGGACGCCTCATAAAGCTTTACAGCTATCTCCACCCCGTGTGATAGCTCGCTCGACTAACTCGGCGAAAAGCTCCCCGAGGCTGACACCAGAGGCTTCGGCCGCCAAGGGCAGCAAGCTTGTAGGTGTGGTGCCGGGCGCCACGTTTGCCTCCAGCACCCATGGCTCACCGGTTTCATCCACGATGAAATCTACCCGGGACAAGTCACGTAACCCCAGTGCTTGATGAGTCTGTATTGCCAGCTCGGTCACACGTGCAGCAACCGACGGTTTTAGACGAGCCGGGCTGTGCCACGTGGTGTGTCCTGCGGTATAGCGCGCGGTGTAGTCGTAAACGCCGTCCTTAGGAACGATTTCTACCGTCTCCAGCGCTCGAACGCCGCCGTCCAACTCTACGACACTCACTGCGATGTCGCTACCGGCGATGAACTGCTCAACCAGTGCGGTATCGCCGTAGCTGAAGCATCCGACCATGGCGGCAGGTAGTTCCGCGCGGGTTTCCACGGCCGCCGCACCAAGACCTGAGCCACCCTGCGACGGCTTAATCATGAGAGGTAGACCAAAGTGCTCCACCACTTCATCTAGCACGGGGGTCGCTCCTAGCTCCCGGAACGCATGCTGGGAAAGTGCGACACCGCGGGGGGTGGGCACACCGACCTGGGAAAGTAAAGCTTTGGCGCGTGGTTTATCCCATGCCAGTGCGCTAGCGGCGGAGTTACTGCCGACGTAGGGCACGTCCAACATTTCGAGTAGGGCACGTAGTCCGCCGTCCTCACCGGTTGAGCCGTGTAGCGCGATCACAACCGCATCAGGTGGAGCGCTGCCCAATCGAGAAAGAAGTTGTCCATCGGCGTCGCACAGCTCGGCCGCATAGCCGCGATCTCGCAATGCATCGGCGATGCGCCGCCCTGAACGTAACGAGACTTCACGTTCGTACGACAACCCGCCGGCGAGTACCCAAACGTAGCGACTCATGTGATCTCCGGCCCTGGCGCATAACGGCGTCTTCTATTGTCCACAATGGACGAGACCGCGTTAGATGGTCGTGTTTTCCGTGGTGGGGGATGCTCTGTAAACAGGCCCTGAATTGCCTGCTCCTGCTTAAGTGCGGCTGCAAATCGGTTCACGCCCTCGACGATTCGGTCGGAGTCGGGAAAGCAGTAGGAAAGGCGTAGCTGGGAACATCCCTGCCCGTCGGCGTAAAAACCCACACCAGGAACATAAGCTACGTTATGTGCCAGCGCTCGGGGCAACATGACCTTGCTGTCCAAGCCTGGCGGGAGTGTCAGCCAGACGAAGAATCCACCCCGTGGCGAGTTCCACTTCGTTTCCGTCGGCATGAGACATGTCAGAGCAGAGAGCATTGCGTCGCGCCGAGCCGCATACAACGTGCGAAAATCCTTGAGTTGTTTCTGCCACGGGTAATGTTCCAAGTAGGCGGTCACCACACGCTGATTGAGCATCGCCGGACACAAGATCTGCGCCTCGGAAACCAACACCAGTTTTTCTCGCACCGCGTTGGGTGCCAGTACCCACCCGACCCGCATGCCGGGTGCAAAGGTTTTGGAAAATGAACCAAGGTATATAACACGGCTGCTACTCCGACTATGCAGCGTTCTACCCGGGGCCGTCTCAAAACCCAGTAGTCCGTACGGGTTGTCTTCCACGATCAACACGTCATGTTGCTCCGCCAGCTCTACGACGAGGTCACGCCGGTGCTCGGATAGGGTCACGCCGGCCGGATTATGGAAGTTAGGTACGAGATAGAGAAACTTTGCGCGCCGGCCCTGTTTGCGCAGCTGATCTAACCGAGCGGCCAGCGCGGCGGGATCGATACCGTCGTCGTCCATAGGCACATGCATTACCTCGGCCTGCGCGGCGGCGAACACCCCTAGCGCGCCGACATAACTGGGACCCTCGGCGAGCACGATGTCGCCCGGATCGAGAAAAACCTGGGCTAGTAGGGACAACGCCTGCTGTGAACCGACCGTGACGATAATATCCTCTGGCGATGCCGTAACCGCTTCTAACGCCATGACCTGGCAGATAAGCTCACGTAACCGTAACTCCCCGCGGCCGGCGCCGTATTGCAACGCACTGGCCCCATGGTGGGTGAGTACAGCGGAGACTAATTCCGCTAGATGACTGTGATCAAGCGCGGCCGTAAAGGGCATACCGCCGGCAAGCGATACCACCTCAGGACGGTTTGCTACCGCGAACAGCGCACGGATCTCCGACGCCGTCATACCGTGGACCCGAGCGGCATAACGATCGGTGTAGTCGTCCAGCGTGGTGCCGGCCACGCGGCACCTCCTATGGATATTCCATGAACTGGTCAGTATGTTAGCTGTAGCGAGCTCAGTTGCCCTACATCCAGGGTGCCGGTAGCGCAATCCAAATTTCGGGGCAGGAAAATTCGCTGCACCGCAGCAAGGAGCGCATCAGCTACCCGATCGCGGAACTCGGCGTCGGCGAGCCGTTTCCGGTCCAGGACCGACGTCAAATAGCCCACCTCGACGTGTACGGCCGGCATCCGGGTTAATCGCAGTATCTCCCATGTTTTGGCGTGAATACGGCAATCCTGTAGCCCGGTCCGTGCCACGATCTCGCGTTGTACCAGGCTGGCCAGCTGCTCCCCGACTGTAGACGTGGCACCTGAGCCGGTACCGAAGTGGTAGCACGCGACTCCGTTGGCTGCCGGATTGTCGTGACGGTCGGTGTGCAAGCTGATTAAGATGTCGGCACCGACATCATTGGCGAACCGAGCTCGCTCTAACGTGCTCGGGCTGGTATCCGCGCCCCGCGTCAGATGAGATTGCACGCCGACGGCCGTGAACCGTCCTTCCAGTCGAAGCGCAATGTCATGGCACAGCTGGCCCGCGTTCCACTGCTGGCCATTGACGGCAACAGTCGGTCCACGCTCCTGATCTGCCGCGCCGAGTCCGGGATCGATGACTACTCGCTTACCCGACAGGGCGGGACCGGAGTGATCGAGCTTGGCCGATTCTCGCAGTAATTGTGGCCTGCCCCCCACGACCTTTCGTCCCAGCCGACGCAACGCCCGCATGCTTGCCGGGCCGAATACCCCGTCACCGACCAGACCGCAATCGCGCTGGAACTCTACGAGAGCTCTTTCGCTACGGGGACCCAACACGCCGTCGGCACGGCCGACATCGTAGCCCACCTCGAGCATACGTTCCTGGAGCTCGCGTACATCGTCGCCTAACATGGGATCGCGTAGGGATAGGTTGAGAACTCGATCCCCCAACTGCCACCGGGCAGCTACCAGGGCACGCCATGTCTCCGATCCCACGATCCCGTCGGCGACCAAACCGCGCGATTGTTGAAACTCCCGCAGCGCCAACTCGCAAGCCGCATCGAAGATGACTTCGTCGGCCGGTATCGGCTCACCAGCAGGTAGGAGGCCCAGATCGACTAAACTTCCTCGTACTTCGGCTCCCGCTGGGCCCGTGTCGCCCTGCCTGATGAGCTGCATAAGCCTCAACAATTCCTCACTGAGCCGACTGCAGCCCCGATATGCCAAATTTGTCTACTGCGGGCTGTAGCGTACCGCTCCGGCCTTATCGAGCATGGCTGCTATGACCGGTTTAGGTTGTGCGCCTACCACTTGGTCGATGACTTCACCGTCTTTGATCAGCAGCAGCGTCGGAATACTCAGTATGCTGTATCGCGCGGCTATAGTCGGATGCTCTTCGATGTTGAGTTTTGCGATCTTAGCGGTCTCGCTCCGTTCGCCTGCCAGCTCCTCCAACACAGGTGCTACCTTGCGGCAGGGGCCGCACCATTCCGCCCAGAAATCGACAAGCACGGGTACGTTCGAACCCAGTATCTCGCTCTCCCATGTTTGCTCGGTAGCGGTTACCGAACCATGTGCTGTAGCCACGTTCACTCCTTGGGTAGATCGACATGCGGTCCGGCTGTGGCCGCAAGATAACGTTCGGCATCCAACGCCGCCATGCAGCCGCTGCCGGCAGCAGTGATGGCCTGCTGGTAGGTGTGGTCCACGACATCACCGGCGGCGAAAACGCCGGGAATATTCGTGTGGCTGCCGGGCGAACGGGTCAGTACATACCCCGAATCATCGAGAGTTAGCTGCTCGGCGACGAGTTCGGTACGGGGAATGTGACCGATCGCGACGAACACGCCGGTTACCGGCAGTAGCTGGGATAGGCCGCTGCGAAGATTAAGCAGTCGGACGCCGTTGACCTTACCGTCGTCGCCGACGATCTCGGTGACCTCACTGTTCCACTGCACGGTGATCTTGGGGTTCTCCAGCGCGCGCTGTTGCATAATTCGACTTGCTCGAAACTCACCGCGGCGGTGAATGATGGTGACGGAGCTGGCGAAACGGGTCAGGAACGTGGCCTCTTCCATCGCCGAGTCGCCGCCGCCGACGACCACGATGGCTTGATCACGGTAAAAAAACCCATCACAGGTTGCACAGGAAGAAACTCCGCGCCCTAGGTACTCCGATTCCCCCGGAACCCCTAGTCGCCGCCACGCCGAGCCGGTAGCCACAATGACGGCTCTGGAGCGATAAGCGGTCTGATCTACCCATACCGTCTTGATATCACCTGATGTGGTCCCCAAAGAGACCTTGCTAACGTCCGCGGGAAGTAGTTGTGTACCGAAGTGCTCCGCCTGCTTTCGCATAGCATCCATCAGGTCCGGACCGGTGATTCCGTCCGGAAAGCCGGGGAAGTTCTCGACTTCGGTGGTGGTCATCAAAGCGCCACCGAAGTCCGTTCCCTCGATCAGTAGCGGCGATAAGTTCGCTCTAGCGGCGTACAGCGCCGCGGTATATCCGGCCGGACCGGAGCCGACAATTATGATGTTGTGCGTCTGTTCGGGCACTACCGTTACTCCTCATGAGCCGTAGACCTTGATCTCTCGCACGCCTACTTGATATGGGTTTCCCCCCGCTGCTGTTCGCGGTAACTCGGTAATCCATACCACTACGAAGCGAGCGCTCGCCGCGCGCGGCAGTACGAATGCCACCTCAATCGGAGCGTTGCGCACCGGCTGTCCGAGTGTGCGATAAGAGCTGATGGTGCTGCCGCGTGTTGTGGCGCCCCCCAGTTGCAGGGAGGCACCCGGAGCCGACAGGGACACCGTTACTTCACTGATGTTGCCGGCTTTACCCACATCAATAACGACGCCCATTCCTGACTTTATTCCGCCGAAGTTGGCCCGACGATAGGCATCGGGCTGCCACGCGGTCTCCGGCTTTCCGTCGATCGTCAACTCGGCACCGGTAACCTCGGTGCCGTCTCCTTGCGGGTCGAGGATGGTTGCAGTGGCCGGTCGTAGGGTTTGCTTACCCTCTTCAGCACTGGTTTCTTCGCTGAGCGGATAGTTGGAGTCACTGATGTCTGGAAGTCCGACGGTTCCGATTGCCAAGCCGGCCACCAGGACGCATGCGATCCCGGCTATGGGGATTCCAAAGCGTTTCCACGGGGCGCGCGGCGGGGCGGGCTCGGTAGAAAGCGTACTGAGTGGACCTAAATCGGGGTCGGCGATGTCGTAGCGGCGCAGCTCCTGTGCGAGTGCGTCGGCAGTGATGTGGCCAATACCGGGATCGAGTAGATCCATGACGAGCGCATCAAGGTAAGAGGGTATGCCTGCCCGGACCTGGCGAGGCGAGCACAACCGGCCGTCGACTCGAATCGCTTCAGGTAGGCCTTGAAAGCCTACCGAGGCCTCTAGTGGCCATGCGCCGGTGAGGGCCGCGTATAGCAGACCACCAACGGCTTTCACGTCTTGCTCGGACGAAACCGCCGCGGATAGCTCCAGATGGGTGATTGTGATTTCGCCCTGGTCGTTGAGGAGAACCGCTCCGGGATCGAGCCGCCCGTGCGCCGTGCCGGTACGATGAATAGCCGCGATGGCGTCGGCCACGGCCCGCGCAAGGCTCGCCGCGCGGTAGGGGTCGAACGGGCCGTCGGATCGGAGAACGTCGGTAAGCGTGCGGCCTTCTATCCATTCTCGGACTACGAAAGCTCGGTCACCCTCGTCTACCGCATCGTAGACGCCCACTACGTTTGCATGCTGAATTCGGCCGGCGCTACCGGCCGCCGACAACATCGACCGGGCCGACTCTCCGCCAGGAACCCGTAATTCGATACTGACATCGCGACTGAGTAGGGAGTCGGTGCCACGCCAGAGCGAATAACCGTTGTTACTGTTGCCGTCGACGACGACATCAAGTCTGTAGCGTCCGGCGAGGAACTCGCCTTGCACCGGCGTACTCGCCTGGGTCACAACATCCTCCCGCGCGGTCCCACTCGGCCGTTCCCCCACCGAACACTCTCCAGCCCATACTAATGAGATCGTGATCAGTCGCTACAGGCCGCGCCGACGTGCGAACTTGCGTCCCAATGTATCAATGAACTGTGATACCTCCGTAACGCGAAGTAATACGGCAGCGGCGGCGAAGGTGATCACTAGCGCGGTGCCTCCCAGGGTAAGAGCCACTAGACCGCCGATTTTTTCGTCAGCGATCAGTTCGGTACAGCTGTAGGCGATACCCCAGGCGATCAAACCCGCCATGACGGATGCGATAGCCAGCCGGGTCAGGGTTTGCGATACTCGTCCCAGTTGCAGATCACCCAGGCGACGCTGCATCACGATCGACAGTAACGCGGCCGCTACGAGGTAGGACACCGCATTACCGATCATCAGACCGACCACCACGTGCTCGGCAGGCAGGCTGAGGTACAGCACGACATCGATGAAAAGGCGGGCCGCGACGACCGGAATATTGATCAGTGCCGGGGTTTTAGTGTCACGCATCGCGTAGAAGGCAAAGGTTTGCAGTTGACTGATCGCGAACGGAACCAACCCCAGTGCTACCGCCATGATGGCTATACCAGTGCTTTCGGCCGCCTCGATACTGAAATTTCCCCACTGGAAGGCCGCTATGGCCAAAGGGACACCGAGCGCGATGTAGGCAGCGGTCGCCGGCATCAGTACGACGGAGGAGAGCCGTACCCCGAAGGAGAGCTGGTT
>Ga0136627_1000145_pt1 | contig 22815 bp, 29 predicted proteins | sample AntDrymUQ4892206_2_FD_104652 | JGI IMG/M metagenome (GOLD analysis project Ga0136627, IMG submission 104652) | Polar desert sand microbial communities from Dry Valleys, Antarctica - metaG UQ489 (22.06) | ecosystem: Environmental > Terrestrial > Soil > Desert | place: Antarctica: Dry Valley... | reverse complement strand
CCGACGCTTGAGCCGGGCGCTCAGGACGACCCACCGGTCCAACCGGAGTGGTCGCCGGTGGCCAGGGCGCGCTCGTCGCCGTGCGCTTCGGGAACTGGAGGTTGCCGGCTTCGTCGAGCCGCGCGGGCTGCTGGATAGGGCCCGCGACTCGCAGACCGCCCTCGAGCGGCCGCGCGGCTCGACCGGCTGCGGCGCTGCATTCGCGACGACGACTTTCCCGAGCCGCGCGATCACGAGCTCGTGCTGCTTCTCGCCTGGTCGGGGGTCTTGGCGCGGCGGCTTTCAAAGGATGAGCGGCGAATCGCAGCGCGGCGGCTCAGAAAGCTCGTCCGATCGTCCGACCTCGGCCTCCGGCAGGCGCCGCTGTCCGGAACCGTCGCTGAACCCGAGTGGGTCAACGCAATCGGTCGGGTCGCGTACAACACTCAACACGACTTGCTGGGCGACGTGGTTTCCGATCTCGCGACCGGCGGTCATTCTGGCCTCGACGCGGTCGGCCTGGGTGGAGGCGGGGGCGATAGCGCGCATGGTTCGGATGGCGGATCTTCGCATGGCCATGGCGGCGCTTCGCACGGTCACTGACGGTGCCCCCTTCGGTCCAGCTCCTGCTCGGCCAGCACGCCGGCGCCGATCACGCCGGCCTGCGGTCCGCCCGCTGCCAGGCGTACCGAGGTGCGCTCCCACAGGGCTGACAGCGCGTGACGCGAGGCCTCCCGGCGGGCGGTCTCGAGAAACAGATCGCTCGCGCGCGAGAGCCCGCCACCGATCACCACGTGCTCGGGCTCGAAGGTGTTGACCACGCCCGCGATGCCCAGGCCCAGCCAGCGCCCCAGCCGCTCGAACAGGGCGAGCGCCTCCGAGTCGCCGTCCTCGGCCACGGCCACGGCGTCGCGGCCCTTCACCCTCCCCTTGCCGGCCAGCAGGCGGCCGAGGGCGCCCTGTGGGTTCTCCTGGGCGGCCCGCGTGGCCACGCGCTCGAGGCCCGTGCCGCTGCATATCCACTCGAGCGACCCCGGGCGGGGAAAGCCGGGCTCCTCGGCCTCGAGAGCAGCGCGGCCGTCCACGATCACGTGCCCCAGCTCCGCCCCCAGGCCCGTGTGGCCGCGCTCGATGCGGCCGTCGATGATCACCCCGCCGCCCACGCCGGTGCCCAGGGTGAGCATGACCAGATGACAGGAGGGAGGATCGGGAACCAACTGGGCCTCGGCCAGCGCGGCGCAGTTGGCGTCGTTGTCCACGAACACCGGCACCCCCAGGCGCGCGCCCAGCTGCTCACGCAGCGGCACGCCCCCGAGCGGGATGTTGACGCTGCTGAGCACCGCGCCCGTGGCGAACTCGATCTGCGAGGGAAGCCCGAGCCCGACCGCGCCAGGGTCGCCCGCGCGGGCTGAGACCTCGGCCACCGCCGCCTCGACTCCCTCCAAAAGGGCATCCGTGCTCGACAGATCGGTGGGGTGCTCCACCGCCTCCCGCACCGAGGCGCCTTCGACGACCGCCGCGGCCACCTTCGTCCCCCCCACGTCGACGCCGATCACCAGGCTCACGAGGGATTCCTCTCCTGTTCAGATTCGTCGTCCAACATCGGAAGCACCCGGCAAGGATGCCGGATGGTTCGAATCCGTACCCCGGACCTCTTGCCCCGGTGGCGCCCGTAGTAGACGCGATGATCCACGGTTCCAAGAAAAGACGCTCCCGCGGCGCCGCCCTGGCGGCGCTCGCCTTCGCCCTGGCCGGGGTCGTCGGTGTCGCGGCGAGTCCAGTGGCCAGGCTCGGCGACGAGGGGCCGCCCGAGTCGCTCGCACCCGCTCTCCCACCCACCCCGGCAGCGCCCCGACCCGCCCCGGCCGCGCCCGGGGCACCGGCAGAGCCGGCCAAGCCCGCGCCGCCGCGCTATACGCGGGTGCGCTACCGCGACTCCCGCGCCCTGGGCCTGCCCTACGCCGGATCGCTTCAACGAGGCACACGACTACCCGCCCGCGGGCGTCATTTCGTCACCTGGGACCCGATCCTCCGGCGCCGCCCGAACCGGCGCTGGCGACGCCACGGCACCGACGACCTGGTGCGAATGCTCGTGGAGGTGGGCCGCCGCTACGCCAGGCGCGAGGCGGGTGAGCAGCCGATGCTGATCGGCGACCTCAGCCGACCCCGCGGCGGCGACTTCGGCATCACGTACGGGATCGTGGGTCATTCGACGCACCAGAACGGGCTCGACGCGGACGTGTATTACCCGCGCACGGACCGTCGCCTGGGCGCGCCGAGGACGGTGGCCCAAGTGGACCGCCGGCTGGCCCAGCGGCTGGTCGACCTGTTCGTGGCGGCGGGAGCCGCAACGGTGCTCGTCGGCCCTAACCTTGCCCTGCACGGCCCGCCGGGCGTAGTGGTGCCCTACCCCAACCACGACAACCACCTGCACGTGCGGATCGGCAACCCCGAGGCGTAGGCGTCGCCTGCGTGCGAGAGGACCGTCGCTGTGCCCGGCTTACGCCTAGCTCGGTTGTCCGCCGATGGCGTCTCGCACGCGAGCGATAGGTCCGCCCCCCGACGCGCCGGGTAGGTCCTCGATGACCTGCTCGACGCTCACCTTCAGCTCCTCGATGGTCGTCTGCAGCGCAACGAGCTGCTCGGACATTCGAGTGGTGTTGTGGTCGAGGCTCGCGGCATGGCCTTCGAGGGGCCCGGTGGTTGCAGCGATGGTGTCGAGCTGCTTCCCCAGCCCCTGAACCTCTTGGCTGAGCTCACTCATATCCCCGTGGAGGGTGTGGACTCCGTCATGGAGCCCGTCGACCTTCGCGCCCAGCCCGTCCACCGCCTTCTCGAGCCTGGCGATGCCCTCCGGCAGCCGTGAGGTCGACTCGCGCACCACTCCCATATCCGTGCGCAACGGGTCGGTATCCGCGGCCAGGGAGGCGGTCGTGTCTTCCAGCGCGCGCAGGCGACCGGGCACCTCCTCCCGCAAGACGGCGAGATCCCGCGCCACCTGACTGAGGAGCTCGAACGCGCGCTCGGGGAGCCGGAGGGGAGAGAGAAGCTCGCTGATCATCATGTTTATTCTACGGAGCGCAGGTCGGCTGCTCTCCACTCTTTGCGCCAGCTTGGCCGGCGACGGCACTCGAGGTGCCCCATCGGATCCCACACGAGGCGGCTCCCATCTGGCAGAATGCCCGCTCCGTGGACCGTCGCCTGGCCAACCGCAACCTGCGCACAGCGCTGATCGCCGGCCTGATCTGCCTGATGGTGTTCGCCGCCTCGTTCGGCGTGGCCTTCGTCTACTGATGGCCGAGGAGATCCAGCAGGGCGAGCACGTCCCGCCCGCCGGCGAGCCGATCCACCTCCCCGACCCCTCGTACCTGCCGGTGCTGGTGGCGGCCGGGATCACGATCGCCGTCGTCGGTGTGGTGATCAACTTCGTGCTCATGACGATCGGGATTCTGATCGCGCTGGCGGCGATGGTCCGCTGGATCGGCCAGACCCGCGAGGAGATGGCCGAGCTTCCGCTCGAGCATCCCCACTGACGCCGGCGTGCCCGCAACAGCGGAATTCTCGAACCGACCGATCCGATCGGGCGTGTGCTCCGTAGGACTAGATGATGCGTTCGAAAGCGAAGCGGCCCGCAACGGCCCAGCGGCGCCGTGCCCTCTTTCTCGATGCGGCGCGCATCATCGAGGACGAGTTCCACGAGAAGCTCGCGCTCGACGACGTGGCACGCAGGGTCGCCACCTCGCGGCGCCAGCTCCAGCGCGCCTTCACGGAGGCCGGGCAGACCAGCTTCCGGGCCTACCTGCAGCGCGTGAGAATGGAACGCGCCGCCGAGCTGCTTCGCGGTGGCGTCGCGCCCGTGAACCAGGTGGCCAGCGCGGTGGGATACCGCCAGCCCGCCCAGTTCGCCAAGGCATTCCGCCGCCACCACGGCTCTCCGCCGTCCGCGTTCCGGGTCGCTGAGCGCCCGGCCCTCGCCGCCTGAGCGCCCGAGGGTGAAACGGGGGCGGCGGTCCCCTTTTGGCGTCGCCATCCGTGCCCGGGGGCATCGAAGAGGGGCGGTGCCCTCCTTCGATGTCATCCCATAGACTCGCGCGCCGAATGGGGACGAGGGGAAGCGATGCGTCGGCTGCTGCGTAAGCGACCCGCGCTCGGCATGGCGCTGCTGAGCGGGGTATCCACTGCCGTGGGCATCGTGATCGTGCTCGTGATCGACTGGTTCCCGGCCCAGGCGTCTACGGCCTCCCCCCAGATAGACACTCTCTGGGACGTGCTGATGATCGCCTCGGTGCCCATCTTCGTGCTGGTGATGTCGGTCGCGCTGTACTCGGTCTTCGCCTTCCGCGCCGAGCCCGGCGACCTGTCGGACGGCGAGCCGATCCACGGCAACACCCGGCTCGAGGTGATCTGGGTCACGATCCCCTTCATCATGGTCTCCGCCCTCGCGGTGTACGGCTGGATCGTGCTCGACGACATCGAGGCCAAGCAGACCGATCCGCTGATCGTGAACGTGACGGGCCAGCAGTTCGCGTGGCGGTTCGACTACCCCGACGAGGGCAAGGTCAAGTCGACCCAGCTCATGCTTCCCAAGGACCGCGACGTCGAGTTCCGTGTGAACACCGATGACGTCCTGCACGACTTCTGGGTGCCGGAGTTCCGGCTCAAGACCGACGCCGTGCCGGGCCTCACCACCAAGATCCGCCTCAAGCCCTCCCGGATCGGGGAGTACGACGTGGTGTGCGCGGAGCTGTGCGGGATCGGTCACTCGACCATGCGCGCGGCCGTGCGGGTCGTGACGCCGGAGGACTTCGACGCCTGGATCGCCAAGGAGCAGCAGTCCGAGGGCGACGGTGGGGCCGCCGCGGCGGGCGGGGACGAGGCCGGCGCGGGCCGGCAGCTCTTCACCGACACCGGCTGCAATCGCTGTCACACGCTGGCCGACGCGGAGTCCACGTCGGCCGTCGGTCCCGGGCTGGACGATCTGACGGCCAATGCCACGGCGTACGGCAAGGAGGCCAAGCAGTCGCCCGAGGAGTACGTGAAGACCTCGATCGAGGATCCGGGCGCCTTCGTGGTCCCGGAGTTCGAGGACGGCATCATGCCCGCGGACTACGCCGAGCAGCTCTCTCCCGAGGAGATCGACACCCTGGTCAAGTACCTTCTCAGCGTGAGCTCACAGGACAAGCCGTGACGCTTTACGCCAAGTTCATGGGCCCGGGCTGGTACCGCGCCGCGATCAGCCAGCCGCTCTCACTCGCCTTCGCCGTGGGCCTCGTCGCGGCCGTGCGCACGCTCTACGGCTACGACCCAGTGCTCGACGGCGACGCCATCACGACCGTGGCGCTGATCGCCATGCCGCTGGGCTTCATAGTGGGAATCGGCTGCTTCGACTACTGGTTCCGCTGGGCCTCCGGCGCGCCCACCACCCCAGAGGACCACTCCGGGCACGGGGCCAAGACCTGGAAGGACTACTTCAAGGTCAACACCGATCACAAGGTGATCGGCATCCAGTACATCATCACGACGTTCCTCTTCTTCATCCTCGGCGGCCTGATGGCGATGGTGATCCGCGCGGAGCTGGCGCAGCCGGGCACCCAGTTCGTGGATCCGAACACCTACAACGGGCTGTTCAGCGTGCACGCCTCACTGATGATCTTCCTGTTCATCATCCCGGTGTTCGCCGGGATCGCGAACTACGTGATCCCGCTGATGATCGGGGCGCCGGACATGGCCTTCCCGCGGCTGAACGCCCTGTCGTTCTGGATGCTGCCCACGGCCGGGGTGATGATGATCGCCTCGTTCTTCACCGACGGCGGCGCCTTCGCCACCGGCTGGACCGCCTACGCGCCCCTTTCCACGGAGACGCCGATAGGCCAGCAGTTCTTCACCATCGGCGTGCAGTTCGCGGGCGCCTCGTCGATCGCCACCGCGCTCAACTTCCTGGTCACCATCATCACGATGCGCGCGCCGGGGATGACCTTCTGGCGGATGCCGCTGCTGGTGTGGGCCAACTTCACCACATCGCTGTTGGTGGTGATCGCCACCCCGTTCATCGCCGGCTCGCAGTTCTTCGTGCTGCTGGACCGCTCGCTGGGCACCCACTTCTTCGACCCGGCGGCGGGAGGCGACGTGCTGATGTACCAGCACGTCTTCTGGTTCTACTCGCACCCGGCCGTCTACATCATGATGCTGCCCGGTTTCGGCATCGTCAGCGAGGTCATCTCCACCCACGCCCGCAAGCCGGTGTTCGGCTACCGGATGATGGCCTTCTCACTGGTGGCGATCGTGATCCTGGGCTTCACCGTCTGGGCCCACCACATGTTCGTGTCCGGCATGTTCGACTGGCTGCGGGTGCCGATGATGATCACGACGATGCTCATCGCCGTCCCGACGGGCATCAAGATCTTCTCCTGGCTGGCCACGCTGTGGAAGGGCGTGATCCACCTGACCACGCCGATGCTGTTCGCGCTCGGCTTCATCACGATGTTCACGCTCGGCGGGATCAGCGGGATCATCCTCGCCGTGATCCCCGTGGTGATTCACGTGTCGGACACCTACTTCATCGTCGCCCACATCCACTACGTGCTGTTCGGCGGCAGCGTGTTCACGATCTTCGCCGGCCTCTACCACTGGTTCCCGAAGATGACCGGGCGCATGTACGACGAGAGGCTCGGCAAGCTGCACTTCTGGCTCTCGTTCGTGTTCTTCAACCTCACCTTCGGGCCGATGCACTTCGTCGGCGTCGACGGCATGCCGCGGCGGGTGGCCGACTACGCGGATCAGTTCGCGACGATGAACGCGCTGATCTCGGTGTCGAGCTTCATCTTCGGCCTGTCGTTCCTCGTGTTCCTCTACAACATGATCACGAGCTGGCGAAACGGCCCGAAGGCGGCCGCCAACCCGTGGCGGGCGCACTCGATCGAGTGGCAGGTGTCCTCGCCGCCGCCGATCTTCAACTTCGACGAGATACCCACCGTGGTCGGCGGCCCCTACGAGTACGGCGTGCCCGGCGCCGTGCACGCCGTGTTCGGTGACAAGAAGGCCCCGGTCAAGGGGGCGCCCGCGCCGGCCGGTGGTGGCGGAGCGCCGCCCCCCACGACCGAATGAGCGACACCAAAAACGTCCTCGTGGTGGCCAACGAGACCCTGGTGGGCCGGGAGCTGATCGATGCCGTCAAGCGCCACGCCGACCAGGGGCCCGTGGCGGTGCACGTGATCTGCCCGCAGAGCTCGCCCAAGCACGGCTACGTGATCTACGACGAGTCGGTGCGCGACGCGGCCGAGAACCGGCTGGCCATGACGGTGTCCCAGCTCGAGGAGATCGGCATCGAGGCCAGCGGCGGCGTGATGGACCCGGACCCCTACTCTGCGATCACCGATGCCCTCGACGAGCGCTCCTACGACGAGATCATCATCTCCACCCACCCCGAGACGCGCTCGGGGTGGCTGCGCCAGGACCTCGTGTCGCGTGTCGCGCAGGAGGTGGACTGCCGGGTCGAGCATGTCGTGGTGGACATCGAGGCCGAGAAGGACGAGGCCACCCGCACGCTCGTGGTCGCCAACCAGACGGTGGGTGGTCAGGCACTGATCGACCAGCTCAAGCAGCTCGCCGAGGAGGGGCCGCGGCGCTTCATCGTGATCTCTCCCGAATCGGGCGAAGGCGGAGGTGCGCCCGAGCGGCTGGCGGCCACGCTCGAGCGCCTGGAGGAGGAGGGCCTCGATGCCATCGGCCAGGTCGTGCACCCCGACCCCTACACCGCAATCAACACCGCGCTCGACTTCTACGGGGTGGATGAGGTGGTGATCTCCACCTTCCCGGAGACCCGTTCGGGCTGGCTGCGGGGCGACCTCGTGGGGCGCGTGCGGACCAGCACGTCGAAGCCGGTCCACCACATCGTCTCCGAGGATGAGGGCTGATGGAGTCGGGCGCGGCGGCGCTCGGCGGAGTCCCGTCCGAGCACGAGCAACGCCACGAGCACCACGGGCCTCCCGAGGCCAACCAGAGCTCGCGGCTCGAGGCCCAGTTCCTGGGGATGCTGCTCTTCATCATCTCCGAGGTGATGCTCTTCGGAGCGTTCTTCACGGCCTACTTCTTCATCCGGGTGGCGGGCGATGCCCCGTGGCCGGCCGACGGCACCCACCTGCCGGTGGCGATCGCGGGGGTCAACACGGCGATCTTGATCTCGTCGAGCTTCACCATGCACTGGGCCCTCGAAGGGGCGCGCAACGAGAACCGGGCGGCCCTGCGGGTCGGCCTGCTCACCACCGCGCTGCTCGGCCTGACCTTTTTGATCATCCAGGTCAACGAGTACGTGCACATCGGCTTCGCCCCCGCCGACCACGCGCAGGGCTCGATCTTCTACGGCCTCACCGGTCTGCACGGCGCCCACGTGTTCGTTGGCCTCACCCTGCTCACGTTCGCGACCATCCGGGCCTTCCGCGGGCATTTCAGCGCCAAGGAGCACCGGGGGGTAGAGGTGCCGGGGATCTACTGGCACTTCGTGGACGTGATGTGGATCGTCGTGTACGCGACGATCTACATCCTCTAGCCGTGCTGAACCCGCTCGGTTCCGAGCAGGAGGCGTTTCGCTTCCTGCTGTGGGTGGCCGGCGTGGTCGCCGTGGTCGTGATCGCCACCGTGATCGTCCGGGCGCTCTGAGCCTCCAGGCGGACATGGCCGTGGCCCAGCGGGCGGCGGCGGCGGCCGGGGAGCTGCTGCTGGAGCGCTTCCGGGCACCTGCTCGTGGCGTGCAGCGCAAGTCCTCGCGGACCGACATGGTGTCCGACGCCGACCGGGACGCCGAGGCGGCGGTCGAGCAGATCCTCTCCGCCGAGCGGCCCGATGACGGCCTGCTGGCCGAGGAGGGCTCTCACAGCCAGGCGGCCTCCGGGCGGCGCTGGGTGGTGGACCCGCTCGACGGAACCACCAACTTCCTCTACGGCATCCCGGCCTGGGCGGTGAGCATCGCGCTCGAGGATGCCGACGGGAGCTTGGTCGGCGTGGTCCTCGACCCGGTGCGAGGCGAGACCTTCACGGCGATCCGCGGGCAGGGGGCGGCGCGCAACGGCGAGACGATCGAGGTCAGCGGGGAGGAGCGCCTGGACACCGCCCTCGTGGCCACAGGCTTCAGCTACGACGCGACGGAGCGCTCCACGCAGGCGGCCGTCCTGGCCGATGTGCTTCCCCGGGTGCGCGACGTGCGCCGGGCGGGGGCCGCGGCGCTGGACCTCTGCTGGGTGGCCTCGGGGCGCCTCGATGCCTACTACGAACGCGGCCTGAAGCACTGGGACTGGGCGGCGGCGAGCCTGATAGTCGCGGAGGCCGGCGGCGAGCTGCACTGGCTCGAGGGCGAGCCGCTGGGGTTGGTGGCGGGTTCGCCGCGGGTGGTGGAGGGGCTGCGGGAGATCGTGGATGCGCGCGATGAGTCTCGAGGCACCTGATCGGCCTGCTGCAGGCCCCCTCCTGGCCACTGCGACCGGCTCGGACCGCGCCGGCTACTTGACGGTCAGCTCGCCGACCATGCCGCCCTCCTCGTGCCCCGGGACGGTGCAGACGAACTCGAAGACGCCAGGGGTCAGCTTGGCGGTGAACGTCGAGCTGGCGCCCTTGCCCACCACGTCGCCCTCCTGGACGATCTGACCGCCCTCGTCGCGCAGGGCGATGTTGTGCTGCACCGAGGACTCGTTGGGCATGGTCACCTCCACCGAGCCGGGCTCGGACTCCGCCTTCGTGCTGGCGAAGGCCAGAGCGCCGGAGGGATCGGCGGCGATCTCAAGCGTGCCGCCCTCCGCCACGATCGGCTTGGAGGAGACCTTGGCTCCGGCCTCGGCCAGCGCGCCGGTGTCCTCCCCGGGCTGGCCGGCCACGGCGGCCACGTAGGCGGCCACGTCGCGGGCGTCATCGCCCTCCACGAGCTTTGCCGGCATCGTGCTGTTGCGCCGCACGAAGGCGATCTGGTTCAGCACCACGCCCGCGACGGTCTGCTCGCCCAGGCCGTCATCGCGAGCCGGCCCGAAGGCCGCGTCGAGGTTGGGGCCCACATCGGCGCCTCCGCCGGCGCGCTCGAGCACGTGGCAGCGCTGGCATCGCTCGGCGAACAGGGTCTTGCCGTTGATCTGGTCGGCCTGCTCGCTGCGCCCGCAACCCGCCGCGCCGAGGGTGGCGGTGAGCGCTGCCAGTCCGATGGCCAAGAGCCGGGGCGATCCACTCCTCACGGGCCGTAAGACTACTTGCTTCGCAGGCGGGGGATGCCGCCAAAGTGCGTCAAAGGGGGGTGCCGCCCCCCTTTGCAACCCCGCACGGGCTACAGCCCTCAGCCCGGCGCCGCCAGTGACCCCAGCTTGCCCTGTGCCGCAGCGATGACCCCCTCGGCCACCCCCTCCCAGCCGTACCTGCGCCGGGCCAGATCGGCGAGGGACGCGGATGCCCGCGCGCGCTGGTCGGAGGGAAGCGTGAGCCAGCGCACCAGCCGCTCGGCGATCATCTCGACCGCTCCCGGGCCGACTTGGAACGAGAGCAAGCCACGCAGCTCCGGCTCGAGCGCCTCGGCCAGCGTGGTGGACACCTCCGCCAGGCCCGAGTGGGCGGCTGAGAGCGGCAGGGCGCCGCAGGCGGCCGCCTCCGCCGCCACCATGCCGAACGCCTCCGGGAACGTGCTGGGCACCACCTGCGCCTGGCAGGCGCCCAGCAGATCGGGCAGGTCCCCGTGCTCGAGGCGGCCGGTGAAGACGACACGCTGCGCCGCCGCCGGCGCAGCGACCCGGTACGCCTCGCGCCGCTCGCCCCCGAGACCGTCGAGGAACGCCGCCAGGTGAACCAGCTCGCCCGCAGGGCCACCTTCGAGCTCACGCCCGCGGGCCGCGATCGCGCGCAGACCCTCGAGGTCGCCCCCGGCGAGGGCCTCCACGAACTGGCCCAGAGCGTGCCTGTAGGTGCCGAACCCCACGACGCACAGGCGCGCATCGGGCAGCTCGGCGACCACGAGCGGCCAGGCCGCCAGCAGCAGGTCCACCCCCTTGGAGACGATCAGCTTGCCCACGAAGCTCACGATCCGGTCGGTGGCGGGGTCGAGCGCACGCAGGGCCTGCGCAGCCCCGGCCTCTCCGCCCCATCCCGCCGCGTCCGCACCCTCGACGCGTCCCGCAAGGCGCTCGAGGGCGGCGGCGGCCTCGTGCGGCGGCCTCGGGCGGAAGGCGTGCACGTCCACTCCGGGCGGCCCCAGCCGTGTGCGTGCCGGCAGGTCGTCCTGGCCGACCACCTGCCAGAGGCTCTCGGCCGTGTGGCGCGAGCCCACGAGCACGCACCGAGCGCCGGCAAGTCCCTCGACGGCGTAGGGCAAGAACCGCTCGGGCGCGGGGCGCACCGTGTACTCGAGCGCGCTGCCGTGCACCTTGACCGCGTAGGGCACCTCCCCTCGCAGGGCGCGGCGCAGGATGACCGGGCCCATCACGAGGTGGTTGGCCAGTGCGACGTCGGGCCGCGCGACTCCCACCAAGGCGGCCACGGCGGCCACGTTGGCATCGAGGTAGTGCTGAAGGTCCGCCTCGCCCAGGTCCGCGAAGGGCACGGCGTCGAACCCGTCGTACTCGTCCGCCACGTACACCGGGAGCACCCGGCCGATGTCGGGGTTGTGGATCGTGACGGCCTCCGGCAGGCCCAGGCCCTCTGGCCGGCGCTCCTGGCACACGAGGTGCACCTCGTGCCCGAGCGCCGCGAGCGCTCGCGCCAGACTCAAGTTGTAGATGTTGCTGCCGGTGCCGCGCAGCAGGTAGCCATGGAAGATCAGTACGCGCAAGGTGGTTGGTAGATTGGCGCACCGATGGGACTTCGACAGCGATACCGCCTGCGCGCCTCCTCCAACCGCGAGGTGATTCGTGAGGTCGAGCCCGGCAAGACCTACGTGGACAAGGAGACCGGCGAGCCGTTCGAGGTCGTGGGCAAGGTCATTCCGCTCTCCCCCTCGCCCAGCAACCTGCCCTACTCCGTCGAGAACCTGCGCCTGTGCGGCTGCTCGCTCGAGCAGCTGGCCCAAATGGATCTGAACGACTGCCCGCACTGCGGCCGCCGCCTGCCCGCGCTAGAGAGCTAGGTCTCGCATGCGCCGCCTGGCGACCGCACTCGCGTGCATGGTGGCTCTGGCCGCGTCCGGCTGCGGTGGCGACGAGGAGGAGTCGACCGATCGGGAGACCTCCACGCCGATCCCGACGGTGCCCGAGCCCCCGGCCGATGCCCAGACCGAGACCGGCGAGGCACCCGCGACCCCGCCCGCCGAGGCTCCTGCGCCGGCGCCGGCCCCAGCGCCGCCCCCGGCGCAGGAGCCCTCGGGAGGCGCCCCCGCCCCCAGCCCCGCCCCCGAGCCCGTGCCCGACAGTCCCGAGAACGACGTCCCTCCCCCCGCGGGCTCGCCCGCCGAGCGCTTCGAGCAGTTCTGCGCCGAGGACCCCGCCAACTGCGGCCAGTAGGAAAACGAGGTGCGGTGCTCGCAGGAACAACGTTCCTGCTGCGCTCCTCCCCGAGAGGGCGGTGCGGTGCTCGCGCGAACATCGTTCCTGCTGCGCTCCTCCCCGGGAGTCAGGACCGGCGCGTCACACGCGCCGGCGCGCCCGGCGATCGCACCCGCGCGGGCAGTGGGCCCGGCAGCGGCCGGGCCGTTCGGCGCCTGGGCGTGCGCGGCGGGCGGTGGCCGTCTCGCACCCGGTTGCCCCCATGCGGTACGGGTCCGCCCGGCAGCGCCAAGCCGCCACCCCCGGGACCCTTTCCGGGCTTGCGCTCCGGCCCGCCCCCGCCGCCGCCGTCGTCCTCAGGCGGCGGATCGGGGTCATCGTCACGCAGCCGATAGAACCAGACCAGCCACACGATCAGCAACCCCACGTCGAAAACGCGGAAGCCGACCATGAAGATCCACGCCTCCGTACTCACAGGACCATGCTACCCAGGAGGCGGGTGTTGGCGAAAGAGGGTAGGCGCTAAGGCCTGTCCCTAACGAGCGGGCGCGGGGAAGCCGCCGAGGGAGCCAAGCTCCCGGGCTTGGGTGCCCTCGATGCGTGGCCGGGATCGGGACGTCGCTGCCTCACTCGGTGCCAGGGGCTTCGTGGTCCGGTTCTCAGGCACGTAGCTGGCCGTGTAGAGCAGCCGCTCCCCGCGGTAGCTGCAACCCCACGTGGAAAGGTCCTTCCTCTCCTTGACGGAGTTGGGGGCGTTCTTCTCGGAGGTCCCGCACTTTCCCTTGGGCCGCGAGCTGCGCCAAAACTCGCTCCGCGGCTGCCGTGTCGCGAGCACCGGCGCCCAAGTGGGGATCGTGAGGGCGACGATGGTTCCCCTCTTCACGTTCAGGGGCTTGTCGAGAACGAAGGTCGGGCTGCTGCCGAAGTAATCGTCGACGGGGAATATCCCGCTCTGGGCCACCACTCGATGGTCGTTGCGCCGGCTGCGCTTCTTGCCCGGGCGGACGATGCTTATCTGGACTGCTGCGGGCGCGTCGAACCGGCCGTCGAAGAACTCCTTCTGCGCGGTCGGCTCTCCGCTGGTGACCTTGCCGAGCTTGACCGTGAAGGCCGTGATCTTGCCCGAACGGCGGATCAGGTAGGGATCCTCCTTGGTGCTCTCGGCGGTGTCCTGGTACCCGGTGACCTGGTACGGAGACACGCAGGGGATGTCTTCGTCGGTGCCCTCCATGTTCTTCCCCGGGCAAGGCGATGCAGGAAGAAAGCCCTTGGTGGACTCCCCGAGGCTCACCACCCGGGCGGTAGCGATCGGCACGACCACGGCAAGCAGGGAGAGGGCGATGAGTAGGGATCGCTTCATGCTTGGCTCAACACTCGGCAGGGCCGAAGTTGCGGCTACTCGTACCGGCTTCGCCACTCATGACCGGCTGTGCCGGTCATGGCGGCTTCGCTGACGACCGGAGTGGACAAGGAGGTCACTGCGCTCCTACTTGTACCGGTAGGTGATCCGGCCCCGGTCGAGATCGTAGGGCGAGAGCTCGATCTTCACGCGGTCCCCGGGCAGGATGCGGATGTAGTGGCGGCGCATCTTGCCCGAGATGTGGCCGAGCACCTCATGGTCGTTGTCGAGCTTGACCTTGAACATCGTGTTGGGGAGGGCCTCGAGGATCTCGCCCTCCATCTCGATCTTCTCTTCCTTGGACAAAATCGCGCGTCGGCTAGATGGTGCGGACGTTCACCGCTTTGGGTCCTTTGTCCCCGGCCTCTTCGTCGTACTCCACCTTGGCGTTCTCCGGGAGGGACTTGAATCCCTCTCCGGCGATCCCCGAGAAGTGCACGAACAGGTCCTTGTCGCCCTCATCCGGTGAGATGAAGCCGAACCCCTTGTCGTCGTTGAACCACTTGACAGTTCCAGTAGGCATGCGCGAAGACGCTAGCAGTCAGCGGCTCTGGAAGCCGGCTTTGCCGGGGCCGCCGCGGTTGAGCGCCCGGGGCGCTCAACCTCTCAACTCGGCGGCCACCCGCGCCAACTCACCCTCCTCGGGGCTCTGGGGCTGGCCGGGAAGGCGCAGCGGGTCGTCCTCGTAGCGCGGGATCACGTGCATGTGCAGATGGAGCACCGTCTGCCAGGCCGCCGGCTCGCAGGAGTTGAGGAGGTTGACGCCGTCGCAGCCCAGCCGATCGCGCATGCGCAGCGCCAGACGCTTGGCCGCCACCGCCGTGTGGCTGAGATCCTCGGGATCCACCTCGTAGAGGTTGCGCGAGTGGTTGCGCGGGATCACCAGGGCATGGCCCCGCGTCCACGGGTTGAGATCCATGAACGCGATGGTGTGCTCGTCCTCGTCGACCTTCTCGGCCGGCAGCTCGCCCGCGACTATCTTGCAGAAGATGCAGTCCTCGTCGGCCACGGCGAAGTAGCCTACCGACGCTCTGGGCTTCCTCGACCAAACACAGCTGCGAGCGCACATCGAGCGGCTGGCGGCCATCGAGCGGGCCTCTGCCTCCGCGGGCGAGGCGCGGGCCGCGCAGGTGATCGCCGACGAGCTGCGCGGGCTGGGCGCCGAGGCCCGGCTGGAGTCAGAGGACGCGCACGGCACCTACTGGTGGCCGGTCGGGCTGCTCACCGGCGCGGCGGCGCTGGCGGGTGTGCGGCTCGGCCGCCTGACCGCCGCCGCGACCGGCTTCGCGGCCACTGCGGGAGTCGTCGACGACATCACCGGCGGCTCCCAGTGGTTTCGCCGCACGCTTCTGCCCAGGCGCACCACCACGAACGTCGTCGCCGAGATAGGCGCGCCCGGCGCAGAGCAGACCGTGGTCGTGGTCGCCCACCACGACGCCGCTCACTCCGGGCTGGTCTTTCACCCCGGGCTTCCGCGCGCGGTGCTTCGCCGCTTTCCCCGCATGGCCGAGAACGCCGACACGGCCCCGGCCACGATGTGGGGAGCGGTGGCCGGGCCCCTGCTGGTCGGCGTGGGAGCGCTGCTGGGCCTGCGCCGCGTGCGCCACGCAGGAGCCCTCCTGTCGGGCGGCTATGTCGCCGCCATGGTGGACATCGGGGCGCGCAAGGTGGTCCCGGGAGCCAACGACAACCTCTCCGGCGTGGCCGTGCTGCTCTCCCTGGCCCGCTCGCTGCGCGACCAACCGGCCGGCGGCATCCGGGTGATCCTGCTGTCCACGGGCTCAGAGGAGTCCTTGATGGAGGGAATGCAGGCCTTCGCCCGGCGTCACTTCCCCGCCCTGCCCACGAACAGCACACGGGTTGTCTGCGTCGACACGGTGGGCTCGCCGCGGCTGCTGGCTCTCGAGGGCGAGGGGATGGTGTGGATGAACGAGTACCCCAAGGACCTGCTCGCGGAGGTAGCGGGGCACGCCGGCGATCTCGGCATCGGGCTCCTTGGCGGCCTGCGCCTGCGCAACGCGACCGACGGCCTGATCGCGCTGCGCGCGGGCTATCCGACGGTCACTCTCGGCTCGGTCGACGAGTTCAAGCTCCCAGCCAACTACCACTGGCCCACCGACACGCCCGACCGGGTCGACTACTCCACCGTGGCCGACTGCGCGCGGCTCGTCGACCGGCTGATCCGAGCCCGCCGTCCCGCTTGAAGGAGCGCCCCGGAGCCACCTGCCCGGTGACGACCCGGCCCAGGCGCGCGGCGCTGGAGGGGTTCGCTCGCGACCGCGAGCGCCAGATCCGCTAGCGCCGCGGAGGGAGGAAGCGCACCACGCGATCGTCCTGACCGCTCGGACTGCCGCGGCCGTCCTGGTTGGAGGTGAGCGCGTAGATGAAGCCCCCCGGCCCTTCGACCACCGCGCGGATGCGGCCGAAGCGGCCGCGATAGAGCGCCTGCTGGGACACGACGCGTCCCCGGGGCGAGATGACCAGGCGCTGGATTCGCTCGCCGGCCAAGGCCGCGAAGAGGTAGTCGCCGGTCCACTTCGAGCCGGGCTGCGTGACGAACGTCGCCCCCGACGGGGCCACCGTCGGGTTGTAGAGCGCGATGGGAGCCGTGAAGCGCCCACCCTGGTCGCGGCCCTCGGCGACCGGCCAGCCGTAGTTGCCCCCCTTGCGGATCACGTTGACCTCGTCGTTGCCCGTATCCCCGTGCTCGGTGGCCACGAGCCGGCCGCTGCCGGGCTGCCAGTCGAAACCCTGCGGGTTGCGATGCCCGATGCTCACGATCTCGGCTCGCCCGCCGCGACCGCGGTAGGCGGCGGGGGACATGCGCAGGAACTTGCCGTTGCGAGAGGAGCGGCGCTGGGGGAGGTCGGTGTCCCCCGCGTCGCCGGTGGCGATGTAGAGCTTGGCGTCCGGGCCGAAGGCGATGCGCCCCGAGTCGTGGATGCTCCCGGCCTCGATGCCGCCCAGGATGACCCGCTGGCGGCGCAGCCGGTTCCCGGTGAGGCGGTAGCGCGCCACGCGCATCCCGCGCCCGGTCGTGAAGTACATGTACACGAGCCGGTTGCGCTTGAACGCCGGGTCCAGGGCCAGCCCGAGCAGCCCCCCCTCCCCCTGGGCGGAGACGTTCACCCGGGCCACCGGCTTGCGCAGCAGCCGCCCGCCCTTGGTCAGCATCCGCACGCGGCCGGGACGCTCGGTGATGAGCGCCCGGCCGTCGGGCAGGAAGGCGATCTCCCAGGGCACGTCGAGGCCGCGGGCCACAGTCTGCACCGCGGGCGCGGCGGCGCGGGCGGTGGGAGCCCGGGTGCCGAGGCTGTCCTGCTTGGGCTCGGCGAAGGCGACAGGTACGGCGACGGCGACGAGGCCGGCGCCGAGGGCGAGGGCGCTGCGGGAGACGCGGCGGGGCACGGGGGGTCCTTTGGTCGGTGGCTCGGTGGATCGTAGGGACTGGCCGGCTCGATCAAGCCAGCCGACCCGCTCGGAGTAGGCGTCTCTACCGATTCTGGCGCAGGCGCCGGGCGTGCTCCACGGCCTGCTCGCCGTCGGTGACCTCTCCCGCGTAGACCGCCTCCTCGAGGGACGCCAGCAGCCGGCCCAGCTCGGGGCCCGGGGTCATTCCCAGCTCCCGCGCAAGCTCGTCGCCACGCAGGAGCGGCGCGGGCGGACCGTGGGCCCGCCAGGCCAGCGCCGGGCCCATCACCTCCCGCGCCAGCTCGAGGTGGGACGCGATCCACGGCTCCTGCCCACTGCCGCGGGTGGCCATCCGGTCCGCACACGAGAGCAGCGTGACCTCGACCTCGACGGGCTCGGTGCGGCGCAGGTAGGAGTGCATCGCGCGGGCGTCGAGCGGGCTGCGGTGCACCAGGAAGCCCAGCACCAGGTGCTCGCGGGTGAGCTTGCCGACGTAGGCGCGCAGCCGGTCGCTGGTGCGCAGCCGGCGGAAGATCGCCCCCACCATGTCCTCCCCCGTGGCGTCGTGGCCGATGAAGGTGACCTTGCCGTCGGCGCGCACGCCGCGGGTGGCCGGCTTGGCCACGTCGTGGAGCAGAGCGGCAAGCCGCAGTGCACCTCCGCGCGTGAGCTCGTCGGCCAGCGGCTGGTCGAGCTGCTCTCGCAACGGCCCGGCGAGGTCGCCGAACACAGACGGCAGGTCGGCCTCCAGGTCGATCAGCCGGCGCAGCACCTCGATCGTGTGGTCGAACACGTCGAGATGGTGGAAGCGGCTCTGCTCGACGCCCTGCAGCGCCGTGAGCTCGGGCAGCACCGCGCCCAGGACCCCGAGCCTGGCCCCCAGCACCAGCCCGTCCAGCACGCCCGGCGCCACGACGGTCCTGCGCAGCTCGGCGAACACGCGCTCGGGCGAGGGCTCCGACAGCCGCGGGGCCGCGGAGGCGGTGAGGCGCTCGGTGTCGGCGTCCGGCGTCAGGCCCAGCTCGGCGGCCAGTCGCACGAGGCGCAGCGCCCGCAGCGGGTCGTCGTCATAGGCCTGCGCCCCGAGCACCCGCAGCCGGCCGGCCTCGAGGTCCGCGCGCCCTCCGTGGGGGTCGATGGTCTCCCCGCCCGCCAGCGGCACCGCCATCGCGTTCACGGTGAAGTCGCGGTGGCACAGGTCCTCCTCGATGGTGTCCCCCTGCAGCGGTGAGATGTCGCACACGAAACCCCGGTCGCGGTCGAGCACCCTCCAGGCGCCGAACTGCCCCGAGAGACAGAACACCGGGCCGCGCAGCTCGCCGGCGATCGCCCTGGCCGCGGCCTCGGGCTCGCCCATGACGACGAGATCCACGTCGCGCAAGGGCCGGGCCAGAAGGCGGTCACGCACCACCCCGCCCACCAGCCAGGCGGGGGGTCCATCTCCCAACGCGGCCCTCACGCGGGCGACCGGCTCGGCTCCCAGAAGCCCGGTCATCGCTCGTAGCGGCGCGCGACCCGCGGGGCCAGGCCGCACACCACCTCGTAGTTGATGGTGCCGAGGCGTTTGGCCACCTCCTCACAGAGGATGTCCTCGTCGCCCTGGGCGCCTATCAGCACCGCCGGGTCGCCCGCCTCGACATCGGTGGCCGGCCCGAGGTCCACGGTCACGTTGTCCATGCTCACCGTGCCCACCAGCGGCCGCCGGCGCCCGCCCACCAGCACGTCGCAGTCGTTGGTGAGCGCGCGGCGCCACCCGTCCCCGTAGCCGATCGGGATCGTGGCGACGAAGGTGGGCTCGGTGGCGGTCCAGCGCCGGCCGTAGCCGGCGCTGTCCCCACGTGCGAAGGGCTTGACCGCCGCCACGTAGGACTCGAGCGCCAGGGCGGGATCGAGGCCGAGATCACGGGGATCCTCCTGGAAGGGGTCGAGGCCGTAGACGGCCACGCCGCAACGCACCATGTCGAAGTGGCTCGTGCGGTCGCGGAAGGTGGCGGCGCTGTTGGCGGCGTGCACCAGGAGGTCCTCCCCACGATCGCCCAGGTCGCCCAGAAAGGTCCTGAAGCGCTCCAGCTGGGCTCCGAAGTGCAGGTCGCCGCGCTCGTCGGCGGTGGCGAAGTGGGTCATCAGCCCGGCCACGTCCACGCCCGCGGTGGAGTCCCCCTCTTCGATCAGCGCCCGGCCCTCCTCGAAGTCCTTGGTTCCCAGCCGGCCCATACCCGTGTCGAGCTTGATGTGCACGCGGGCGGGGTGCGCAGCTTCGGTGGGCAGCGCCTCCAGGAAACGGCGGTCCCAGACCACCACGTCGGCGTCCACGCCGATCGCGGTGCGCGCGTCGGCGGTCGTGAGCGCGCCCATCACGAGCACTCTGCCCTCGATCCCCTCCCGGCGCAGGTGGGCGGCCTCGTCTGCCGAGGCCACCGCGAGCCACGTGGCTCCTCCCTCCTGAGCCGCACGGGCGCACTCGGCCGCGCCGTGGCCGTAGCCCTCCGCCTTGACCACCGCGCACAGCTGCGCTCCGTCGGCGAGCAGCAGCCGCAGGTGCTCGCAGTTGCGCCGGATGGCGCCGAGGCGTACCCGGGCGACGGCGCGCTCGGGGGACGTCACTCCGAGACGAGGGCCCCGAGCACGTCCAGGCGGGTGACCACGCCGGCCAGGCGGCCGTGCTCGGTGACCGGCAGCCGGTTGTGACCGGTGTCGTGGATGATGTGTGCCGCCTCGCCAACGGTGATGTCGATCTCGACGGTGACCGGGTCTGCGGTCATGAGGTCCGATGCCTTGGAGGCGAACGCCTTGCGCAGGCGGTCCTCGAAGCGCTTGAGCGGCTCCAGGAAGACGGTGCCGCCGAAGATGTTCACGTAGTGGGGCAGGTGCAGGTCGCCCCCCTCATCGGGCAGCACGAGGTCAGCCTCGGTCACGATGCCCACGCAGCGGCCTCCCTCGTTGACCACCGGCACGCCCGGAAGCTCGTTGTCGCGCAGCACACCGATCACGGTCTCGATGTCGTCGTCGGGCGACACCGTCTCGGGCCGGGGGTCCATGACCTCTCCTACGGTGCGCGCCACGGGCCTGACCTTACCGGGAGCCGGAAGGCGGGCGGGTGCTCAACCCCGCGGGCAGGGCCTCGATCACGTCGCCCGCGATCACGTGGTCCGCGCCGCGACGGTCCGCGGCCACGAGTCCCGCCCGCACATGCGCGAGCGCCCCGAGGGCGGCGGCCTGGAAGGGGTCGACCCCCTTGGCCAGCAACGCCCCGATCAGGCCGGAGAGCACGTCGCCCGTGCCGGCGCTGGCCAGCGCCGGCGTGCCGCCCGGGCTCACCGCGACCGGACCGCCCGGGTCGGCGACGATCGTGTCGTGGCCCTTGAGCAGCACGATCGCCCCGCTTCGACGCGCCGCCTCACGCGCGCAGCACAGGCGGTGAGCGCTCACCTCGTCCGGGCTGCGCTCGAGCAGGCGGCCCAGCTCTGCGGCGTGCGGGGTGAGCACGGTGGGCGCGGTGCGCGAGCGCAGCGACTCGAGCCGGCCGGCGTGGGCGTTCAGCGCGTCCGCGTCGAGCAGGAGCGCGACCTCCAGCGTCTGGGCCGACTCCCGGGCGAAGCTCACCGCCGAGCCGGTCCGGCCCATGCCCGGACCGAGCACCACCGCCCCCGCGCGCTCGGCCATCTCGGCCAGCTCGGGCACCCCCGCCGGACTGTGGGCGCCGTCATCGTCGGCCAGGCCGCGGGTCATGGCCTCCAGCAGCCGCAGCTCGAGCACGGTCTGCGCCGGCGCGGGCACCGCCACCTGCACGTAGCCGGCACCGGCCCGCTGTGCGGCGAGGGCCGCCATCGTCGGCGCCCCGGTCATGCCGCGGGCGCCCCCCACCACCACCACCACGCCCGAGCTGAACTTGGAGCCCTCGGTTGCACGGCACGGATAGCCCGCGAGCACCCGTTCGGAGATCAATCCCAGCCCCGAGGGCGCAGGCGCTCCGCGGGGGATCCCTATCTCGACGGTCTCCACCTCTCCCGAGTAAAAGGCGCCGGGCGCCACGTAGAGGCCCGCCTTGGGGACGTGGAAGGTGGCGGTGAGCGTGGCGCGCACCGCCTCGCCGGCCACCTCGCCGGTCGAGGCGTCGACGCCCGAGGGCACGTCACAGGCCACGACCGGGGCGCCCTGCGCGTTGATCGCGGCTATCGCGCCGGCGATCGGCTCCCGGGGCTCGCCCGAGAAGCCGGTGCCGAGCAGTGCGTCGACCACGGCGCCCGATCCCTCCAGGCCACCCGGCTCGAGGGGCTCGGGCGCTGGCCCCGGAAGGCGCTCCAGGTTGACGAGGGCATCGCCCGTCAGTCCGTCCAGGGGCGCGGGGGCGACCACCTCGACCTCTCTCCCCTCCTCGCGCAGCAGCCGCGCCGCCACCAGGCCGTCGCCGCCGTTGTTGCCCTTGCCCACCACGATCCGGATCGGCCCGGGCCGGGCCACCCGCGCCACGGCGCGCGCCAGGCCGATGCCCGCGCGCTCCATCAGGTCGAGCGAGGGCACGCCCTGCTCCTCGGTGGCCCAGGCGTCGACCGCCCGCATCTCGCCCGCGTCGTAGAGCGGGTCCAGCCAGACGGCGAGACCGCCTGGGGTGCCGGGCCCGAAAGGTGCCGGCGCCCTCGGAGGCACTACACGGGCACGGCGGTGGCCACGGCGCCCGCCGTGGAGCGGGTGTGGGTGAGCGAAATCGAGCACCGGACTCCCAGCAGGCCGGCCCGGTCGGCCACCGACCCGTGTAGGCGCACCACGGGAGCGGTGGTCGTGGACACCACCTCGATATCGGCGAACGCCCAGCCCGAGAGCCCCAGCGCCTTGGCGACCGCCTCCTTCGCGCAGAACCGGGCGGCCAGGTGCTGCCCGGGCCGGGCCCGAGCGTCCGCGTAGGCCAGCTCGGAGGGCGTGAAGAGACGCGAGCGCAGCCGCGGCCGGCGCTCCAGGGCGCGCTCGAACCGGTCGATCTCCAGCAGGTCGAGCCCCACGCCCGGGTGCCCTCCGGGAGGCGGTACCGGCGCGCGGCTACTCAACGGTGACGGTCTTGGCCAGGTTGCGAGGCTGGTCGACGTTGAGCCCCTTGGCGCTGGCGATGTAGTACGCGAGCAGCTGCAGCGGGATCACCGCCAGCAGCGGCTGCAGCATCCAGTCGGTCCTCGGAACGTAGACCACCTCCTCAGCGTGCTCGGCCACCTCGGTATTGCCCTCGGTGGCCAGGGCCAGCACGTGCGCCCCGCGTGCGCGGGTCTCGGACATGTTGGACAGCACCTTGTCCAGCACGGGTGAGTCCGTGGCCACGCACACCACCGGCGTGCGCTCGTCGAGAAGCGCGATCGGGCCGTGCTTCATCTCTCCCGCCGCGTAGGCGTCGGTGGGCACGTAGGCGATCTCCTTGAGCTTGAGCGCTCCCTCCAGCGCCACGGGAAGGCCCGCGTGGCGGCCCAGGTAGAGGAAGAAGCCCGCGGCGCGCCAGTGCTCTGCCATGGCGCGCACCGGGGCGTCGACCGACCGCACCAGGTCGCCCACCTTGTGCGAGAGATCGCGCAGCTCGGAGACCAGCCGCGCGAAGTGCTGCTG
>Ga0136627_1000144_pt1 | contig 22816 bp, 26 predicted proteins | sample AntDrymUQ4892206_2_FD_104652 | JGI IMG/M metagenome (GOLD analysis project Ga0136627, IMG submission 104652) | Polar desert sand microbial communities from Dry Valleys, Antarctica - metaG UQ489 (22.06) | ecosystem: Environmental > Terrestrial > Soil > Desert | place: Antarctica: Dry Valley... | reverse complement strand
CGCCGAGGGCGGTCAGTATTCTCGAGAGTCACCTCGAGCTGCCGGCACCAGCCTGGCCGATCGGCTAAGACCGAGCCACCTTGATACTCACAGTGTTCTCATTGCTGGGGCGCTGCCAGGGGCTGGACTTCTCGCAGAAGAACACCGGCATCCTCAGTGCCTGTGCGATCTCGCCGTGCATCGCCATCGGCTTGCGGGATAGGCCTGCTATCCAGTCGCAGTCGGCTTTCATGGAACGCGACAGAGTTGCGCGCGCTGCACTTCCGGCGAGCCTAGGAACGAGCGATATCTCGGCAGCTACGTGGAGGTCTCGACGGCTCTCGTGACGACCCACCGATGCTTGCCGATCTTGCGATCCCGCCTGAATCCCAGATCTTCGTAGGTCGAAAGGGCCCCGTTGTAGAGAAAGCCGGCGGACACCGCATCGGCCGGCTCCGGATAGCCTTCGACGATGCCCCCACCGTGATCAGCGATCAGATCGAGCGCGCCCGCCAGTGCCGCCGCGAGCGCCCCTGCGCGTCGGTGTCCCTTGCCCACGTAGCAACAACCGATCCGCCAGTCCGGCAACCTGACCAGCTCCCGTTCATAGGCTGCGCGACTCTTGATCCGCGACACCTCGTCCGGCTCACCGAACTGGCACCAACCGACGCAGTCGTCCTGGTCGAAGACGAGTGCAGCGTGCGCGGTCCCGGCGCGTACACGGCTCAGCTTGAGGTCACGATTGCTCCCCGCAGTGGCGCCCTTGTCGCCGCCCTCGCGGTGGAAGCCCATGCACCAGCAGCCACCGAAGATGCCGTTGTTGGCCTCCACGAGCGCCGCGAATGCCGACCACGTCGACTCATCCAGAGCCTTCACCGTGTATCCCGAAACCCCCACGACACGAATTGTCACACACGTCGAACCACGGGTACCGGTGCCCGAGGTGCACCTGCCGACCACGCAGTTGTGCAGCCACCACAGCGCACCGGAGCGGCGTCTCGGCTCAGATGACGGTCCAAGCGAGCGCTTCTCGTCGACGTCGCGGCAGCCGCATGGGATCGCGTTGTGGGCGGATTCGCTCTGGTGGGTCAGAGCAGTTCGATGTCGCATTGGATGCCGGGGGCGTTTGCGAGTCGGGCGTCTGTGGTCAGCAACGAGGTGGCGCCGGACATTTCAGTCAACGCAACATAGGTTGCGTCGTACGCACTCAGATTGTGACGCAGTGCCCACATCCTCGAGCGCAGCCAGTCGGCCGGGAACCGGGTAATGCTCAGGCGGGTGAACCCCGCCAACGCCAGTGCCCCTTGCTCCTCGTTGAGGCTGCGCCGAAGGACGAGGCTCCGCAGGACGTGGGTAACTTCGCTATCGATGAGGTGCGGCGCGGCAAGTTCTTCGTCTCCGAGCAGATCGGGATCAAGGTTCCCGGCGACCAGCTCCACGACAACACCGGCATCCACGACTCTCAATCGTGGCGTCCTTCGTGCAGCGCCGACAAGATCGCGCGTCGATCGACGCGGCCGGCGACTTCGGTCTGGGTCTGCCGAATGACAGCAGCGTTGTCACGCGTGACCTGCGGGCGCTTGGCCAGATGTTCCAGTTCCCGCCGGACGTATCCGGTCAGGGATAGCCCCTGTGCCTGGGCCGCCTCGGCTAGAGCATCGCGGACGGCGTCTGGGACGTCGCGGATCTGAATAACCTTGGACATGGCTCGATCATATCCCCTGTGGGTGCAACTTGCACCCACAGGGGCTTGGCGGAGATTGGTTGATCGGCTTCGGCCGTTGCCGGTAGCCGCGGCGTTGCTTCGGGCCGGCCCATCATATGGAGGTGCGCCATGGTGGCGCTACTTGTCGGATACGCCCGGGTCTCCACCGATCAGCAGGACCCGACCGCCCAACGCGACGGTCTGACCGCGTTGGGTGTGGCTGCCGACCGGGTCTATGTCGACCACGGGTTGACTGGTACCAACCGGGAGCGCCCAGGTCTGCGCGAAGCTCTGGCCGCGTGTCGTGAAGGCGACACGTTGGTCGTCACCAAACTCGACCGGCTCGCACGGTCTCTGCCCGACGCGCGGGCCATCGCCGATGAGCTCACCCAGCGACAGGTCCGGCTGAACTTGGGCGGGTCGGTCTATGACCCCAACGACCCGGTCGGTCGGTTGTTGTTCAACGTCCTCGCCATGGTCGCGGAGTTCGAGACCGACCTGATCCGATTGCGAACCCGGGAGGGCATGAAGGTCGCCAAGGCCAAGGGGCGCCTATCCGGCAAGCAGCCCAAGCTGAACCATCGCCAAGAAGCCCACCTGGTGGCGCTCTTGGATGGCGGGGAGTACAGCACCGCCGAACTCGCGGACCTGTTCGGCGTCGGCCGCTCCACCGTCTACCGCGCGGCGCAACGTGAGCATGCTCGTACCAAGGCATCTTCGGGCGCAGGTGGCGTCGGCGGCTGACACTGCCTGTGCTGTCCTGCAAGCCACACCTCCGCGGGACAGCAACCCTCGACCGCCTCGACACCTGCCGCATTCCGTTTGCGGTTGCGCACCGGGCGGCCTTCGCGGTGCAGAATCCTCGAGTGAACAACGATCGCAGCCACGCCGACCAGTCTCGGGCTGGTCGGCCCATTCTTGGCAGTGAGCGCCTGCGCTTGGAGCCGGTTGTTCCCGCGCATGTCGACCTCTTTGTCAAGCTGAACTCCGATCCTGAGGTCATGCGCTTCATCCTGGGGCGAGGCGCCAGCGAGGCTGAGACGCGGCAGGAATGGTCACAGCCAATGGGCCCGCAGACCGACGCCGCTCGAGGTCTCGGCTACTGGGCCGGCTTCACCGTCGGCGGGACCTTTCTCGGCTGGTGGTCTGCCAGTGCCTTCCGGGAGGACGACAGACGTGCCGGACTGGGCTACCGACTGGTCCGCTCCAGCTGGGGCCTCGGCTACGCCACGGAGGGGCCCGACTGATGCTGGAGCAGGCAGAACATGCGCCCTCCGTTGAAAAGGTTGTCGCATCAACGATGGCTGTGAACCTTCGCTCTCGGCGCGTCCTGGAGAAGCTGGGGATGAACCCGTCGACACCGCCTACGAACAGTGGCCAGACCCGCTGCCGGGATCGGAGGAGGGAGAGGTCATCTACGAGATCTGCGTTCGCGAGCGTTGACGAACCACCTGACGAATGGGATCGCTCGATGACCCCCGAGCGACCGAGCGACTTCGGGCCCGGCGTAGGCCCGCGTGGCGTAGCACGACGTCAAGATCGGCGGGACGTCGCGCTGGTGGAGCTCACCAGCCCGAGCGTAGGAGAGGACGCGGCACACCCATGCCGGGACGCGCTGATCGTCCGAACTCGCCTTTCCTGCCTGGCCGTCCCAACTCGGTGGCGCAAGCGGACCCCTGCGGGAAACCCGGCGATGATGCCGGCGACCTCCACGACGCGGTCGAGCTCGATCCGGTAGCGGTTCCCCGAAGGGATCCCTGTGCAGTTGCTCCGCCAGGGGTGACGGCCCCGTTGATGTCGAGGCAGAACGGGTGGCTCATCTGGGTTTCACGGTATTTCGACCTGGGGGTCACAGGGTGGCACCGAGGATGGCGAGCAAGGCCCAAGCGTAGAAGACGCTAGTGACGGCGATGGAGCCGGTCAGGCGCCCGACTATTGGGGCGCCGACGGCTTGGCCGGCTGCGATGGCGAAGAACGAAAGCCCGACCCCCAACGAGGTGTGGTGGGGTAGACGTGCGTGCTCCAGAGCAGGACGAGCCCGGTCAGCCCAATGCAGAGGCGCCGAACCCGGCGGCGGCCAGGACGACCAGCGTGGTGGATGGTGCCACGGCTGACAGTGCGGGTCGCGGCGCCCTGGTGAGCATCAGCGCGACCCACGAGGCCGGCAGTCCGACCCGGTGTACCAGGTCGCCGCCGATCGCACCCAGGACCCCGGAGGCGCCCAGAACAGTCCAGGTGATCGCCAAAACCAGCGTGGGTGGCCGAACTTCCCGGCACCCATGATCTCGGCGCCGATCCCCGGGGCGAACAGCCGCAAGAAGGCGTCGTCGACGCCGCCGGTCCCGCCGGTCCCGCCGGGCCGGCCGAGCATCCCGCGGCCTTAGCGGGTGGCGAACATCCATTCGTGCAGCCGCTCGCCGGCGTGGCCGAACGGTGCGTCGTGGCTCTGACCTTCGCCACTGGCGAAACCGTCGAGCGAGACGTCGACGGGCAATGGGTGGCCGCGTCACCGATGGGACGGGTCATCTTCGCGTTCGTGCCGCCTTGGCCCTCGCGATGGTTTCGGCTCGGCGGACGACCTTGCGCAGGCGGGGGTCGGTGATGTGGCGGTTGCGCCAGGCGATGTAGCGGCGGATCATGCTGGCCTGCTCGCGGTGGCTGGGGTGGTCGGTGCCGTCGAGGGCGAAGTAGCGCAGCGCGGTGAACTGGGCCTCTATCCGGTTCAGCCAAGAGCCGTAGAACGGCACGTAGGCGAGTTCGACGTTGTTGGCCTCAGCCCAGTCCCCGACGCGCGAGTCGACCTTTGTCGACAGGTGGGGTGAGTAGTTGTCGAGCACGATCGCGATGCGCACCTGCGGTGGGTGCAGGGAGCGCAGGTAGCGGGCGAAGGCGAGGAACTCGGTGCGGCCCTTGCGGACCACGACGTGACGTAGAGCTTGTCGGTGGACAGGTCGTAGCCGGCCAGCAGGTGCCGGACTCCGTGCGGGCGTTTGTAGGTTGCCCGCGGCGACGCCGCCGCGGCGACGCCTGCTCACCACGACCTATGGCGGCCGACGCCCAGTGTCGTCCGGGGTGGGGTTGCCGGTTCAGCGGGCCGAACTCGTCCATGCAGATCACCACCGACGGGTCACCGGCGTCGGGCTCGCGTTTGCGGTCGGCGATCGCGTACAGCTCCAGGACCCTGTTCTTCTTGGCCTCATAGTCCGGGTCAGTGCTGGTCTGCCAGGTCTTGACGGCCTGGAAAGGAGACGCCCTCATCGCGCAGCAGCACCCGCAGCCCCTCGTGAGAAATGTCGTCGACCACCCCCTGCGCGACCAGGTAGTCAGCCAGCTTCGACAGGCTCCAGGTGGAGAACGGCAGCCCGTGGTCACCGGGCCGGGCCAGCGCGATCTGCTTGATCTGGTCACGTTGGCCACCACTGAACTTCGGTGGCCTGCCACCGGCGTACTTGGGTCGCAACGAGTCGAACCCGTCGGTGTTGAAGTTGTGGATCACATCGCGGACCCGGTCCGGACTGGTGAAGGTGACCTCCGCGATCGCGGTCACGTCCATGCCCTGGGCGGAGAGCAACACCATCTGCGCTCGCCGCCAGGTCACCACCGAACCCGAGCTGCGGCGCACCATCCGCAGCAGCCCGTTGCCTTCGTCGTTGTCGATATCTCGGACACGTACTCGCTCTGCCATCTGATGCTCCTGGGGGAAGACAGGAACGGACAACACGAGCGTGCCGACATCTCGGCCCAGATCAGCGGACCTGACCGGCGCGTCACCCAACAAGGCGAACCATGGCAGCCGCGGTACTAGGTCCAACTACAGCCGTCGGCTCCACGGAGGGAGGCCCGGTGTCAGCTCTGGCAAGATGGGTGCGTGACTGACGTGACTGACGTGACTGACGTGGCTGACCGAGAACCTGCCGGACAACTGCGACCGGCGATTGTCCTGAGCACCGCCGAGGACGCGTGCACCGTGTTCGCCGGCGGGCGGACGGAAGTGGTGGCCTACGCGCGGCCCTTTCCCGCGCCGCGTACCGAGCGGGTGGCTCCCGGTCACCTGGTTTCGGTCGCTACCGCAGCCGACGGCTCTGGCGTCGTGATCTGGCGCTGGTTCGACGCCGTCGTCCTGGAAGGTGTCGATGGAGCCATCCGACTCTGGGAGCCAGCCCACGGGACCGTCCTCGCTCAGCCCCGAGACCGGAAGCACATCTACCGACCGGGAAGCAGGGCTTACCTATCGGCCGGCCTGCCCGGCGCAGAGTGGTGGGTGGCCGGACCCGCAGTCGACGTCGCCGAGGATGCCGACGTAGATTTCGACGAGGTCCAACGCTTCTTCACCAGTGCCGGCCTGTGGGAGCGCCTCACCTGACGCCGCCGCCCACCCGGTAGTCCGCCCTCGCGGCCGCTGCCCGGCGGGCTGTCGATGCACCGCAGCGGCTGTCAGGCCGCCGCGCCCATAGTCTGGAGAGCCCGGATAGGGATCCCCGAGTGTGGAGGGAGGTTCGCGGTCATGGGCCTGGCCCGGCTGGTTGACCTACGGCCCGATCTCCGTCGCCAACCAGATCACCCAGCCGGTGCAGATCGTGCACAGCCACGACGGCGCCGTCCCCGACGGCACCGAACAGTTCTACGCACAGCTCGACGTGCCCAAGGACCTCATCTGGACCGCGGGAGAGCAGCTGGACTTCTACGACCAGCCCGCTCAGGTCGACACCGCGGTCGAAGCCGTCCGCGCACACTTCGAACAGACCCTGTGACGGTGCCGGGGTGGTTGCCACCGCCATGGCCGTCGTACCCGACTTCTTCGCAGGAGCACTGGCCGTGCCCATCACCGGCGCCCTCCACATCGGCCTCGACACCTTCGGACTGGCGCTGTCGGGGTTCTTCGCAGCCATCGCGCTCGGTTCCCTGATCTCACCTCGGATCGTGGCAGTGCTCTCACCAGCCCAAGCCCTCGCCACGGCGACTCTCGCCTCGGCTGCCACGCTGCTGCTGCGCGCACAGGTACAAGCCAAGCCACCTGGTCGCTGGCACTGATACTGCCAGCATCGGGCCTGACGAGCTCGCTGGTGCAGCCAACGGTCGGTCAGCTGATGACCAGTCACGTCGCCCCCGAACGGCTCTCCTGGGCCACCGGAATGATCGGCGCAGCGCTTTGTGCGGCGCCGCTGCTGCCCGGGCTGCTCATGGCGACCCTCGCCGGCCATTCGTAGCTCACGGTTCTCTCGTTCCAGTTCCCGTAGCCGAGCGCGTTCCGGCAGGTTCAGTTCCTCACTAACCGGGTGCTCCCGGCGGTACTAATTGATCCAGTTCCCCAGGGTGCCTTCGTTGATCCCCAACTCGCGGGCCACCCGCGCGATCGGCTGATCACTCTCCAGGACCATCTTCACCGCCTCATCGCGGTATTCTCGGTGTGAACTTGCGGTACTTTCCCATCCAGACCCTCCTTCTCCAAAGAGATTCTCTCCGTTCGGGTCACTATCCGGAGGGAGGGACACACCCCAGTCAGTTGATCGGCCCCATGTGTGAGCGCGCTAGATCGGTCCCCTCTCGGGTCCGAGCACCTTGGCAATGACATCTAGTCCGATCGACTTAAGGAAGGGTACCAATCGATCGAGGTCGGCCAGATCGAAGGTGCCGTGCTCAATGTCGAGGACGACAGCCCCGTAGTCGATCTGACGGGCGATCTCGGCGGCGGCGGTGCTTGGGCTGGCGAGCCAGACCGCCCACCGTCTGTTGGAGGTTGGGAATGTACGAGGCGTTTCAATAGTCCTTCCGAGGGCGACCGGATGGGCAATCGACTGCGCCGCGATTCGCCCTCGGGTTCGCAGTTGCGGGGGTTCGAACTGCCGCATGGTAGGCATCCGGATCCGTTGCTCCCTCCGTGGACAGGACGAGGACCGAACTATCCCTGGTCAATCCCAATGGTGCGGCGATGGACGGGAGCTCGCCCGAGTTGACTGCGAGCATGCCAGCGAGCCCGGCGGCTCCGGTCTCCCCGCTGACGAGGCCGATTTGCGCGAACGCCCGCATGCCCTCGCGCGCCAGGTCGTCCTCGATCGCGATGAACGCGTCGATTCCGGAGCAGACGTCCGGCCAGGCGACGATCGACGGGGTATCGCAGTTCAGCCCGGCCATGATCGACGGGTGCGGACCCGGCACGGACCGGATGCCTCTGTGCCGTATCGAGGCCATCACGCAGGCGGCGGAAGTTGGCTCAACGCCCATGATCCGCGGTCCCGACGTGTCGGGTTGTCGCCAATGACGGACCACGGCCGCCGCGAGCGCCCCTACCCCCATCTGGACGACTACGACATCCGGCGCCGACTCACCGGACGTCTCAAGGTCGGCGTCCACCTCAGCGAGAATGGTCGAGTAGCCGTCGATCACCCAGTTGGGAATCGACGTGTATCCCGGCCAGGAGGTGTCCGATACCACGAGGCAGTAATCGTTGGCGTCGACCGCGGATCGAGCCACCGCGGAGTCGTAGCTGCCACCCACGGCGGTCACCGCCGCTCCCTCACTAATGATGGCCGCGATGCGCGCCTTGGCTGTCCCGTCCGGTACATAGATATTCGCCTCCAGGCCCAACCACCGGGCAGTTCGCGCAACAGCGCGGCCGTGGTTCCCGTCGGTCGCCGCTGCCAGTTTTCGGACGGGAGTCAGCTGGTGAACAAGCTTGCCGAGATCGTCGACGTTGTCCCAGTCTTGCAACGCTTGTCCGGCACGCGACTCCAGCGCCCTGAACGTCGCCCACGACGCCCCGAGCACCTTGAAAGAGGGCAGGCCCATCCGGGAAGACTCGTCCTTTACCCACAGGTGGCCGCAACCGAGTCGCTCGGCTATCGCTGGAGCGTCCACCAGGGGAGTCGGTTGGTAGCCGGGAAGCAGGCGGTGGAAGTTGCGCGGCGCGCACCCCGGCGCAGTATTGACTGCCGCACCGGCTTTTGGGTTAAGCAGACCGACCGGCATCAGCTGACAACCCTCACGACGTGGTCGCAGTAGCCCGGCCCATCGAACGTGCGGGGCCGCGTCTTCTGCGGGAACGGCTGCGATGCGTTGCTGTTCGATCCTCGATGTTCGCGAGGCCCAGGGACTCTTGCTCGCATCACGGCGGAGGCATGGAAGCGGTGCATATGTGGTGCTCTCCTCTTATTCGGCGAACCGGGCCGTTCACCTGGTCGCCATAGTGCTTGATACCGCTGTTTGACGGCCGGGTGCAATCGGAGCCGTTGGAGCGGCATCTGATCTGATCAGTGGTGGGTCGGGGAGTTATGGCGGATTTCATGATGGGCAGCCAGAACGCTTGCGAAGAAGTCCCGGACGGGTTCAAGCACCTTGTAACCTTCGTGCGCCACACCTGAAAGGACGTCGAACCCGACGGCGATTCCATGTGACTCGTAGCTACTTCGCAATGCCTTAAGGCGCTCGACTCTCGTCGGCCCGGTGGCGTCGGCTCCCGCCATCCAACGCGGGCTCGTGGTGTCGTTGATCTCCCAGGTCTCTGTGTCTTCTGCCCCCACAACCATGTGTACGGGTACGGCCCGCATCTGTGGCAGCGTTGAGGCTGTGCCGAACCGTTCCTTGAGGTCCCTCGTTCCGAGATACCAGGGCTGGTCGGCGTCGAGCAGCGTGATCATTCCGGGCGCGCCTATCGAAACTGCTAGCAGTCGGGTCGCATGCAGGTAGTAGAATCGGTGGGCGAAATGACCTCCGCCGGAGAAGCCGTGCAACAGGAATCGGCTGGTGTCGACCCGATACTTCTGGGCGACTTCGTCAACCATCGCGAGGAGGATCTGGTCGAAGCGGATTCCGTGGTATTCAATGTACTTGTAGTTCTCCAGGTCGCCGGCTTCCACGATCCCGGCGGGAAAGAGCGGCGCCAGAATGATGCAGTTCTGCTCTTCCGCGAACTGCGCGAACTCGTCACGGTAGCGTTCGGCCGTGCGATTAGTTCCGTGCACGACCACTACGAGGTGAGTGCCCTCGGTTCCCTGCCTGTGGCCTCGCGGGACGTAGAGACAGTAGGGAAACCGCTGGTCGAACTGGCAGGCGGCCATCGGTGTGGCGCCCAGGTCGTAGTAGCCGAGTTTACTCATCGCGTCGCACTCCTTGTCCACTTCGAGGGTCTAGAGCGTGTACACGTCGGGACGGCGTGATCGCAGGCTGGGCAGCGAGGAACGCACTGTGGACTGCCAGGCCAGGTCCACATCTGCGACGACGGCCATCTCCCTGTCGGGGGCACGGGCAATGACCGTGCCCCATGGGTCCACGATCATGGTGTTGCCGAACGAGTGCTCTGCGGGGGAATACTTGCCGAACTGCGCAGGCGCAACCATGTACACGCTGTTCTCGACGGCGCGGGCGCGGATGAGTAGTTCCCAGTGATCTTTGCCGGTGTAGAGAGTGAAAGCGGCCGGGCTGAGGATGATCTGGGCACCGCTGAGCGTGAGGCTTCGGTAGAGCTCCGGGAACCGGAGGTCGTAGCAGATACTCATGCCGATTGCGGCGAAGCTGGTATGGGCGACCACCATCTCGTCTCCGGGCGCCATGATCGCTGACTCGTTGGCTTGGACTTGGCCCTCGACCTCGATGTCGAAGAGGTGGAGCTTCCGGTAACGAGCGATCTGCTCACCCTGCGGACCAAGCAGGACAGAGGTGTTGTAGAGCTTCTCTTTTCCGTCGACGGCTTCGAGGATGCTGCCGGCAGCTACATAGATCCCGTGGGCGCGAGCCTCGGTTGCGAGGCGGCTCAGGGTCGGACCCGGAATGGTTTCCGCGTTGTCGACCTGCGCTGACAGTGGTCCCAGAAAGTTGAAGTTCTCCGGCAAGGCGACGAACTCTGCCCCCTGTGCCGCTGCCGACCGGATCAGCTCCACTGCACGGTCGACGTTCTTGTCCTTGTTGTCCTGAGTGTTCATCTGGACAGCGGCAACCCTGAAGGATCGGTTAGCGGTCATCGGGGATCTCCTTCGAGAAGCGGTAACAGGTGTACGGATGTTCATTCGGCGGTCCGACGGCTACCGACAGCTGACCAAGGGTGGGTTCTGCGATGACCGACGCGAACGTGATGTTGTCGGTGTCCTCATCTCCGGGGATGATGCACAGGGCATCGGGCACGTCGTCGCGGTCGCGTAGAATGCGCTGCATGGTCAGCGCGTCAATCGCCCCGTGATTGGCCGCGAGTAACTCCCTCATCCGGTCGTAACGCACTCTTGAGTTCTCCAGCCTCGGCGGGGCAGCCCGCTCCTCGGCTAGCAGTTCTTCGCCGAGAAAGTGGTTGGAGTGCGCCAGGATGCCGTGCTCTGGGTATAGGCGAGCCGTGCCCTTCGGTGTGGTTTCGATGTCGACGGCGGTATTGTGTGCGTCGAGCATGATCAGATTGCGAGACGATGCCCGGGGCACGTCCCGCACGGCCTCGACCGCGACCTTGACCGTGTCGTGCAGGAGCGCAAGCCGGGTCAGCAGGTAGCGGGGGAAGCCGACGCGCCACCCGTCGCAGTTCAGAAAGTTGCCGAATACACCGAGTCCTCGGTCGTTGATGCCGATGTAGGAGACCTGTCCGGCGGGGGTGAGCATCAAGACCTCGGGTCCGTGATCTGGGACCAGGTGGATCACCACAGCAATCTGGGTGTAAGGGGCTGGAAGATCGGCGTTTTGTCCTACGAGCGGGGTCCTGTCTGCTGCGGCGTCGGCGAGCACGGCGAAGGTGGTGCACTCCCCGGGTGCATCCACGGTGGTGTAATCGTGCTGGTGAAGTTCTGCTCGAAGCTGCAGCAGGTAGGCCTCGGTGAGGGAGAGTCCGGATCCCTCGGCCACTCCCTGGATCTCCTCATCGAGGAACTCGGCGTGCTCGATGACGAACTCACGGTAGGCGCTGGTTGCTGCGAGCGCGGATTGGACCGAGACGTTGGAGTGGGTCGACAGGCGTTCCACTGCGAGGTCGCGGTGCTTGACGATCGCATCAGCGCACGCCTCACCGTACTGTTGGCCGATGCCGCGATGGGTGCCGCTGAACCGGTAGGAGGGGAAACTGGCTGTGCCAGCGGGCGAGGTGGCGAAAGGAAACCATTGTTCGGACATCGTGTTGCGTTGCCTTCTTGTCGTCGTGATAGCTGCTAGAGGCTGTGATCAGAAGCAGGACGACCCACGGGCGGGGTCTTGACGGGCTGAGTCACGGATGATGCGGTCGCCCCGTGCTGTCGGACTTTCTCGGCGTGGTGGCACGCAACGAGATGCGGTTTCCCTACGGTGCCCAGGTCGCGTAACTGGGGTTCCTGCTCCTGGCAGACAGGGGTCGCAAAGGAACAGCGGGTATGAAATCGACAGCCGCTTGGGGGATTCCCTGGGTCCGGTACGTCACCTGGCAGAACGATGTGCTCCCGCTTGGCTTCGGCCACCGGGTCGGGGATGGGAGCGGCGGATAGAAGGGCCAGCGTGTAGGGGTGCATGGGCCGCTGCGCAAGTTCCTCGCTGTCCGCGAGTTCTGCGATCCGGCCCAGGTACATCACGGCCGTTCGGTCGGCCAGGTAGCGGACCATCGCCAGGTCATGGGCGATGAACAGGTAAGTCAAGCCGAGTTCGTCCTTGAGGTCCTGCAGTAGGTTGACCATCTGCGCCTGAATCGATACATCCAGCGCGGAGAGCGCCTCATCGGCCACGATGAATTCGGGGTCGGCGGCCAGGGCTCGGGCAATGCTGATCCGTTGGCGCTGTCCGCCGGAGAACTCGTGTGGGTAGCGATTGAGGGACTTTGGTGGGAGGCCGACCAGGTCAAGGAGTTCGCGGACGCGTTGTGGACGCTTGGAGGCATCGCCGACACGGTTGACCTGGAGCGACTCCATGATGGTCGCACCGGCGGTCATGCGCGGGTTCAGCGATGCATAGGGGTCCTGGAACACCATTTGCATGCGTGGTCGGATGCGACGCAGCGCCTTGGCGTCGAGTGCGATGATGTCCTCTCCGTCGAAGATCACCCGTCCGCCGGATGGCTCGAACAGTCGCAGGATGGTCCGAGCGAGGGTGGACTTGCCTGACCCGCTCTCGCCGACCAGTCCTAGGGTTTCGCGGTGGTGGATGTGAAAGCTGACGCCGTCGACCGCGCGCACCGCCCCGACTTGGCGCCGTAGGACGCCGCGCCGTACCGGGAAGTGCTTGACGAGATTCCGGACTTCCAGCAGGGCCGGCTGGTCGATCATTGCTGTGCTCCAACGGCCGGTTGCCGGTTGACATCGGCGCTGCGATAGCAGGCGGCGCTGTGCTGTGGTGCTACTCGGATGAGAGCCGGAGGGGATTCGCGGCAGCGGTCGACGACCCATGCGCATCGCCGGGCGAAGGGACATGCGGTGGCGGGTCGCAGGGGATCCGGCGGCGAGCCGGGAATGGGTGTGAGCCGGCGCGTCCCATGCTCGAGCGTCGGCAACGAGTTCAAGAGCCCGAGCGTGTAGGGGTGCGCGGGCTGGCGGTACAAGTCGTGCACGGGCGCTTGTTCCACCATGTTGCCGCTGTACATGACCGCAACCTTGTCGACAAGGCCGGCCACGACGCCGAGATCGTGAGTGATCCAGACCACGGCCATGCCGAGTTGTTTCCGGAGGCCCTTGACCAGTTCAATCATCTGAGCCTGGATGGTCACATCCAGTGCTGTGGTGGGCTCATCAGCGATCAGCAGCGCAGGGTCGCACGAGAGGGCGAGAGCTATCAGAACTCGCTGACGCTGCCCTCCGGAGAACTGGTGGGGGTAGTCGTCGAGACGTCCACGTGGGTTGGGGATACCGACGAGTGACAGGAGGTCTGCGGCGCGCTCTCGGGACGCCGGCTTCCTCACGTTGAGGTGATGGCGAATGACCTGACTGAGTTGTTGACCCACGGTCAAGGCAGGGTTGAGCGACGTCATCGGGTCCTGGTAGACCATGGCGATCTCGCGTCCGCGGGTACGCTGCCACTCCTGGCCGCTCTGGGTGAGCAGATTGCGTCCCTTGAAGTGGATCGTTCCGCCCTCGATGCGCGCCTGGGGTCGCGGCAGCAGCCCCATCAACGCGAGCGCGCCCACTGATTTTCCCGATCCGCTCTCACCGACGATCGCCAGCGATTCACCCTTCTCCAGCGAGTAGGAGATGCCGTTGACGGCGTGGACGGTCCCGTCGTCGGTGTCGAACCTGACGACGAGGTCTCGGACCTCCAGCAGCGCGGTCACGCCCGTCCTCCCTTGTTGCCTGCGCTGCGGGGATCGAGTGCATCACGTAGACCATCGCCAATGAAGTTCGTGGACAGGACCGTGATGAAGATCATCAGGCCGGGGAAGAGTCCGCGCCACCACTGCCCCAAGCTGATAACCGCGCTCTTGGACTCCGACAGCATTCCACCCCACGTGGCTTCGGGTGGCTGAAAGCCCAGTCCGAGGAAGGACAGTGATGACTCGATCAAGATCGCGTTTGCCACGCCCAGCGTGGCCGCGACAATCACGGGACTGAAAGCGTTGGGCAGGATGTGGCGCAACACGATGCGGGCGTCCGAAACGCCGACCGTCCGGGCGGCCTCAACGAACTCCTTCTCTTTCAGAGACAAGAAGCTCGAGCGGACCAGCCGGGCGGTGTTCATCCAACTCAGTACCGCGATGGCGATGACGATCGTCCAAAATGTCGGGCCGATGAGCGCCACCAGCAGAATGACGATGAACAGCCCGGGGAGAGCGTAGAAAACGTCCACCACTCGCATCAGTGCGTTGTCGGGGAACCCGCCAGCGTAGCCGGCCACCGCTCCGACCGCGACACCCACGATCAGCGCGACGAGGACCGCGGCTGCGGACACGGCGAGGGTAAGCCGCCCACCGATGAGCACTCGCGCGAGCTGATCGCGTCCCAGTTCATCTGTGCCCATGGGATGCGTCAGGGTAGGCGCCAGGTTGGCCGTGCGGGCGTCGATGTAGTACGGGTCGAACGGAATCAGCCAGGGCCCAACGATCACAGCAACGGTGAACAGCGTCAGGACCGCCAGGCCGACGACGGCGAGTCGGTGGCGGCGGAACTGCCGCCAAGTTTCTGCCCGCAACGATCGTGCCTTCTCCTCCGGCACATCACCCGCGGCGACAGGCTCCGCCGCTTCACGTACCTCACTCATAACTGATCCGCGGGTCGAGAAGGCCGTAGATCACGTCGGCGACCAGATTGGTGATCACGACGAGCACCGCGGCAATCACGAGGATCCCGAGAAGGACCGGATAATCCCGCAGCTCCGCGGAGTGCACAAAAAGAGCTCCCATCCCTGGTATCGAAAAAATCGTCTCGGTGATGACGGCTCCGAGGAACAGCTCCGGGACCATCAGCATCGCGATTGTCACCACCGGGACCGACGCGTTCTTGCCCGCATGCTGGAGAATGACTGTACGTTCGGGAAGCCCACTGCCGCGTGCGGTCCGCACGTAGTCCTGTCCGAGCACTTCCAGCATGGACGCGCGGACGTAGCGGGCCAGGTTGGCCGTCGCGATCAGGGCCAGCACCGCGACCGGCATGATCAGGTGTGTCGTTCTGTCCCACACCGCCGCGAACCCCACGTGGTCCTCACGTAGGTCGGTCAACCCCGCGGAGGGCAGCAAGTCCCACTGGAAGCTGAACAAGTACAACAGCATGAGACCGAACCAGAAACTGGGGGTGGCGATCCCCGCGAAGCTCAACCCTGTGGAGGCGTAGTCGAACACCGAGTACTGGCGGGTGGCTGCCAGGATGCCGACGGGTATAGCGATCAGCAGCGAGACGGCGAACGCGAGACCGGTGAGGGCCAGCGTCGTTGGTAGCCGCTCGGTGATCACCTGCAACACAGGCTGCCCCGTATCGTACGATACGCCCCAGTCGCCGGTCACCAGGCCGCCGAGCCAGTTCAAGTACTGAATCGGCAACGGGTCGTCGAGGCCGTAATGAGCTCGTAGCCGCTCGATCTTTTCCGGCGTGATAGCCGCCTGTGCTTCGCCGCTGGCGAGCGGACCGCCGGGGGCCATCTGCAACATCAGAAAGATGATGATGCTGATGCCGAAGAGCAGTGGGATCGCCTGCAGCATCCGGCGCACCACATATGGCCCGACCACGTCATTGCCTCCTTTCCATCATCTCGCGCTTCTCGGCGGCTATGGGGCCAGGTACCATTCGGCCACACTTGGCCAGACCCCGGACCAGTAGTCGGGCGAGACGCCCTGCAGTTGGAGGTTCCACGCCCAGCCCCAGGTGGAACTGTAGATGGGGATCGCTACCCGCTCGTCGTGGAACATCTGGGCCATCTGCGAATACAGCTCCGTGCGTTCCTGCTGATCCAGCGTGGACGCGGCCTGCTGCGCGAGCTCGTCGAACTCCGGATTGCAATAGTGTCCGTAGGTCTCGCCAACCGTTTGCTGCTCGTTCGGGATCGAGTCGCAGGTGAAGCTCGCCATCCAGCTCGCCGGGTCCACGTAGTTGCCGTCGCGGCTCATCATGGTGTCGTAGCTACCGGTCGCGAGGAGCCCACCCTCCTCATAGCCACCGAAGATGATGTTGCTCGGCACATTCTCGATGTTCATCTCGATGCCGACTTCTTCGAGATTCTGCTGGATGATCTGCTGATACAGCTCGCGCGTGTGGTCACCAGAGACCGTTTGGAACATCAGGCTCGCTCGCACCCCGTCCTTGACCCGGATGCCATCGGACCCGGGCTCCCAGCCGGCCTCGTCGAGAACCTGCCTCGCGTGGTCCGGGTCGTACGTCGCCGGGGGGATGTCAACGTCGAACGCGCCCGAATAGATTGGTGAGCCGACCAGCGTGCCGAAGCCGCCGAGAACCGTGTCGATGATCCCCTGGCGGTCGATTCCGAAATCAATCGCCTCCCGGATAGCCGCGTCACCGAGCACGGGATGCGGGACGCTTGGGTCACCACTCGCGGAATGGTTCAAAAACAGCCACTCCACCCACGAGTCCGTCTCTTGCGTCTCCACCACGATGGGAGCACCACTCTCCTCTGCGGCCTCCAACTGAGGCAGGTCTCCAGTGGTGAAGAAGAAGACGGTGTCGTACTGGCCTTCCAGGAAAGAGGTTGTCGCAACCTCCAGTTCCGGGACGATCTTCAGTGTGATGCCATCAAGGTAGGGCAGGTCTGGGTCACGCCAGTAGTCAGGATTGCGCTCCAGCGCAATCTCGTCGCCCGCCTTGAAGTCCGTGAACACGAACGGGCCGGTCCCCAGCGGCAGGCGCGCCTGAGGATGCTCGGCCGTCACAGCCGTGGACTCGAACTCGTGCGCCGGCATGACGTGCTTCCACAGCTCGAGGTAGGTAGGGCTCGCCTCCTTCAGCTGGACCTCAACGGTGAGCTGGTCACGCGCGGTCACCGACTCGACCAACTCGTAGTCGACCGGCACCAGGGCGGTACTGTCTGGGTCCCGGAAGACGTCGAATGTGAAGACCAGGTCCTCCGCGGTGAACGGCTTACCGTCGGACCAGGTGATGCCCTCGCGCAGCCGGTACGTCACCGTACGCCCGCCCCGCGATACGCCGCCGTTGTCGACGGTCGGGATCTCGGCGGCCAATCTCGGCTCATACGTACCGTCGGGGAGCGCGAGGAAGAGTGGCTCAACGACCCACCCCGCCTCTCCCCCAAGGAATGCCCCGCTTTGGTCGTGGAACAACTCATTCATCCCACCCGCCTCTTGGACCATCGCCACGACAGCCGTGCCACCGTACTTCTCCGATTCCGGGACCTCGCTTGGTGCCTGGGCGCCACCTGCGCAGGCCGCGAGCAGCAAGACCAATGCAACAGCCATCGCCAGCGACCCTGCTGGGGTCAACGATCGCCGCGTGACTGCGGTGTCTCCACCTCGTAGGCCTCGGCGTGTCAGCATCCCAACCACTTCCCTCTCCTTCGCTGTGCCTGGTTCCAGCTTCTGCAACCTGATGGCCTGTGCGCGACGACCATTGAACTAAAGGACTCGATCTGAGACCAATTAGCCTAGGCTCTGGGCCACGCGCTGTCAACGCTCTGCGTTGCCTGACACCGTCGCCGCCGGCGCATTCCGACCTAGACGGTCTGCGCGGAGTGCACGGTCGCCAGTTCCTGCTTGACCTGCGCCTCGATCACGCCCACCGTCGCTGCGAGACGTTCGACCATCTGCTCGAGCTCCAAGTCGCTGGCAATGAATGCCGGTGCGAGCAGTGTCTGGTCGCCGGCGAATCCGTCGGCCGTGGGCTGTGTCGAGTAGACAAGCAGCAGTCTCTCCAGAGCCTCGACGTCGATGCGACTTGCCACGCGCAGGTCAGGGTCCAGGAACGAGGTTCCGTCCGCAGGGTCCACGTAACTGACACCGAGCAGGAAGCCGCGACCCCGCACCTCACCGACAATCTCGAAGTCTTCCAGTGCCCGAGCGAGTTCGGTGCGCAACCAGGGACCACGCACACGCACCGCGTCGACAAGCCCTTCGCGTTTGAGGCGGTCGATCACCGCCGACCCCACCGCGCAGGAGAGCGGGGCGCCATCCCAGGTGTGCCCCGGCTCGAAGGACCGTGACCCCTGGGCGACCGCCTGGTACACATCCTCGTGGACCAACATCGCGCCCACTGGCGCGAACCCGGCCCCCAGCCCCTTCGCGGTCGTGATGATGTCGACCTTGATGGGTGCCTGGTCCGCCGCGAACCAGCTCCCCGTCCTGCCCAACCCGGTGACGACCTCGTCGAACCAGACCAGGAAGCCGTGCTTCTGGCGACGTTCCTCGAGGCCGCGCCAGAACGCGTCGGGCGGACTGTAACCAGGCAGGGACGCCGCACTGACTGGCTCGGCCAGGAACGCCGCAACGTTGCCTGGCCCGACCCCCTCGAGCACCTCGTCCAGAGCCCGGAGCGCCCGCTCACCTGTGGGGTCGAAACTCCACGTCGACGGCGGGATATGAGGCTGCTGCTGGATGTAAGGCTGGTACGGAGACTGAAGCCCCGCTCGGCCCGTCAGCCCGAAGGTGGCGATGCTTGCGCCGTGATAGGCCTGCGCCGGAGAGACCACCAGATGGCGATCCGCGTCTCCGTGCTCCACGTGGTAGGAGCGAGCCATGCGCAGACCAAGCTCGTTCGCCTCCGTGCCACCCGAGACGAAGTGAGCCCGAGTGAAGCCCTCGGGTGCGAGTTCAGTGATCTCGCGCGCCAACTTCTCTTGGGCCGGGCTAGTGGCGTGCACGTTGTAAATGAACGACACCTCCTCGGCCTGGCGACGCGCGGCATCCAGGATGGAGGGAACTGCACCGTGCCCGAGGCTCGTCACCATGGCACCGCCGCTGACCGCATCCAGGTACCTGTGGCCATTGGCGTCGTGCAGCCAGACACCCTCACCCTTCACGATCAGCGGATACGGGCGGTCCAACTCGCGTACGAAGACCGCCGTCTCGTCCGCAGTGATAATGGCGCGCGCACTCATGGGAGCCCCTTATCTTGGCACGTTTGTGGACCTCGTATAGGTCCTTTTTACAGCCATGGACGCACTCATGTCCAGCCCTACGCCTCGGGCATGCTTCAGCTGCTGGCGATGAAGACGTTCTTGACCTCGGTGAACGCGTCCAGCGCATCGGGGCCAAGCTCGCGGCCGAGCCCCGACTGCTTGAAACCGCCGAAGGGTGTCGAGTAGCGCACCGAGGAGTGCGAGTTGACGCTGAGAGCACCCGCCTGCACCGCCCGCGATGTCCGCAGCGCGCGCCCGAGATTCTCCGTCCAGATCGAGCCGGACAGGCCGTACGGCGAGTCGTTGGCAATGCGCACCGCGTCTGCCTCGTCCTCGAACGGGATGACCACGGCGACCGGTCCAAAGATCTCCTCAGTGGCAGCCCGGTCATCAGGGTCGACCGGCGCGAGCACCGTCGGCGGAAACCAATAGCCCCTCCCCTCCGGCACCGAGCCACGGAAGGCGACGGGGGCACCCTCGGGCACGTAGGACGCGACCTTTTCGCGGTGGACGGCCGTGATCAGCGGGCCCATCTCCGCGGAATCACGGCCCGGAGCCTCGACCCTGAAACCCCGAACCGCCGGCTCGAGCAGCTCGAGGAAACGGTCGAAGACGCTGCGCTGAACGAGGATGCGTGACCGCGCGCAGCAGTCCTGGCCCGCGTTGTCGAAGACGGCGTACGGCGCGGTGGCAGCGGCCCGCTCGAGATCGGCGTCGGCGAAGACGATGTTCGCGCTCTTCCCACCGAGCTCGAGCGTGACCGGCTTCACCTGCGCTGCGCAGCCAGCCATGATCGCCTTCCCTACCTCGGCGGAACCGGTGAAGACGATCTTGTTGACGCGGGGGTTGTCGACAATCCTCTGGCCCACGATGGAGCCCTTGCCGGGCAGAACCTGGAACACGCCTTCGGGGAGACCCGCCGCCAGCGCCAGCTCACCTAGCCGCATGGCGGTGAGCGGTGTCACCTCAGCGGGCTTGAGGACCACTGTGTTGCCAGCGGCCAGGGCGGGCGCGAACCCCCATCCCGCGATCGGCATCGGAAAGTTCCAGGGCACGATCACGCCGACGACACCCAGCGGCTCCTTGAACGTCATATCTACGCCGCCAGACACGGGGATCTGCTGGCCGCAGAGCCGCTCCGGCGCCGCGGAGTAGTACGTCAGTACGTCACGGACGTTGCCGGCCTCCCATCGCGCGTTGCCGATCGTGTGTCCGGCGTTTCGCACCTCGAGTAGCGCAAGGTTCTCCCGGTCCGCGTCGACCTCGTCGGCGAACCGACGCAGCAGCCGCGCTCGGTCGCCCGGAGCGACCTGCCGCCAGGTCTGCTGCGCTGTGTGTGCGAAGGCAATCGCCGTGTCCGCATCCTCAGCGCTGGTGAGCGGGACCGTCTCGATGAGCTCTTCGGTCGCGGGGTTGATGACGTCGAACGTCGGTTCCGTCATCGACATCAGACGCCCTTCCTGTTCGGTTCGGATGGGCGTGGCCGTCCATCGCTAGCAGCCTCCTGCGGCTGGCATCAGGTGGTCGATTCGTACCGACCCGAACCTTCGCCATCACCGGGGTCGAGGCAGCCGCGGCGATCCCGTCGATCGTGCCGGGTCACTCACCGGCCGCCCGGGGGCGCAAGGGCGAATAGGCACCGATCTGAGAAGCCGGCCGCCCCGCCACCTCACTCATTGGTGGCGAGCCGACACGCACGGGTACTGCTTCAACCATGCCCGCCAATGGACTTGTTACGACTCCTTTTCTACTCTGACGGGGCATTGCCTGTCAACACAGAGTCCTGGGCGCGGGAGGCCGCTCCGGGGGTAGCAGGAGACGAGGTCTCACACTTCGCGCGTCGGCGCTCGGTAGGCGGCGCTACCGGCGCGACAGGGACTTGAGCAACGAACGCACGCTCTTGTCCGCGGAGCTGGCGTGGCGACGCATCAGCTCGGCTGCCCGCTCTGAATCCTTCTTCTTCAAGGCATCGAGAATCTCGCGATGCTGTCGGTTGGATATGTCGTGCCAGACTTCGGTGTCCGGCAACAGCGACAGCACCGAGCTCATGCTCAGTCGGACGCGCTCGACCGCCTCCGCCAGGAAGCGGTTGCGCGTGGCGTTAGCGATCGCTAGATGGAAGGCCGTATCCCAGCGCATGAACTCCGCGTCGTCGACAGCGCCTTCGGAGCGCTCGAGCGTCGACTCGATTTCGCGCAGCTCGCCCTTCCGGCAGAGCCGCGCCGCAACACCTGCGGCCGCGGGCTCGATGATCTGGCGGTACTCGAGCGCCTCGAGCACACGATCTGACTCGCGCCGCAGTTCGATGAGGCGGTAGTCCAGTGCCCGGTCGTCGCTTGAGGGGGCGATGACGAAACTCCCGCCTGCTCGTCCTCGGCGGATCTCGATGACTCGCTCGGCCTCGAGCTGGCCGATAGCCAGCTGAACGGTCACTCTGCCCACCCCGAAGAGCTTCACCAGCTCCCGTTCGGGAGGGAGTGCAGAACCCGCGGCAATCAACCCCAGCGCAATCTGGCGCCGAATCTGTTCCACCACGAAGTCGTGCGCTCGCGGGTGAGATATCGTCTCAAATCGTGGCTTGGACGAGCGTTCACCACCGCCGCCTGATCCCTTCCTAGCACCAGACTGAGTCATGAGGTCCATTGTTACAGTACGCGGAACCCGGCCACACCACAGGCGGAGCAGGGCGAGCTATGCTCCTGCCATCTTGTCAATCGGCGAGGAGACCGCCGCGCCGAGGTGGACACAGCATCGCTGACTGGGACGCCGAAGTGGCGCCAAGGTTGGCGCAGGACTCACCCGACGGCTTACGGCCTGCGCCGCTCCCTGGCGATCCGGGTCTGTCCCGGGGCTTTCACCGCGTCGTCGATCACCTCCTCGGCGGGTCGGTGGGCTTCGAGCGCGGTGGGCTCGGGTGGGGTGAGCGCCGCCATGGACGTCTCGGACAGGCTCGGGTCGGCCGGGACGTCGATGGCGTGCTCCCGGAGCGCGCGGACGTGGTGCTCAATGGTCACGCTCACAGCTACGAACGCTTCACCCCCGTCGATCCCGCCTGGCAGCCCAGATCCCAGCACCGGATCCGTCAGTTCGTCGTCGGCACCGGCGGCAAGAACCACTCAGCAACCGCGGCGACACCACCACCGATCAGCGAGGCAATCAACGTGGACACGTTCGGGGTGCTCACACTGACACTGCATCCTGCTGGTTATGACTGGAACTTCGTCCCGGAGGTGGGGGCACCTTCACCGACGCCGGATCCGGCGCCTGCCATTGAGCGCCGTACGTAACGTGGCCCACTGACGTGGCAGCCGGGACGCACCAGCTGGGTCCCCTGCAAGGGGCTACCTCACGCCGGCCGGTGCCCGTACTCGTCGCTCGTGCTGCACGCTGGGGCAACCCGTTCATGGTGGGTGACCCGCACCCGGAGCAACGGGGGTGTGCCCATGGAGTCGGGAGGCAGTCGACTGGTGCCGTCTCGCGAACGCAGCCCAGCCCGGTCAGGGTTGGCGACCATCCGCGGCAGGTCGTTCGTCAACGCTGCGACAGGCGTGAGGTCGTGCGGAAGACCTCAGCACGGGCTGCCCTAGATGACTGATTCCAAGGGGTCAGTGGTCGTAGGCGGTGAGGGACCGGCGGATTGTGAGGCCGAGTTGGTCGTTGTGCCAGATCGCGGCGGTCATGGTAAGGACGCGTTGGGCGATGCGG
>Ga0136627_1000142_pt1 | contig 22967 bp, 20 predicted proteins | sample AntDrymUQ4892206_2_FD_104652 | JGI IMG/M metagenome (GOLD analysis project Ga0136627, IMG submission 104652) | Polar desert sand microbial communities from Dry Valleys, Antarctica - metaG UQ489 (22.06) | ecosystem: Environmental > Terrestrial > Soil > Desert | place: Antarctica: Dry Valley... | reverse complement strand
CTATCCACGGCGTTTGGTGAAGGGGGTGCAGGGGCTTCCCCCGTGTTCACCGGCCCCCGCAAAGGCGTGACGATCCCCACCAGGCCGCCCGCGATCGTGGCGATGATCGTGGTGAAGGCATCCGGGGCTGCGATACCAGCCAAGAGCATCCAGGTCCACGCCAGGACGCCGATCACCAGATAGGCGGCGAGCGACGCGACGATGATGACGTACAGCCACTCTTGGGCCTGATTGAACCTGCGTTCCATGACTTCACCTTTTCCCCGGCTGGTCGTCGCCGTAGGCCGTCGCCAGATCCCGTCACAGGGGCTGAACGTAGCGGGGCTCGCCACGCGGGGGCCCGGATCGGCGCCGAGGCCCGCCCAGTACCGCCAGAGCGCTCGGAGTCGTCCTGGCCAGCGCCCCGCGAGCTGAACGGTGGGTAACCTGCAGCATGCCGATCATCCAGGAAGCCGCTCATAAGCCGCAGCGCGGAGTTCTCGACCGCAATACGGCGCCCCGAAACGACTTGCGGCGATGAGTCCATCGATGCCTGAAGAGCCGGCGGTCGTCCTTTTGGGGACCCTGGACACCAAGGGACGTGAGTACGCGTTCCTGCGCGACCGGGTGCGGGAACACGGTGTCGAGGTGCTGCTCGTCGATGCCGGCGTCTACGAGCCGCAGATCACGGCGGACGTCTCGCGGCAGGAGGTCGCCCGCGCGGGCGGGTCGAACGTCGACGAGCTGGCAGCGGCGGGGGATCGCGGGGCAGCCGTCGACGCGATGGGCCAGGGTGCGGCCGAGGTCGTGCGGCGGCTGTACGCCGAGGGCCGCGTCAGGGGCGTGCTCGGACTCGGCGGCTCGGGCGGCTCGTCGATCGTGACCTCGGCGATGCGCGCCCTGCCGATCGGCGTGCCCAAGCTCATGGTCTCGACGCTCGCCTCGGGCGACACGCGCCCCTACGTCGGCGCCGTCGACGTGACGATGATGTACTCGGTTGTCGACATCGCCGGCGTCAACTCGATCTCGGCGCAGATCATGGCCAACGCGGCCGGGGCGATCGCCGGCATGGCGAAGGCGACCGTGCCACCGCTGGAGCGCAAGCCCCTCATTGGCGCGTCGATGTTCGGCGTCACGACGCCCGGCGTGACTCGCGCGCGAGAGCGGCTCGAGGAGCTCGGCTACGAGGTGCTCGTCTTCCACGCGACCGGTACAGGCGGCCAGTCGATGGAGGCGCTGGCTAGAGACGGGTTCCTTGCCGGCGTGCTCGACATGACGACCACGGAACTCGCGGACGAGCTCGTCGGCGGCGTCCTGTCGGCCGGGCCCGACCGGCTCGAGGCCGCAGGCGAACTCGGCCTCCCCCAAGTCGTCTCGCTCGGTGCGCTCGACATGGTCAACTTCGGCCCGCGCGAGACCGTCCCGCCGCGGTTTGCCGACCGCAACCTCTACGTCCACAACCCGACCGTGACGCTCATGCGCACGTCGCCGCAGGAGTGCCGGGCGCTCGGCCGGCAGGTCGGGCGCAAGCTCTCGGCGGCGCAGGGCCCGACGGCGCTGTTCGTGCCGCTCAAGGGCGTGTCGATGATCGCGGTCGAGAATCAGCCGTTCCACGACGCGGCGGCGGATGCAGCGCTGCTTGAGGGTCTGCATTCCACGCTCGAACCGAGTGTGGAGGTGCACGAGCTCGAGCTCGACGTCAACGACGGGCGGTTCGCGGTTGCCATGGCGGACCGCCTCGACGAGCTGATTAAGGAGGCGACATGACCACGTGTGCCGAGCGGGCAGCACCACGAACCAGACTGTTGACTCCGCATACGGAATGATCCGAACGTCGTGAGCCTGCAGCAGTTGCAGACCGAACTGGCGCTCGTCGTCGGCCCCGGCGGATTCGTCGCGCACCCGGCCCAGCTGCGGACCTACGAGTGCGACGGGCTCACGGGGCACCCGGTCATACCCGGTCTGGTGGTGCTGCCCACGACCGTCGACCAGGTCGCAGCGATCGTCCGGGAGTGCGCGCGGCGGGGCGTGCCGTTCGTCGCCCGTGGTGCCGGAACTGGCTTGTCGGGCGGAGCGCAACCTCACCCCGAGGGCGTGCTCATCGTCCTCGCCCGGATGCGCCGAATCGTCGACGTCGACGTCGTCAACCAGCGCGTCACGGTGGAGCCGGGCGTCACGAACGCCGAGATCTCGCGGGCTGTGGCCGCTCACAACCTGTACTACGCCCCCGATCCGTCCAGCCAGATCGTGTGCTCCATTGGCGGCAACGTCGCCGAGAATGCCGGCGGCGTCCACTGCCTGAAGTACGGGTTCACCACCAATCACGTCCTCGGGCTCGAGGTCGTCACGCCGGACGGGGAAGTCGTGCAGCTCGGCGGCGGGGTTCTCGATACGCCCGGGTACGACCTGCGGGGGGTGTTCGTCGGGTCGGAGGGGACGCTGGGCATCGCGACCAAGATCACCGTCCGCGTGTGCCGTACGCCGCAGGCGGTCCGCACCCTCGTCGCCTACTTCTCCACGCCCGCCGCGGCCGGCGACGCCGTGGCGGCCATCACCGGTGAGGGGGTCATCCCCGCCGGTGTGGAGATGATGGACAACCTCGCCATCCAGGCGAGCGAGGCCGACGCCCAGGCAGGTCTGGAACTCGACGCCGGCGCGGCACTCATCGTCGAGACCGACGGCCCCGCCGCCGAGGTGGACTGCGAGTTCGCCCGCGTCGGCGAGTTGTGCGAGGCGGCGGGCGCCACAGGGATCCGCGTCGCCCAGAACGCCGCCGAGCGGGCGCTGTTGTGGAAGGCACGCAAGGCCGCATTCGCCTCGATGGGCCGGCTGTCGCCCGACTACTTCGTGCAGGACGGCGTCATCCCCCGCACGAAGCTCGGTGAGGTGCTCGCCCGCGTCGCGGAACTGTCGACCGAGACCGGCTTTCGGGTAGCCAATGTCTTCCACGCCGGAGACGGCAACCTGCACCCCCTCGTGCTGTTCGACGCGAAGAAGGGCGAGGCAGACGACGCCGCCGAGGTCGCGGCACGCATCGTCGACATGTGCGTCGAGGCCGGCGGCTCGATCACCGGCGAGCACGGTGTCGGCACGGACAAGGCGTGCTCGATGCGGAAGATGTTCTCCGAGTCCGACCTCGAGGTCATGCTGCGCGTCCGCACGGCGTTCGACCCGCAGGGCATCTGCAACCCGGGCAAGCTGTTTCCGACGCCGCGCCTATGCGGGGAGAAGCCCGGACCGTACCGGCCGCATCCGCTGGAAGAGGCCGGCGTGGTGGAGCGGATGTGACGGCGATCGCCGCCGCCGAGACCGTCCGCCCCGCCAATCTCGCCGAGGCGCGCGACGTCTTGCTCGACAACGGCAGAGCCCGCGGCGTGCTGTTCCGCGGCGCGGGGACGAAGCTGGACTGGGGCACTCCCCCGCACCCCGTCGACGTGATCGTCGAGACCGCTGGACTGGACCGGCTCGTCGCCCACAACGCCGCCGACGCCACTGCCACGGTGCAGGCCGGCATGCCCCTGGCCCGGCTGCAGGCCGAGCTCGCCCGCACCGGCCAGTGGCTGGCGATCGACCCACCACACCCCGACGCCACCGTGGGCGGTGTCTTCGCGGCGAACGACAGCGGGCCGCGCCGGCTGCGGTACGGCTCGATGCGCGACCTCGTCATCGGCATGACCATGGTCACGTCCGACGGTGCCGTGGCGCGCTCCGGCGGGCAGGTCATCAAGAACGTCGCCGGCTACGACCTCGCCAAGCTGCTGTGCGGCTCGCTGGGGACGCTGGCTTTAGTGGCCGAGCTCGTCGTCCGACTCCACCCGCTGCCCGTCTCGAGCGCGACGGTCGCGGTTCACGCGGACCCCACGGAGGCGACGCGGCTGACCGTCGAACTGCTCGGCTCCCCTCTGGTGCTCAGCGCCATCGAATGGTCGGGCGGCTGGCTGCGGCTGCGCGTCGAGGGACGGGCCGCGGGCGTCGAGGAGCAGGTCGCCGAGGTGACCAGACTGGTCGGTCTGTATGACCGACCGACGGAGATCCTGTCCGGGGACGCCGAAGCCGATCTGTGGCGACGCACCGCCGATAGCCACGCCGGCACCGCCGGCGAGACCCTGGTGCGCGCAGCCACGCTCCCGGACCATTTCGCCGAGGTCGCCGCCGCCTTCGAACAGACCTGCGACGAGACCGGCGTCGCCGGCGAACTCGCCAGCTCTGTCGGGCTGGGACTGCACAGCGCGCGGCTGCGGGGGGACGACGTCGCCGTGCACACGGCGACGGTCGGGGCCTGGCGGCGGCGCGTAGCGGCCCTCGGCGGCCATGTGGTGGTCCGGCGCCGCATCGAAGGGCTGACCGACCCGGACGTCATCTGGGGCCCGCCGCCGCCGGCCGCTGGCCTCATGCGTAGTGTCAAGAAACAGTTCGACGCCGCCGGACGCTGCGCGCCAGGGCGTGGCGTTTCCGGCATGTGAACGTGGACGCGACACCGGAAGGAGCAGCCATGGCGGACCCGGTCCCCTCCACCACCGGCGACCACGGAGAGATCGTCACGTCGGTCAATCCCGCCGCCGACTGCGGCGTCTTCGACGCGTTCGACCCCCCATCCGCCGAGCTCATCGCCGACTGTGTCCACTGCGGCTTCTGCCTGCCGACCTGCCCCACCTACGCCATCTGGGGTGTGGAGATGGACTCGCCCCGAGGCCGCATCGCGCTCATGAAGATGGGCTTGGAGGGCCAGGTCGAGATGGACCGCACCTTCGTCCAGCACTTCGACGCGTGCCTCGGCTGCATGGCCTGCGTGACCGCCTGCCCGTCCGGCGTGCGGTACCAGGATCTGATCGAGGCCACGCGGTCCCAGATCGAGCGAAACTTCTCGCGCAGCCTGGGTGAGCGGGCATTCCGGGCGTTGATCTTCTGGTTGTTCCCTCACCCCCGCCGCCTGCGCGTCGCTGGGTTACTGGGCTGGGCCTACCAGCGCCTGCGTGGCGGCCAGCGGTTGCGCCGCAGCGGCCTGTTCTCGCGGCTGCCTGTCCAGTTGCAGGCGCTCGAATCGTTGTTGCCCGAGATCGCACCGCGCGAGTTGCGGCGGCGGCTGCCGGCCCTTGTCGCGCCCGCCGGTGTCCCCAGGCGGCGGGTCGGGCTGCTTACCGGCTGCGTGCAGTCGGTGTTCTTCGGCGACGTCAACGCCGCAACGGCGCGCGTGCTGGCAATGGAGGGCTGCGAGGTCGTGGCGCCACCGAACCAGGGCTGCTGCGGTGCGCTGGCCGTGCACGCGGGTCGAGACGACGAAGCCCGGGGGTGCGCGCGGCGCACGATCGCGGAGTTCGAGGCCGCGAACGTCGACAGTGTGGTCGTCAACGCCGCCGGTTGCGGCTCGACGCTGAAGGAGTACGGCCAACTGCTGCGCGACGACCCGGCTTGGGCCGATCGCGCCGCGGCCTTTGACGCCAAGGTAAGAGACGTCATGGAGCTGCTCGACGAGCTCGAGCCGCGCGCTCCCCGCCACCCCATCCCCGCCCGCGTCGCCTACCACGACGCCTGTCACCTGGCACACGCGCAAAAGGTCCGCGCCCAACCTCGCCGGCAGCTGGCGGCCATCCCTGGCCTGCAGGTGCTCGACATCCCGGAGCCTGAGATCTGCTGCGGCTCGGCGGGCATCTACAACCTCGTGATGCCCGAGCCGGCCGCCGAGCTTGGCCGGCGCAAGGCCGAGAACGTCGCCTCGACACGCCCCGACGTCGTCGCGACGGGCAACCCCGGCTGCCTGTTGCAAATCCGCCGCTACCTCGACGACGTGCCGCTGCTGCATCCGGTGCAGATCGTGGACGCCTCCCTGCGCGGCTTGGATCCGGTGCGGGCGGCCGAGGCGTAAGCCTGCGGGTGATGCGCGTTTCTCAGGTCACACTTGATGACACCGGCCGCCACGGCGGGATGTCCTCATGCAGCGAAGCGGTAGGACACAAGACCGTCGTCGTCGTCGATGTCCTCCGAGCGTTCACCGTGGCGGCGCTGGCACTGGATGCCGGCGCACGGGCCGTCCGCTGCGTGCGCACGGTCGACGAGGCCCTGGTGGAACGAGCGGCCAACCCCGGCAGCCTCGCGATGGGAGAGGTCAACGGGCGCCGGGTGCCGGGCTTCGATCTCGGCAACTCACCCACCGAGCTGGCCGGCGCCGACCTTGAGGGCAGACTGCTCGTCCAGCGCACGAGCGCGGGGACGCAGGGACTCGTCGGCGCGGCGAGGAGCGCGGAGGTCCTGTTCGCCGCCTCGTTCGTCTGCGCCGGCGCGACGGCTCGCGCGGTGGCGGCGGTGCAGCCCGTCGACGTCACCTTCGTCCTGACCGGTGTTGACGAGCGGAACGGAGACGAGGATCGCGCCTGCGCGGACTACATCGCGGCGCTGCTGACCGGCGGCGACGCGGATCCTGAGCCATACCTGCGCCGTGTGCGAGCGTCCGACGCCGCGCAGGCCTTCACCGGGAACAACGATTCCGACTTCCCCGTCTCGGATCTCGAGCACGCCATGCGACTGGATGCCGTCGATGTTGCGCTTCGCGCTGACGTGAGGGGCGCGCACCCCACCCTTACCGCATACACCCCGCCGGCGAGGGCCTGACCCTCGAACAGGGTGCGCTGAAGCCCCCTCAAGTGGGCAGCCGCAGACCGCCCATCCCGCCGTCCACGGCCAGGACGGTGCCGGTGGTCGAGCCCGACAGCGGGCTCGCCAGGTACGCGATCGCGTGGGCCACCTCGACCGCGCTGACCAGCCGCCCGAGGGGTTGACGTTCGCGCAAGGCCGAAGCCGCCTCAGCGGGGTCGTCCGCCGCGGCGAGCAGGCGTCCGACCCACGGGGTGTCGGTGGTCCCAGGGATCACGCAGTTGACGCGGATGCCGTCGTGGACGTGGTCAGCGGCCATGGCCAGGGTGAGCGCGAGGACCGCACCCTTGGTAGCGGCGTAGGCGGCCCGGTCCGGGACCCCGATGGTCGCGACGACCGACGAGGTCATGACGACCGCGGCGTGCTCGGAGCGCCGAAGATGCGGCAGCGCCGCGCTCGAAACCCGCGCGACCCCGACGACGTTCACATCGAGCAAACGCCACCACTCGTCGTCGGAGTTGGCCGCGACGTCACCGCGAGCACCGATCCCAGCATTGTTGACGACGACATCGAGCCCTCCGAGCTCGTCGGTCACGGTGGTCACCGCCGCCTTCACCGACGCCCGCTGTGTGACGTCGCAGTCGACGTGGAGATGCCCGCTCGGCCAGGGCGGTGGCGCAACGTCGAGCACGGCCACCCGCGCCCCCCGCTCGCCAAGCAGCGCGGCCGTGGCGGCGCCGATGCCGCTGGCGCCGCCGGTGACCAGCGCCACCAGGCCGTCAAAGTCCGTCATCCGCTGTCTTTCGTTCGGTCGTTGAGGCGATCACCGCCGCGGGTCCACGTGGATCTTCGGGCCGGCGCCGGCGCCGGGGGGTCGCCACCCGGCCAGGACGTCAGCGACTCGTTCCAACCCGACCGTGGCAGCGACGATCGGTGCCGGGTCGACGCGTCCGGACGCGTAGTGGTCGATCGCGCCGCGCAGCCCAGGTGATGCGCTCAGGATCCCGACCGCGGTCACGTCCTTCAGCACAAGCGTGCGGGTGTCGATCATGCTCTGCTCCCCCGCCAAGCCGATGAAGACCACCCGCCGGCCCGGCTCGACCAACTCGAGCGCGGCGCGTGGCACCTGTGCCCCGTAGGTGGCGTCGATGACCGCATCGAAGGTCCCGGTCGGGAGTACATCCGCGCTCCAGGTGTGCTCGTAGCCGAGCGCGGTGGCGAAGGCCAGTGACCCCGAGTCGGTGCCGACCAGGTGGACCTGGGCACCCTGTGCCGAGGCGAACGCGGCCGCCAGCAGACCGATGGAGCCGGGTCCCCAGATGAGCACCCTGGCGCCCGGCTCCAGACCCGCCGCCTCCACCGCGCGCAGGGCGTTGCCGCCGGGCTCGGCCAGCGCTCCGGCGACGACGTCGACGGATTCGGGCAGCGCGTGCAGGGCCGTCGCCGGCACCAGGAGCTGCTCGGCGAGCGCGCCCGCCCACCCGCCACGGATGCCAATCTCGTAGCGGTCAGCACACACGTGCTGGCGCCCGGAGCGACACCGACGGCAGTGCCCGCAGCCGAGCATGGTGTCGGCGGTGACCCGCTTTCCAAGCCACACCTCGTCGACGCCGTACCCGACGGACGCGACCGTGCCGCACCACTCGTGGCCCAGGCGCATCGGATACGCGGCATGTCCTTCGTGGAGGTAAGCCATTTCGCCGGTGAAGAACTCGACGTCCGTCCCGCAGACACCCACCCGCTCGACGTCGACAACCACCTGGCCCGAGGCGGCGGTCGGAGCTGGGACCTGCGTCACCGACGCCTCGCGAGGCCCCGTGAGCACGAACGCTTTCACTAGCCGGCCACCGGACCCGCTGGGCCGTTCATGGCGCCGCCACGACCGTCTGCCGTTGCGTTCCGAGCCCGTCGATGCCCAGCTCCACGACATCGCCCGGTTGGAGCCAGACCGGCGGGTGGAAGCCCATCCCCACCCCGGGCGGAGTGCCGGTGTTGATGAGGTCGCCAGGCTCGAGGACCATGAACTGGCTGAGGTATCCGACGACGAAGGCCGGTCCGAACAGCATCGTCGCCGTCGACCCGTCCTGGCGGCGGACACTGTTGACGTCGAGCCACATACCGAGGTCGCTCACGTCGGGGATCTCTTCGGGCGTGGCGAGGTACGGCCCGCACGGGTTGAACGTCTCCGCCGACTTCCCCTTCACCCACTGGCCGCCACGCTCGAGCTGAAAGGCGCGCTCGCTCACATCGTTGACGACCACGTAGCCGGCGATGGACTCGCGGGCGGCGCCCTCGTCGGCCAGGTACCGGCAGCGCGCGCCGATCACGACGCCGAGCTCGACCTCCCAGTCGGTCTTGGTGGAGCCCCTTGGGATGTGCACGTCGTCGTTGGGGCCGACGAGAGTGTTCGGTGCCTTGTTGAACACGATCGGCTCGTCGGGGATCGGCATGCCCGCTTCGACGGCGTGGTCGCGGTAGTTCAGGCCGATGCACAGGATCTGCTGTGGTCGAGCGATGGGTGCCCCGATGCGTTGCCCCGCGAGCGCAGTCGTCGCCCCGGCGGCGGCGCGCTCGGCGACGGCGTCGCGGAGAAGGTCCGCGCCGCCGCGGGCGAAGAACGAGCCGTCGAAGTCGCCGACGAGGTCGCCGACGTCGATGTACGCGTCGTTGCCCGCGCGCACGGCGGGACGCTCGGCGCCGGGTGGACCGATGCGCATCAGGTGCATGCAGGCTCCAGCCGTGTCAGGGAAACGAGGTCGAGTCGCCCGCCCAGGGCGTGGTTGGGACGCCGGCTGTCCCGACGTCGGCGAGAAAGAGCCGACCGGACGCCGGGAAGGCGGCGAGGTCCGCGTCCGAGAGGTCCTTGCGCGCGGTGGTCACCAGGAGCCGATCGCGACCGGGGCCGACAAACGCGGCGCTCGAGGTGTGGGGCGCGGGGACCTCGACGGTGGCGATCAGGTCCGCCTCCGGGCTGAGGCAGCGGACCTGGCCGGCGCCCCAGATCGCGATCCACAGGTTGCCTTCCACGTCGACGCACAGGCCGTCGGGCGCACCATCCTCGACCCGCAGCAGAGCGGAACGCGGTCCCACGGCGCCGGAATCAGGGTCGTACGCACGCGCCCAGACGGTGCCAGTCACACTGTCGATGTGGTACAGCGTCCCCCCGTCCGGCGACCATCCCAAACCGTTGGACAGCGTGAGCCCCTCGTCGACCACACCGACCGACCCGTCGGGGTCGAGCCGGTACAACCGCTCTCCTGCCTCGCGGTCGTCCAGGGCCATGCTGCCGACGAGGAACCTGCCAGCCGGATCACAGGCACCGTCGTTGAACCGGCTGTCGAGGTCGCCGGGAACCACCGTCGGGCCGGTCCGCACGCAACCGTCGGACACGACCGTCGCGAAGCCCTTCCCTGTGGCGACGAGAAGCCCGGCGTCGCGGGTCGGGACCACGGCCCCGACGGTACCGGGAAACCGATGACCGCCGGTGACCTCGAGCCAGTCCCCGGACAGCGCCGCCTCGACAACCCGGCCCTGCGGGATGTCGACCCACAAGACCCGCCCGCGCGCCGGATCCCAGACGGGGCCCTCGGCGAGCTCGTACGCGTCGTCGGTCGCGACCTGCGCGGAGTAGGTGATCACGCTCGTGCCCGCACGGTCCCGGTAGCGTGCGACATGCTCGCGGACCGCGAACCGGGGTTGGGGAAGGGAGAGGATCGAGCATGTCGCCGCAGCGCAGCCAGGGGTGGTACGGCGGCAGCGACCGCAACGCCTTCATCCATCGCGCATGGATGCGGCGCGGGCTGCCCGAGACGGCCTTCGACGGCCAGCCACACATCGCCATCGCCAACACGGCCTCGGACTTGACGCCGTGCAACAGCCACCTCGACGAGGTCGCCACCAGTGTCAAGCAGGGCGTCTGGGAGGCCGGCGGGATCCCGCTGAACCTGCCGGTGGTGTCGCTGGGCGAGACGCAGGTCCGTCCGACGGCGATGCTCTGGCGCAACATGGCCGCCATGGCGACCGAGGAGCTGCTGCGCGCCAATCCGGTCGACGGCGTCGTGCTGCTCGGCGGGTGCGACAAGACGATCCCGTCGTTGCTCATGGCGGCGGCCTCGGTCGACCTGCCGGCGGTGGTGGTTCCCGGCGGACCGATGCTGACCGGGCACTTCCGCGGCGTGCCCCTCGGCTGCGGCACCGACGTGTGGCGGCTCAGCGAGGAGGTGCGGGCGGGAACCCTGCCCGAATCCGACTTTTTTGCGTCGGAGTCGGCGATGATCCGCAGCCGCGGGCACTGCAACACGATGGGCACCGCATCGACGATGGCTTGCGTGGCCGAGGCACTGGGCACGACGGTCCCGGGATCCGCCGGAACGCCGGCCCCCGACAGCCGCCTGCTGTCCCAGGCGCAGGCCGCCGGGCGGCTGGCGGTGGAGCTCGTCGCCGAGGAACGCCGGCCGAGCATCCTGCTCACCCGCGGGTCCTTCCTCAACGCGATCGTTGCGCTGGCCGCGATCGGCGGATCGACGAACGCGGTCGTCCACCTGCTCGCCATCGCGGGACGGCTCGGCATCGACCTGTCGCTGTCGGACTTCGACCGGACGGGCTCGGGCGTCCCGCTCCTGGTCGACCTGAATCCTTCCGGCCGCTTCCTGATGGAGGACTTCCACCGTGCCGGTGGCCTGCTCGCCGTGCTGAAACAGGTGCGCGACCTGCTCGACCCCGAGGCGCTGACCGTGACCGGACGGCCCCTGGTCGACCACCTCGCCGAGGCGCGGATCTGGGATGAGGCCGTGATCCGGCGCCGCCAGGCACCGCTGCTCCCCGACGCGGGCATCGCCGTGCTGCGGGGCAACCTGGCTCCCGACGGGGCGGTCATCAAGCCCGCGGCCGCCTCCCCTGGACTTCTGCGCCACCGGGGTCGCGCCCTGGTGTTCGACAGCATCGAGGACCTCCACGCACGGGTCGACGACCCCGACCTCGACGTGGACGAGACCTCGGTGCTGGTCCTGCGCGGATGCGGGCCACGCGGGTACCCCGGCATGCCCGAGGTCGGCAACATGCCGCTGCCGTCGAAGCTGCTGACGAAGGGCATCCGCGACATGGTGCGGATCAGCGACGCCCGCATGAGCGGCACCGCCTACGGCACCGTCGTCCTGCACGTCGCTCCCGAAGCAGCGGCGGGCGGACCACTCGCGCTCGTTCGCGACGGCGACCCGATCGTGCTCGACGTTCCCGCGCGGCGCCTCGACGTCGAGGTGGCGCCCGCCCAGCTGGCCCGCCGGCAGCCCCCCGAGGCGATGACCGCCGCCTTCGCCGCGCCGCTGCGGGGCTGGGAGCGGCTCTACGTCGACCACGTCCAGCAGGCCGACCGGGGGGCCGACCTGGACTTTCTGGTGGGGTCCAGTGGCGACGAGGTCATCCGCGGATCGCATTGAGCTCCGGAGCGCGCTGAGCTGCGGGTCAGCCGCTGCGCAGCGAAGCCCACGGCTCTTCGTCGGAGACGTCCTCGAGTCCGTAACCGGTGTCCCCGCCCAGTGACGGCGAGATCACCACCTGCAGTTGCGCGGCCTCGTCGCCGTCGTTGAACGACGCGTGGACCACACCCTCCGGGACGAAGGCGGAATCACCGGGGCTGAGCGCAGTCGACTCCTGCTCGATGAACTGGGTGATCCGCCCCTGCTTGACGATGATGATCTCCTCCTGCCCCGGGTGCCGGTGGAAGTCGTGCCCGCCACCCGGTTGCAACGTGACGTCCATGACGACCAGGTGCCGAGCCCCGTTCGCCGGCACCAGGCGCCAGCCGATCACGCCCCAGTCGAATTGCTCCTGCCGTACGTCGCCGAGCTTGGTGAAGGTGCTCATCGCTTCCTCTCCACTCCTCTGTACAAGGTCGCCGGCTCGCAGCGGCGCGGCCGCTGTGAACCTGACCGGCGTCAGATGCTACCCGCCGCATCCTGGAACGCGACCCGCAGGTCGTCGCTGTCGGCGCCGGGGGTCGGCTCGACCCGGGTTCCCGCGTCGAGATGCCAGGAGGCCGCGGTGTCCTGCGGCGTGGTCCCGGTGTGCACGGCGGCCGCCTGCACGCAGGCGCCGGTCGCCACCGGCTCCGCCCCGTCGTGCACCGTGATGGGCGACCCCCACAGATCTGCCGTGATCTGGCGGTACGCCGGGGACCGGGCGCCGCCGCCGATGAGTCGAAGGGAACCGTCCATGTGCACCCCCGCGGTGCGAAGCGCGTCCACACCGCCGAGCAACCGTTCACGACGCCGCTGAACGCCGCCCTGGCGAGGTCTGACCGGGTGGGCGTCGGGCAGGTTAGGAGTGCGCTCTCCGTCGAAGTGACGGCACCTCGAGCGCCATGGCGGCCAGCCGCCGGCGGCGTCGGCGAACCCAGCGATCCGGCCACCGACTCGATCGGGGTGGTCGGGAATCGCATACGCCGTGGCGGCGAAGGGCGACGGTGTCGGTCACTTTCGTCGTGCGGCAGCATCACCCGGTCGATGGAGGCGAAGGAGGCCGGCTCGTGCTGCGCGAGCCATGCCAGCTTGGTGATGGTAAAGCTGGCGATCGGCACCAGACCGCAGCGTCGCGCCCACTGCGTGTCGCCGAGCCGCGAACGCAACGCCGCCGCCTGGGGTGCAGAGGTGGTGTCGTTCCACAGCTTGGCGGGGCGCAGGGATCGACCCTCTGGTCGACGACGACGAGGCCGTGCTGTTGGCCCGCGACCGAGATGGCGACCACGCTCGCGAGGTGGTCCCGACCTGGTGGAACGCTTCGGCCAGCGCAGCCCACCAGGCCTGCGGGTCCTGTTCGGAGACCGGTGGCGACGTCGGCGGGTGCGAGCCACGACCCGTGGCCACCAGCCTGCCGGTCTCCAGCTCCCGCAGCTCCACCTTGGTCGACTGGGTCGACGAGTCGACACCGGCGACCAGCGGGACCGCTGTCAACCGAACGTCACGGACTTGAACGCCTCGGTCTGGGCCTTCAGCGCCTGCTCGGTGGGAAGCCGCTCCATGCTCGACGCTCCGTAGAAGCCGTGGACGTCCTTGGCGCCCTGGAGGACGTAGGTCGCGTCCTCGGGCATCGCGATCGGGCCGCCGTGGCACAACACCAGCACGTCGGACCGCGCCGCCCGCGCGGCGGCGCCCCAGCGGTCGACGCGGTCTACGCAGTCGTCGAGGGTCAGCGCCGTCTCCGCGCCGATGCTGCCGCCGGTCGTCAAACCCATGTGGCACACCACGATGTCGGCGCCCGCTGTGGCCATAGCCGCGGCGTCATCCTCACCGAACACATAGGGCGTCGTCAGCAGTTCGATCTCGCGGGCATGCCGGATCATCTCGACCTCGAGGTCGTAGCCCATGCCGGTCTCCTCGAGATTCTGCCGGAAGACGCCGTCGATCAAGCCGACCGTCGGGAAGTTCTGGACCCCGGCGAACCCCATCCGTTTAAGCTCCGGCAGGAAAATCTGCGGGAGGTAGAACGGGTCGGTGGCGTTCACGCCCGCGAGCACGGGCGTGTGCTGCACCACCGGCAGCACCTCGCGCGCCATGTCGACCACGATGTCGTTGGCGTTGCCGTACGCCAACAGGCCCGCGAGCGAACCTCGCCCGGCCATGCGGTAGCGCCCCGAGTTGTAGATGACGATGAGGTCGATGCCGCCGGCCTCTTCCCACTTGGCCGACAGCCCGGTCCCGGCGCCGCCGCCGACGATCGGCTCCCTACGGGAGACCATGTCCCGGAAGTGCGCGACGAGCTCGTTGCGGGTCCGTGGCATCCACGCCTCCTTGGATCGAGCCGGAAGATCGGAGCGGACAGATGACGTCAGGTCGTCGACCAGATCACCCGGTTGACGTGATTCTCCAGCGCTTCCTGCCGACCCGAGACCGGTGTGGGATCCAAGTCGGAGCGCAGCGCCTCGTCGGCGAGGGAGGCAAGGTCAGTGTCAGAGCCCATGATCCGCCGGCCCAGGTCACGGTTCCAGCCCGCGTAACGCTCGTCGCGGGTGCGATCCAAGACGCCATCCTCAATCAGTGCCTGGGCCACGAACAGGGCCCGGGCCAGCGTGTCGATCCCGCCGATGTGCCCGTGGAACAGATCGGTCCGGTCCATGCTCTGACGCCGCAACTTGGTGTCGAAGTTGAACCCCCCGGTGGTGAAGCCGCCTCCCTTCAGGATCTCGTAGACGGCCGGAGCCAGGTCCTCCACGGAGTTGGGGAACTGGTCGGTGTCCCACCCGTTCTGCGGGTCGCCCCGGTTGGCGTCGATGCTGCCGAAGATGCCGTGGTCGACGGCGTACGCGACCTCGTGATGGAACGAGTGCCCAGCGAGCGTCGCGTGGTTGGCCTCGATGTTGAGCTTGTACTCATCGGCCAGCCCGTACCGGTCGAGGAAGCCGTGCACCGTGGCGCAGTCGTAGTCGTACTGGTGCTTGGTCGGTTCCTGCGGCTTGGGCTCGAGCAGGAGGGTGCCCTGGAAACCGATGCTCCGCTTGTGGTTCGCGACGAGCTCGAGGAAGCGGGCGAGTTGATCCGCCTCTTGCCGCATCCGCGTGTTCAGCAGGGTCTCGTAGCCCTCACGTCCACCCCACAGGACGTAGTTGGCGCCACCGAGGCGGTGGGTGGCCTCCAGTGCGTTGCGCACCTGCGCCGCCGCGTAGGTGAACACCTCGGGGTCGGGGTTGGTTGCCGCGCCCGCGGCATAGCGAGGATGCGAGAACAGGTTCGCCGTCCCCCACAGCAGCCCGATGCCGGTCTCCTGCATCTTCTCACCGGCGCGGTCGACCAGTCGGTACAAGTTGGCCCTCGACGTATTCAGGTTCGTCCCCGGTGGCGCCATGTCAAAGTCGTGGAAGCAGTACAACGGCGTACCGAGCTTGGCGAAGAACTCGAAGGCCGCGTCCTGCTTGGCCAGCGCGGCCTCCATGGGGTCCTGGCGGCCTTCCAGCCAGGGCCGGTCGAACGTCCCGCTCCCGAAGACGTCGCTGCCCGGCCAGTTGAAGCTGTGCCAGTAGCACACGGCGATGCGCAGATGGTCCTCCATGCGCTTGCCGGCGACGATGCGGTCCGGGTCATACACGCGGTAGGCGGGACCCTCGCCGCTCCCAGAACCCGCAAAGCGGACCGGCTCCGCGACGTCGCGAAAGAAGGAGTCCATCGGTCCGCCTCAGCTCCGGTAGGCCTGGCGACCGATCCCCTGGACGGGGATCTCCTGGGCAGCCAGCACCTCGTGCTGCAGCGCGTACATGGCTGCTGCGGCACGGTCGATGTGCCGGGTGAAGGCGATCGAGCCTGCCAGAATCGGCTGCAGGAGCTCTTTGTCCTGCACCCGTGCGGCCGGGTACTCGTGCTCGACGATGAGCGGCGTGGCGGCCACGTCGAAGTCGAGCAGCTCGCGCGCCGCCAGCTGGTGGTCCAGCCAGTCGACCGTTCGGTTCTGCAGGTAGGCAAGGGGGTCGTGGCGGGCGGTCCCGGGAAGCTCGTGCTCGCACAGCACCGTCTGCTTCTTCCAGGCGTTGGCGAGGTCGGAGGGGTTTGGTGACACGTGGTCGCCGTCCCAATCACCGCGCTGCACCGTCTGGCCGCCGTAGCCCCAGCCGGCCACGCCTTTGGGGTCCACCACCTGGCCCTTGACGTGCATCCCCCCGATGAGAAAGCCGTACCCGGCGTCGGCGAGGTACTGGAACATCGACCGCGTGTCCTGACCCATGAGGATCGAGTGCGAGGGGTCGTAGTGGATCCTGAAGTTGTCTCCGACGCCGTGCTTCTCACAGATCTGGTGCAGGGCGATCCACAAGGCCGGGGTGTAGGCGATGTTGTTGTGGAAGTTGTCCGAGGGCGACCACCCCGGCATGGGGCACTGCTCGACCCGGTAGACCAGCCCTCGATCCTTGGCCGCCTCCAGCAACGGCACGAACCCGTCCTCGAAGTCGGTGAGGTTCTGATCCATCGACTTTGATTGGTTGCGGCCCACAAACCCGCAAACGGCCGGCACGCCGAGCAGCACGGCGGTGTCCATGACCCGCAGCATGAAGTTGTGCTTCTTCTGCCGGATCGAAGCGTCGGCGTGCAGCATGTCGTCGAAGTAGGCCACGTCGGCGATCGCGACGCCGGTCGCATCGATGGCTGCCTGCACCCGCTTGGCGCGCATCTCGTCGAACTCCTCGCGCAGGTCCAGGGTGTTGGCCACCGGGTCGAGCATCGCCTCGGCAGGCACGTCCGCCACCGACGGGTGCAGTGCCGCGGAAAGCTCGATGCACTCCGCCCCCAGGTCTTTGGCGAAGTCCAACCACTCCAGGATGGCCAGGTCGGGGTCGGCGTCGCGCGCCTCCCGCGGTGTCAGCTCCTGCAGCGCGGCGGTCAGCACGCCGACGGGCATGTGGACCGGTTCGAACGGCTTGATCTCGGTCATGTCGGCTCCGATCGGAGTGTTAGAGGTCGGCCAGGTCTACGGGCGAGTGCCGGCGAGCCGACTCGATCGCGGCGTGCAGCACACGCTGGGTCTGCAGGGCGTCGGCGAAGTCGGGCAGCGGCACGATCGGCTCACCTCCGGCGATCACGGTCAGCATGTCGCTGGCCTGGTTGATGAACGTGTGCTCGTAGCCGAGGCCATGGCTGTCGGGCCACCAGGCGCCAGCGTAGGGGTGACCGTCGCCGCCACGGGTGACGTCGATGGTGGTCCACCCCTGGGCCGCAGGCTCGTTGTCGAGGCTGTAGAACCCCAACTCGTTCATGCGCTCGAAATCGAAGCGGAGCGCGCCCCGCTCACCGTGGATCTCGAAGCGGTTGGCGTTGTGGTACCCCGTCGCCAAGCGAGTGGCCTCGAAGCTGGCGAGCCCCCCGCCGCTCATGCGGGCGAGGAACAGCACCGCGTCGTCGACGGTGCTGCGGCCCTTGGCCCGCGCCGTTCCCGCTCCGGAGCCGGAGATCTCGCCGCCCGCGGACCCTTCCAGCAGGGTCCGTTCCTCAATGAAGGTGTGCTCGATCGCACCCTCGACCGTCACGATCTGTTCGCCCGTGACGAACCGCACGGCATCGATGATGTGGGCATTGAGGTCGCCGTGCGCCCCCGAGCCGGCGATGTCACCCTGGAAGCGCCACAGCAGCGGGGTGTCGGGCCCCCCCCAGCTCTGCAGGTAGGCGGCGCGCACGTGGTACACGCGACCGATCGCGCCTGATGTGACGAGCTGGTGCGCCAGCGCCACGGCGGGGACCCGCCGGTAGTTGAACCACACGAACGTCTTGCCGTTCGATTGCTGGGCCGCGTCCGCCATCGCCTGAGCGTCGGCCAGCGTGCCGGCCAGCGGCTTCTCGCAGGCGACGTGCTTACCGGCTTCCAGCGCGGTGATCGCCTGCTGGGCATGCATGTCGTTCGGTGTGCCAATATCGACCAGATCCACCTCGGAGGAGGTGACTGCGGCACGCCAGTCGGTGGTGGAGTTGTGCCAGCCCCACCGGCGAGCGAACTGCTCGAGTTCGTCCGCGTTACGAGCGGCCACGGTGTGCATCACCGGTGCCGGATCCACCGGGAAGAACCGCGCGACCTTCAGCCAGGCGTTGGAGTGGGTGCGCCCCATGAACTTGGAGCCGAGCAGGGCGACGTTGAGGGAGTCGGTCATGACAGCGTCCTGTTGACGTCGGGGTTCGCCGGTTGATCGCCGGGGTCGACGACCCCGCCGACGCCGAGGTAGCGGCGTTGCAGGTCCGGGCTGGCAAGGATCTCCGCCGCAGTTGATTCCGCCTGGATCCGGCCGGAAATCATCACCAGCTGCCGTTCGGCCATCGCGGTCGCGGCACGCAGCTTCTGCTCCACCACCAGGACGGCAACCCCTTCGGCAACCAGGTGGTGCACCGCGTCGACCAGGACGTCGACAACCGTGGGCGCGAGACCCTCCGACGGCTCGTCCATCAACACCAGCGACCCATTGAGCAGGAGCGCCCGACCCACGGCGAGCATCTGCTGCTCCCCGCCGGACAGGGCGCCGCCACTGCTGGAGCGGCGATCAGCCAGCCGGGGAAACAGCTCGTAGACCGCCGTGGGCGTCCAGCGCTTGCCGCGGGTGCCCTTCGCCAGCATCGCCAGGTGCTCATCGACGGTCAACGAAGGGAAGAGCCGGCGCCCCTGCGGCACATAGGAGATGCCGCTTCGGGCGATGCGCTCCGGGGAGCGGCCGTCGATCCGTTCCCCCTTGAGGAGCACCTCACCGGCCGACGGCCTCACCAGCCCCATGAGGGTGTCGCACAAAGTGGTCTTGCCCATGCCGTTGCGGCCGAGGAGGCCAACCGCCTCGACGCTCATGGCGAAGCTGACCTCGTCGAGGACCTGCGACTCGCCGTAGCCCGAGCACAGCCCCCGGACCTCCAGCAAACTCTCGGTCATGTCAGGGCCTCGCTGCCGAGGTAGATCTCATGAACTAGCGGGTCTGTGCGAATCTGTGCTGGGGTCCCGGACGCGACAGTCTTGCCGTCCGACATCACCACGACCCGCCTGGCCACCTGGAACGCCACGTCCATGTCGTGCTCAATCAACAGCAATGTCGAATCGACGGCGAGCTGGTCGAGCAGTTCGGTGAGCCGTTCCCGCTCTCCTCGCGACAGCCCGGACGCCGGCTCGTCCAACAGCAGCACATCGGGGTCGGTGGCGATGGCCATGCCAATCTCCAGCTGGCGCTTCTGACCGTGGGACAGGTCACGCACGAGCCTGTCCAGCTCGTCGCCGAGCCACACGGCCTCCGCCGCCTTGCCCGCTTGGTTCCGCCAGGCAGGGTCGCCTCCAGTCCGCCACAGGCTTCGGTGGCGGCCCTGCCTCCCGACGATGGCGAGGTAGAGGTTGTCGGCCACCGTCAGGCCTACAAACGACCGGGCCTTTTGGTAGGTCCGGGCGACTCCGAGCCGGGGCCGGTGCCGGGACGGCAACCGGGTGCAGTCGATGCCCTTGATGGCCACCGACCCCTTGTCGGGGGCCAGGTCGCCGGCGACCACGTTGAACAACGTGGTCTTGCCGGCGCCGTTGGGACCGAGGATCGCCAGCCGCTCGCCCCGAGCGACATCCAGATCGATGCCGTCCAGGGCCGAGAGGCCGCCGAACGCCACCACCACTGATCGCAACACCACGACCTGCTCGGTCGCGTCGTCGGATCGGGTGGTGGTCTCCGGGGCCATGGCCGCGCTTCCTGATCCTGACTAGCTTTGGGGGACGCCGTCCTCAACGGGGATGGCGTTGCCGACCCACGGGAGATCGGCCTCCTGGCACTCCGGGAAGTCCCGGGAGGGCTGCGGCGTGTCGGTGCTGAAGGTGCCACCGAAGGTCTGGTCGACCTCCGGGATGATGGCCACGGCTTCCTGGACGATCTCGCCCTCGTCGTTCTCTACGAGCCGGGAGAGCCCGACATCGACGATGCCACTGCGGTTCTCGTCGAGGCTGATGTCACCGTAGGGCAGCTCGAGGGTCAACTCGGCCAACGCGGACTGCAGCGGCTCGGGGGACGGGTCTCCACCGGTCTCCTCCAGGCCTCGGACGAGCGCAACGCCCGCGGAGTAGTAGCCGTACATGAAGCCGAACCCGGCGGCCGTGGATGGGGGACCCGGCTCGCCGCCGGTGAGCCCTGTGGCCAGCGTGTCCCAGGTCTCGTCGGCGCTGGCGAGGTACTCGGTGATCTCCGGCGTCTGGATGTCACCGGGAAGCACAGCGAATCCGCCGACGTAGGCGCCGGCGATGTCGGTGCCCAAGGCTGACGCGAGGCCGGGGTTGAAGAACAGGTTGCCGGCATGCTGGTCACCGGTCAGGTCGCCCTTGGCGTTGACGAACGCCTCGAGTGCAGCCTGGGTGCCGGTGCCGCCGACGACCCAGAAGTAGCCGTCGACCTCGTCCGGGTTCGGCAGCTGCTGGACGAACGAGGAGTAGTCGGTGGTGCCAAGGGGCGGGAACACCCGTGTGACCACATCGCCGCCGACGCCGCAGAAGTCAGCGATGAATCCGGCGGCCGACGTGTGGCCGAAGCTGTAGTCGTCGGCGATGACAGCGACGGTGTCCCAGCCCTCCTGATTGTGGAGGATCTCACCCAGACCGGCGTTCCAGATCGCCCCGTCTCCGTGGAAGCGGAAGAAGTTGGGCGCCTGAACCTCCAGCGTGGGCTCCTGTGAGCCGGCGATGCCGCTGAGGAAGGTCACGTCCGGGTTGGCCTTGGCGTACTCCGCCACGGCGATGCCCTCGTCACCCGAGAGGGGTCCGATGACGATGTTCGCGTCCTGCTGCTCGACCAGCTGTCGCACCTCCCCGAGGATGGTGTCGGGGGTGTCGTCGCCGCAGCCGATACCTGTCAGCTCGATCGGGGTTCCGTTCACCTCGGCGCCGCTCCACCCGTCGAGCGCGGTCGTCTCTGAGGTCGGCGTCGCGCCGGCGTGGTTGACCAGCGCCAGGGTCACACCGGCGACGGTGTCCTCGTGGAAGCCGCCGAACGGTCCTTCACACTCGCCGAGGATGCCGAGGCGTACGACGTCGTCGCCCTCGCCGCTGCCGCCGGTGTCTGTCGCCCCGTCGGTGGTGGTCGCACCGTCGCTGGGCTGGGCCGTGGTGCCGTTGTCATCGCCGCTGCCCCCACAGGCGGTGGCGACGAGCGCGAGGATCGACAAGAGGCAGGCTGCGAGCAGCCACCTCGGCTTCTTGGCTTGACTGGTCATCGTGCTGTTCCTTCCATCGTTTCGGAGGTGGTCGGTGGTTCGATCGAGCGTTCACGTGGACGTCCCCGGCGCCAGCCACGCCCTTTCTGAGCGATGCCGACTAGCCCCTCCGGAGAGAGGACCATGATCAGCAGGACGATCAGCCCGATCACGGTGTTGAATCGGTCGGGAGTGATGCCGATGCGGTCGACGAGCGGCAGTTCCCGTAGGTAGTTGCTTGCGCCGACGTAGACGAAGGCTCCGAGCCAGGCGCCCTCGTAGTGGGAGATGCCGCCGATGACCGCGATGATCAGCAGGATCAACGTCGGTCCGATCGCGATCGACGCGGGGTCGATCTGCCCGTTGAACCACACGTTGAGGAGTCCCGACAGGCCGGCGACGAAGCCGGCCAGGGTGAACGCCAGCGTGCGGTGGAGCGCGACGTTGAACCCGAGGGACGCCATTCGGACCGGATCGTCGCGGACACCCTGGAGCGCGAGCCCGAAGTTCGTGCGCCCGATCGCGCGAAAGGCCAGATAGACCAGCGCCGACAGGCCCACGGCCGCGTAGTACAGCGGCACGCGCGCGTTCAGTGGTGCCGGCGCCGTGATGCTGGTGACACCCCCCGGCCCCGAGACGGTGACGACCTGGGCGAAGAAGTAGTAGCCGATCACCCCGTACACCAGCGTCAGCATCAGAAAGTAGATGCCGGTCGTGCGGCTCCCCAGCGCGCCGAGCAGGAACGCCATCGCGGTCGTGACCGCGAGCGCGAACAACACCGCGATCCACGGGGGCCAGCCTAGGGCGAGGCCTCTCGCGCCCGACTCGAGCGCCGCGTTGCCGAACATGAACCCGGCGATGCCGGCGAACAGCAGCTGCGCCAGCGAGATCATCCCGCCGTAGGAGGCCAGAATAACGATCGTCGCGGCCCCGAGGCCCAGGATCATCACCTCGGTCATCACGTTGTTGACGAAGAAGTCGGTCCCGAAGATCGGCAGGACCAACAAGAAGACCAGGACCGCCAGACCGACGAGGTTGCCGGGCGACAACAGGCGACGGGCGCTCACTCGGGACGTCCGAACAGGCCGTAGGGGCGCACGGCCAGGACGAGGGCGAGCAGCGCGAAGGTGAGGATGATCGAGTAGAAGGTGTAGCGGCTCGGCAGGTAGGCCGGCGAGAACGCCACCACCACGCCGTACAGCAGTGATCCGGCGACGGCCCCCTTGATCGAGCCGAGACCGCCGATGATCACGACCACCAGCGAGTTCAGCAGCCAAGCACCGTCCGAGCCCGTCGCGGCGCCCGCAAACGAGGCGCCCATGACGCCTCCCATCCCGGCGAGGAAGGCCCCAACGAAGAACGTGACGGCGAACACCAGCGTGATGTTGATCCCGAGCGCCCGCACCATCGGCTCGTCGTCGACACCGGCACGAATCACCATCCCCATGCGCGTCTTGTTGAGCCACAGCCACAGGGCGAGCCCGACGACCAGCGCCACGGCGAGCATGAACAGTCGGCTCGTCGAGTAGCGCTGCCCCATGATCTCGAAGAAGTGTGTGACCGGGCCAGGCCAGACCATGCTCAGCGCGAGCCCGCCGAACTGGCGAAGCATCTGGTCGGCGAGGACGACGGAGATGGCCAGCGTGATGAGCGCTTGCCGCAGCTCCTGACCCTGATTCCACCGCAGGAACACCTGCTGCAGCACAACGCCGAGGACCGCCGCGACCAGCGCCCCGACCAGCAGCG
>Ga0136627_1000140_pt1 | contig 23008 bp, 24 predicted proteins | sample AntDrymUQ4892206_2_FD_104652 | JGI IMG/M metagenome (GOLD analysis project Ga0136627, IMG submission 104652) | Polar desert sand microbial communities from Dry Valleys, Antarctica - metaG UQ489 (22.06) | ecosystem: Environmental > Terrestrial > Soil > Desert | place: Antarctica: Dry Valley... | reverse complement strand
TCGGCGGGTACGACTTCGTCGACGGCGACGCCGACCCGCAGGACGCCCACGGCCACGGCACGCACGTGGCCGGTACGATCGCCGCGGGCGAGAACGGCATCGGCGTGATCGGCGTCGCGCCGGATGCGCTCGTCATGCCGCTGCGGGTGCTCGACGCCTCGGGCTCGGGCAGCTCGGCCGGCGTGACGGCCGCGTTCAACCATGCCGGCGACCAAGGCGTGAGCGTGGTCAACGCGTCGCTCGGGTCGCAGTATCCGTCGCGCGCCGAGCGCGACGCGATCCGCAGTCATCCGGAGACCCTCTACGTGGTGGCCGCCGGAAACGGTGGCGCGGACGGAGTGGGCGACGACGTCGACGGCGCGGCGCCCGAGTACCCGTGCGCGTACGACGAGCCCAACCTGGTCTGCGTCGGCGCCACCGACTCGCGCGACGCCCGCACCTCCTTCTCCAACTACGGCGCGGCGAGCGTGGACCTGTTCGCGCCGGGCGCGAACGTCGTCTCGACCTTCCCGCGCGGGCGAGCCACCGTGCTCGGAGCGAGCTTCCCCACGGGCGACGGCTACGAGATCATGCAGGGCACCTCGATGGCCTCCCCCCACGTCGCGGGCGCCGCGGCGCTGGCCGGCGCGCTTCGGCCCGACTGGAGTCCCGGCCAGGTGAAGGCCGCGCTGCTCGAGGGCGCCGATCGGCTGTCCGCGCTGACCGGCGCGTCCGTCACCGGTGGCCGGCTCAACGCCGCCGCTGCCGTGCGCATCGCCGGCGGCGTACGCGAGACGCCGCTCAGCACCCAGGCACCGCTCGAACCGGAGGCGGCGCAGCCGGTCGCGCCCCTCGCGCCCGTCGCGCCGGACCTGCCCCTGGCGCCGGCAGCGCCCGCCACCCCGGCGTCGGCCCCCACCCTGAGCCGCGTCGACATCGCCGGAACGCCGCGCGTCTGCCGTAGAAGGGGCTGCCACGCGCGCACCGCGACGCTCTCCTTCGTGCTCGCGGCCGAGGCCGACGTCACCGTGCGCCTCGAGCGCCGACGCTGTGTCCGCACGCGATGCGGATGGCGGAGCGCGGGCATCCGCAGCCGGCGCGCGCCCGCTGGACGGGCCCGCTGGCGCATCGCCCCGCGCCTGCTCGGCATGCGCCTCGAGCGCGGAGCCTGGCGTGTGACGCTGGCCACGGAGGCCAACAGCGCGCGGCGCACGTTCCGCGTCCGCTAGAACCCGCCGGGCTCACCGCCGCTTGCGTTTCTTCCTCCCCGACGCCGCGGCGCCGATCGGCCCGGGCTCGCGCGGCTCGGGCACCTCACCGCGCTGCTCCGCCGCCGCGCTCCGGCGTGCCTCGCGGATGTCCGCCGAGCTCGGCCACGGCTCCGCCCGCCCGGTGCGCCACGCCGGGGGCGTGCCGTTCGGCCAGCGACCGAGGAAGAGGAGGCTCAGCATCAGGAGCCAGAAGGACTGGACCACCGGCAGCGGCCCGCCGAACGGCAGGATCTGGAGCGCGCCGGTGATGATGCCCAGCACGCCCATGAAGCGGGTCAGCAGCCCGACCTTCATGGCATTCAGGCAGATCAGCACAAGACAGAGCGCCAGGCCGAGCGCACCGGGCAGCCCGAGCAACGAGGCGAAGACGCCGAGGCCGCTCGTGCTGATGTCCAGCGCGGCGTCGACGGTCCGGCCACCGGCGAGGAAGTCTCCGATCGCCGTGTTCGTCGCCAGCGACGAGAGGACGGTCGAGATCGCCTGCAGGCCTCCCGCTACCAGCGGCACATACAGGATCAGCTTCGGGAACGCGGGCCGGCGCGCGCGCGTGGCGACCGCCAGGTAGGTCAGGGCCCAGCCGAGCGCGAGGTAGCCGACGGCCACGACGAGACTCGACAGCAGCACGGCGGTCGCCTGGTCGTCGTAGAACTCGAACGTCGGAACCCGTAGCGACTCGAGCGCGCCGACGGGCCCCGGCTGCTCGGCGCGCGTGAGCGCCTCCAGCACGCCGTTGCGCGGCAGGTCGGCGAGGATCAGGCCGCGCCAGACCGTCCCGACGAACGTGAGCAGGGCCGCGAGCGCGGCCGCGAGCGCGGCCGGGTTGCGCTGGCGCGCCTCCCAGGCGAGGTGGTCTTCAGGTCCCTCCGCGGCCACGAAGCGCTGAATCGTAGCCGGGAAGACGATCACGCCGGTCGGGGCCGGCGCCGACCGCGGCCCGCGGCGCGGCCGGCAGGCTCCGGCGCGGCGGGTCGGGATCGATCTCGTCGCGCCCCGCGACGCGCGAGACCCGGTCGCCGACGGCCAGCACGAGGTCGAGCGCAGGAGCCACGATCCGGAGCACGCTTTCGATCCGGCGGCGGTTGGCGAGCTGGGCGGGACTGCGGACGGCCACGGCGGTCGATTGTATGTGCGACGACCCGCCCGAGTACCATCAACGTCCATGGAGGGCTTTGGCTTCTTTCAGGATCCCGACTTCCAGAAGCGTTTGCAGGAGATGGCCGAGCAGATGCAGGCCACTCAGTCGCTTGCCTGGGCCGACAACGCGATCAAGCTCGCCGTCGACATGACGGTGGCGGCGATCAACCGCGTCAATATCCAGGGCACGACGGAGCAGCAGGCTCAGCAGATTCGCATGGTCATGGCAACGGTCTTCCCGGAGGCCGTCACGCTGGTGCGCGAGGCTCGACAGGGGCTCTCCTAGCCGCCCGGCCCGCCGCGATCACCTCCTTGAACGACCGGAAGCGGAAGATGAAAACGAGGGCGGCGAAGCCGCACGCGAAGGTCGTCGCCCCGATGGCGATCTGCTGGCCGACGGAGTAGGCCGCCACCGTCGCGCTCGCTGCCGAGCCTGCGAAGACCTGGACCAGCAGCGCCTGTTGCACGCCGGCGCCGCCGGGCGTGAACGGCACGAGCGCCGCCACGGCGTTGACGCCGAGGACCAGCAGGACGTTCGTCACCGAGCCGCCGACGTTGAACGCCGACAGCAGGAACCAGAACGCGGTGAAGCGCAGCGTCCATGCGACGAGCTGGATCAACCAGACCTCTCGGAAGTAGCGTCGCCGGTCCGAGAGGATCGTCAGACCCTGGCGCACGCGCTGCCAGAACGCCCGGACCCGTGCCGACAGCAGAGCGAACGCGGCCAGCGCGACGAGGGCCAGCACGGTCAGCAGGAACAGCGTGAAGCGCGGGTGCGAGGCCAGGAACGCGAGGTCGAACGCCGGCAGGCTGGAGAAGTCCGGCGGCTTCGGGAACGCCCCCTGGGTGAAGGCGAAGATCAGGATCGGGATCGCCAGCGTGAGGTCGAAGATCTGCTCGACGAAGAACGACGACCCGACTGCCGGGTAGCTCGACCTGGGCACGGAGGTCCGCGTGAGGAACAGCCGCACCACGTCTCCCCCACGCGCGGGAACCACGGAGTTGAAGCCGTAGCCGGCCAGGTACGCGCCCCAGATGTGGCGGAAGTTGAACTGCTCCTCGGGATACGCAGCGCGCAGGATGTGGAACGACGCCCGCGCGCGCAGGCTCAGGTAGGCGACGAAGATCGCCATGCCCAGCAGGAGGGCGCCCCAGTTGACCGCCGCGAGGTTCGCCGCGAAGTCGCCGACCGCATCGAAGAAGGAGGAGAAGGAGTCGCCGATCGACGCGAGAGGCACTGCTCCCAAGCCTAGGCAAAGGCGCCGAGCGCGGCCAGCACGACGTCGTCGTGCGTCTTCGGAGACGCCTTCTCGATCACGCATGCGACCGTGCCGTCGGCGTCGAGGATGAACGTCGACCTCTGCGCGCCCCAGTACGTCCTGCCGTAGATCGACTTCTCCGCCCAGACGCCGTAGAGCGCGCATACGGCGTGGTCCTCGTCGGCCAGCAGCCGGAAGTCGAGCGACTGCTCGTCGGCGAACTTCTCGACCGCCCGGACGGGGTCCGGGGAGACGCCCAGCACGACGGCGCCGACCGCCTCGTAGTCGGCGCGGTGGTCGCGGATCCCGCAGGCTTGCCTGGTGCAGCCCGGGGTGTCAGCCTTGGGGTAGAAATACAGTACGACGGGCTGCCCGCGGAAGTCCGACAGCGTGACGTCCTGCCCCCGCTGGTCGGGAAGGGTGAAGTCGGGTGCTGCGGCGCCTTGCTCGATCATCGCTACTTGAGCAGGCGCGAGAGCCGGCGATCCTTCAACACCCGACCGTCGGTCTGGTCGCGCGGGCAGTAGCTCATCACGTAGTCCTCGTAGAAGACCGCCTCGAGCGTCGTCTCGCACCGTGGGCAGGGCTCCCCCTGACGGGCGTGCACGCGCGTCGGCTTCGGGAACTTCTCGGGCAGCGGGAGCGCTACCGCCTCCTCGTAGACGGCGATCACGCGGGCGAGCTCGGACACCATCGCGACCCGGAGCGCCTCGGCCTCCTCCTCGCTCAGGTCGTCGCCGCGCTTGAAGGGCGAGAGCCCCGCGACGTTGAGGATCTCGTCGACCCACGTGCGGCCGATACCCGTGATGACCTGCTGATCGCGCAGCAGGGAGTGCAGCGGGCGCGGCGCGTCCAGCAGCTCGCGCAGCGGAGGTGGATCCGGCCACGCCTCCGGTCCGAGCCCCTGCAGCGCATCGTCGGCCTCCAGCTCCGGCGCGCGCAGCACCTTGACCCAGGCGGCCTGCTTGGTGCCGAACTCGCGCACGCGCAGCTCCCGGTCTCCCGCGAGCCGGAGGAGCAGACGCGAGGTCTTGTCGCGCGGCGTCGCACGCTTGGGATGGAGCTGCAGGCGGCCCGCCGACATCAGGTGCGCCAGCACGACCAGGTCGTCGAGCTCGAGCAGCAGCAGCTTGCCGCGCCGCCGCACACCGGTGAACGAGCGGCCCTCCAGCGCGTGCAGCGGTGGGTCGAAGGTCTTGAGCGCGTTGATGCCCGGCGCCAGCGCGGACTCCACCGTCTCGCCCGGCAGGACTTCGGCGAGCCGGCGCGCGACGATCTCCATCTCGGGCAGCTCGGGCATGTCCCGGAACTCTAGAGTCCGCGGGCACCATGGATGCCTGGGTGCAGCGGGAGGCGCTGGAGATAGCGCGGCGCGGCGACCGCGAGCTCGAGGCGCTGGTCGCCGTCTCCTCGCCCTCGGGCGACGCGCACGGTGCGGAGGAGTGCGCCGCCATCTGCGCCGCCCTGCTGCCCGCCGACGCAGAGGTGGAGCGGCTGCCCTGCTCGTCGCCCGGCCATGCACCCGACCTGCTGGCACGCCTGCGCGGGAGCGGGACCCGGCGGATACTCCTGCTCGGACACGTGGACACCGTCGTCGCCCACGCGCACCACAAGCCGCTCAGACCCGATCCCACCCACCCAGACCACCTGCTCGGCTCCGGCACGGTCGACATGAAGGGAGGCGTCGTGCTCGCCCTCGGCGCGCTGCGCGCGCTCGTCCAGCGGCGGCCTGAGTTCGCCGAGGCGGCACTGCTCATGGTCTGCGACGAGGAGTGGCGGACCGCGCCGTTCGGCCACGTCGAGCGCTTCGCGGGCTGGGATGCGTGCCTGTGCTTCGAGGCCGGCGAGCTGACGCCTGACGGGCACGACGGCGTGGTCGTGCGCCGCAAGGCGGCCGGCACGATCAAGGTGACCGCCCGCGGGCGCGCCGCGCACTCGGGCTCGGCACCCGACCGCGGCCGCAACGCGCTGCTGGCGCTGGCGACGGCGGCCCAGGCGGTCGCGGCGTGCCACGCGCCCGACGGGAGCGAGCGCCTGACCGCCGTACCCACGGTGCTGCACGCCGGCGACGCGTTCAACGTCGTCCCCGGCCGCGGGGAGCTGACCTGCGACCTGCGCGCCGACTCGGACGCCGCGATCATCGGCGTGCTGGATGCCATCCCGCGCGAGGTCGGCGGCGTCTCGCTCGAGCCGGAGTTGATGCGGCTGTGGCCCGGCATGCGCTGCGAGGCGGTCACGGCCCCGCTGCTCGAGCGCGCGGGTGCCGCGCTCGGCCGCCGGGTCGTCGGGGTCCGCCGCGGCGGCGCCAGCGACGCCAGCCATCTCGCCGCCGGCATTCCGCTGACCGTCGACGGCCTCGGGCCACGCGGCGGCAAGGCCCACAACCCGGGCGAGTTCGTGCTCCGCACGTCGCTCGCCAGCCGCGCCGAGGTGGCGCTCGCGGTGATCGACGCGACGCTGGACAGCTGACGCAAGACCTCTGACCGGTTCAGGATTCGCCACCCGGGTACCCTGCGGGCCGCATGGCGCAGCAGCAGCTCTGGCTCCTCCGGCACGGCGAGGCCGTCCCGCACGACTCCAAGACCGACTTCGACCGCGAGCTGACTCCGCGCGGCGAGCGCCAGTCGGTCGCGGCGGGGGAGGCGCTCGCCCGCCTTGGGCTCGAGTTCGCCGCCTGCTACACGAGCCCGCTGGTCCGGGCGCGCAACACGGCGGCGCTCGCGTGCAAGCCGCTGAACGTGACGCCCGGCGAACGCGACCCGGTCGGCAAGGACTTCGACGTCGACGCCGTGCGCGAGCTGCTGGCCGAGAACGGAGACGGCGACCGCGTCCTCGTCGTGGGCCACAATCCGGCGTTCGAGCAGATCGTGTGCGACCTCACCGGAGCGCGGGTCGACTTCAGGAAGGGCGGCGTGGCGGCGATCCGCGTCGGCGCGGCGCAGGGCGAGCTGCTCGCCCTCCTACGCCCGCGAGAACTCGAGTCGCTCGCGGTCAGCGCCCTGCCGGGCGCCTGATCGGTGATTTCACGAGCCCGTACCGCGCCTTCGCGGAAGAACGGCTCGAACACGCGCTCGCGGTCGTGCGCGTCGATGCCGTCGCCCGTGTCGGCGACCTCGATCTCCACCGCGTCGCCGCTCGACTGGGCGCGCACGACGACCGAGCCGTCCGCGGGGTGTGGCGGATCGCGTTCTGGATCAGGTTGAACAGCACGCGCTGGAGCTTCTCGGGGGTCGCCGTGAGCCGGCCGCAGGCCGGGCGGGAGCTCGGCGCGCACCTCGACGTGGCGAGCATCGGCCTGGACGCGCATCGCGTCCACCGTCTCGCCCACCAGCTCGTCGAGCCGGACCTGCTCCAGGCTCCACTCGATGTCGCCCGCCTCCAGCCGCGACAGCTCGAAGAGGTCGTCGATGAGCGCGGAGAGCGCGTTGAGGTGCGTGCTCATCTGCGCCAGATAGCTGCGCCTCGTCTCCTCTTCCACCACGTCGTCGGAGATCGCGTCGGTGAGCAGCCGCAGCGACGTGATCGGGGTGCGCAGGTCGTGCGAGACGGCGGCGACGAGATCGCGCCGCGTGCGCTCGGCATCGTCCATCACACCGCCGCCCATGAGCTGCACGGCGCGCAGCGCGATCACGACGGCGAACGCGGTCACCGCGGCGACGACGAGCGCCGGGACCCCGAGCGCGACCAGCAGCGCGAGCGTCAGGACGCCGTCGCGCAGGCCGTAGACGGCGGCGATCGCCCCGGACGCGAGCAGCGCCACGCCGAGGCCGAGCGCTGCGCGCTCATGGCTGGAACCGGTAGCCGACGCCCCACACGGTCTGCACGTGGCGCGGGTCGGCCGGGTCGGCCTCGATCTTGGCGCGTAGCCGGCGCACGTGGACGGTGACCGTCGAGGTGTCCGTGTAGAACGCGTACTGCCACACGGCGTCCATCAACTGCGTGCGCGTGAACGCCTGGCCGGGGTGCCGGGCGAGGAACAGGAGCAGGTCGAACTCGCGCTGGGTCAGCGCCACCTCCTCGCCGCGCACGAAGGCGCGCCTTGCTCCCGGATCGATGACGAGGTCGCCGTGCTCGAGCGGCGGGGCCTTCTCGGGCGCAGGGTCGACGCGGCGCAGCACCGCGTCGACGCGGGCGACCAACTCGGCGGGCGAGAAGGGCTTGACGACGTAGTCGTCAGCGCCGAGGCGCAGCCCGATCACGCGGTCGGACTCCTCCCCCTTGGCGGTGAGCAGGATGATCGCCACGCGCTCGCGCGGACCCGTCTCCCCGAGCTCGCGCAGCCGCCGCATCACCTCCAGGCCGTCCAGGCCGGGGAGCATCAGGTCGAGCACGACCAGATCGGGGCGCCGCTCGCCGGCCAGCTCGATCGCGTGCGGCCCGTCGCCGGCCACCCGCGTCTCGTAGCCCGCGCGCACGAGGTAGCGCGAGACGACCTCGGCGATCGTCGGCTCGTCGTCGACGACGAGCACGGAGCCACGATTGGACATGACGTGATTGTCCGCGCCGCAGCCCTCGCGTTACAAGGGAGGCACCGCAGCGTTCCGCGTTCAGTAAGGCCGGATCGGGGGCCCCGTGACGGTCCTGCCGTCCGCGCGCTTCCACTTGGCCCGGTAGCGCTGCTTGGCGCGATGAGCGGTTCGGAAGCCGTAGACCCCGCTGGTCGTGACCGCCGTCAGGCGCTTCCATCCCCGCCCGGGGACCCGGTGCTGGATCGTCACCTCGGTGGGTCCGACGGCCGCGCGCACGCGGCCCCACAGCACGTCGCTGGACCCGTACTGCGTGGCGGCCAGCGGAAGCATGAAGCCGTTGTAGCTGGGCTTCCTGCGTCCCGACGAGGTGCGCAGGCCCGTCTCGAACCCGGAGTAGCGCTCGAGCCGGGAGCCCTTGCGCGGCTTGTCGTCGCGCATCAGGTACTGCGAGAACGCCTTCACGCGCGGGTTGGCGTACGCGATCCGCTCGGCGATGGCGAGGTACTCGGCTTGCCGCTTGAGCCCCACTCCGGCGATCGGATCCGGCTTGCTCTGGATGCCGAACTCGGTCAGGTAGACGTCCCGGCCGGGGGCGACGGCGCGCGCCCGGCTCGCCCGGTCGAGCGCACGCACCAGCCGCGACAGCGAGCCGATGGTCACGTCGTCGGAGTCGTCGGGAGCGAACAACGGGCCGTCCTTGCGCGTGTAGGCGTGATGCGCGTAGCCGTCGATCCGCAGCCGGCCACAGCCCCGGGCCTTCCGGTAGCTCGTGTTCAGGCACATCGCCCCGCGCAACAGGGCGAGCGGGGAGACGACGTTCGCGTTGCCGATCGGCGCGGTCTCGCCGAAGAGCACCAGGTCGCGCCCGCCGCCGGGAACGCCGTGGATCGCCCGCTCTCCGGCCCGGTAGAGCTTGCGATAGAGCCGGGGCGTGTGCGGCCGGCCGGCGCGATACTGGGGGCCGAGGAAGTCCGGGTGGTTGGGCTCGTTCCAGATCGACCACAGGTCCACGCGATCGCCGTAGCGCGTGGCCACCGCACGGGCCCAGCGGCCGTACTCCCGCGCGCTCGGATTCTTCACGTAGCCCCGCTTGCGCCTGGTGGCCCACTTCGGCACCGGACCCGTGAGCGTGAGCTGAACGGACATCCGTCGCCGCACGATGGACTCGACGAGCCGGTCCAGGCGATCCCAGGTGCCGGCGGGATAGGCCAGGTGATCGGCGCGATCGAAGCGGGGGCGCCGCCTGGAGCGCTCGCGGGCGCTGAAGTCGCGCCAGTAGACCAGCGCGCGCACGCGGTTGACGCCGAAGGCCTGGATCTCGTCCAGCGTCCCCTCGCGCGCGCCGTCGTCGAGCAGCTCGTCCGGAGCCTCGAACGTCATCACCTGCGTGCTGGCGGCAGAGGCGGAGGCGGGGGTGAGCAGCGCGACGCAAGCGAGCAGCGTGAGCAGCGTGAGGAGCAGCGATCGGGACACAGGGACACGAACCCCTGCGAGGTCGCACGGTTTCGGTGGCGCCGCCGATCACCCGGCGGCTAGCGCCACGACCCCGACCAGCGTGACGAGCACGCCGGCGCTCTGCGAGCGCGAGAGACGCTCGTGCAGGACGAAGCGCGCGAGCACCACCGTGATCGCCGGGTACAGCGAGCCGAGCACGCCGACGACGCTGAGCAGCCCGCGTCCGGCGGCGAGCACGAAGAGGAGATTGGCCAGCAGGTCGAACACGCCGATGGCGGCGAGCGGCCCGAGCGCGGAGGGAGCGGTCGGCAGCCGAGGGCGAAACACCGCGGCGGCGACCACGAGCAGCGCCACGGTGGCGACGCGCGCGACGAGCAGCACCCAAGCGACGTCGGCCGTCTCCTCCGCGCGATCGATGCCGGCGAAGAACGAGCCGAAGCCGACGGCCGCGAGGAGGGCGAGCAGCACGGCGGTCCGGCCGGTCCGGCGTGCCTCGGCGTCCGCGGCCGGCGGCTCGCGCGCGGCGAGCACGACGCCGGCGCACGCGAGCGCCATGCCGACGAGCTGCAGCGCCCCCGGTCGCTCGCCGGACAGCAACCCGACCAGCACGGGGATGGCGACGCCGGTGGCGGAGATCGGGGCGACGATGCTCATCGTCCCGATCGCGAGCGCCCGGTAGAACGCGACGAGGCCGAGCAGCCCCAGCGTCCCTACCGCGGCCGCCCATGCCGTCGACTCCGCGTCGTGCTCGGTGGGCGCGCCGGCCAGGACCGCGACCACCAGGAGGGTCAGCGCCAGGCCCTGCGACAGCAGCAGCACCGCCAGCAGCGCATGCCGGCGACTCTGGAAGCCGCCGAGGAAGTCCGACAACCCCCACGCCAGCGAGGAGGCGAGCGCGAGGACCGCGGCGAGCAATCAGATCAGGTGAGGTCGGCGGGCACGAACCCCGGCTCGACGCCGAACGCGCGTCGATAGCGCCGGCGCACCAGCTCGTAACGGCGGAGGGCGTCGGAATGGCGGCCGCGCCGGAGCATCATGGCGATCAGGTCGCGCTGGACCTGGAGGTCCAGCGGCTCGAGCTCGGCCAGGCGCTGCAGGTGCTCGGAGGCGGACTCGTCGTCACCCGCGGACCGGGCGAGGCCGGCGAGGGCGCGCAGCACCTCAGCCGCCAGCTCCCGCAGGCGCGCACGCTCGGCCAGCGCCCACTCGGCGTAGGGCTCGTCGGCCAGGAAGTCCCCGCCGTAGGCGTGAGCGGCGGCGGCGAGGCAGGCCCCGGCACGCTCGGCGGCGCCACGCTGCAGGGCCTCCAGGCCCGCGCGGGCCTGCGCCTCGAAGTCGTCGGCGTCGATCGAGACACGGCCGGGAGCCAGCTCGTATCCCCCCGTGCGGGCGACGACGTAGCCGGATGGCTTTCCCTTGGGGCGACCGGGCTCGAGCCGGTCGCGCAGCGTATGGATCGCCTGGCGGACGCTGGTGGCGCCGGCGCGGCCGGCGTTGGGCCAGAACACCTCGAGCAGCTCGTCGTGCGGGACCACGCGGCCACGCTCGCAGATCAGGTACTTGAGCACCTGGCCGGGACGGTGCCCGAGCCACTCGTCGGCCACGGGCACGGCGTCCGTCTCCATGCGCGTTCGCCCGAGGGCGCGCACGTGGAGGCGAGGCGGTAGATCCTCCGGAGGCAGGCCGGCGGGACCGGCGAGCCGGTGCAGCATCGCCACGACCTGCCCGGCGGCGCCGACCGGCGACGCCGAGAGCCATGCCGCGGCGCCGTCGGGAAGCGCCACCTGGCGCTCGGCGAGCGGGCCGTCGCCGTGCAGCACCAGCTCGGTGACGCAGCCCGCTGCCGGACCCTCGCCGGGCGGGCGGCAGCCGAGCAGGTCGCAACAGCGCGCCCCCACTCGGGCAGCCGGGCCGAGCAGCACGTGGGCGGCGGGATTGCAGAACAGCAGCCCGCCGTCGGGACCGAGCACGATCGTCGCGGCGGGCAGTGCCGCGAACGCCGCCTGCCAGGCCACGCCCGCGGCGGCTTCCACGCCCGCGGCGGCTTCCTCCGCGCTGCGCGCGCGATCGAGCGACTCCGGCTGGGTTGGCGTGACGTTCACGGAACTGAGCGTCCCAGCCTAACTCAACCCACCCAACCGAACATGTGTCCACGGACACCGTTTAACGCTCAGTTGATCGGACAGGTAACACCGGGTTCACCACCTCCCTCTAGCTTGCTCGTTCCATAGGTCCGCCAGGGGGGCGCGCCCTACTTGTCGGAAGATCGGACAGCCGGATGCTCAGCACCACCGCAGGCGCCCAAGGGGCGATCCGCCGCGAGGCGGACCGGATCGAGGCGACGGTCGGTCGGGGACGGTTCCGCCGCCGGCGGACACTGGAGCACTCGCCCGAGACCGAGCGTCTCGTGCTTGCGGCGGCCGCGCGCGCCAAGGAGGGCGACGCCGACGCGCTGCGCTTCCTCTACCTGCGCTACGCCGACAACGTCTACGGCTACGTCTGCTCGATCGTGCGTGACGACTACGAGGCCGAGGACGTCACCCAGCACACCTTCGCCAAACTGATGACGGCGCTGCGCCACTACGAGCCGCGGGTGGTGCCCTTCTCCGCCTGGATCCTGCGGGTCGCGCACAACGCCGCGATCGACCACGTGCGCGCTCGCCGGCCGGTTCCGGCCGAGGAGGTCCGCCCCCCCGACGTCGAGGACGACCAGAGCGGCCGCGAGCGCTTCGCCGAGCTGTGGGTCGCGCTCGAGACACTGCCGCACGAGCAGCGCGACGTGCTGATGCTCCGCTTCCTCGTCGGGCTCTCGCCGGGCGAGGTCGCCGAGCGCCTCGGCCGGTCCGAGGACGCCGTGCACGGGCTGCAGCACCGCGGACGGCGGCGGTTGCGCTCGGAGATGCTCGCGCTGGCGGCGTAGGTGGCTAGTCGCGCTTGCCGCGGCCGTAGAGCAGCTTCACGATCCTCCCGATGAGCTTGGTCGTGCTCGGGCGGAAGGGATAGAACCACAGGTCCTTGGGCGGAGCGAGACGCGTCACCAGCAACGACTGCTGACGGCAGTACTTGCGAATGCCCGCCGCCCCGTGGCGCGATCCCAGTCCTGACGCCTTCCAGCCCCCCATCGGCAACTCGAGCGCGAGGTAGTTGAGCTGCGAGTCGTTGACGCACACCACGCCGCACTCCACGCGGCGAGCAAGCGCCTCGCCCCGCGCGGCATCCCGCGTCCACACCGACGCTGTCAGGCCGTACGCGGAGTCGTTGGCGAGGCGAACAGCCTCCTCGGCGTCGCGCACCCTCATCACCGGCACGGTCGGGCCGAAGGTCTCCTCCCTCATGCACGCCATCGAGTGGTCGACGTCCACGAGCACCGTCGGCTCGTAGAAGCGACCGTCGCCGTGCCGCGCGGCCCCGCCGGTGAGCACGCGCGCGCCGGCCTGGCGGGCCTGCTCGACGTGACGGCTCACGATGTCGAGCTGGGGCGAGAACGTGACGGCGCCGACGTCCACCGTGCCCGGGCCGCTGGAAGCGCCCTGGCGCAGAGCCGCCACCTTGCGGGTCAGCTTGTCGACGAACTCGTCGTGGACGGGGGCCTCGACGTAGACGCGCTCCACCGACATGCAGGTCTGGCCGCCGTTCTGCATCGAGTAGTACGCGGCGGCAGCGGCGGCGCGCTCGACGTCGGCGTCGGCCAGCACGATCATCGGGTCCTTGCCGCCCAGCTCGAGCGAGACCGGGGTCAGCGTCTCTGCCGCACGCGCCATGACCCGCTTTCCGGTGTTCGTGGAACCGGTGAACATCACCATGTCGACGGCGTCGACGACGGCCGCGCCCGTCGTCCCGTCGCCGGTGGCTACGACGAGCACGTCCACTGGAAGGCCGCACTCGCGCATCGCGTCGGCCATCAGCAGCGAAGTGAGCGGCGTGACCTCGGAAGGCTTGAGGACGACCGCGTTGCCGGCCGCCAGCGCGGGTATGCAGTCGCCGAAGGAGCTCACCAGCGGGTAGTTCCACGGGCCGATCACGCCGATCACGCCCAGCGGCTCGTAGCGGACGACCAGCTTGCGGCCGGCCAGGAACGGGCTGGAGGACCGGACCTTCGCGTCGGCCAGGTAGGCGGGCGCGCGCCTGGCCCAGAAGCCCAGCGCCGAGGCGGCGTAGGGGATCTCCGAGATGACCGCGTCGTCGTGGGTCTTTCCGGTCTCCGACACGATCGTCTCGACGATCTGGTCCGTGTTGTCGACGATCCACCGCTGCGCGCGCCGGAGCACCTTGGCGCGCCCTGCGAACCCGAGCGCCGCCCAGGCCGGCTGTGCGGCGCGCGCGCGGGCGGCCAGCGCGCGTACCTCACCGGCGCCCATGACGGGAACGGTCGCGATCAACTCGCCGGTGGCGGGATTCTCCACGGGAATCTCCTCCGCGGCGGCGGCGGCGGGCTCCTGCTCCACGATGGGCACGCTCAGCCCGTGAAGCTGAGCGTCTCGATGACCGCCGGCTCCCGCGGGCGGTCGCGGGCGTCGGTCGGCAGCCCTTCGAGCAGGTCGACGACGTCCATCCCCGCGGTCACCTCGCCGAACACAGTGTGCTTGCCGTCCAGCCACGGCGCCGCTTCCTTGGTGACGATGAAGAACTGCGAGCCGTTGGTGTTGGGCCCGGAGTTCGCCATCGCCAGCGCGCCGCGGACGACCTTGCGGGAGTTGAACTCGTCCTCGAACGTGTACCCCGGGCCGCCCGTGCCGGTGCCCTGCGGGCAGCCGCCCTGGATCATGAAGTCCGGGATGATGCGGTGGAACGCGAGGCCGTCGTAGTAGCCCTTCTCCGCCAGAGCGCGCATGTTGGCGACCGTCTTGGGCGCCTCCTCGTCGAACATCTCGAAGACGATGTCGCCCTTGTTGGTGGTCATGGTCATCTCGGACATGCGGCTCAACCTTTCGCGAGTTCCAGACGGAGCGTATGACCGCGCACGTCGGTGCCGTCCACGGAGTCGGCCACGCGTGCGGCCTGCTCGGCGGGCACCTCGAAGAGCATGAACCGCTCCAGCAGGCGCACGTTGCGGATCGCCTCGCCGTCGAGCCCCGTCGCGGCGACGGCCGAGATCAGGTCGGCCTCGACCAGGCCGGCCGCGCGGCCTCCCGACGCGATCAGCAACGTGCCGCCGGGGACCCCGTTGACGGGGGCTACGTCGTCGTGCGGCTTGCGATGGCGCCGCGGCTTGGGCTCTTCGACCTTGGCCGGCGCCACCTTCGCGCCCTCGGACCAGGGCGAGATCTGCGTGTTGGCGTGCGTCTCGATCGCGGTGAGATCGCGCGCCTGCCGCGGCTCGACGAACGTGATCGCCCGGCCGGAGCGGCCGACCCGCCCCGTGCGCCCGATGCGGTGCACGTAGACGTCCGGCGAAGTCGGCACGTCGAAGTTCACGATGTGCGTGACCGTGGAGATGTCCAGCCCGCGCGACGCGACGTCGGTGGCCACCAGGATCTGGACGCGGCCGCCCTTGAAGGAGAGCATCACGCCGTCGCGGCTGCCCTGGCTCATGTCGCCGTGGAGCGCCTTGACGTTCATCCCGCGGTCGCGCAGCGTGCGGTAGAGCTGGTCGCAGCGGATCTTCGTGCGCACGAAGACGATCGCCTGGGCGGGGCGCTCGGCTTCGATCACGCGCGCGAGCATCTCGTTCTTCTCGGCCGGCTTGGTTCCGACGAAGAACTGCTCCACCGTGTCGATGGTCAGCGTCGCCGACTTGACGGTGACCGTGACGGGGTCGTAGAGATGGCGATCGGCCAGTCCGCGGATCTCGTCCGGCATGGTCGCGCTGAACAGCGCGGTCTGGCGACCGCTGGGCGTGTTGGAGAGGATCTTCTCGACGTCCTCGAGGAAGCCCAGGTCGAGCATCTCGTCCGCCTCGTCGAGCACGAGGTAGCGGCATGAGTGCAGCACCAGCGAGTGGCGGGAGATCAGGTCGAGGACGCGGCCTACGGTCCCCACGACGACCTGGGCGCCCTGCTTGAGCTGCGCCTGCTGGGTCCGGATCGGCGCGCCCCCGAACACGGCGACCGGGTCGATGCCGCGATACTTGCCGTAGGTCCGCAGCGCCTGGGTGACCTGGATGCACAGCTCGCGCGTGGGCGTGAGCACGAGCGCCTGGGTCTCGGGGTCCTCGGGGTCGACGAAGTCGACCATCGGGAGCCCGAAGGCGGCGGTCTTGCCGGTGCCGGTCTGCGCCTGGCCGATCACGTCCCGGCCGGCGAGGAGCTCGGGAATCGCCTGCTCCTGGATCGGGCTCGGCGACTCGTACCCGACGTCGCGTAGGGCGGAGAGGGCTGCGTCTGAGAGCCGGAGGTCGGCGAAGGTGGTCATTCCGGCGGAGTAGGTTAGCTCCGCCGCTCGCCCGGCCGCCGGTCCGCCGCCGAGATGTCCGGCCAGAGGTGTGCCAAACCGTACCGTCGAGGCCGCTCGGCTTCGGTAGCTTCGATGCCATGACAGATGATGCGATCCTCGTCGAGGGGCTCGAGAAGTCCTACGGCTCGGTTCGCGCGCTCTGCGGCGTGGACTTCGCTGCGCGTACGGGCAGCGTGCTCGGGCTGCTCGGCCCCAACGGCGCCGGCAAGACGACGGCCGTGCGGATCCTCGCCACGCTGCTCGAGCCCGACGGCGGCAGCGCCCGGGTCGCCGGCCTCGACGTCGTGCGCGACGCGGCAGCCCTTCGGGCCAAGATCGGGCTCGCCGGCCAGTACGCCGCCGTGGACGAGAACCTGACGGGCTTCGAGAACCTCGAGCTGGTCGGCCGGCTGTACCACCTGGGCCGTGGGGAGGCGCGCACGCGCGCGGAGGAGCTGCTCGAGCGCTTCGACCTCGCTGATGCGGCGGGGCGGCCCGCCAAGACCTACTCGGGCGGCATGCGCCGGCGGCTGGATCTCGCCGCCGCGCTCGTCGCCCGTCCGCCCGTCCTGTTCCTCGACGAGCCGACCACCGGCCTGGACCCGCGCAGCCGGCTGGGCATGTGGGAGACGATCGAGGGCCGCGCGGCGGCCGGCGCGACGGTGCTGCTCACCACGCAGTACCTCGACGAGGCGGACCGGCTCGCCGACCGCATCGTGGTGATCGACCACGGCAGCGTGATCGCCGAGGGCACGGCCGACGAGCTGAAGGACCAGATCGGCGGCGAGCGGCTCGAGGTCGAGCTCGAGGACGACGCGGACGCCGAGCGCGCGATGGCGACGCTGGCGGGAATGGCCAACGAGCGCCCTTCGCTGGACGGGCGCACCGTGCGGGCGCCGATCAGCCGGCGCTCGGGGGCGATCGCCGAGGCGGTCCGGCGCCTCGACGACGCCGACGTCGGGATCGAGGACATCGCGCTGCGCCGCCCCACGCTCGACGACGTGTTCATCTCTTTGACCGGCCACACCGCGGACGAGGAACCCGCCGCCGACCTCGAGGAGGTCCGCGCATGAGCTCGCTCGCGCTGACGATGTCCGACACGTGGGTGCTCGCCCGCCGCAACCTGATGCGGATCCCGCGCCAGCCCGACCTGCTGATCGCCTACACGATCCAGCCCGTCATGTTCGTGCTGCTGTTCGTCTACGTGTTCGGCGGCGCGATCGCGACGCCCGGCTTCGACTACGTGGACTTCCTGATGCCGGGCATCATCGTCCAGTCGATCGCGTTCGGCGGGTTCGTGACCGCGCTCGGGCTGTCCGAAGACGTCCAGAAGGGCCTCATCGACCGCTTCCGCTCGCTGCCCATGTCGCGCGCGGCGGTGCTAGCCGGGCGCACGTTCTCCGACATCGTCCTGAACTGCCTGTCGCTGGTGGTGCTGCTCGCCGTCGGGCTCGCCGCGGGGTTCAACTTCACCGACTCCGACGGGGGCCAGATCGCGCTCGGCATCCTGCTGCTGCTTCTCCTCGGATACGCGTTCTCGTGGATCTTCGCGCTCGTCGGGCTGTACTCCTCGACGCCGGAGACCGCCAACTCGATCGGGTTCACGCTGATCTTCCCGCTCACGTTCGCGTCGTCGGTGTTCGTGCCCGCGAACACCATGCCCGACGGGCTGCGGCAGTTCGCTGAGGTCAATCCCTTCACCACCGTGTCGGACGCCCTCCGCTCGCTGTGGATCGGCACGCCCGCGAACACCGACGTGTGGATGGCGTTCGTCTGGTGCTTCGTGCTGGTCGCGGTCTTCGCGCCGCTGGCCGTCAAGCGCTACCGCCAGGTGGCGGCGAAGTAACGCCGGCGTCAGCGCGCGGGGTCCAGCAGCAGCTTGCCGGTGGTCCGGCGGGCCTGCAGGTCCTCATGCGCCCGCCGGACGTCGGAGAGCCAGTAGGTCTTCCCCTCCACGACGCGCAGCTCTCCGGCGGCGGTGCGGTCGAAGAGCTCCTGCAACGGCGCGTCGACCATCTCGGCCGGCCGCCGCAGGCAGTGCATCAGCCAGAACCCGACGACCGCGCGGCTCTCGCGCATGAGCGCGCCGGAGGCGACCGTGTTCGGCTCCCGCGACGCCATGCCGTAGGAGACGAGCCGCCCGAACGGGGCGAGCGCCTCCAGCCCCGCGTCGAACACGCGCCCGCCGGCCATGTCGAGCACGATGTCGACGCGCTCGCCGAGGTTGGCCTCCACCAGCGCCGCCGCGAGGTCCTCGCGCGTGACGTCGACCGCGGCATCGGCTCCGAGCGCGAGCGCGAGCGCGCGCTTCTCCTCGGTCGAGGCGGTGGCGATCACGCGCCCGGCGCCCAGCGGTTTGCCGAGCTGCACGGCGAGCGAGCCGACCCCGCCGGCCGCGGCGTGCACGACGACGCTCTCCCCCGGGGCGATGTGCGCCGACGTGCGGTACAGGTGCCACGCCGTCAGGCCCTGCAGCAGCAGCGCCACCGCCGTGCCGTCGCTCACGCCCTCGGGAATGCCGAACGTGGTCGCCGCGGGCGCGGCGACGAGCTCCGCGTAGCCGCCGGTGCCCACCAGGGCGACGACGCGCTGGCCGGCCTGGAAGCCGTGGCTCTCGTGCTCGACCACGCCGGCCACCTCGGCGCCCGGGACGAGCGGCAGCTCGTAGCGGGTGAGATAGGAGTTCTCGCGCGCGTGGGTGTCGGCGAAGTTGATTCCTGCGCGGGTGACGCGGACGAGGAGCTCCTGGTCGCCGGGCTCGGGAAGCGGCGAGTCCTCGGCGAGCTCGAGGACCTCGGGACCGCCCCACGCGTTGATCTGGATGGCGCGCATTCTCGGACGATAGTCGCCCCCGAGGGCATCCCACCTCAGGACGACCCGATGGTTGCCGGCCGGTCGGCCTGTGAAAGACTCCCGCGCCCCAATGACGCTCACCGTGGTCGGATCCATCGCCTTCGACGCCGTCGAGACTCCGTCCGGAAGCCGCGACCGGCTGCTCGGCGGCTCGGCCGTCCACTTCTCGCTCGCGTCCTCGCTGTTCGCCGAAACCCGCATCGTCGGGCCGGTCGGCGACGACTTCGGCGAGGGCGAGTACGCGATCCTGCGCGATCGGGGGGTGATCACGGACGATGTCGAGCAGGTTCCCGGCGGAAAGACGTTCTTCTGGGCCGGCCGCTATCACCGCGACATCAACAAGCGCGACACGCTGCAGACCGACCTCAACGTCTTCGAGGACTTCGAGCCGAAGCTGTCCCCGGCCTCGCGTGACGCCGACGTGCTGTTCCTGGGCAACATCCAGCCCGATCTGCAGCGCGACGTGCGCGAGCAGTGCCGGGCGGCGCGCTTCGTCGCGATGGACTCGATGAACCTGTGGATCGACATCGCGCACGACTCGCTGGTGCAGACCATCGCGCTCGTCGACTGCCTGGTGCTCAACGACGCGGAGCTCAAGCAGCTCACCGACGAGCCGAACCTCGTGCGCGCGGCGCACCAGGCGCTCGACCTCGGCCCCCGGGTGGTGATCGCCAAGCAGGGCGAGTACGGGTCGGCGATGATCACGCGCGACGGCTACTTCGGCCTCACGGCCTTCCCCACCGTCGACATCGTGGAGCCGACCGGAGCCGGCGACACGTTCGCCGGCGGGCTGATGGGCTACCTGGCCGCCGAGGGCGGCGCTGCCGACGACGCGACGCTCCGGCGCGCGATGGCCTACGGCACGGCGTGCGCATCGTTCAACGTCGAGGGCTTCGGCTCGGAGCGCCTCTACGCGCTCGAGCGCACCGAGGTGGACGCGCGGGTCGCCGAGCTCGAGGCGATCAGCCGGTTCTAGCGAGGCCCCAAGACGGGCCGCCGGCAGTGAAATGCGGGCCAGTTGGAAGATCTGCTTCCCGTCGGGGTCGGAAGCGCGTAGCATCCGTCGGCCATGGAGTGGACGATGTTCTTTCTCTTCGTCGCGCTCAAGGTGCCGCTCGGCGCGCTCTGCTGGCTGGTGTGGTGGGCCATCCACCAGGTCGACGACCCGGCCCAGGACGCAGATGGCGACGGCGGCGCCAGGCGCCGCCCGCACCCGCGGGGACCGCTGCCCCGCACCCCGCGCCGCGGCCCGCACGGCGACCGGGCACCGCTCGCCCCGCCTCGCATCCGCACTACGGCCGCGCGGGCCCGCACAGGCACCCAGCGATAGCGTCGACGCGTGCCCGCGCCCGCTTCCGTCCTCTCCGACGGCACGATCCGCCGGCTGGTGGAGGCCGGGCGGATCGTCATCGACCCCTGGGACCCCGCGCTGGTCCAGCCCGCGTCCGTCGACCTGCGGCTCGGCGACTCGTTCCGCGTCTTCCACAACCATCGCGTGACCGGCATCGACCTCCGCGACCCGCCGACGAACCTGACCGAAGAGGTCGTCATCTCCGGTGAGGACCCGTTCGTGATCCACCCCGGCGAGTTCGCGCTCGGCCGCACGCAGGAGCACGTCGAGATCCCCGACGACCTCGTCGCGCGGATCGAGGGCAAGAGCTCGCTCGGCCGCCTCGGGCTGATCGTCCACGCGACCGCGGGCTTCGTCGACCCCGGCTTCAAGGGCACCCTCACGCTGGAGATCACCAACCTGACCCGCGTTCCGATCAAGCTCTACACGGGCCTGCCGATCGCCCAGCTCTCGTTCATGACGCTCGACGCCCCGGCCGAGCACCCGTACGGATCGCCCGAGCTGGGCTCGCACTACCAGGGCCAGACGGCCGCCACCGAGTCCCGCTACGGGCGGGCAATCAGGTAGGTTCTCGACCATGCTCGCCGCCCTGCTGACGCTCGCCGCCGAGGCCGCCGAAGAAGAGTCCAGCAAGACGCTGTTCTACGTCGTCGGAGGCCTGGCCGCCGTCTGGGCGATCGTCTTGTTCGCCCTCGGGATGCGAACATCGACGTTTCCCGGCTCGTCCGGAGCCATGCGCGGGGTGATCGCGATCAGCGTGCTGCTCGTCGTGGGCGCGATGGCCAGCTCGATCCTCACATCCTGAGGGGCGAGCGACTGCCATGATGAAGGCATGGGAACCGAGGAGCAGAGCACGAACGGCGGGGTAGCAGCCACCGCTTCCGACACGCTGACCGTCACGGACAACCGGACGGGCAAGACCTACGAGATCCCGATCGAGGACGGGACGATCCGCGCACCCGCGCTGCGCGAGATCAAGGTCGACGACGACGACTTCGGGTTGATGACCTACGACCCGGCGTTCATGAACACCGCCGCGTGCCGTTCGGCGATCACCTACCTGGACGGCGACCGGGGCGTGCTCGAGTACCGCGGGTATCCGATCGAGCAGCTGGCCGAGAACTCGACCTACCTCGAGGTCGCCTACCTGCTGATCCACGGCGACCTGCCCACGCAGGAGCAGCTCGACGCGTGGACCCACGAGGTGACGATCCACACGTTCGTGCACGAGAACGTCAAGAACTTCATGCAGGGCTTCCGCTACGACGCGCACCCGATGGGCATGCTGCTCGCCTCGGTCGGCGCCCTCTCGACGTTCTATCCCGACGCGTCGCGGATCAAGGACGCGAAGTGCCGCTACATGCAGATCATCCGGCTCGTGGCCAAGATGCCCACGCTGGCGGCCTTCAGCTTCCGCCACAACATGGGCCAGCCGTACGTCTATCCGGACAACGACCTGCGCTACGCCGGCAACTTCCTCGGGATGATCTACAAGATGACCGAGCTCAAGTACGAGCCCGATCCCCGGCTCGAGCGCGCGCTCGACATCCTCTCATCCTCCACGCCGACCACGAGCAGAACTGCTCCACCTCCGCGGTGCGTGCGGTCGGCTCCTCCCAGGTCGATCCCTACTCCGCGGTGGCGGCCGGCGTCGCCGCGCTGTACGGCCCGCTCCACGGCGGCGCCAACGAGGCGGTCCTGCGCATGCTGCGCCAGATCGAGACCAAGGAGAACATCCCTGACTTCATCGCCCGTGTGAAGGAAGGCGACGAGCGGCTGATGGGCTTCGGCCACCGGGTCTACAAGAACTACGACCCGCGCGCCAAGATCATCAAGTCGGCCTGCGACGACGTCTTCGAGGTGACCGGCACCAACCCGCTGCTCGACATCGCGCTGGAGCTGGAGAAGCACGCGCTCGAGGACGACTACTTCGTCGAGCGCAAGCTCTATCCGAACGTCGACTTCTACTCGGGCCTGATCTACGAGGCGCTCGGGCTGCCGGTGGCGATGTTCCCCGTGATGTTCGCCATCCCGCGGACCAGCGGCTGGATCGCCCAGTGGCTGGAGATGATCGAGGACGGCGAGCAGAAGATCGCGCGCCCACGTCAGATCTACACCGGAGCACGCTCGCGCGACTACGTCCCGGTGGGCAGCCGAAGCTAGCCGCTGGCCTCACGTGGGGACAGTCCCTCGGCCTGAACCGGCGCCGGCTCAGAGCACGAGCGTGGAGCCGTAGCGCCGCAGCCAGGCCGCATGGGTGCGCCAATCGGGCGCGCGCGACTCGAGCAGTGCCCAGAAGCGGGGAGAGTGGTCCATCACCTCGAGATGGCAGACCTCGTGCTCGACGACGTAGTCGAGGATCTTCGGCGGCGCCAGCAGGAGGCGCCAGTTGAAGGACATCCCGCCCTCCGAGGAGCACGACGCCCAGCGCGTTCGCTGCCCGCGGATCGTGAGCGCGGCGTAGCTCGTTCCCGCCCGCGCCGTGGCGGCGTCGAGCCGCGGCGTCACCTCCGATCGGGCGGCGCGGCGGTAGAAGCGCTCCAGCGGCTCGCGAGGGTCGCCGGCCGGCACGAGCAGGACCTTCCCGCGCCGGTGCACGCGCTCGCGTCCCGGCTGCGCGATGAGCGCGAGGTCCACACCGAGGTAGGGCACCGTTCCCGGTGGGCGGGCGACTGCGGCGGCGGCGCGGGCCAGCACCTGCCGCCGGCGGGCGATCCACGGGGCGAGCTCGTCGACGGCCTCGGCGGCGGCGCGCTCGGGCGCCCTGCCCGGCAGCGTCACCAGCACGCTGCCGTCCGCGTCGACGGTGACCCGCACGCGGCGCGCGCGCGGCGAGCGACGGATGCGGTACTCGGCGACGGCCAC
>Ga0136627_1000137_pt1 | contig 23197 bp, 22 predicted proteins | sample AntDrymUQ4892206_2_FD_104652 | JGI IMG/M metagenome (GOLD analysis project Ga0136627, IMG submission 104652) | Polar desert sand microbial communities from Dry Valleys, Antarctica - metaG UQ489 (22.06) | ecosystem: Environmental > Terrestrial > Soil > Desert | place: Antarctica: Dry Valley... | reverse complement strand
CCTGGCAGCGGAGTCGTCGAGACGGCGCGCCGCGCGGTCGAGCAGGCCCCCCACCGCCAGTGCCGCCAGCAGCGCGCAGGCGATCCCGGCGACAAGCCCGGGGATCGCGGAGTGCCCGCCCGCGGCGAGCGATCCGGCAAACAGGAGGGCTCCGAGGGGCGCGGCCACCACGAGCGTCGCGATCGCGATCGCGCGGCGGTTCGCCCCCGAACGTTCAGCGACGTAGGCCACGATCGCCAGGGCGAGCACCGCGATCAGAAACGGCGGCTGCTCGAGGAACTCCCATCCCGAGCCGTCGAAGTCGATGCCGGCGTCGCCGCGGGCGAGCGCGCCCGCGAGCAGCGGCGGCAGAAAGGGCCGCACGCCGCTGGCACCGGCGAGGCCGGCGCCCTGGCCGATGTCGAGGACGAGACTCACCGGTACGCTGGCGCGGACCATAGACGACGGCCCGCGCCCGTCCCCCAGCGGCGCCCGACCCCGCGAGGAGGCGGCCCGGGCCCGGCGAATCACCCACCAATGAGCCCACCCCCGAGACCACCGTCACGTTCCACCTCACGCGACCTCGAGCGCTACGCGGGGCTGTTCGCCGCGCGCACCCGGGTCATGAAGTCCTCGGCGATGCGGGACATGATGGCCATCACCGCACGGCCCGAGGTGATCTCGCTCGCGGGCGGGCTGCCCGACACGTCGACCTTCCCGCCGGAGACCTTCGCAGCGGCGGCCGCCCGGATCGCCGAGGAGTCCTGCGCCAAGGCGCTGCAGTACGGCCCGACCGACGGGCTCGCCGAGACCAAGGACTGCATCGCCGAGGTGATGGCTGCCGAGGGCATGCGTGTGGACCCCGAGGACCTGATGGTGACGACCGGCGGCCAGCAGGTGCTTGACCTCGTGACCAAGACCCTGATCGATCCCGGCGACGTGATCGTCTCCGAGGGCCCCTCCTACCCGGGGGCGCTGAACGCGTTCAAGGCCTACGAGGCCGATGTCGTCCAGATCGACATGGACGCCGACGGCATGCGCATCGACCTGCTCGAGGAGACGCTCGCGCGGCTCGCGCGCGAACGGCGGCGGCCGAAGTTCATCTACACCGTGCCGAGCTTCCAGAACCCCGGCGGGGTGACGATGTCGCTGCCGCGCCGCCAGCGGCTGGTCGAGATCGCCCACGAGCACGAGCTGCTCGTGCTCGAGGACAACCCCTACGGCCTGCTGCGCTACGAGGGCGAGGCGCCAGAGCCGTTGTACGCGATCGACGGCGGCGTCTTCGTCATGTATCTCGGGACCTTCTCGAAGATCTTCTCGCCCGGGATGCGCCTCGGCTGGGTCGTCGCCCCGCCGCCCGTGCTGGAGAAGATCGAGTTCGGCAAGCAGGAGGCCGACCTGTGCACCTCCACGCTCTCGCAGCTGATGCTCCAGGCCTACTTCGAGCTGAGCGACTGGCGCACCTACGTCGACTCGCTCACCGGCGTCTACCGCTCGCGGCGCGACGCGATGCTCGAGGCGCTGTACGACCACTTCCCCGCCCAGGCGCAGTGGACGCGGCCGGCCGGCGGCCTGTTCGTCTGGGTGACCCTGCCGGACTTCATCGACACCACCGACCTGCTCGCCCGCGCGCTGGGCGAGAACGTCGCGTTCGTGCCCGGAGAGGGCGCCTTCGTCGACGGTCGTGGGCGCAACGCGATGCGGCTGAACTTCTCCGCCTCGGGCGAGGACCACATCCGCGAGGGCATCCGCCGTATCGGCGAGGTGATCAAGGAGCAGGTCGCCCTCTACGGGACGCTGACCGGCGAGCTCCCCGCGGTCTCCGAGCCCGGCGAGCGGGGGCGGCCGGCAGGTGGCGTGCGGCGCGCGGCCGCGGACGAGGAGGCGCGGGTCGTGCGCCTTCCCCGGCGGGCCTCCGAGGCCCGCCGCGCGGGCGGCACGTGAGCCGCGTCGCGGTGCTCAAGGGCGGGCGCTCGCTCGAGCGCCAGGTCTCGCTGCGCTCGGGAGCGCGCGTCGAGGACGCGCTGGCCCGGCTCGGGCACGACGTCGCGCCCATCGACGTCGGCATCGACCTCGTCCGCCGCCTGCAGGCGATGTCCTGCGATGTCGCCTTCATCGCACTCCACGGCCGCGACGGCGAGGACGGAACCGTGCAGGAGCTGCTCGAGATCCTCGACGTGCCCTACACCGGGTCGGGGGTGCCGGCGTGTAGCCGCGCGATGGACAAGGTGCTGACCAAGCACCTGCTGCTCGAGGCCGGCCTGCCGACGCCGCCGTTCTTCTCGTTCACGCAGACCGCCTTCCGCGAGCTCGGCGCCACCGATGCGCTCGCGGCGATCGCCCAGCGGCTCGCATTTCCGATCGTGGTCAAGCCCTCGAGCCAGGGCTCGGCGCTGGGGATCAAGTTCGCGCGCGCCGCGCAGGACCTGCCGGGCGCGCTGGTCGCGGCGTTCTCCTACGACGGGCGCGTGCTGCTCGAGCGCCACATCGCCGGGCGCGACCTCGCGGTGTCGGTGCTCGACGGTCCCGACGGGCCGCAGGCGCTGCCCGTGGTCGAAGCCGTCCCGCGCGAAGAGGACTTCTACGACTTCGAGGCCCGCTACGAGATCGGGCGGACCGAGTTCGTCTGCCCGGCCGAGCTGCCGTCCGCGACCACGCAGCGCGCGCAGGAGCTGGCGCTGGCGACGTACCGGCTGCTCGGCTGCGGTGGCTTCGCGCGCGTCGATCTCATGCTCGGCGCCGACGGCGAGCTGGCCATGCTCGAGGCCAACGCGATCCCCGGCCTGACCGAGACGAGCCTGCTCCCCCAGGCCGCCGAGGCAGCCGGGATCGGCTTCGACGAGCTCGTCGAGAGGATCCTCGGGCTGGCGCTCGCGTGAGGTAGAGGCCGCGGACTCGCGCCCCCGGACCCCCGCGTCAGCAGGCGGGCCCGAGGAGGGTCCGCCTGCTGTCGAGGGGCCGTCCCCGTCAGCTGTTGCCGGCGCTGAAGTCTTCGGGCGAGACGTTGTCGAGAAAGTCCTTGAACTTCTCGACTACCTCCTCCTGGTCCTCGACCTCGTGCTCGAACTCGATCGCCGACTCCGAGATGACGTCCTCGGCGGCGAAGATCTGTGCGCCGGTGCGGACCGCAAGCGCGAGCGCGTCGGAGGGCCGGGAGTCGATCTCGACCTCGCGGCCGTTCATCTGCAGCGTGATCGCCGCGTAGAAGGTGTTCTCGCGCAGCTCGGTGACCGAGACGCGGCTGCAGGAGACGTCGAGCTCGGACAGCACGTCGTTGATCAGATCGTGGGTCATCGGCCGCGGGGTGTTCGCGCCCTGGAGCCTCATCAGGATCGCCGCGGCCTCGGGATGGCCGATCCAGATCGGCAGGAACTTGTTGCCCTCGCGCGTCTTCAACAGCACGATCGGCTGCTTGCCGACCATGTCAAAGCTGACGCCGTAGATGACCATCTCCTGCATGGGCGAAGCGGCTCCCTCGTGGCTTGGCAGGTGCCGAGGCCACAGTCTAGTCACGCCGAAGGGCCCACCACAGGGGTGGCGCCGGGAAGGGCAGGGCCACGGCGGGCCGCGCTAGACTCGCGCCACGAGCGGGCGATTAGCTCAGACGGTTAGAGCGCGTCTCTGATAAGGACGAGGTCCCTGGTTCGAGTCCAGGATCGCCCATCGCCACGCATCAGGTACTCGGCGGCCCGATCGCGTCCGTCTGTCAGCATGAGCGATCGAGGCGAGGTAGGACTATGCCCAGGTTCGAGGCGAGCAGGCTGATCAGGCGTCCGCCGAGCGAGGTCTTCGCTCTGGTTGGCGACGGAGTGCGGGTGGGGTCGATCGGCACCGAGCCCGAGGGACAGCTGCTGCGCCGCGAGATCGAGGTCGAGCACGTGGACGGCCCCCAGGGATGGCCTGACTTCGACCCCGATCTCCGGCGCCGGCGGGGCGGCCCGCGGGCGCGATCCTGGTCCCCGATACGACCGGGCGAGCCCGGCGGCAAGCTGGGACCGGGGCAGATCTGGAGCTCGAACCCGCCGATCCTAATAACCTGGAGCCTCCGCTGGCTCTCCTCGACGTCGCGGCGCAGGGAGGGACCACTACGCGGCGCGCGAAGCGGCCGCGCGGGTGCGCATCAGCTCCTCTGCGAGCGCGACCGCTTCGGCCGGTGCCTCGAATGCGATCTCGGCACGACAGCCTTTGGCGCTCGCGCGGACGCGCACCCCGATCCCGAGCGCCACCTGGAGCGCGTCCTCGGCCGCGGCCATGGCGTCGGCGAGATCCGCTGGAACCGCGCTGACACCGCTCGTGCGCGAACGGCCGGGTGCCTCATCGCCGCTCTCGAGCGCCTTCGCGCGGCGCTCGGTCTCGCGCACCGACCAGCCGCCCTCGCGCGCAGCGGCGGCCAGGCGCTTGCGCTGCTCGTGGTCGCGCGCCATCAGGATCGCACGGCCGTGGCCCTCGCTCAGCACGCCGGCCTCGAGCAGCTCGAGCACCTGCTCGGGGAGCTCGAGCAGGCGGATCAGGTTCGAGACCGCCACGCGGCTCTTGCCCACGCGCCGGCCGAGCTCACCCTTGGTCAGGCCGAGATCCTCGACCAGGGTCGCGCAGGCCCGCGCCGCCTCGACGGCGTTGAGGTCGACGCGCGCCATGTTCTCGGCGAGCGCGAGCTCGAGCCGCTGCCCGTCCTCCACCTCGCGGACGATCGCCGGGACGCGCTCGAGCTCGGCGATCCCCGCAGCCCGCAGACGCCGCTCACCGGCGATCAGCTCGAACGTCCCGCCAGCCAGCGGCCGCACGACGATCGGCTGCAGGATTCCCCGGGCGCGGATCGACTCCGACAGCGCGAGCAGGGCCTCCTCCTCGAAGCTGCGCCGGGGCTGGCGCGGGTTGGGGACCACCAATTCGAGCGGAAGCTCACGCAGGCCCACCTCTTCCGCGCGCGAGCGCGGGAGGATGGCGGCCAGCCCCCGACCCATTCCCCGCTGAGCGACCCGCCCCTGATCGTCAGTCATCGGACTGGCCTCCAAAACGCACGCAACGCCGAGGCTGCGAAAACCGAGCCTGCCTAGGAAGCAGCGAGCGAAGCGTGCTCCGCACGCGAGCGACCGATGACACCGGCAGACGAAGGTTTGCAGGGGCCTCAGACACGGGCGGCGACCTCGCGTGCAAGCTCGAGATAGGCGGCCGAGCCGGCGCTGCGCGGCGCGTGCCGTGTCACCGGCACGCCGAAGCTCGGCGCCTCGCCCAGGCGCACGTTGCGCGGGATGACCGTGTCGAACACGAGCTCGGGGAAGTGCTCGCGCACTTCGCGCTCGACGTCCTGGGCGAGGCGTGTGCGCGCGTCGTGCATCGTCAGGATCATCCCAGCGACGGTCAGCCGCGGGTTGAGCTCGCGCTGGATCAGCGCGAGCGTGTCGAGCAGCCCCGCGAGCCCTTCGAGGGCGAAGTACTCGGTCTGAACCGGAACGATCACCCGGTCGGCCGCCACGAGCGCGTTGACGGTCAGCGGACCGAGCGAGGGCGGGCAGTCGAGCAGCGTGAACAGGAACCGCTCGCGCACGTCGCCCAGCTGCTCGCGCAGCCGCGTCTCTGAGCCCGGCATCCGCGGCAGCTCCACGTTCGCGCCGGCAAGGTCCGGCGAGGCGGGGACCGCCCAGAGGTGGTTGAAGGCCGTCGAGCGGGCGAGCTCGGCGACGGTGCTCTGTCCGCCGAGGCAGTCATAGACGCTCGGACCCTCGTTCTTGGACAACCCGAGGCCGACGGTCGCGTTGCACTGGGGGTCGAGGTCGACCAGCAGCGTCTCGTGGCCGGCCTCGGCGATGCTCGCCGCGACGTTGACCGCAGTGGTCGTCTTACCGACCCCACCCTTCTGGTTGGCTATCGCGAAGACCGTGCCCATCGGAGGTGCAAGCTAGAGGCGCGAGCGGTCGGAACCGTGCCCGCTGCAGCAGTAGTTCGCCTCCGAACCCCGGGCTCCTTCCCGCGTAGTGCCCGCCGCCGAGAGTACCGTCGGGCTTCGGCGAGCACCGAGCGCCGTCAGGCCAGCGGGCGCTTGCGTGCCATGCCTGCACGCCGCGGGAAGGCGGCCGGGGTCGGTGCCACCTTCTCGAACACGTGCAGGTGGCGCCGGTGGGCGCCCGGAAACGGCATGACCGCCCGCACGCTGTGCAGCTCGAGGCCGAGGCGCGCCGCGGCCGCCGCGCCGGCGGCCTCCTCGTCGGCGTCACGGGCGCCCTTCCAGGCGATCAGCACGCCGCCTTGGCGCAGCAGCGGGGACGCGTACTCGGCGAGCACCGCGAGCACCGCGAGCGCCCTGGCTGTCACCACGTCGTACGCCGCGGCCCCCGCCGCCGCACCCCACTGCTCCGCCCGTGTCGTAACCGCGTGCGCGTTGACCGCGCCCGCGGCCCGCGCGAGGCGCTCGATCACGGTGGCGGAGCGGGCTCGCGACTCCAGCAGATCTACGCGCGCGGCCGGAAGCGCGAGCGCAAGCGGAAGGCCTGGAAAGCCCGCCCCGGCCCCGACGTCCGCGATCGTCCGTGCGGCGCGCAGCTGCTCGATCTCGAGCCCGCTGAGGCTGTCGGCCACGTGGCGACCGAGCGCCGCGGCGCGCTCGCGCACGGTGCTGGGCGCATCGTCGGAGCGCTCCAGCGCGCTCAGCAGCGCATCGAAACCAGCCTCGCGCTCGCCCGGTACGCCGTACCGGGCGAGCACGGCGGCAAGCGTTTCACGGGAAACGGTCAGAGCGTCGGACGTCGGACCGGCGAGACGACCAGCCTGCGCTCGGGCTCGTCGCCCTCGCTGTGGGTCTCGACCTCGGGCCGTTCGCGCAGGTACAGGTGGACCACCTTGCGCTCGAGCGGACGCATCGGCTCGAGCTCGACCGGGCGGCCGTAACGGACCGCGTCGGCGGCCGCCTCCTCGGCAGCGCGCTGCAGGACCGCCTCACGACGCGCACGGTATCCCGAGGCGTCGACGGTCACCTGCTTGCGCTGGGCGTCGCCGCGCAGTGCCGCGCGCGTGGCGATGTGCTGCAGGGCATCGATCGTGGTCCCGTGCCTGCCGATCAGCAGCCCGAGGTCCTCGCCCTCCACGGTGGCGCGCAGCTCCTCGTCGGTCTCCCGCACATCCACCGCCGCGTCGAGATCCAGTGCCTCGACGACGCGCTCCACGACCGCACGCAGGCGCTCGACCGGCTCGTCGGGCACCGCCGCGTCATCCGCCGGACTGCTGCCCGCCGCCTCGACCTCGCTGTCGCCCGCGGTGCTCACACCATCCTCCACCGCGCAGGCTACCGACGCCGGCCGGAGCGCTTCTTCTTCTTCCGCGGCGAACCGGGCGGGGGCTTGGCGCGCGTGGAGCCGTCGGATGCCTGGGGGCCCGCCTTCGAGCCGTTCGAGGAGCCCTTACCGGCCGCCTGCCTCTTGCCGGGCGCGGCCTGCTTTTTTCCGGAGGCACCCTGCTCGCCCTCCGCGGGCGCCTCGGCCACGGCGGTCGCCACGGGCTTGCCACGCGCGGGCTTGGAAGCGCTTTCGTCGTCGCTCGCGGCGATCACCTCGGGCTTGGGGTAGAGCTTGCGCACCACCAGCTGCTGGCCGATCGTCCAAACGTTGGTGGTGATCCAATAGACCATCAGCCCGGCCTCGAAGTTGATGATGAACAGCGTGAAGACGAACGGCAGCGCGAGCATGATCCGGCGCTGGGTCTGGTCGGCGCTGACCATCGTCACCGCACTCGCCGCGAGCTGGGTGCCGACGTAGAGAACCATCATCACCGCGAGGATCAGCGGCTTGTCGGTCAGCGGCTCGGCCAGGTCCGGGATGAAGAGGAAGCTCTGCGCGCCGGCGATCTCCTCTTGGAAGGACCGGCTGCGCAGCAGTTCGAAGAGCGCGATGAAGAACGGGATCTGCAGCAGGAGCGGCAGGCACGACCCGAGCGGGTTCACCTTGTTCTCCTGGTAGAACCGCATCATCTCCTGGTTCATCCGCTGCTTATCGCCCTTGTAGCGCTCCTGGAGCTTCTTCATCTCGGGCTGGAGGACCTGGAGCGCCTGCATCGACTTGACCGACTTGAACGTCAGCGGCAGGATCGCGAGGCGAATCGTGACGGTCAGCAGGATGATCGCCACGCCCCAGCTGCCGGTTGCGCCCTGCCAGAAGCCGAGGATGTCGTTGAGAACGTCCTCGGCGGGTTGCGGGATGAGGTTCATGCGAGCGAGAAGATGTCAGGGTCGCGGGCGGGCGAACAGCGTCTGGCCCTCGACGAAGTCGACGCCGCCGTGGCTCCACGGGTTGCAGCGCAACAGGCGCCAGGCCGCGAGTATCAAGCCCCTCAGTATGCCGTACGCGCGGATCGCGTCGACCGCGTAGTGCGAGCAGCTCGGATGGTACTTGCAGCGCCGGGGCAGAGCGGGCGAGACAACCCGCTGGTAGAAGCGCACCGGCCCCGTGGCGAGGCCGCGCAGCGATTTCATCGAACTCCGACCAGGCGGGCGCCGCGCAGCAGCTCGCCGAGGGCCTCCCCGACCCGCGACCCACCGCCCTCTCCCGCGAGCTCGCGCACGGCCGGCCGTGCGACGAGCACGAAATCGTAGCCGTCGGGGAGCTCGGGGCCGATGGCCCAGAAGGCCTCGCGCAGCAGTCGCTTGACGCGGTTGCGCTCTACCGCGCTGCCGACCTTGCGCCCAACCGAGATACCCAGGCGCGGCGGCTGCTCGACGGCCCCCTCGCGCGGGAAGGCGTAGACCACCAGGTGGCGGCTCGCGTGCGAGCGGCCCTCGCGGTAGACCCGCTCGAACTCGCCGCTCCTTGACAGCCGCCGGCGCTTGCGACGCGAGCTGGCCCGGCCGTCGCCCTGCCGGCCCATCGACTACGGCGTCAGGCGGTGGCGGCCCTTGGCACGCCGACGCTTGAGCACGTGGCGCCCGGCCTTCGTGCGCATGCGGGCGCGGAAGCCGTGCGTGCGTGCGCGCTTGCGTTTCTTAGGCTGGTAGGTGCGCTTCATCGAAGAGAGCAGGTGCGGGACCCGAGCGGAGAGTATAGGCAGCGCGATCTGCCCGCCCCGATCGCCATCCGCCCGGCCGTCCATGGACGTCGGCGCCGGACTTTTCCGCGATTTGCGGTGACGCCGGGGCCCGGTGGGACCGAGCGCCGATCAAGCGCGATCAGGCCTGTACACTCCCCGCCCCGAGGGGCCATGGGTGCCGGCCGTGAGCTCTCTCCAGCCTCCGCCCGTTGCCGGTCCGTCTCTGTGAGGGAGTTCGCTTCTGTCTGCTCGTGAACAGCTGGAACCCTTGTGGGACCGCGTCCGCGAGGAGCTGCGCAACGAGGTGCCCGACTTCAAGTTCGCGATCTGGCTCGAGCCACTCGAGCTCGCCGGGGTCAGCCGACACACGCTCTTCGTGCGTGCGCCGGAGCACATCCGCACGTGGGTCCGGGATCGCTATCTTCCCATCGTCCGAGATGCGGCGCGCCGCGGCCTGTACCCGGATGCGAGCGTCGAGATCGTCGATCAGCACTGGCAGACGCCGGGGATCGAGGTCGGCGCTCCCGCGCCGCCGGGCCACGGCGGACGGTTGATCCCGAAGTACACGTTCGACCAGTTCGTGATCGGCCGTGGAAGCCACTTCGCCCATGCCGCCGCACTCGCGGTGGCCGAGCTGCCCGGTCAGGCCTACAACCCACTCTTCATCCATGGCCGGCCAGGGATCGGCAAGACGCACCTCCTGCACGCGATCGGCAACTTCATCACCCTCTATGGGTCGGGTCTGCGCGTACGCTGCGCGACGGCCGAGGAGTTCACCAACGAGTTCGTGAGCGCCGTACGGGGCCACGACACCAAGCAGTTCAAACAGCGCTTCCGCGACATCGACGTCCTGCTGCTCGACGACGTCCAGTTCCTCGCCGAGAAGGCCCGCACCAAGGAGGAGCTCTTCCACACCTTCAACGAGCTCCATGCCTCCGGCCGCCAGCTCGTATTGACTTCCGATCGCGGGCCCGGTGACCTGGCCGGCGTCGAGGATCGCCTCGGGCAGCGCTTCGCCGCCGGCCTGGTCGTTGGCCTCGACCCACCGGACCAGGCCGTGCGCGAAGCGATCCTCGCCAAGCGTGCTCGCCTCGACGACGTCACCGTCACACCCGCGTTGATCAGCGAGATCGCCGGGCGCGTGACGACCAGCGTTCGCGCGCTCGAGGCCGCACTGATCCAAGTTGTCGCTCATGCCTCCCTGCGCGGCGACCAACCCACCCCGAACCTCGCACGCTCACTCCTCGGCGATCTTCCCTCCCAGCCTCAGGCCGAGCCCTGCTCGGCCAGCGCGATCATCGCCGCCACCGCCGCCCAGTTCGGCGTGCCCCGCGACGCGGTGATCGCTCGCGACCGCCGACCGACCATCGCCCGCGCCCGCAAGGTCGCGATGTACCTGACGCGCACGCTGACCGACCGCAGCCTGCCCGAGATCGGCCGCGACTTCGGTGGGCGCGACCACAGCACCGTGCTGCATGCCGTGCGCGCGGTGACAGCCGATCTTCGGCGCGATGCAGCCCTCGCACAAGCTGTGGAGGACCTCCAGCGCTCACTCCTCGCGACCGCGTGACCTCCACCTCGGCTGCAAGAATCCCCAGCTTCTCCCAAGCTGCTGGGCGCCGACTATCGCTCAGCGTCACCAGATCCGCCCACTTGTCCACAAACCCCCAGCTCCTACTCCCTCTGCTTAGACAGGACTGATCTCGTTGAAGCTGACCGTTTCCCGTGAAACGCTGCTGGCGCAGCTCGCGACCGTCGCTCGTGGAGTCTCGACCCGCAGCGCCATCCAGACCCTCGCCGGGGTACTGATCCGGCTGGAGGATGAGAGCGTCGAGCTACAGGCGACCGACAATGACCTCGGCATCCGCGCCTCACTCGACGCTGAGGTCCAGAGCGCCGGTTCGGTCGTGGTCCCCGGCCGGCTGTTGCTGGACGTCGCCCGCTCGCTCCCGCAGTCGTCAGTGACGCTGGAGTATCGAGCGGCGGAGCAGGACATCGAGGTCGTCTCGGGCTCGGCGCGGTTTCATCTGCGCACACTGCCGCTCGACGACTTCCCCCGACTCCCCGAGTCCGATTCCTCCCCGACGCTGGTGGTCCCGGCCGCCGCGTTTGTCGAGACGGTCGGGCGCGTGGCGCGCTCGGCGTCGCGTGATGAGACCCGTCCACATTTGACGGGCGTACTGGTGACGGCGAAGGGCACCGAGCTGCGGATGGTCGCGACCGATTCCTACCGTCTCTCGGTCAAGGAGACGACCCTCGACGAGGCGCTGTCGGGCGAGCTGGAGGCCAACGTACCCGCTCGCACGCTACAGGAGCTGAGCCGGATCGCGTCCGCTAACGGTGCGCGGGAGATCGCGATCACCGCGCTCGAGAACCAGGCGATCTTCACCGCAGGTGACGTCGTGCTCTCGTCGCGGCTGGTCGAAGGCCGGTTTCCGAACTATCAGCAGCTGCTGCCCGAGAGCTACGAGCACGAGCTGCGAGTCGACCGTGGTGAGCTGCTCGAGGTCGTGCGACGGATCGCGTTGCTCGCCCAGAAGAACGCGCCGTTGCGCCTGTCGTTCAGCGAGGGGGCGCTCGAGGTCTCCGCGCAGACCCCCGACGTGGGTGAGGCCAGCGAGTCGCTTCCGGTGCCGTTCGGGGGCGAACCATTTGCGATCGGCTTCAACCCGGAGTTCTTCCGCGATGGCCTCGAGAGCGCCGAGACGGAGGAGCTCGTGCTCAAGTTGATCAGCCCTTTGCGGCCGGGCCTGATTCAATCGGGCGACGACGGCGGCTTCATCTACCTCGTGATGCCGATCCGCCTCAACGTCTGACCGTCGCGGTCGTGGGCATCAGCGGCCTCACGCTGCGGGACTTCCGCAACTACGCGCGCGCGGAGCTGACCCTTGGCGAGCGCTTGACCGTCGTCGTGGGGCCCAACGGGGCGGGCAAGACCAACCTTCTCGAGGCGTTGTACTTCGGCTGTACCGCCCGTTCGCCGCGGACCTCGAACGAGCGTGAGCTGATCCGCCGCGGCCAGAGCACCACCCGCGTCACCGTCACCCACGAGGACGCGGACGGCGCACGGCACCTGATCGAGGTCGGCTTTTCCGTGGGCGAGCCCAAGCGCCTGCGTCTGGACGGAGCCGCGCTCGCCTCGCTGACGGCTGGCATCAACCGACCGCTGATGAGCGTGTTCCTGCCCGACCGCCTGGCGCTGGTCAAGGGCCCCCCTGCGCCGCGCAGAGCCCACCTCGACCACCTCGTGGCGGCGCTGTGGCCGGCGCGTTCGGGCGCGCGGTCGGCCTATTCCCAGGCCTTGGCGCAGCGCAACGCGCTGTTGGGACGCGTACGCTCGGGCGCCGCGCCGCAGGACGCCCTTGCACCCTGGGAGCAGACGCTCGCGCGCCGCGGGATCGAGCTGATGGGATCTCGCGCCGAGGCCGCAGAGCTGCTTGCCGGTCCCTTCGCCGAGCAGGCGGCGGCGCTGGGGCTGCGCGACGAGGCGCGGCTGCGCTACCGCCCGCGCTCGGCCGCCACCGAGCCGGGCACGTTGGAGGCCGAGCTGCGCGAGCGTCGGGGCGCCGATGTCGAGCGCGGCTTCACCGCCCACGGTCCGCACCGTGATGACCTCCGGCTGTCGCACGGGGGCGAGTCGATGCGCAGCTATGGATCGCAGGGCCAGCAGCGGGTCACGCTGCTGGCCCTGCTGCTCGGCGAACGCGACCTGCTCGAGCGCGAGTGCGGCAGCGCCCCCGTGATGCTGCTCGACGACGTCATGTCCGAGCTCGACGGCGAACGGCGCGAGCTCTTGGCCGCGCGTCTGACGGCATCCGGTCAGGCGCTGTTGACCGCGACCGGGGTCGACCACGTCCCGATCGCCGACCCCGACGAGGTGGCGATCGTCGAGGTCGGCGAGGGCGTGGTGCTCGACCGTCCCGAAGCCGCGAGCGCGCAGGCGTGAGGCGCCCGGGGCCGCGGCCGTTGTCGGCGGCGCTGAACGGAGTCATCCGCGATGCCGCGCCCGCGGGAGTGCTCGCGCGGGTCCAGGCCTGCTGGCCTGGGGTGGTCGGAGATCTGCTCGCGCGTGAGGCGGTCCCCGTCGCCGAGCGATCGGGCACGCTGACGGTCGCCTGCCGATCGGCCACCTGGGCGCAGGAGGTCGAATTGATGGGCCCCGAGCTGGTCACGCGCCTGAACGCCGCGCTGGGCGAGGCGGGGCGGCCACCGCTGAGTGGCCTGCGCGCACGGGTCGGCTCGGGGAGATGAACCGCGACCCGGTTCTCCCGCATTTGCGGGCATTTTATCCAGTCATAGAGCGGGTTCTGAGGGACCGGGCTGCTATTATCGAAAACCAACTGGAGGGCTCCGTCCCGTGGAGCGAACGCACCGGGTCGGGGCCCTCTGACGTGTGACCCATCGGAAGGCATTTCGCTTGGCGAAGGACGCGAAGAACCAGGGCAGCAACGGCTATGGCGCGCAGCAGATCACCGTGCTCGAGGGCCTCGAGGCGGTGCGCAAACGCCCCGGCATGTACATCGGCTCGACCGGGGTCAGGGGGCTGCACCACCTGATCTACGAGGTGATGGACAACTCGGTCGACGAGGCGCTGGCGGGCGAGTGCGACACCGTCGCCATCACGATCCACCCGGACAACGCGGTCACCGTGACCGACAACGGCCGCGGCATCCCGGTCGACATGCACGAGAAGGAGGGCCGCCCGGCCGCCGAGGTCGTGCTGACGGTCCTCCACGCCGGCGGCAAGTTCGGCGAGGGTGGCGGCTACAAGGTCTCCGGCGGCCTGCACGGCGTCGGCGTCTCGGTGGTCAACGCGCTCGCCGAGAAGCTCGATCTGACGGTCTGGCGCGACGGCTACGAGTGGACCCAGAGCTACGAGCGTGGCGCGCCCCAGGCGCCGCTCGAGCGTGGTCTCGAGAGCGACCGACGCGGCACCCGGATCAAGTTCCTGCCCGACCTCGAGATCTTCGAGACGATCGACTACGAGCGCCCGACGCTCGAGCAGCGCTTTCGCGAGATGGCTTTCCTCACCCGCGGGCTGCAGATCGACTTCTCCGACGAGCGCGCCGAAGGGTTCTCGACGAGCTTTCAGTACGACGGGGGGATCGTGGACTTCGTGCACTACCTGCACGGCCAGGGGACCAAGGAGGCGCTGCACCGAAAGGTCGTCTTCGTCGCCGACGAGGCGGAGATCGGCGAGGTCGAGGTGGCGCTGCAGTGGAACAACTCCTACCAGGAGAACCTGCTCTCGTTCGCCAACAACATCAACACCCACGAGGGCGGCACCCACCTGTCCGGCTTCCGCTCGGCGCTGACGCGGACGATCAACGCCTACGCGCGCAGCAAGGGCGAGCTCAAGGAGAAGGACCCCAACCTGTCGGGCGAGGACGTGCGCGAGGGGCTGACGGCGATCATCTCGGTCAAGGTCGCCGACCCGCAGTTCGAGGGCCAGACCAAGACCAAGCTCGGCAACCCGCCGGTCGAGGGTTTTGTGCAGACGGCTGTCAACCGCGGGCTCGCGGAGTTCCTCGAGGAGAACCCGAGCGAGGCGCGGCGCATCATCCAGAAGTCGATCTCCGCGTCACGCGCGCGCGAGGCCGCGCGCAAGGCTCGCGACCTGACGCGGCGCAAGTCGGCGCTGGAGAACTCGACGCTGCCGGGCAAGCTCGCCGACTGCTCGGTGCGCGATCCCGCGCTGGCGGAGATCTTCATCGTCGAGGGCGACTCGGCCGGCGGCTCGGCCAAGCAGGGCCGCGATCGCAACACCCAGGCCGTGCTGCCGCTGCGCGGCAAGATCCTCAACGTCGAGAAGCACCGCATCGACAAGGTGCTCGGCAACAACGAGATCCAGGCGATCATCACCGCGGTGGGCACCGGGATCCGTGACGAGTTCGCCCTCGACAAGGCCCGCTACCACAAGGTCATCATCATGTGTGACGCCGACGTCGACGGCGCCCACATCCGGACGCTCGTGCTGACGTTCCTGTTCCGCGAGATGCCGGAGCTGATCGAGGCGGGCTACGTCTACCTCGCCAAGGCGCCGCTGTACAAGATGAAGGCCGCCGGACAGGAGACCTGGATCGAGAAGGAGTCCGAGCTCGAAGAGATCCTGCTGCGCGACAAGCTCGAAAAGATCGCGGTCAGCGGCAGGCGCAGCAGCGAGTTCAAGCTCACCCACACCCGCTGGCAGAAGTTCAACCGCCTGCTCAAGCAGTACGAGGGCTGGGCGTCGGCGCTGCGCGCCGAGTTCGGCCACGACACGATCACCTTCCTCGAGGAGTCTCAGATCCTGGACGAGGAGGTCACCGACGCCGACGGCGTCGTCGCGCTCACCGCGAAGGAGCCGCCGGAGGGCGAGCCCTACGACACCGAGCTGCTGTCCGAGGACGAGGACGAGCTGATCGTGCGCGTCGTGGAGCGTCGGTCGGGGTCCGCGGCCACCTACAAGCTGCGGCGCGACATGTTCGCCAAGCCCGAGTACCGCAGCTTCGTGCGCGTGCACAAGGAGCTCGAGCAGATGGCCGGCACACCGCCCTTCGACGTCGTGCTCGGCCGCCACGAGCAGACCGCGCTGTCGTTCGAGGACCTGCGCAAGAAGGTCCTCGACGTGGCGCGGGAGGGCGTCAACGTGCAGCGCTTCAAGGGACTGGGGGAGATGAATCCCGACCAGCTCTTCGACACCACGATGGACTCGGGGCGGCGCACGCTCCAGCAGGTGACCGTCGACGACGCCGCGGCCGCGGACCAGATCTTCTCCACGCTGATGGGCGATCGCGTCGAGCCGCGCAAGGCGTTCATCGAGGCGAACGCGCGCAAGGTGGCCAACCTCGATGTCTAGGAGGGTCGACTGATGGCCGACGGCGTGGAGATGCTCTCGGGCGGCAACGTCGAGCCGCGCGGGCTCGTCGAGGAGATGAACTCTTCGTACCTCGACTACGCCATGAGCGTGATCGTGGGACGCGCGCTGCCCGACGTGCGCGACGGCCTCAAGCCGGTGCACCGGCGCGTGCTGTTCGCTATGCACGAGAGCGGCCTCGGGCCGACGCGGCCCTACAAGAAGTCCGCGGCGACCGTCGGCGAGGTGATGTCGAAGTTCCACCCCCACGGTGACTCGGCGATCTACGACACGCTCGTGCGCCTGGCGCAGGACTTCGCGATGCGCGAGCCGCTCGTCGACGGCCAGGGCAACTTCGGCTCGATCGACAACGACTCGGCCGCCGCGATGCGCTACACGGAGGCCCGCCTCGCGCGGCTGGCTACCGAGATGCTGCGCGACATCGACGCGGACACCGTCGACTTCACGCCCACCTACGACGACGCGCGCCTCGAGCCGTCTGTCCTGCCGTCGCGCTACCCCAACCTGCTCGTCAACGGCTCGGCCGGCATCGCGGTCGGAATGGCCACCAACATCCCGCCGCACAACCTGCGCGAGGTCATCGACGGGGTCGTGGCGTTCATCGACAACCCGGATATCGACGTCGCTGGGTTGATGAAGCACATCAGGGGCCCGGACTTCCCGACCGGCGGGGTGATCAAAGGCTGGCAGGGCATCAAGGACGCCTACGAGACCGGCCGCGGCCGCGTCGTAGTCCAGGGGCGCGCGCACACCGAGGAGATCGGGCGCGGCAAGGAGGCACTGATCGTCGACGAGCTGCCCTACCAGGTCAGCAAGGGCGACGGGCGCAACGACGGCTCGGGCCTTATCAAGAAGATCGCCGAGGTCGTCCAGAACGGGCGCATCCCGCAGATCTCCGACCTGCGCGATGAGTCGGGCAAGGCCGGCATCCGGCTGGTGATCGAGCTCAAGCGCGACGCGATCCCGAAGGTCGTGCTCAACAACCTCTTCAAGTTCACCCCGCTGCAGAGCACCTTCGGCGTCAACACCGTCGCGCTCGTCGGCGGCGTGCCCAGGACGCTCTCGCTGCGCGAGCTGCTGCGCGAGTACGTCCAGCACCAGCGCGACGTCGTCGTGCGCCGCACCAAGCACGAGCTGCGCCGTCGCGAGGAGCGCCTGCACATCCTCGAGGGCCTGCTGATCGCGATCTCCGACATCGACGCGGTGATCCGCCTGATCCGCGGCTCGGCCGATCCGGACACCGCCCGCGACGGGCTGATGGAGGGCTTCGACCTCACGCGCATCCAGGCCCAGGCGATCCTCGACCTGCGCCTCCAGCGCCTGACCGCGCTCGAGGCCGACAAGCTGCGCGAGGAGCACGCCGAGGTCGTCGAGCGGATCCGCGAGCTGCGCGAGATCCTCGGCGACGAGCAGCGCGTGCGCGACATCATCAAGGAGGAGCTGCTCGAGATCCGCCACGCCTACGGCGACGACCGGCGGACGGAGATCACCCACTCCGAGGACGACATCGACATCGAGGACCTGATCGCCGACCAGCAGATGGTGATCGCGATCACGCGCTCGGGCTACATCAAGGCGCTGCCGCTGGCCACCTACCGCAAGCAGAAGCGCGGTGGCGTCGGCGTGACCGGGATGGAGATGAAGGACGAGGACTACATCGAGCACCTCTTCGTGTGCTCGACGCACGACTACCTCCTGTTCTTCACCAACCGCGGCAAGATCTACCGGCAGAAGGTCTACGAGCTGCCGGAGGCGTCGCGCACGGCGAAGGGTCGGGCGCTGGTCAACGTGCTGCCGCTTCGCGAAGGCGAGTTCGTGCGCGCGGTGCTCTCGACGCGCGACTTCACCGAGGGCCAGTACCTGGTCTTCGCTACGCGCAAGGGGCAGATCAAGAAGACCGAGTTTCTCGCCTACAACACGCCGATGAAGGCGGACGGGATCATCGCGATCAAGATTCGCGATGACGACGAGCTGGTCGCCGTGCGCCGCACCACCGGCGAGGACGACATCATCATGGTCTCGCGCTCGGGTCAGGCCGCGCGCTTCAGCGAGTCCGAGGCCCGCCCGATGGGCCGCGACACCGCCGGGGTGCGGGGCATGAACGTCGCGCGCAGGGACAACGCGGTGCTCGCCATGGACATCGCCCGCGACGACACCGACCTGCTGGTCATCACCGAGAACGGCTACGGCAAGCGCACGCCGATCGCCGACTACCCGGTCAAGGGCCGCGGCGCGATGGGCGTCAAGACGATCTCGCTCGTCGAGGCCAAGGGCGGGGTCGGCGGGGCGCTGATCGTGCGCGAGCACCAGGACCTCGTCTTCATCTCCAAGGAGGGCATGGTCCAGCGCACCGGGGTGCGCGGCATCTCGCGCCAGGGCCGCTCGGCGCAGGGGGTGCGGCTGATGAACCTGCGCGAGGAGGATCACGTCAGCGCGGTCGCCCTGGTGATGGAGGACGAGGCCGACACCTCGGCCGTCGCGGAGCGACCGATCGAGGCGCTCGACGCCGTCCAGCCGATCGATGAGCTGGATGGTGGAGCCCCGGCCGCGGGCCCGCCGCCGGACGCGGAGCCGCCCGCGGACTAGCGGGAGGAGCGCAGCCCGATGGGGGAGGAGCGCAGCCCGATCGTTGATCGGGCGAGCACCGGACCCTTCATCGGGCGAGCACCGGACCCTTCATCGGGCGAGCACCGCAGCGAGACCTCAGTGGAGGAGGGGCCACTTAAGATCCGTCGCGCTCGGCGCCGCCCGGTCTGCTTCAATTCCCGTACCAGGGAAAGGAGGTGGTCCTAACTTGAGTGACAGTAATTTCGGGACCCTGGAGGTGTCCGGCCGCTAGACCGGAAACGGCAGGGGCGCAGCCCGATTCGGGGAGGAGCCAGCCGGATTTTTGATCCGGCGAGCACCGGATCCCGATCGGGCGAGACCCGCCGCGAATCGCACGCTGGACCCCGTCAAGCGGAGTCCAACCGTGGCACCGTCGGGCAATGGTGGCCGGGAAGTGGTCCCTCCGGCCCGGGCGCAGAGCGCTCGAGCAGCCGGTCCGATCGGTCCAGTCAGCGTATGAGACGGAGGGCGTCCAGACCGGGCGCCCTCCGTCGTTCTGGGGATAGTTCCTTAGGGCCCGTTGCTCCCTGAGTGTCTCGGTCCCCCAAGCGGATCGGCTTCGCCGGACGGATCGCCGGCGTCGCTGCCGCCCTGTGCCGGGGTCTGCTCGAGCGTTTCGATCCGCCGCTCGAGCTCGCCGGCGCGGCCAGCGGCGGCCTTCGCGTCCGACGCCGCTCCAGCGTTCTCCTCCTCGGCGGCCGCGAGGCGCTGCTCGAGCGCCTCCGTGTCCCGCCTGCTCGGCGCCTCGCCCAGGCGTCGCCGCAGAGCGCGCACGCGCTGCTGCAGGCGCGCCTGCCCGCGCTCCAGCGTCGCGACCCGCTCGGCGGCCTGGGCGACCGTTCGCTGTGCCGCGTCGCCCGGGGTATCGAGCAGGGCGATCAGCCCCACGGCCGTTGCTGCGACGGCCCACACGCCGGCGACGAGCGTCCACCGACGGAGCGCGCGCAGGTCGTCACCGGTCGCGGTCCGCCTGGATGTCGACGGATCGTGGGGCGCCGGCGGGGGCCCTGCGCCGGTGGCGTCAGGTCGCGAGGTACTGCTCCCACGCGCGCGGGATGACCGGTGCCGCGACGTGGATGAAGATCGTCGACCCGGGCGCGGCTGGCGCCTCGCGCGGGACCATGTTCGCCTGGCTCGGCAGCCGATCGCCCTTGCGGCGGTTGCACGGCGCGCAGCAGGCGACGATGTTCTCCCAACCGGAGCCACCACCCTTCGAGCGGGGGATGACGTGGTCGACGGTCAGGTGGCCGTGCTCGCGGCCGCAGTACTGGCACGTCCAGCGATCGCGGGCGAAGACCGCACGACGGGTGATCTTGCGGCGATGGGCGTCGCGAGGGATGCGGACGTAGGTCTTGAGCCGGATGACCATCGGGCCGGGCAGCGTGAAGGACTCGCCGCGCAGGGCCCAGTCGCCGCGTTCGAGGATCTCGGCGCGGTCCTTGAGCACGAGGATTGCGGCGCGGCGGACGGTACAGACGTTGATCGGCTCGTAGGAGGCGTTGAGCACGAGCACCCGTCCGGACGCGCTGCGCGTAGAGGCGGATGCGCCCACGGCGGGCACGCTGACGCGGGCCGGCGTCCCGTCACTGGCCTCGCCTGCCGTAGAAACCACTCGTGAGGGCGCCGCCACGGTGGCGGCATTCTAGCGTTCTCCGGCGGCGGGCAGACCGGGCTGCGGGCTGCCCAGCAACGGATAGGAGCCGAGCACGCGCAGTGACTCGACGCGACCCGCGAGCGCATTCAGCGCGCCGGCCACGGCGGCGTCCGCGACATCGCCCTCGAGGTCGGCGAAGAACATGTAGCGCCCCAGCACAGCCCGCCGCGGACGCGACTCGATGCGCGTGAGGTTGATCTCGCGGTCCGCGATCTCGCGCAGCACAGAGACCAGGCCTCCCGGCGAGCGATCGTTGAAGCCCCAGAAGACGATCGAGGTCTTGCGCGGGCCGGTCCCCGCAGCGACCGCGGCGGTCGCGGGGGCGAGCCAGACGAAGCGGGTGAGGTTGTCCGGGTGGTCCTCGATGCGGTCCGCGAGGACCTCGCAGCCGTAGAGCTCGGCGGCGATGCGCGAGCCCACGGCGGCCCAGGCGCCCCGGCCCTCGCTGACGCGCCGCACGGCCTCGGCGGTCGAGCTGACCGACACGCGCTCCGCTCGCGGCAGGCGCTCGCGCAGGAAGCGTGCGCACTGGGCCGTGGCCTGGGCGTGCGAGAGCACGCGCTCGATCTGCTCGAGCCGGATCCCCGCGCGCGCGAGCAGGAGGTGGTGGATCGGGTGCACGACCTCGGCGGCGATCCGCACGCGGTCGGCCTCCCCGGCGAGGGCGTCGAGCGTCGCGGCCACTCCACCCTCGATCGAGTTCTCAAGCGGGACCACCGCGCGGTCGACCTCGCCCTCCTGGACCGCCATCACAGTCTCGTAGACCGTCGTTCGCGGCTCGGCCCGCACGGGCTCGGGAGCGGAGGCGCGCAGCGCCTCCTCGCTGTGGGTCCCGGCCGGCCCGAGATAGGCCACGCGCAACATGGCGGGCGGCTGACTTGCCGGCGGGGTCACCAGTTCTTCGGAGCGCCGGGTTGGCCCGAGAGCGCGGCCGCGACCGCCTCCTGCTCCTCCGGCGAGAGCTCGTGCTCGGCGCGGCCCTCGACGACCTGCTTGACGTACATGCGAGCACTGTCACGGTGCGCGATCGACGACAGCACCACGCCCGACCTACGCGCATCGAGCAGAGCGATCGAGCTCGACTGCTGCCCCGACAGCTCGCCGTATGCGTCATAGCGGACCAGCGCCCGGTGTGCGATGCAGCCGTCGATGCACGCCTCGGCGGCGACCATGCGTGCCTCTACCCCCGTCGCCGTCTCCTCGACCCAGTCGCGCAGCTCGAGGAAGCCGCGCTCGAGCCGGACCGCGTGCTCGACGAGGTCCCGCTCTCCGAGCTCGCCAAGCACGGCGCGTTGCGCGCCACGCAGCCTGCGCAGCCGAACGGCGAGGACGACCGCGATCACGAGCGCCGTCAGGGCGACGAGCGATCCTGCGAGGGCGACGATGCCCGCGGGCGACGTGAGTTCGTCCACGACCGCTGAGCCTACCGGCGCGGCGGGCGGTGCCTCTGCGGGGGTCAGGCGGTGAAGATCGCGGAGGACTCGAGCGTGTTGTTCTCGGAGTCCTCCTCGCCGGGTACGGCCTCCACCTCGACGGTGATCGGTACGTTCTGGGCCGTCGGCGGCTCGTCCGCGAGCGGGATCGTCACCGTCTGGACCTCGCCCGCAGCGATCTCGTCGAGCGTGCCGTCGATCTCGATCGCATCGGCGCCCGAGCCGACCGTGATGGCGATGCCGACGTCGGTCTCGACGTTTTCGCCCTGATTGGCCACGACGACCTCGAACTCGACCGCGTCGCCGAGCGCCACGCTCGCCGAGGTGTCGGGCGTCAGCGCCTGTCCGCCCAGTGCCACGCTCTCGAGGCCGTTGCCGCGCAGCCCGGGAGCCGCCGCCTCATCCGAGCCGCCACCGCCGCGCAGCCCCTCGACGCGCTCGGCGATCGTGGAGGGCAGGACCCAGTCGGAGTCGGGCAGGTAGCGGCTCTGGGGGATCTGGCTCTCGGCAAGCAGGCCCTCGGCGTCCAGTCCGCCGCGCAGACTCGGCTCTACACGGTTGGCGTAGATGACGTCGCTGGTGAGGAAGGCGCGCATGCTGGCGGCCAGGTTGGGGTTGACGGCCGCCTGGTCGCTCTCGGCGCTCTGCGCGGTGGGCAGGCGCTCGGCGATCGCGCGGACGCCGTTGCGGCGAAACTCGAGCGCCGCGACGAGCTGGCGGTTGGTGTCGCCGAGCTGGTCGGGCACGTCGGCGCCGGCGGCGCGCTCGACGATCTGCTCGGACTGGCGGGCGAGCGCGTTGAGCTGATTGGTGACGTCGACCTGGCTGGCGTCACCCGGATCGGAGAGCAGCGAGAACAGCGCCTCGCTCTGCTGATTGGACTCGCGCACCAGCGCGGTCAGGTCTGCGGTGTAGTCCCGCAGCGCCGACTCGGTGCGCGAGTCGAGGCAGCCGCGAACGCCGAACAGAACCAGGACGAGCACGATCACGCCGACACCTATGGCGATCGATCGCCGTACCATGAGGGTCTGGCGGTCGGTGCCTGGTCCGTGTGGCGGCCTACGGCGCGGTGGCCGAGCGCTTGTGCGTGACTGGTCCGGTTCGTCGCTGAAGGACAGAATCGCTCCCCGTTTCGGTGGGCAGTATGACCGCTGCGCCGGTTGTCCCGCCGGTGGCCGTCGCGGCACGGCAGGGACCACGCCCCCGGATCCCGAACCCAGCAGCCAGAATGAGCACCACCGACCATACCCCCCGCGCGCGCCGGTCGGACCCGACGAGACTCGACCCCGCCCGCCGCGAGGCGACCGCCGGCACACGCCGGCTGAGCGACGACGCGGCCGCGCAACCGCGCGCCGGCCGCGCACTCGCGCTCGGGCGCTACCGCCTCGAGCGCCGTCTCGGCACCGGTGGCTTCGGCGTCGTCTGGCGCGCGCACGACACGCGCCTCGAGCGCGATGTCGCGGTCAAGGTGCTCCCGCGCGGGGAGGGCGAGCGCGACCGCGCGCGGGTCGAGCGCGAGGCTCTGGCCGCCGCGCGCCTGAACCACCCGGGCATCGTCGCGCTCTACGAGCTCGGCTCCGACGAGCAGAGCGTCTACCTTGTCTCCGAGCTCGTCGACGGCGCGACGCTGGCGGAGCTCGTGCGTGAGTCCGCGCT
>Ga0136627_1000136_pt1 | contig 23221 bp, 20 predicted proteins | sample AntDrymUQ4892206_2_FD_104652 | JGI IMG/M metagenome (GOLD analysis project Ga0136627, IMG submission 104652) | Polar desert sand microbial communities from Dry Valleys, Antarctica - metaG UQ489 (22.06) | ecosystem: Environmental > Terrestrial > Soil > Desert | place: Antarctica: Dry Valley... | reverse complement strand
CTCGATATTCCGCTCGAAGGCGAAGAGGGAACCGGCGGCGATGGTTCCCGCCTGCCGCATGCCGCCCCCGAACGCTTTCCTCACGCGCCTCGCCCTCCGGATCGCCGCCTCGTCCCCGGCGAGGAGCGAGCCGACGGGCGCGCCAAGCCCCTTCGAAGAACACACCGAAACCGTGTCCGCGTGACGGCACCATTCGCGGGCCGGAACCCCGGCGGCGACGGCGGCGTTGAAAAGCCTCGCCCCGTCGAGATGCACCCCGAGTCCGAGTTCCCTCGCCGAGGCGGCGACCGCGGCGAACTCGTCGAGCGGATACACCGTTCCCCCGGCGGCGTTGTGCGTGTTTTCCAGACAGAGAAGCGACGGCGGCGCGAAGTGGTCGTTCTCGGGGCCGACGGCGGCACGGAGCGCGTCGGGCGGGATGACCCCGCCCTCGCCCGGAAGCGGACGCGACTGGACGCCGGAGAGGAGCGCGGGCGCTCCGGCCTCATAGTTGAAGATGTGGGACTGTTCGTGGAGGAGGATCTCCTCGCCGCGACGGGTTCCGAGATGAACCCCGATCTGATTCGTCATCGTCCCGGACGGCCCGTATATCGCCGCTTCTTTCCCGAGGAGATCGGCGACGTATTCTTCGATCCGGTTCACCGTCGGGTCTTCGCCGTACACGTCGTCCCCGACGGGAGCCTCCGCCATCGCCCGGCGCATCTCCTCCGAGGGCTTCGTTACGGTGTCGCTTCTCAAATCGATCATGCGCTTCCTCCCTGTTTCGGATAGTGGGTTTCGGACACTCGCGAATATACCCGCCAAAGCGATGAGTGTGCCATACCGGACCCGGTTGATTTATCCCCCGCTGGTTGCGTTCGTCTTTCCCGACTCCCGAAACCACGGATCGTGGAGCCATCCATCCGAACTTCGTGTCGCACGTTTCTTCCACCGAAAACCCTCGCGGACGGGCATGGACGCGAGCGCGAAACCCCCGATCAAACCCGATCAAACCGCGACGGATGGCCGCTGCCTCCACGCTCCAGCCCACCCCGGCCCCCGGCGCACTCCCGCCCGTCCGCCGCCCGAAACGGAACCCTTCGCATTTCTTTCGAGTCCCACCCACTCCGGCTTCTCCCGGCCATGAGGCGAAGATCACGAAAAACGTCGCCCGCATGACGTTCGATCCCCGCGCCCATCTTCACCCGACTACTTTGTCCGTCGTCGAGAAATGAACCTTCGCCACATCCCGCAGTCCTTCCCTCCCCCGCTCCCCGTACACCCTCTTCGCCGCCCCGATGACGTGCGTGGAACCCCTCGGAAGCTCGAATCCGACCCCCTCCGAGAGCTTGTCCATCTCTTCGAGATACCTCGACCTCGCAATTATGGAGGCCGCCGCGACCGCCGCGTCGTCCTCCGCCCGAGGACGCGCCTCGACCCTCACGCCGCCCGAAAGAGAAGCCTCGACATATTCCGCAGCCTTCACCCCGAATGCGTCCACGACCGCGACCTCCACTTCAGATTGAAGGTGAGTTATGATCTCGGCGTTCATCTCTCCGAGGAGGCGGTTCACGTTGCTTCCGGCTTTTTCGCGGCGGGTTTCGTATTCCCGCGGCGGGAGGCACACGGCCCGGATGTTCGCATCGCCGACGAGTTCGTATATCTCCCCCGCGAGTCTCCGCACTTCGGCGAGGCCGATGTCCTTCGAGTCCCGCACCCCGATGGAAAGGAGCTTTCCGTCCGTTTCCCCGCTCAAAACCCGGACTCCGGCGACGACGAGCGGGCCGAAGTATTCGCCCTTCCCCGCCTCGTCCGTCCCGACTCGGGGCGTCGCGTTCGGCTCCGGGGCGACGGAGAATGGGGGTTTCGACTTCGCTTTTTTTTTCGACCCCGCGTTCGATCCCGGCTTCCCTCCGCCTTTGCCGGAGAGCCTCCATTCGCGGAGGAGGTTTTTGAGTCCGGACTCTTTTCCGCCTTCGGAAACCTTGTTCGTCGAGTACACGTTCAAGGTGGCGGACTCGGAGCCTTTGGTGAGACGGTATTGGGTGGCGTGGTCTATCTCGCGGGTTTCGGAGACGGTCGCCCCGTAGGCGGAGAGCTTTCGCATGAGGTCTTCGGGAACGGCGCGCTTCATCTCACCTCGAAGGCGGAGAGGTCGTTCTCCGGAGGCTCGAAGTTCGTCTCGACGTTCTCGACCTCGGCTTGCGGGGGGCCGGCCTCGCACCACTCGATCATTTCTCGGACGCTCTCCTCCGGGCCTTCGAAGACGGCTTCGACGGCTCCGTCGGGCGTATTCCGCACCCATCCTGCGAGGGCGAGGGATTCGGCTTTTTCGCGGGTCGAGTCGCGGAAGAAGACTCCCTGAACCCTTCCCGAGACGCGGACTCGCGTGCGTTCGGTGTCTTCCTTTCGCAATCTGCCTCCCGAGGAAATCGTGAACTCCGGGAGTTTACAACGACGGTGTGGGATTGGGGCCAATCGCCCGGTATGCTAGCCTAGTGCGGATTATGGACACGGAGAGGCGGACGACAACGGCGGCGGAGGGCGAGCGGAACGGAGTCGGCGGGAGCCGCCCGAGGCTCACGCTCGTGGTTCCGACTTTCAACGAGGCGGAGAATGTGCCGAGGCTCGTCGAGGAGCTTCGGCGCGGCCTCGAAGGCGTTGACTACCGGATCGTCTTCGTTGACGACTCGAACGACGGCACGCCGGGCATCGTGCGCTCGATGTCCGAGGAGGACGGGCGCATATCCATGATCCACCGCGAAGGCGAGGACCGCGAGGGCGGGCTTTCGACGGCGGTGACGATGGGGATGGACGCGGTGTCGGGGGCGAGCATGTACACGTGCGTGATGGACGCCGATTTGCAACATCCGCCGGAGAAGGTGCGCGAGATGCTCGAAGCCGCCGAATCCTCGGAGGCCGAGGTCGTGGTGGCGAGCCGGTACGTGAAGGGCGGCGACTATTCGGGGCTTTCCGGGCCGGTGAGGAAGGCGGTTTCGGCGGGGAGCAAAAGCCTCGCGCAGATCGTCTTCAAAGAGGCCCGCAAGACGAGCGACCCGATGAGCGGGTTCTTCCTCGTGAAGAACGAGGCGATATCCGGCATACAACTCCGCCCGACGGGGTTCAAGATTTTGCTGGAGATCCTCGTGTGCGCTCCGGAACTGAGGGTGGTCGAGGTTCCGCTCCGTTTCCAGGCGAGGCACGCCGGGGTGTCGAAGGCGACGATGCGGCAAGGGATGGATTATCTGACTCATATTCTGAGTCTTTTCTGGTACGTCCCGTCGGCGGGGCGTTTCTGGAAGTTCGCGATGGTCGGGGCTTCGGGCGTGGTCGTGAACATGGCGACGCTTCTTTTCCTCGCGGAGTACGTGAACGCGGATCTCGTGATCGCATGGATGTTCGCGGTGGGGCTCTCGATCCTCTCGAACTTCCTCCTCAACAACGCCTTCACGTGGCGCGACGTGCGGCACTCGAGCCGCATCCACTTCCTACTCCGCGGCGCTTTGGCGTACCCGGTCGCGATAGCGGGCATCGGGGCGAACTTCGCCGTGTATTATCCGCTCCTGAAATACGTGACGGACGCCTTCCCGTACTATCTCCTCTTCAACCTCATGGGCATCGTCGCGGCGACCGCCGTGAACTTCATACTCAGTTCGCGCCTCGTCTTCAAACCGTCGCTCCCGAGGAACCTCGACCCGGACACGCCCCGCGACGAACTCGCCGAGGGGATGCGCCGCGAGCTCAAAGCCGACCGGGTGGCGCTCATCTCCGTCCCGAACCTCCGCCCGCTCGACGGCGCCCCCGAAAACGACCTTCTCCGCCCGGACATGAACGTCATCGAGCTCGCCGTGAAGACGAACCACCCCATGCTCACCCTCACCGGCCCGCGCCGCCTCCCGCAAGCCCGCATGAACGCCCGGTGGGCGAACTCCCTCGCCGTCCCGGTCGCAAACGGGGAGGAAACCGTCGGCGTCGTATACGCCACCCGAAGCTCCACCGAACCCTTCACCGAGGAAGACCTCCACTGGCTCACCGCCTACGTGAGCACCGCCGCCCCCGTTTTCATCGCCACCGCCGAGCAAAACGGAAACCGCGAAAAGTCCTGACAGCAAAAGAGGGCGGCCCGCATGCGCGCGAACCGCCCACTCACGACCCCACAAAGAGGCCAGCCAAGACTCCGCCGCCCCTCCCTGACCAGCGAAGCCTCCGTCGCAGCGGTTAATGCTTAAACCCCAGCTTCAGAACCGAACCCCAGGTGCCTAAACTCCGCTACGACCTGAAATTAGCACCCCGTCTAGCACGGCGCAACTTGACGTATTCCGCATACATAAGCCCCTTTTCGGCACTGTACAACGACATGTCCACCACCCTCGGAAACCATGCACAACATGTGGCCCCTCGACCACGAGTGAAGTCTGCAACAAATTTTTCTTTCACCATTGATCGAAGGTGATACGTCCTTAAAGTTTAAGGTTAGACGAGGGGATGTTTTCTTGTGTGGATCGTCGGTTCGTTGATGGGGCGGTATGGTTTATGGATAATTGCCGGGTGTCGGGGGTCGTCTCCGGCGGATTTGGCATCGGCTGTACGGCGATCGGGAGGTTGCGAAGTTTTTCGAGAGGTGAGGGATCGCGAAGAGTGGAACGAGGCCGTGAAGGGGCTTGGGGGGAGCGTCCTCCAGTCGTGGGAATGGGGCGAGTTCCGGAGGAGCAACGGGTGGCGGCCGATGCGGCTGCTCGGGGAGGCGGGCGCGGCGCAGATTTTATTGAGGAGCGCGCCGGGACTCGGGGCCATCGCCTATGCTCCGCACGGGCCGCTCGCCTCGGAGGGAAGCGGCCTCGGAGGAGTCATCGAGGAGGTTTCGGAGCGGGCGAAGAAGGAAGGGGCGCACCTCATAGATGTGGAGCCTCGGGTGGACGAAGGGGAGTTTCCGGCGGACATTGGTTTCGAGAAGATCGAGAGCATACAGCCGAGATGCACGCTCGTTTTGGATGTCCTCGAAGACGCGGAGAAACAGCTCGCGGCCTTCCCGAAGGACACGCGGTACGGGGTTCGCCGGGCGGGGAGGGAAGGGATCGAGGCCGGGCCGGCCGGGAACCTCGACGAAGACCTCGAAGCGTTCATGGGTTTGCATGAGGAGACTGCCGAAAGGCAAAGTTTCGCGGTGAGGCCAAGAGAGTATTATCGGCGGCTCATGCGCGAGCTTCCGGCGCATCTCATCGTCGCGAAGAGGGACGGCGAGCTTATGGCGGGGGCGGTCGTCCTCACTTTCGGGGCGGAGGCTTTTTATTTGTACGGAGCCTCGACGCGGCAGGGGGACAATCTTTACGCCTCGTATCTCACGCAGTTCGAGGCTCTCTCGGCGGCGCGGGGGGCGGGCGTGAAAAAATATGACATGTATGGAGTGCCGTGCGCCCCGACCGAGGATCACCCGCTGTGGGGGGTCTACAAATTCAAGAAGAAGTTCGGCGGGCGCGAGGAGCGGTACGCCGGAACGCACGAGAAGAGACTCAAGCCACTGCAAGCGGGTGTTTTCAAGGCCGGGATGTCCGGGTACGCCGCGCTTCAAAAACTGCGTGGCCGGGGTTCGGGGCCGGTGTCGGACTGAAGGTGCGCTCCGCTCGCGCACGCGCTTCGCCGCGCGCATGATTCGCTTTGCTTCGCGCTCGTCGCTTTTATGGAGTTCGTCGGCGCGGATCGGATTCGCGAGTCGTCCCGAGTACGGTGGATCTCTCCGGCGTTCCATCCGAATAACGCCGCGAGGCGTGGCATGGTTTCCGCGAAGGTGCGCCGATGCGCGAATGCTCGACTCACCCGCCCGCGCTCGATGTCATTTCGAGCCGCGTCTTCCGGTTCTCCCGAAACGACTCGATGCTCGGGCGGGTCGCGTATGCGGAATGTTCGGGCATCGCTCCTTCGGAAAACCGGGAATCGGGATGCTCCCGGCTCGCCCACCCGGATGATTTTGCACCTCCGCCCGACGGACCCCCTTCGCAGGAGAGGGAATGCGATGGCGTGGGTGTCTCGCGCTTTGCCTTTCCCGACTCCCGATCCCACACGGCCTCATGAATTATCCGGGCTATGAGGTCGGGCGGTTCGGAGGCTTCTTCCGCTCGTACGAGCCTTTCGGCTTCGTTCGCGTTTTCCGGGGGCGAAGGCCGCGCCGTGAAATTTTCGGCGAATCGGAGTCTCCCGGCTCCTCCCCGAGTTTCGGCGCTCCTTCCTCGGCCACGATGAACATCATCTCAATTACTTTGAGCATCGTCCTTGTGCGGACACGGCTTCCCGCCGCCCCGTGGATGTGATCGGGAAGATGAATCTAAAAAGGCCCGGAGCCTCGGAGGGTGTCGGGATTTATAATGCGCGTATGAGGATTTTCGAATGAGGACGATATGCTTTCTTTCGGACTTCGGGCTGGCGGATGATTTCGTCGGGACGTGCAAAGGCGTGATGCTCAAGATTTCCCCCGGAGCGCAAATCATCGACCTCACGCATCAGGTTCCGAACTTCGCGGTGGAGGCCGGGGCGGAGATTTTGCAGCACGCGACGAGGTACATGCCGGACGACTCGGTGTACCTCGCGGTCGTGGATCCCGGCGTGGGAACCGAGCGGCGCGAAATCGCCCTCGAAACGCCGAGCGGCGCGATGATGGTCGGCCCGGACAACGGACTTTTGATCCCCGCCGCGGAAGCCCTCGGTGGCGTTTCGTCCGCCGTCGAACTGACGAACGACCGATACAAAATACACCCGGTCTCAAACACGTTCCACGGACGCGACGTTTTCTCCCCGGCGGCGACGCACCTCGCATCCGGTGTGGAGATTTCCGAGCTCGGGGAGGCGATTCCGCTCGACTCCCTCGAACACATGACCGTCGCGGAGGACGAAGCCCGTGACGGGGACATAATCGCCCGCGTCATTGACGTGGATCGCTTCGGCAACGCGAGGCTTTCGGTTCGGGAGGACGGCTCCGGGCTTCGATATGGCGGCGAATTGAAGCTCGACATCGGGGACGGCGACATGGGCATCCGGTATGTGGCGACCTTCGGCGCGGCGGGGGCGGGGGAGCTCATCCTCGTCCCGGACTCGCATTGGCGGCTCAGCGTCTCGATAAGCAAAGGGAGCGCGGCCCACGCCCTCTCGCTGTCGGTCGGCGCGAAAGTCCGGATAAAGCGATGATGGAGCGACCGCCGGAGAGAACGCCCGAGACGGCGAAAAAAGGGAAAGTCATCCGGGCAGCCGCGCTCAAACCGCTGAATATGCTCACTCTCGTCGCGGGCCTCGGCATCGCCGTGACGACTTTGACGTGGTGGATCCTCATCCTCACCCTCGCAACCTACGCGACCCTCGTATACCTCGCCGCGAAAGACCCGGTCTTCGAACGCCGCGTCACGGAAGGAAAGCGAGCCGACCCCATCGGCGGCGCGCCTTCGCGAGACATCCCCCCCGAACGCCGCGCCCGGTGGCTCCCGAGGGGCGGGACGCGGGAGAAGGTCGAGGACGCGCTCGTCACGTACCGGAAGGTCATAATCGCCATCGAGGAGTCCGACGACGTAACGCGGCAAGTTCTCGAAGGCTCGATACCGCGCCTCCACGAAGCCGCCGAGCGGATGGTGGATGTCGCCGCGAACCGCGAGAAGGCCGCCGAAACCCTCCGCGACTTCCGGGGGCGCCGCGCGCCGGACGACGAGCCGCAGCGCGAGACGAGCCTCCGCCAACTCGAAGGCCACATCCAAAAAGCCGACGCGGAGATAAACGGCATCTCCGAGCAGCTTCTCACGCTCCGGGCGCAGGCTGTGAGGGCTTCGATGGACAGCGCGGGCGCGTCGCAGCGGGCCGACGCGCTGAACGCCTCCCTCGACGAACTCAACTTCCGCCTCGAAGCCGTCAACGAGACTTTCCCGGACCCCACGCAATAAAGGCAAAAAGAAACGGGCCCGGAGGCCCGTTTGAAATCAATTCGAAGAGAGGATTCGCAGGGTCGCCGACCCGCCGCTCCGGCGAAGTCGTCGGCCACCGACGGAAATTTAAGCCGAGCTCACCCTCCATCCCCGGCCTTCGTCCTCATCCTCGTCATCGCGGGAAGGCTCGACGACCTCCTCCGGCTCCGGCCTGCGGGCCGGGGCGCCGCTCAGTTCCTGCCTCGACTCTCCGACCGAGACGAGGGAATCCTGAAACCATCCCTCGAGCTGCCCCATCACGCGATCCTGGTACACCTCGGATCCACTCGCGACTTCCTGAGCGTATCGCTCGGCCCGGTCTATGACCTCGCCCGCGCGCCTCTGCGCGCGGGCGTACACGTCGGTATGCTCGACTTTCTCCTCCGCGCGCCTGTGCGCGTCCTGAACGATGCGCTCGGCCTCCTCCTGCGCGGCCGCGATCATAGCCTGGCTCTCGCGCCGGATCACCTCCGACTCCGAAAGCTCCCCAGGCAACGTTCCTCTCAACTCGTCCAGAACCCCGAGAACGTCCGAACGGTCAACGACCGCCAAACCCCTCCGCATCGGTACCCCCGATGCATCCCGGACGATCACGTCCAACTCGTCCAATACTTCGCCGATGTACTGCATGTCCTCTCTCATGCGGTCAACCCTAGCACGGGTATACAGGCTACGCTAGGCTTTCCGAAAGAAATTTTTCACACTTTACCTAAAGTCGAGGTTGAATATGATCTTAGGGTTAAGTGTAATTTTATCTAAGGCTAAGGTAACCCCCCTCGACGAAAGCCCCGCCGGAGTTTTCCCCGCTTCCATGCGGTTTCTGGAAACCCGGCGAAAGTTATCCACAGCTTGCATGTGCTTGAGGCACAGCCTAAACCCCGTGGTTTAGGGACATTCTTCGCATTTATCCACAGGCCGAGGCCGGGCTTTCCGGCGCATGCCCGCGAGGCGTCGAGCATCGCATACGAAGGTCTTCGGGCGGCGGCCGGGAGGCGGAGTTTCCATGCCGGAGCCGCCCCGCCGGAGGCATGCGTAGTCAAAGTTCCATTTCCAGAGACAGGCGCATGGGGCAGAAACCGAGATTTCCGTAGAAACTTATCGCCCGCCCATTCGCCGCGTAAGCCGTCACCGACACCCGTTCGGCTCCTTCGCCCGCGGCCCAGCGAAGGAACTCCGCCGCCAGACCCGCCCCGACTCCGCCGCTCCGAAAGACCTCCCGGACGTACATGCTCTCCAGTTCGGCCATTTTCACGGGGCGAAGCGAGTCGCCTTTCTCCATCCGGCCCGCGAGGTATCCGACCATCTCTCCCCCGGATTCGGCGACGAGGCAAACGCAGTTCCTGTCCGAGACGAGCGCGGAGAAGTATTCGCGCCCCTCCTCCTCGGGCCAGCCGAGGTTCATCGAGGCGTCCCGGCTCCCCGCGTCCTCCCGGAACAAAGCCCCGCTCAACTCGACTATTCCCGCAACATCCCGAACGTCCGCTTCCCTTACGGCCATGCTCCCTCCAAACTTCGACTCCATTCGCCCGGAATCAAAGTCTATAACGTTCAAAGCTATTTGTAAATTTCGTTATTTATTTTAATATCGCGCATCGCCGCTGCGGAGATTCACGGCTGGTTCGGTTGACGAGGCTTCCGGTTCCCGCAAGGAATCTGGATGATTGCCCCCTCATACGTCCGGCGGCGCAAATCGAAAGAGAACCGCGAATTGCGAGAAACGCGCGGACCATGCAGTTGCGAATCGAGAAAGTTGAATCGCAGCCTTCCCTCGATTCGCGCGAAACAAGGCTCGTTGCCGCTAGCCCTGAAAGCCGGAGCCCGGTCGGCGGTATCGGCGTCACGCACTCCATAGGCGTTCCGACGAGATGCCCCCCGAGGACTACTCGGATGGCGGCGGACGAAAGGCTGGCTCGCTGGCCGACTCGATTCGCCTCGGAGAGCCGCTTTCAGCGACTGAAATATATGGCGACGCCGACGGCGATCGCAGCCGGCAGGAATGCGAAAAGCGGGAAGCCCCCGGCCAGTATCTGCGAAATGAAGAAAGGCTGCGCGATGTACGGGATCGCGACGGAGACGCCGGAGACGGCCATTGCCAGCGGGCCGCCGTTTCGGCCTCCGGCGCGGTGGATGAGGGTTCCCGCCCCGTAGCCCGCGAGGCCCGAGAGGATGAGCCGCCCGAACCCGATCTGGAATATGATGAGAACCACGAAGTATCCGGCGACGGCCACCCCCAGCCCGGCGAGGACGGTCTTTGCGATCTGCTTCGTACGCATCGCGCCGACGCGGGCGCTTCGGGGGAGCTTCGCGTCGTCGGGGCATTTTATCCCGACGTCGGTCTGGCGCATGCACTCGGTGCATATCGGCTTCCCGCACGTCGCGCAAGACAAGCGCGTCTCTCTATTAGGGTGGCGATAGCAACGCATCGGTTCGGACATTCAAAATCCCTTCAAGTCCCGGCGCGACAATTCCCCCCGCGGCACAAGGACGATCTCTTTTTTATAGCTTCGATGCACCTCGGCGACATTCCGGCTATGCTCGAGCTTCTGACGATCCAGTTCCTCGCGCAGCTTCCGGTTCTCCCCCTCCAGCCTCGCCACCCGCCGCTCCAGGCTCAAAATCTTCTCGACCCCGGCGAGGTTGAGACCCATCTCCTGCGTGAGCCTCTGTATATGCTGCCCGAGTTCGATGTCCTCCTGAGAATACAGCCGCGTGTTCTTTATGCTCTTCCGCGGACAAAGGAGCCCCTTTTGCTCATACATCCGCAGCGTCTGGGGATGGACCCCGATCAACTCCGCCGCGATGCCGATCATGAACACCGGCCGCCTCTTTATGCTCACGACGACCCCGCCTTCTTGAACAGTTCCTCCCGCACATCCTCGTCCCGCTCATCCGCGAGAGCCTCCAAAATCTCGCGCTCCCGCCGACGGAGCTTCGTCGGAACCACGAGCGAAACCTCCACGATGAGGTCGCCCCCTTCCCCGCCTTTCTTCACACTCGGCGCGCCCGCCCCGCGAACCCGGAACTTCCGCCCATCTTGAGTCCCAGCCGGAAGACGAAGCCTCACCGTCGAACCGTCGGGCCTCGGAACCTCGATCTCCGCCCCGAGCGCCGCCTCCACGAAGCTCACGGGAACCTCCACGGTGAAATCGTCGCCGCGCCTCTTGAAAACCGGATGCTCCTCGACGCGGGTGACGACGAAGAGATCCCCCGCCGAAGCTCCCTTCCTCCCCGCGCTCCCCCGACCGGGAACCCGAACCTTCATCCCATCCTTCGCCCCCGCCGGGATCCGAACCGTGACCTGCCGACCCTTCCTCACCCGGCCACTCCCCCGGCACCCCGAACACGGACTCTCGATGAACGTGCCTCCGCCGCCGCACCTCGCACACGGCTCCGAGAGCGCGAAGAAACCCTGATCCCGACTCCGAACACCCCGCCCGCTGCAATCCGGACACCTCTTTATACTCGTACCCGGCGCCGCGCCCGAACCCCCGCAATCCCCACACGCCTCCTCAGCCGAAACCCCGACACGAGTCGTAACCCCTTCGAGAGCGTCCTTGAATCTCAGGTTGACGCTCACAGTCGCGTCCTCGCCCTTCAGCCTCTGCGTCTCACGCCGGACGGACTTCCCGAACACGTCCCCGAAGCTCCCGAAGCTATCGAACATGTCCGAGAAACCTCCGCCAGCGGAGCCGCCGCCTCCGGCTCCGCGGTCGCCGCGCCCCCCGAAGAAAGTGCGCGGCCCTTCGTCGTATTCGCGCTTTTTCTCCGGGTTCGCGAGGATTTCGTAGGCGTGCTGGATCTCCTTGAAACGAGACTCGGAGTTCGGGTCGCCGGGGTTCGCGTCGGGGTGGTGCTTTCGGGCGAGCTTGCGGTACGCGCCGCGTATGTCATCACGCGACGCGTCCCGCTTCACCCCGAGAAGTTTGTAGGGATCCTTCGTCTCCATAACTATGAACCTACTGTGAAACTACAACCTTAGCCGGACGGATAGGTTTACCGTTGAGGAGGTAGCCTCGCTCGAAAGTCTGGAGGACCATTCCTTCCTCGTGGTCGTCGGAGGGCTGGCTCATGACGGCTTCGTGGACGTTCGGGTCGAAGTTTTGCCCGTCGGAGGCTATGGGGAGGAGACCCTCCTCGCTCATGGCGTCGGCGAGCTGGTTGCGGGTCGCCTGAACGCCCTCGCGGACATCGCCTTCATATTCGAGGGCGCGGTCGAGGTTGTCGAGCACCGGGAGGAGGGACAATATGAGCCGCTCCGAGGCCGTCTGGTAAATTCGCTCCTTCTCTTTTTCCTGGCGCTTGCGAGAGTTTTCGAACTCGGCTTTCAGGCGGCGGAGCGAGTCGAGGTATTCGTCGCGCTCGCGCCGGACGGACTCGAGTTCGCGTTCGAGTTCCGCCGCCTCCTCCGCCGGGAAAGCCTCCACGTCCTCCTCGAAAGCCTCGGCCTCGGTCTCCGCCTCCCGCATCTCTTCGGAGGACGGGTCTTGAGGGGAGCCGCCCGGCTCGTCCACGGCCTCCTCGACGAATTCCCCCTCTTCGAGGTTCGGGTCTTCTTCGCGGTCCGGCTCGCGCTTGTTCCGTTCGTCACTCAATTCGGTGAGTCCCTCCCGTTGTCGTGAAAGGGGGGCCGAGGGTCTCGCTTCGTACCCGACCCCGCCGATTCGTTGGACGGTGGCTAGTTGCGGTTCCCGTCCTTGCGCTCGCCGTCGTCTTTGCGATCCGCGTCGCTGTCGCCATCGGTCTGGCTGTCGTCGTCAACGACTTCGGCGTCCTCGACGAGATCCTCCTCGTCGGCGCGGGTGTCGGTCGCCTGGTTTTGCTGCTCCTGCGCCTGCGCGTAAAGCACTTCGGAGAGCTTGTGCGAGGCCGTGACGAGGGCTTCCTGCTTCGTCTTTATCTCTTCGATGTCCTCTCCGGCGAGGGCTTCCTTCGCCTCTTTGAGAGCCTGTTCGATGTCGTTCTTCGTCGCCATGTCAACCTTGCCGTCAACGTCCTTCATCGAGCGCTCAATGGAGTACACGAGGCCGTCGGCGTTGTTTCGGACGTCGGCCTCCTCCTTCTTGCGCTTGTCCTCGTCGGCGTGAGCCTCCGCGTCGCGCATCATGCCCTCGATGTCCGTGTCCGAGAGGCCGCTCGAAGCCGTGATCGTGATCCGCTGCTCCTTGCCCGTCCCGAGATCCTTCGCCCCGACGTTGACTATGCCGTTCGCGTCAATGTCGAATGAAACCTCAATCTGAGGTACACCCCTCGGCGCGGGCGGAATCCCCACAAGCTGGAAGTTCCCGATCAGCTTGTTGTACGACGCGATCTCGCGTTCTCCCTGGTAAACCTTGATTTCCACGCTTCCCTGATTGTCGTCAGCCGTGGTGAAAGTCTCACCCTTGCGTGTAGGTATAGTCGTGTTCCGCTCGATGAGCTTGGTGAACACGCCGCCCTTCGTCTCGATGCCGAGCGAGAGCGGCGTCACATCGAGGAGAAGCACGTCCTTCACTTCCCCGGCGAGGACTCCGGCCTGGATCGCCGCGCCGATGGCGACGACCTCGTCCGGATTTATGCCCTTGTGGGGCTCTTTTCCCGTTATCTCTTTGACTTGTTCCTGAACGGCGGGGATGCGGGTCGAGCCGCCGACGAGTATGACTTGATCCACCTCTCCGGCTTGAAGCCCGGCGTCCTGCATGGCGCGGCGAACCGGGTTCGCGGTCGCCTCCACGAGGTCGGCGGTGAGCTGATTGAACTGCGCCCGCGAAAGTGTGAGATCCATATGCTTCGGCCCGTTCGCGTCCGCCGTGATGAACGGGAGGTTCACCGAGGTCGAGGTCGTCGAGGAGAGTTCGCGCTTCGCCTTCTCGGCGGCCTCGACGAGTCTTTGGGCGGCCATCTTGTCCTGCGAGAGGTCAATGCCTTCGGACTTTTTGAACTCGGCGACCATCCAGTCAACTATCTCCTCGTCGAAGTCGTCGCCGCCGAGGTGGTTGTTCCCGCTCGTCGCCTTCACCTCGAAAACGCCGTCCCCGAGCTCGAGGATCGAGACATCGAACGTCCCGCCGCCGAGGTCGAAGATGAGTATGGTTTGATCTTCTTCTTTATCGAGGCCGTACGCGAGGGCGGCGGCGGTCGGCTCGTTGATTATGCGCTTCACGTCGAGGCCCGCGACTCGGCCCGCGTCCTTCGTCGCCTGCCTTTGCGCGTCCTCGAAGTACGCCGGGACGGTGATGACGGCCTCCGTCACCTCGTCGCCGAGGTATTCCTCCGCGTCGCGCTTCAATTTCTGGAGGGTCATCGCGGAGATCTCCGGCGGGGAGTATTCGTTGTCCTCGATCTTCACCTTCACTTCGCCGCCGTCGCCCGAGGCGACCTCGTAGCTCGTGCGCTCGTTCTTCACATCGTTGTAACGCATACCCATAAAGCGCTTTATCGAGTAAATCGTCCGATCCGGGTTCGTCACCGACTGCCTTCGGGCGAGTTGCCCGACGAGCCGCTCCCCGCTCTTCCGGTCGAAAGCGACCACCGAGGGCGTCGTCCTCTCACCTTCCGCGTTCGTGATGACGACCGGCTCGCCGCCCTCCAAAACCGCGACGCAACTATTCGTCGTGCCGAGGTCGATCCCAATGCTCTTCGCCATGCGACTTCCTCTCTGAAAATTTCTGACCGTGATCTAAAGTGCGCCGAGTATAAAATCTAAGCGTGAGACAATCAAGGTTTCGCGATTTCCGTGCGGGAGACGAATTTGCTCCCGGATTTGCTCCCGGCAGAGTCCGCGCCCGGATGTATACGTCCGTGGCGGCGCGACGTTGCGACCGTCGTTCCGGCGTGCCGCGAGTTATTCGTTCGGGCGAAGGGATGATGCTCCGGCTGGCGGCGGCGAACATATACTAAAGTCATGCTGCCCGTTCTTCTGCCGTTGATCGTCGCTTTGCTGTCCGCGCCCGCGACCCTTCTCGCCGGTATTCTTCGGCTGCGAACGGCCGCCCCGGTCGGGGCGGCTTTCGCCGCGCTCGCGGCTCTCGCGGTTTTGTGGGGATGGACGACATCGGGCGGCGAGGCCGTGGACGCGGCGTGGGTGCCGTCGTGGGATATGCGCTTCGACGTCGCCCTCGACGGGTTCGCGGCGCTTTACGCGCTCCTCGCCACGTCCGTCGGGTTCGTCGTCATAGTTTATGCTTCCCGGTATCTCCTCCTTCACCTCGAACACGAGGGGAGGCCGGAAACCGATGTCGTCCGTTTCTATTTCTTCATCCTCCTTTTCATGGGTTCGATGGTCGGGCTTGCGATGGCCCGCGACCTCATCCTCATCTTCGTTTTCTGGGATTTGACGGCGATCGCCTCGTACTTCCTCATCGCCTTCGATTCGCACAAGGCGGAATCGCGCGCCTCCGCCCTCATGGCCCTCTTCGTCACCGGGGTGACGGCGATCCTCCTCCTCATAGGCTCCCTCCTCCTTTACGCCGCCCACGGAACCTTCTCCATCCCGGAACTCGCGAACGTGGTCGAGCCGGGGCCGCTCCTCACGGGCGCAGGCGCGCTCATCCTCATCGCCGGACTCGCAAAGAGCGCGCAAACCCCGTTCCATTTCTGGCTCCCGAGGGCGATGGCCGCCCCCACCCCCGTCTCGGCGTACCTCCATTCCGCCGCGATGGCCGCCGCCGGGGTGCTTCTCATCGGGCGGGTGTATCCGCTCGTCCAAAAGAGCGACACCCTTCTCACCGCGCTCCTCGTCGTCGGGTTCGCCTCCATCGCGGTCGGGGGCATTCTCGCCCTCACCCGCGACACCTTGAAACAAATCCTCGCGTACTCGACCATCGCACAGTACGGCTTCGTCGTCGTGATGTACGGCCTCGGCGGAGCATACGGCGCGGGCGGCGCGGCCTTTTACGTCCTCACCCACGCCCTCGCCAAAAGCGCGCTCTTTTTGACCGCCGGAACCGTCACCGAGGCGACCGGAAACGACAAACTCAGCAAGCTCGGAGGTCTCGCGAGGGAAATGCCGCTCCTCGCGCTCGGCTCGGCGGCGGCCGCGGCCACCCTCACCTCCCTCCCCCTCACCCTCGGGTTCTTCGCCGACGAGTTCTTCTTCGCCGCCGCCCTCGAGCGAGGCGCCGTTTTCGCCGTCGCCGCGACGCTGTGCGCCGGGACGACCCTCGCGTACACATGGAGATTTTGGAGCGGACTCTTCCTCGGAGAGAGGGCGGGAGAGGCTCCGGTTCGAGTCTCCCGGCTCCTCGTGTCGCCGGTCGCGTTCCTCGGGATTTTGTGCCTTTTCGGCGGTGTGTACGCGATACCGTTCGAGAGGCTTTCGGAGGCGGCGGGGGCGGTCTCATTCGAGAATGCGACGCCGATCGACGCGACGTATCATTTCGAGCTTCTGCCGGAGTATTTCATGGCCGCCGGGGCGTATGCGGTCGGGGCTTTTCTCGTCGTCTCGCGCCCGGTGTGGAGGGGGGCGGCGCTCGGCTTCTCGCGGGTCGGGAAGGTCGTCGGGCCGGAGAGGATGTATCGGGACTGGCTCCATGGGGTGAACCGGCTCTCGGACATCGTCCACGTTTTGGAGATAAGCAACCTTCGGGGGAGGGTCGCCTCGGTGCTTTTGCCGACGGCTCTCATGGTCGGTTTGGCGGTCGTCGCGACGCCGAGCGGAATGCACACGGTCGGGGAGGTTCGGCCCGGACAGATTCCGCTCGTGCTCGCCCTCGGGGTGGTCGCGGCGGCTTCGGTGGCGGCGACGTTCACGCGGCTCCACATCACGCTCGCGCTCGTGCTTTCGAGCGCCGGGTTCTCGCTCGCGGTGGCGTATGCCTTTTACGGGGCGCCGGACGTCGCGCTCGTCGCGGTTCTCGTGGAGATCATGATCACGATCCTCTATTTCGCGACGATGCGCCTCATCCCGTACGAAGCCCTCCGCAAACAATCACAACTTCCGCTCACGAAAGGGCCTCGGAAGGTACTCATCTCCATTCTCGCGGGGGCGTTCGCGTTCGTCGTGGCGTGGGGCGCTCTCTCGGTTCCGCCCGCCGGAGAGACCGTCGCCACCGAGCACATCCGCCTCACCCCCGAAGTCCACGCCGGGGATGCGGTCACGGCGATTCTCGCGGACTTCCGGGGCTTCGACACGCTCGGGGAGATCACCGTCGTGTGCATCGTGCTTCTCGCCGTCGTGACCCTCATCGGACACAAAAACCCGGAGTCGGAGGAGGAGATCGAAGCCGGAGGCCGCGCCGAACGCGAAGGGGCGACCGTCGAGCGCGTAACGCGTTCCATCGCCGGACTCCTTTATCTCCCGACGCTCGTCGTGGCGGTCGCGCTCCTCGTGAACGGATACGCCGAGGCCGGGGACGGCTTCTCCGCCGGGGTCGTCGCCGCGCTCGGGGTCGTCCTCCGCCACCTCGCCCTCGGAAGCCGCGGACACGGCTCCCTCCCCCCGACCAAAATGGCGACCGCCCTCGCGTTCTCGGGACTCGCCATCGCGCTCGCGGTCGCGGTCGTCCCCGCGTTTCTCGGGGACGCGCCGCTCACGCATTATCCGGCGCCGGGGGCGAGCGTCGTATACCTCGGGACTTTGGAGATAATAACGGCGGTGCTTTTCGACATCGGCATCGCCATCCTCGTCCTCGGGGTTTTGACCGGAATACTCTCGGCCTTCACCCACGCCACCCCCGCCGCCGAATCCGGGGAGAAGATGAGCTATGAAGAACGCCACGAAGGGAGGGAAGGCTCGTGAACCTCCTTTCGGCGCTCGTGGTGGCGGTCATATTCGGATCGGGGACGTTCCTCCTTCTTCAGCGCGACCTCACGCGGGTGGTCGTCGGGATCATACTCATCTCGAACGCGGCGGTTCTCTTCATCATCTCCTCGGGACTCCTCCGGGGCGCGGCCCCGATATACCCGCTCGAAGGCGGCGGACTCTCCGGCGAGGGCGTCGCCGACCCGCTCGTTCAGGCGATGGCGCTCACCGCGCTCATCATCGGCTTCGCCCTCGCCGCGCTCATACTCGTGTTCATATACCGCGTGTACGCCTCGCAAGGAACTATGGATCTCGAAGAAATCGCCGACTCCGAAATGCGCGACGCCCAGTCCCTCGACCGCGCCGACGACCCCGAACGCGAGGAAGTCCCCGAAGAAAAACAAGACGGCGAAACGGACGACCCCGAAGAAGAAACGAGGGCGAGGCGATGAGCGCGCCCGAGCTTCTCGTGATGCTCCCGGTCGGGGTTCCGTGGCTCCTCGCGGTCGCGCTCGCGCTCCTCGACGGGCGGAAGTGGTGGGTCGGGGCGTTCGCGGTGGCGGGGCTTTCCGTGAGCTTCGTATCGCTCTTCGCGCTCGCGTTCGAGGTCGTCGGGGGCGAGACGGTGACGGTCGTTCTCGGGGGATGGCCGGAGGGGGTCGGGATCTCGCTCCGGGCGGACGCGCTCGGGGTCGTGTTCGCGCTCGTGTCGGTCTTTGTGATCCTCGCGGCGATGCTTTACGAGGTCTTCCTCGGCGTGCGGTGGAGCGCGTTCCCGGCTCTCGTCCTCCTCGTGGCGGCGGGGCTTTCCGGGTTGTTTTTGACGGGGGACGCTTTCAATTTTTACGTCTTCTTCGAGATCTCGATGACCGCGTCGTTCATCCTCACGGGGTATCGGGAAGAGGATTATCAGGTTCGGGGGGCTTTCATTTTCGCGGTCGTGAACTTGCTCGGCTCCGTCATCTTCCTCATCGGCGTCGCGTCTTTGTACACGATCACGGGGAGCCTCGACATGGAGGTCATCGCCGAACGGACGGACGCCCTCGAAACGGGGCCGGTTCTCGTCGTCGCCACGATCATATTCGCCGCGTTCTTTTTGAAGCTCGGGCTTTTTCCGTTCCATTTCTGGCTTCCGGCGGTGTATGTGGGGAGCCACGCTTCGGTGGCGGCGATCCTCTCGGGGGCTTTGGCGAATATCGGGAGCTATGGGCTTCTTCGCTTCGGGGCGGATATCCTTCCGAGGGAACTCGGGATCGGGGCGGTGGTGGTGATGGCGTTCGGGGCGGCGAGCATCGTGTACGGCGCGCTTCAAGCCGTCTCGCGCCGCGACGCCTCGGAGGTGATGGCGTACTCGGCGATCGGGCAAGTCGGATACATCCTCGTCGCGCTCGCCATCGGCGGGCCGGTCGGATACGCGGCGGCGGTTCTTTATTCGGTGGTGAACTCGCTTAACAAGGGCGTGGTTTTTCTGGCGGCGGGGCTTCGGGGGCCGCTCGTGGGGGCGGCGTTCGCCGTCGGGGCTTTCAGCATCGCGGGCGTTCCCCCGGCGGCGGGGTTCCTCGGGAAGCTCGCGGTTTTCAAGGCCGCCATCGAGGGCGAGGGCGGTCTCGTCGGGGCGACGCTCGTGGTTCTCGTCTTTGTCGGGGGGGCGTTCTCGTTTCTTTATTCTTTCCAGATTTACCAGCGACGATATTTACGACCGGGCGGTTCGAGCCACGACCCGGAGGCGGACGCCGATCTCGTGAAGGCGACGCCCGGTTCGGCTCCCGCCCGCGTCCTCGTGTTCGCGCTCGCGCTCGCGATTCTCGCGATCGGGGTATATCCGGAGCCGCTCGTCGGGGCGTGCCGGGCGGCGGCGGAGGCGATCATCGGAGGCGGGCCGTGATCCGGTACGCCGTCGCCGCGCTCTCCCTCACGACGATATACGCCCTCGCCCTCGCGAGCCTCGCGCCGTGGGACATCCTCGCCGGACTCGCGGTCTCCTCGGCGCTTCTTTTCACGGCTCGTCGGAGGTTCGGACGGGGACTCTCACCCTCCGACGACGCGATGGATGACGAGCGAATCGCATTCGGCGAGGCTCTCCGGCGCGTGGCGGCGTTCCCCCGGTTCGCGGGGGCGGTCGTTCGGGAGACGGTCTTCGGGGCGTGGAGGGTTTTGCTCGCGGTGCTCGGGGTGAGGCCGCCGAATGAGCCGGGGATGGTCGCCGTACCGCTCGATGACCGGACGCCGGAGGGGATCGCGGTTTCGGCTTTCCTCGCGGCCTTCTCGCCCGGAACTTTGCTCGTGAGGGTGGACGAGGAGGAGCGGGTGATGTGGATACACGCCATGGACGCCGCCGATCCCGAGGCGGTTCGGCGCGAGCGGCGGGAATTTTACGAACGGTATCAAAGGAAGGTGTTTCCATGAGCGAAATCGTGTCGTTCGTCGCCATTGCGTGGGCGACCGTGCTTCTCATCTTGTGCGCGGCGGCGGTGGTGAAGCTCCGCTCGACGGCGGCCCGCGTCCTCGCCTTCGACACGCTCACAATCATCACCGTGTGCCTCTTGGCGATTTATTCGGCCTCCGAGGGCGTCCCGTACTATATGGACGCGGCGCTCATACTCGCGCTCCTCGCCTTCGTCGGGACGCTCGCCGCCGCACGTTATTACGCAGAGAGGCGGGTGCTTTGACGCTCCTCTCCGACATCCTCATTGTCTTCGGCCTCCTCGCGTTGAGCGTCGGAGTTTACGGTATCGTGGCGATGCCCGACGTGTATTTGAAACTCCACGCCACGAGCAAAGCCGCCCTCCTCGGGGCGATGCCCATCCTCCTCGCCACCGCGATCGGCGGAGGCGCGGCCATCGCGGCGAAGGCGGCCATGATCTCCGTCCTCCTTCTCCTCACGACCCCCATCGCGACCCACGCCATCACGAAAGCGGTCGCCTTGACGGAAAACCGGGACAAACGAGATCTTTGACCGGGCGCGAGACGGGTCGCCTCGATCTAAAATCTGTCGACTGAAAGCCAAATACGATAGGATACGGGTTCTCAAAGGGCGTTTTTGCCCACGACGCGGAGGGATGGTTTTCGGGAGTTTGGAAGAGACTATTTTGCTCGTTGACGATGACGCGGCCTTATTGGAGGTTACGTCCATCGTACTTTCTTCGGAGGGGTATCGGGTTCTCACGGCGGAGGACGGGTACGACGCGCTCAAGGAAGTCGGGCGCGAACGCCTCGATCTCGTCGTCCTCGACGTCATGATGCCGAACCTCAGCGGCTTGGAGGTTCTCAAACGAATACGCGAGCAGAGCGATGTCCCGGTCGTGCTTCTCACGGCGAAGAGCCAGTCGGTGGACAAAGTCGTCGGACTCGAGCTCGGGGCGGACGACTATATTACGAAGCCCTTCGACACGAAGGAATTGCTTGCGAGGATAAAGGCGATCCTCCGTCGGTTCGGGCGGCAGGAGGGGGAGAGTCGGGGCGGCGTCATAAAGCTCGCGGGGATCGAGCTCGATCCGGGCGGGTACACCGTCAGCCGCGACGGCGACACCCTCGATCTCACGCCGACGGAGTTCAAAATACTCGCGATGCTCATGCGGAGGCCGGGGCAGGCTTTCACTCGGGCGCAGATTTCCGAGTCGGTCTCGACGAGTTCGCATTATTTGGCGAGCCGGTATATTGACGTGCATATAAGCCGGCTCCGGGGGAAGATCGAGCGCGACCCGTCGAAGCCGGAGGTCATTCAGACGGTGCCGGGCGTCGGATACCGGGCCGCCCGTCCGGGGAGGTAAAACCGGATGATGAGGCTGAGGACACGGCTCCTTCCGCCGCTCAGCTTCAAGTGGCGCGTGTTCATCGCGCTCGTCGGAATATCCTCGGTCGCGAGCCTCATCATCGGACTCGTCCTTTATTATTTCGCCCAGGACCGACTCATCGAGGCCGAGAATAATTTGCTCGTTCAAAGGTCGAGGACCGCGAACGCCGGAGCCGGAGCCTTCCTCGAAGGGCTTCGCAGCCCCGAGGATCAAACCCTCCCTTCCCCCGATTCATACGCCGAGGAACTCGTCCGGGTCGTCGCCGATCCGACGGGGCTTGGCGTGGTGTATATCGGGCCGGGCGGGAACGCGCTCGCGGCGCGCGACGGGCTTGGCGAGTCGGCGTCGCCGGATGGGACGATGGCGCGACTCGGGATACCGGAGGGGGCTGTGGAGCGGGCGCAGGAATCGTCGAGCGGGGACGGAAGGCTCGTGAGGGGCGAGGATTCGTATGTCACGGTGTGGCCGCTCTCGGTGTCGGACGGCTTGCCAATGGGGGTCATGGTATATGACGCTCCGCAGGACGAGCTCGATCAGACGCTCGCGTACCTCCGGTTCGGGGTGCTTGGCGCGATCCTCACAAGCGTCATCCTCGGGAGCATCGCGAGCCTCCTCATGACGCGCCAGATCACACGCCCACTCTCCGACACCCGCGACGCGGCGATCCGCATCGCCTCCGGCGACTACGGCACCCCCGTCCCCGTGAATAGCCGCGACGAACTCGGCGAACTCGCCCGCGCCGTAAACTATATGGCCGAGGAAATCGAGCATTACGTCGGGGAAATTCAGGAACAAAAACGCCGCCTCGAAGCCGTCCTCGAAGCGTCGCCCGAAGCCCTCGTCGCCACCGACACCTTCGAGAGCGTCACGATGGCGAACCCGGCGGCGGCGAAAATCCTCGGTGTCCACGCCCACGAACAGGGAAAGACGCTCGAAGAACTCGGCGTGAACGCGGAGGTCATAGCGTGCGCCCGGAAGGCCGCCGTCGAGGGTTTCGCCATAAAAGAAGTCGAGATGGCGGACAAAGTTTACTGGGCGTATGCGGCGAAAATGGATCGCCCCGAGTCGGACGCCGAACTCAACGGAGCCACGCCGGAGGACTCGGGGATCATACTCGCCGTCCGCGACATCACCGAGCACCGCGCCCTCGAACGCTCGAAAACCGCCTTCCTCTCCGATGTCTCCCACGAACTGAGAACGCCTTTGACGACGATACAAAGCGCCGTGAGCCTCCTCGAGCGCGCCGAGGAGAGGCTCGACCCGCTCGAACACCGGGCATTGGAACTCGCGGAAGGGGAGCTTGTCCGGATACGGGGGATGGTCGAGGAATTGCTCACGCTCGCGCAGATGGATTCGTGGCAGTATTCGCTCAAGCTCGAGACGACGGAGTTGGCGAGGATCATCGAGAACGCCATAGACTCGGTGGAGGTGAAAGCGGGGAGGTTCGGGATCGAGATACAACTTTACGACACGGCGGTTCAATGCACGTGCGACACGCAGAAACTTAGCCAAGTCTTCCTCAACCTTTTAGATAACGCCGTGAAATACTCGGAGCCGGGGGCGAAGGTTGACATCACCGTCGGCGAGGATAAAAACGAGCACATCGTGCGAATCAAAGACACAGGCGTGGGCATACCGGAGGCGGACCTCCCCCACCTCTTCGAGCGTTTTTACCGGGTGGACAAAAACCGCTCGCGCTCGACCGGGGGAAGCGGCCTCGGACTCGCCATAAGCAAGCAAATCGTCGAGCTTCACGGGGGAGGCATCTCGGTCGCAAGCGAGGTCGGCGTCGG
>Ga0136627_1000135_pt1 | contig 23306 bp, 25 predicted proteins | sample AntDrymUQ4892206_2_FD_104652 | JGI IMG/M metagenome (GOLD analysis project Ga0136627, IMG submission 104652) | Polar desert sand microbial communities from Dry Valleys, Antarctica - metaG UQ489 (22.06) | ecosystem: Environmental > Terrestrial > Soil > Desert | place: Antarctica: Dry Valley... | reverse complement strand
CCCCTGGATCACGCATCTGCCGCGGCCGGACGATGCGGAGCTGCGGCAGCTGTTCGCCGAAGCCTGGGTCTTCTGCCTTCCGAGCTCGTATGAGGGATTCGGGATCCCCTATCTGGAGGCGATGGCGGCGGGGACTCCGGTGGTCGCCACGAGCAATCCCGGCGCCGACTACCTCACGCTCCACGGGACCGTAGGGCGCGTCGTGGAGCTCGTGGGCCTGGGCGGCGCACTGGTCGAGTTGCTACAGGATGCCCAGGAGCGTGCGAGGCTCTCACAGCTCGGACGCAGCCGCGCAGAGGAGTTCTCCTGGGACGCGATCTGCGACGCTCACCTCGAGGCCTATCAGGATGCGATGCGCGGATGGGCGTCACAGCGATGACGCAGGACGGATCTTCGTGGCGGCTGTTGGGCTGCCACGGCTTCTCCGCGCATGACCCCTTGCGCTTGCTGCAGCTCGCTGCGACCGGCGGGCTGACCGATGCTCCCGGTGACGTCGTCCTGGCCGCGGAGCGGGAGTACGAAGGCCGGGTCGAGACGATGCTGGCATCCAGCGGCGTCGGCGCGCGGCCATACTTCTGGACGCTGGACGAGCACGGACGGCTGCATCACGGCCAGGATGTCTTCTCGGTCGTCAGCTCGGCGCGGTTGGCATGGGAATGGGACCCCGAGGGCCTGCAGCAGCTCGCGTTGATGGGCCACACGGTCGGCACCACGACGCTGCACCGGAAGGTCGAGCGACTTGCGCCGGACGTCGTGCTGCGATGCGCGCGCGGCGCGGTTTCGATCCAAGCCGGAACGCTGTGGGACGAGTCGGAGCCGGCGCCCGAGCATCTCCCAATGAGGCAGGCCTTCAGCGACTCGCTGTCTGACGCCGTGTGCGACGGCGCCGAGCCGACTGTCTCCCTGAGTGCAGGCTTCGATAGTCGCTTGATCCTCGCCGGTGCGCTGCGTCTCGGCGCGCGACCGCGACTGCTCACGATGGGGCATCGCGAGAGCACCGACCGCATCGTTGCCACGCAGATCGCCCGCGACCTCGATCTGCCGATCGAGGCGATCGAGCTTCAACCATGCGACTACCTCACGGAGGCGCTGGTGATCGTGCGCGCGACGAGCGGGACCAAGCTCGCGAGCAATTGGCACACCTACCTCTATGCACGATCGACCCACGATCACGGCGGCGTGCACCTGGTGGGCTCCAACGGCGAGTTCGCACGCTCGTTCTATGCGGATCGCGGGGTGCTCAGCCGCGTCCTCGATCTGTCGGGCCGGGTGGGCCTCGCCGCGCAATGGGCGCTGCGGGCACACCGCTGGGAGCGCCGCGCACTCGTCCCGATGCCAGCCCGCCAGCTGCCGGCCAGCGCGCTCAGTCGCCGCTTGCTGGAGGCGGGAGGGCGGCGCCGTCCGCTTGACAGTCTCGACACGGTCTACGCAACGCAGCGCGTGCGTCATTTCGTCGGCAACGGACTCGCGCTGTACGCGCTGAGCGGCCGGCCGGCATCGCCGTTTCTCGACTCACGCTGGATCCGGGCGGTTCGTGAGCTGCCGCGCAAGGAGAAGCTCGGCTCGAGGACGCATCGTTCGCTGATCCTCGCCAACGCCCCGCACCTGGCGCAGTTCGAGATGGAGGGAGATCAGATCATGCGGCCTGCCCCGGCGCCCGGATACTGGCTGCGTCGTTCAGCGGTCGTCGGGTACAGCCCGTTCCGGCAGGTCCTCGAGTTGAAGGACGTCGCTGATCGCATCGCCGATTCTCCCGGTCTCGACGACCTGTACACCCGCGACGAGCGCATCGCAGCTGTCAAGGGTGCCGTCCCTGGCAGCCTGGAGCTGATGTTGAGCCTCTCGTACGCCGGCGAGCTTGCGCTCGCCACCCAGCGGCATTAGCCCGTACCCGTCAGCCAGTCGAGAAGGCGTCGGCAAGATGTGGTCCAGTTCAGCCGCAGGGCATGCTCGAGGTGGGCGCGAGCCGCGAGCGTGGCGTACGCGTCCTGTGTGGAAAGCGCCTGCTCGATGCGGTCCGCGTACTGTGCGGGCGTCGCATCGGGCGACAGAAGCATCCCCGTCTCGTCGTCGGTGACCGCTCCCGGGATGCCTCCGACGCGGGCGGCGAGGCACGGCACGGCGTGTGCGTTGGCTTCCGCGACGACGATCCCGAAGCACTCGGCTCGCGATGGCAGGATGAGGAAGTGACAAGAGGAGAGGGTGGCGCTGAGTCGCTCACGGCTCTGCGGCTCTCGCGGGCTGAGGTAGCCGAGATGGTCGACGAAGGCCGGCAGCGGTCCGTCCGGCCGATCGCCCACCATCATCAGCCGAACGCGGGACCCGCGGCGGTGGAGTTCTTGGGCGACCGCGACACAGAAGTCGCCTCGCTTGCGCTCCCAGTCGGCTCCTATCCAGATCAGCCGGCATTCGTCGCTGGGTCGAGCAGCGATGGCTCGTGCGGCATCGAACGGCAGTCGCGGCTCGAGGTTGGCACCGAACGGGAGCACCTTGACGCGGGTGGCGTCGGCTGCGTAGTCGTCGATCGCCGACCTCGCGGCCCACGGTGACGCGTAGGCCATGATCTGCGCCCGATCCATCGCGGCGCGCTCCGCGGTGTCCGCGTTGCGCGCGTGCCAAGGCGGCAGTTTGGCGTACTCGACGTAGGTCCTCTGAAGGTTTGCGTGGGTCGCATCGCCCCACACCGCGAGAGGCTGGGCGGCCTGCAGGTCGCCCACGGTGAGCACCGAGAGCGAGACGACGACGTCAGGCTTCGTCTTGTCGAGCACGGCCCGCGACTGCTGTGAGAATGCGCGGATCGTCGCGCCGTCGAGCTCGAAACGGTAGCTGCCTCCAAGCCGGTGCGCGACCCGGGAGATCACGTAGCGGGGGCGCAGGTTCGGGACGCGCAGCGGGCTGATGTCGATCACCTCGACCCCGAGCTGCAGGAGGGCTCGCTTGATGTGGAACGGGATGCTTGACCACACGCTGGCGTCGTCGGCGTCTCCCCTCGAGATCAGCGCTACTCGCATGGTTGGACCGGACGCGTCGTCGGATGCGCGCGGTGGGCGCGGGTCGCGCTGGAGCGATTACGTAGGGTCCGTGCATGTTCAAGAGGCTCATTGGCGGAGTGTCGCGGCGTCTGGACCGCCCCGAGTTGCTGGCAGCCGTGAACCGCGACGCGGCGCGCGATCTCGGCGACGAGCGGGCGATGGCCGCGGTCCTCGCGGCGACGTTGCGGTCGGACTCGGTCTTCGTGGACGTCGGAACCAACCGCGGGCAGGTATTGGCCGAGGCAGTGCGCCTGGCGCCAGATGGAGCACACGTCGCGTTTGAGCCGATTGCGGGCCTGGCGATCGAGTTGTCCGAGCGGTTTCCGGCGGTCGACTGTCGCAACGTTGCGGTGGCCGCGGAGCCGGGAAGAGCTTCGTTCTGCCACTTTCGCAAGCTCGACGGCTGGAGCGGTCTGCAGCGGCGAACCTCGATCGACGACGCGCAGGGCGATCCGGACATGATCGAGGTGGATGTCGTGACGTTGGACGGCGCGCTGGCGAACAGCGATCCCGAGGTCATCAAGATCGACGTCGAGGGAGCCGAGCGAGATATGCTGCTCGGTGCGCGTCGCTTGATCGAGCGCGCGCGCCCGACGGTGATCTTCGAGCATGAGCTCGAGTCGGCCGCGCTCTTCGGTGCGAGACCTGAGGAGATTTGGGAGTACTTCGCTGACCTTCGCTACCGGGTGTTCTCGATCGCGGGTGATGGACCCGTTGCACGCGCTGCTTTCGGCACGCCGGGACGAACGATCAACTGGCTCGCGACCCCGGCGACACGGTAGTGATCCATCAGCTCCGTTCCGGGAGCGCGATGACGTAGTCCTGCCCATAGTCGCCGCGTCTCGGAGACGTGTGCTCGAACTCGTAGCCGGCGGCCTCGAACAGGCCGCAGACCTCCTTGCGCAGCGTTTCGCTGTGTACTTCCACGATCCACTTCGACGTGTGTTGTCGCAGGAGCCCCGAAGCGCCTGACAGAGCCGCGACCTCGCCTCCCTCGACGTCGATTTTCACCACCGCGGGCGTCGCTTTGCGAGAGAGCTCGTCGAGCGTCGTGGCGTCGACGCTGTAGCTCGTGTCGCTTGGCGTCTCGACCACGGACCCGCGGACCCCGCTGTCGGAGGCGAGACTCGAGGCGAACTGCACGGTCCCCACGGAGGCAGAAGCGGCGGCAGCGTGCAGGCGCACGTTCGCAAGTGCGTTGCGTGAGATGTGCAGCTCCAATCGCCGGAAGGTCGTGCTGTCGGGCTCAACCGCGATGACGGTGCCTGCGTCCCCGACGAGCCTGGACGCTGCCATCGTGAAGAAGCCGACGTGGCTTCCCACATCGATGAACATGGCTCCGGGCGAGAGCCACTCGGTCAGGAGGTCCTGTATCCAGGGCTTGTGATCTCCACGCAGATACCCGACCTCCGAGCGGGGGTCCACCTGCATCGCGAGGCCGGCGTTCAAGCCTTCCGGGACGGTGATCCACCGCATCTGCCCGACCGGAACGACCCTGCGCGCGAAGGTGCGCTGCAACACCTTGAGACCCGGGATCTTGCTCGCGCGGTAGAACTGGTTGCGGAGCCTCTGGCTGCGTAGAGCTCGGTCGACGACCGTCATCACGGTGACGATACCGCCGCTCCTTGCCGCTCCGTGGAGGGCCAAGGTTCGTCGCGCAGGATGCGCTCGTACAGCCGGACGAGCGTCGCGGTGTGACGCTCGGACGAGAACCTGTCGCGCACCGCCGCGGCCTGCGCCGAGCTCACGCGTCGCGGGCTCCTGATCGCTGACGCGATCTCTAGGGCCAGAGCCGCGACATCGCCGGCTTGGACCGTCCGCACGCCGTGCTCTGGCGATGCCCATTCCGGGATACCTCCGCCGCCGTAGGCGATCACGGGCGTCCCGGCGAGCAGCGCCTCGGGGCCGACCATGCCGAACGTCTCGGGCCACAGCGACGGCACGACGACCACCGCGGCACCGGCGAAGGCGACGGCGAGTCTGTCCGGCGCGAGCAGCCCGAGAAATCGCGTGCGGCCGGCGATCTCGAGCTCGTCGGCGAGCACGCGCAGGCCCGCCAGCGTGGGTCCCGCACCGGCGATGTGAACCTCGTGAGGCACGTCGACACGTGCACAGGCCAGCAACAGGTGATGCATGCCCTTGAGCACCATGAGTCGGCCGCCGGCCAGCACCACCGGCGCCGCGGCGATGTCGCTGGGCGCGCCACGCAGGTCGGATTCCACGATCGCAGGAGGGATCACCGTCACGCGATCGGCGGGAATCCCGTCCGCGACGAGCATCTGTCGTTGCCACGAGCTGGGCGCGATCACGGCGCGACACCGCACCAGCAACCGCAGCGTCCACGTCGCAGAGGCCAGGGCACCGGCGAACGCGGGCAGTCCATAGCTCGCCCCGTCCGCCGTGGTCGCACAGCCGTGATGACGGTATCCGTTGGTCAGGCAGTATCGGCCGACTGCGTGTTCGCAGATGCGCTCGTGCGCGTAGTGAAAGCGGGCGCCGTTCGGACACACCGGCACATGACACGTGGCCACGGTAGGCAGCCGACCCACGAAGTACCGCAGCAGGATCGGTCCGGACCAAAGGTGCAGATGGGCCGCGAGCGGTTGCGTTGCATCCAGAAAGGCCCCCAGCCGTCGCAGCCCCTGCTGCAGGCTCCGGCTGGGATGCTGGGCGAAGAGCGCCGGCTCTCGGAGCTCCGCGGCGAACAGCCCGGCCGTGGACGCTCCGAGCGACTCGTCTTGGCCATGGACGATGAGGACCTCCCAGCCCGCCTCGGCGAGCGCGCCGGCTTCCGCGAGCATGGAGTGCTGAGATCCCCCGATGACGTCCGGGCTGCCGTGAACGAAGACGACCCGGCGATTCATGGCAGGGTCGCACCCTCTCGGTCAGGGAAGACGGCGCGTCTGGGGTTGTAGTGGGCGAGTCGCAAACGGACACGACTGGATCGTCGGCGTCGGTCGTCTGCAGTCACCAGCCCGATGCCAAGTTGCCCAGCACCACGAAAGAGATGCGCGACGCGTATCGCGGTGGTGGAGAGCAGTGCGACGGCGATGCCCCGATGCTTGTGCAGCAGGAGGTAGTAACTGCGCGCAGCCTGCAACTGCATCGCTGCCGACTGCGACGGCTGGCTCGTCGTAGCGCCTCCGTAGTGCACGATCTGGCTTTCATCACACTGCCACAGGCGAAATCCGTGCGCCTTGATGCGCAGGGTCAGGTCTACGTCCTCGGAGTACATGAAGAACCGTTCGTCGAAGAGACCGACGCGGCGCAGCACACCCATGGGGATCAGGACGCAGCAGCCGTTGAGCCAATCGGCGTCCTCGCGCTCCTCCGGGGTACTCACCCCTCCTAGGAACACGCTCGCGATGCTCTTGCGCTGCGGGAGGCTCCGAAAGGCCGTCGGCTGTCTCACTCCATCGATTCCGATGACCTCGGGCGTGACCGCTCCAGGCGCGCGGTCACGCTGCAGGCACTCCGCGAGCTTGCGCACCGAGCCCGGCGATAGCACAGTGTCGTCGTTGAGGACCAGCGCGCACGCTTCGTCGGGGCACACGTCGAGGGCCGCGCGCAGCACCTGATTGTGATTCGCACCAAAGCCCAGCGGCGTTTCGTTGTGTCGCACTTCAATCGATGGGAACTCGCCGGCGATCATCGCCGCAGTGCCATCGTGTGAGCAGTTGTCGACGACGACAGCGCGCCATCGCAGTCCTTCACATGCGGCGGGCAGACTCTCCAGGCACTCGCGCAGGCGATCGCGGGAGTTCATGGTTGCGATGGAGATGACGATCTGCATTGGATGGCCGCGCGGGCGCAGGCGCGCGCGAACCGGTAGGACTGTAGTCCCGAAGCGCTTCGATCCCGCCGGTGCCAGGCGCACCAGGTGGAGCTCGTGCCGATCCACGCATGGTCGCCAGGAGATAGGCTCGACGCGTGACGCCGACAGCGCCGTACGAGGCGGCGCCGCTCCTCGTCGCGACCGCTGCCGACGAGCGCTATGCCTTAGGGGCTTGCGTAGCGCTCGCGTCGGCCGCCGCGTGTCTGCGCGGCCGCCCTGCGGAGATCGTGATCCTCGACTGCGGGATCCGCCCGCAAACCCAAGCGGCCATTCAACGCGCGTCGAGACAGTGGACAAACGTCGCGACGATGCGATTCCTGCAGGTTCCCATGAGACAGATCAGCCGTTTCCCGACACCGGAGCACTTCTCCACGGCGGCCTACGCGCGACTGCTGCTCCCCGATCTGCCGCCCGGCGCGGATCTGCTCCTCTATCTTGACGCGGACGTGCTGGTGCGCGATGACGTCGGCCGCCTGCTGGACGGCGTTCCCGCCGACTCACCGATCGCCGCCGTGGTCGATTTCACGCATCCGACGATGGCCGAGGGCCTCGTGGGCCCGGGCCACCCCGCCGACACAGGCGTGCTGATGCTTCGTCTTGCTCAATGGCGAAAAGATGAAGTCGGACGTCGAGCGCTGGCGTGGTTGGACGACAACACCGAACATGTCCGTTACGCGGATCAGGATGCCATCAACGCGGTCCTTGGCGGCCAGGTACATCGCATCGAGGCTCGGTGGAACGTGCAGACGCGGCCGTTCCACGAGATGCTTCGCAACCGCCACGATGCTCGTCGTGCCGCCACCGGCATCCGCGCGCCGCGAGTACTCAACCGCGACGCGGGCATCGTCCACTTCGTAGGCGGCAAGCCCTGGATCGGAACCGACCTGCATGCGAACTTCCTCAGCTTCGATGCGAGTCGGCTCTGGTGGGTGACGTTGCGATCCACGCGGGTGCTGTCGCGCCTGGACTACATCCGTCTCGCGGGTCGGGCTGCCGGTCGGTTCCTGCTCTACGCGCAGCGAGCCTGGGGGCCGCGAGCGCAGGCGCGGACACTTCGCGACGCGTGGCGTTCGCTGCGCTCGGCCGAAACGCGATAGCCGCGGAGTGCGCTGATCGGTCAGGCATTCGGCCGTCGAACGATTCTTCGCACATGATCGGTGAGATCCCGGAAATCAGCGCGCGTCGGAAGAAGGATGTCCCGCACATCCGCGCCCGACGTGCGCTTCGTGTAGCGGACGAACAGGGCCAGTCCGAGGATCGATCCACCGGTCGAGATCCACGCGGCTCCCAAGCCGCCGGTGCTCGGGAGCGCGACGATCATGACGGGTGTGGCGACGATCAGAGGGATGATCAGTGCGCGGGCCGCGAGGCCAGGGTGCCCAGATCCTGCGAGCCCGACGTTGAGCACCACCGCGATGCCGCTCGTAACGGTGCTGAGCAGGAGCACCCACGCCATCGGCACCGCATCCCCGAAATCCGATCCGAAGAGCAGGGGCAACAGGACGGGTACGGCGATGGCCATGGCGATGGCTGCGCCGACCAGCACCAGCGCTGTTATCCGAGCGGACCTTCGGACCAGTTCCTGGTTGCCGCGCGATGCCTGAGGCGTGAGGGCGAGACCCATCGCGCCGACAAACACGCCGGCGAAACCGGCCGTCGTGACGGCTACCGCGTAGAGGCCGAGCTCCCTCGACGGGACGAGGGGGACCATGAGCAACTGATCCAGGCGCGCACCTGCGGCGCCAGACACCGTCCCTACCCAAATCTGACTGCCGAATCGGAGGCCGGTGCGGGCAAGCCGGCCGTCATAACGCCAGCTCCGCGCCTCCCGGAACACGCCCAGCAGCGGAAGGTTCGCGAGCACGCCGGCTGAGAGCACCGTCGCGGCCGCGGTGGCGACCGTGAGCGCGCCGGCGGCGTACAGCACCACGAAGGACGCCAGCGTCATCGCGGGAGCGGCGATGCGGATGTACGAGATGAGCTTCCACCGGCCCTCGCCGACCGGCACGCCGAGCATCGTCTGCAGCGCCACCGTCAGGGGACTGAGCATGAAGCCCACAAAAAGAAACGTCATCGCGGTCGAGCGGCCCTGAGCCAGCAGTTGCGCGAGCGGATAGGCGGCGATCATCCCAATGATCGAGATCCCCAGGGACACCGGGACCACGGTCCCGAGCAGCACGTCGCGCGGGGTGCCCCGGGCACGCTCGCGTGCGACGAAGGTCGTGAGGCCGATGTCGAGGATCGCCGGCACCAGCGCCAGCGGCACGATGATCGCAGCGAGCTCGCCACGCAACTCAGGCCCCAGTGCGCGCGCCTGCAGCGGACCGGTGAGCAGGCCGAGCGCGAGAACGATGGCATTCGCGGCCGTCAGGCCGCCGACGTCGCGCGCATGATTGTGCTCTCGATGGGCCATGATCCAGACCGGCGAGCCGTCAACGACTCGGCTGGCGACATCTTGTAGAACGCGAGCCGGGACCGACCGCCGACGTCATGCCAGATCGATCGCGAGTTGCACTACTCGTCGCGGAAGCCTAGGACATGGCCAGCGCCGGCAGCCGACGTGCGAGCGAACCGTGAAGGCTGCTCGATGCTCACCTACGTCTTGCGGCCAACGACGATGTGTTGCGCCGCCGTGAAGGTGGCGAACCGGGTGCGCGTCAGGAGTCGGAGAACCGGCACGAGCCATGGACGGCTGTCCCAAAAACGGTAGTCGGTGTGGACCACTACGGCACCGGCCGAGGTCACGAGCTCGTGAGCGTCGGAGAGTGAGAACCATCGAAGATGCGTGCGATCGAAGATGTTCTGGTCCTCTCGGGGCCACCGCCGCTCGCGCAGCAGGCGCAGGGCGTTCTGGAACCAGAGAACGTTCGGGACCGACACGACGATCGCACCACCCCGCTCGAGGTGCTCGGCGGCTGACTGGAGGACAGTCCACGGATCGATGAGGTGCTCGAGCACATCGGCACAGACGATGCAATCGAACCGTTCGTCACCTAGATGCTGCTCTACGAACGTCTGGGCGTCCATGCACTCAGCTCGGTCGATCTGTTCCCGCGCCTCGAGCACGTACTCGGGCACGACATCGACGCCGACCACGCGTGCAGGCTGACGCGCCTTGATGGAGGCGCCAAGAGCACCGGTCGAGCATCCGATGTCGAGGATGCGCGTGGCTGTGGCCGGAACGAGGGCGACGACGTCCGAGCGCGGACTCTCGTAGCCGGCTGTGCGGGACGCTCGGAGATTCATCGGCGGCCGCACAAGTCTTACCGGGTGAGGACGACAACCACCCTGAACGAGTATTTGGCGAAGAACGGTACCCGTTCGACAGCGCGATCGATTGCTCGAAGCAGCCGGGAGATCGTCGGCCAGCGGAATCTCAGGAGCTGTCGATCGAAGATCATGAAGAACTCGAACACCGGGAATCGGAGCTCCACGCCCGAGAAAGCGACAGCCATCCCTTCGATGTCCCTGCGGGAGAGAGGATGCTCATCGACGGTCCCCAGGCGAGGAATGCCGAAGTGCCCGACAAGACGGCGGCGGGCGAGCATCAACAGCGGGTTGGCGCCGGAATTCTCTACGAATACGGCTCGGCCTCCAGGCCGCAGCAATCGCGCGATCTCGGCGGCGGCGAGCTCGAGATCGAGGTGATGCAGCACGTAGCGACCGAGGACGACGTCGAACTGGGCATCCGGAAGCCCTGAATCCTCGGCCGGCGCTGTGACGAACGTCGCCGTGCCGCCGCCGCCGAAGTGCGCGACCCGCTCACGGGCCACCTCGACCATGGCCGGCGCGAGATCCAGCCCGACGACGTCCGCGCCCGCGTCGACGAGGTGCAGCGTCAGGTCACCGCTGCCGCACCCTAGGTCGAGCACCCGCATCCCGGCGTGAACATCGGCCTCGAGAACCATCGCGGCGTCGAGCTCCGAAAGCGGAGTCTTCGGCATCGACAGAGGGTCGAGCGCCGCGGCGAGGTTTTCGTGGAAGGTACGTTCGCGCGCAAGGCGGTCGGCAAGATCAGCTCGGCTCACTCGGCGCCTCAGCCTAGTCGAGCGCGCGTCGGTAGGCGTCCAGCGTCAGGGCAGCCGTGCGGTCCCACGTGTGCTTCGCAACGATCTCGCGCGCCAGTGCCTGGCGCCGCTCGAACCCCTCGCCAGCAAGCGCCGCTGTCAGCGCCGTCGCGAACGACTCGGGGTCCCGGACTTCCCCGTAGTAGGCGGCATCGCCGCCGACCTCCGGGATGGCGCCGCTGCGCGTGGCGACCACCGGCCGTCCGGCCGCGAAGCCTTCGAGAACGGTGAGCCCGAAGCCTTCGAGCAGCGACGTCAGCATCACGACGCTCGCGCCTTGGTACAGCGCCGGCAGGTCGCCATGCGGCACGTAGTCGAGAACCTTGACGCGATGGGCGAAAGTCGGGTGCGATTGCAGCCAGGCTTCGACATGGGGCCAGTCGGAGGCCCAGCGCAGCGTCTTGTTGCCCGCGAGCACGAGGTCGAGGTCCGGCTGTTGCTCTGCCACCAGCGACCACGCCTGAACGAGCGTGCGCAGATCCTTGCGAGGAACCATCGCGCCGACGAAGAGGACATAACGCTCGTTGAGGCCGTAGGTGCGCTCGAGTCGCCGGCGAATCGTCGTTTCGCTGGTGAGCGGCGCAAACCGCTGACTGTCCACGGCGAGCGGCGTCACGGCGATGCGCTCAGAACCCACCTGATAGGCCTCCGCAAAGGCTTGGGCGGTGTCGTGTGAGTCACATACGAACATGCGGGTGCCGTCAACCGACGCGCGGACCAAGGCGTCGAGGCGTTCGGGCATTCCCGGCGGGTGGCACTCCGGCAGCAGCAGGTAGCCCAAGTCGTGAATGGTCGCCACGCGAGCGATGGAGCGGCTGAGCTTGGGCGTGTGAAAGTTCGGCCCGTGGAATACGTCGAACGAAGCCAACCGCCGTGGCGGTCTGGATCCCCGGAGCTGCATGACGGCGCGTCCACCTGCACGGGAGAACTGCCTGCGGTGGCGCGGGCGGCAGAGTATGCGTACCTCGTCCGGCGCCAAAGCTGGCAGGCGGGTCGCAAGCTGCATGACGTAATTGCCGATTCCTGAGGGCTTGCGCCCGAGCCGGGCATCGAACAGCGCGTGCATGTGAGGTGCCGCGCTACCGCGACCGCTGGCAGAAGCTCTTGTACCCCATATCTGAGGCCATTGGGCTCAGCGACCATCCACGTCTGATGTCGTGATGTCCGTCCGTGGGGTGAACGACATGCCGAGGTTGTACGACAGCGCGCCCCCCACGTGGTCGGCGTCCCAGATATAGGCGGCCCAGAGCGCGCGATTGAACAACCCGCCGCCTGTCCGACCTAGCCTGCGAGCCGTCATCTGGTGCACATACATGAGATAGCGGACGATCGGATGGATAAGCCCGAAGTAGATTGTCTCATCTTCACGAAACCGTGGCTTCAGCATCACGATGAGCTCAGGTCGGGTGAAGTGATTGTGCCAACGCCCATCGAGCGAATAGTTGCCAAAGCGCGATGCCGAGCCGTAGGTCGCCTCATAAGCAGCTGCGCCCCGCGCGAAGCGGTAGACGGCCCGATGGATTCGCGGCACCCGGAACTTCACGTTCTCCGGATCGGCCCAGTGCAGAAGACCGTGGTGGGGGACGGTGATGATCAGTCTCCCGTCGCTTCGCAGCAGCCGGTGGATCTCGCTGAGGGCGGCAATCCTCGACTCCTCGCCCATATGCTCGAGCACGTCAAGGCACGTGACGAGGTCCACCGTATTATCTCCGAGCTCGACGCGCGGGCGCAGGTCGTCGACTTGTACGGCGGTGACCCGGCTTGAAGGCCTGCTCCTCACTGCCGCGACATAGTGCTCGTCGACGTCGCAGGCAAGCACTTCGAAGTCTGCAGTTCGTGCGACGACTTCCGCGAACTCGCCCTCCCCGCATCCCCAGTCGAGTAGCCGGGTCACCGGTCTTTGATTGATGAGCTTCAGCGCCGCTCGAGAGCGACCATGCCGCTGCAGGGGGTCGAGCGCCATCGTGTCGTGAGGCGCGGAGCTGGCGATTCGAGGCGGCGCGATTGCCACATGGTAGTGCGACGCGGTCGCCGCAGACGTGACCGAGGCGACCCTCCTGAGGCTTGCCTCAACCTGCAGTTGCGGCGAGATGCGGCAGTCAAGTCGTGTGATGTGGTGTAGCGCTCGTCGGTGTTGTCGTATTTGCTGTTCGAGACCCGAAGGGTTTTGAACAGCTTTTTTCTCGCGCGCGTGTGTGCGAGAGCGGCTGGGGCTCAGTCGGCGCTGTGCAGTTCGGCGAGCACCTCCTCGTGGGCGTTGTTGGCGTCGAGGATCAGTGCCAGCGACTCGTCCGCGCCGAAAGCCGTCGCGCGATCGCTTGCGAACGCCCGCTGCGTTGAGCCAGGCGCTCGGCGCCCACCAGGATGGACAGCGGTACACGCCTGAGCAATCGATATGCGAGTTCGCTCAATTGCAAGAGCGCACCGTAGCTTGTGCATGCGTGTCGCGGCCTGCAGTAACTAACGTCGTCGCTGGTGCATTCGTACGATGCAAATCCCGCGATGGTCGACGTGGCACGCCAGACGTCGCAGCTCAACGGAGCCACCGCGTCGGTGGCCGCCGCAGTGCTCCAGAACAGTCCGTCTGTCGAGGAGGCCAGCTTTTACCTGCGGCAGGAGTTCTGGGACTCAAGTCTGGTCCCAGGACCGGCGGCGACGGAAGTCAAGGTTCCGGTCCTCGACCTCGCAGCCGAGTTCGAAGCGCACCAGCCGTCCTACCTCATAGTCGACATCAAAGGCGGAAACGGACATCCTCGTGGCCGACATGCCCGCATGCGTTCGCAAGATCTGTGTCGAGTGCCATCCCTCCGTGAGTAGCCGTGGGCCGTCAGGAGGATGCTCACGTCGCTGCTCTCGGCTGGATTCATGATCGACCTGCTCAAGAGCCGCCTGCCCGTGGTCTATCTGAGTCGCGAGGCTCCCTTGAGCGGCGCACCGCTCGAAACATCGTTGCGGACGAACTGACCGCTGGATTGGTGTCGACGATGTACGACGGGAGGATCTGCGCCGCGCCGACGTAGCCTGCGGGCGCCTCCTCCGTGTGGATCTCACCCACGATCGCTCGCACGCGACTCATCGCAGGATCGGAGAAGACCTGGAATTCGGCGCCCTCGGCGTCGATCTTCATGAGATCGACCTCCTGCCAGCCCAAGTCGTCGAGGAGCGTCGTCAGACTGATACCTCGCACCTCGACACCCGACCGCGACGCATGCCGTTCGACGGACGGCACGTTCAGATCGAGGAACACGGGACCATCCGTCCCGACAGCGACCTGCATCGGCCGAACGGCGCCGAAGCTTGCGACGTTGCGGACCATCGTTGCGAACGTGTCCGGCGCCGGTTCCAGTGCCACGATCTCGGCGTCTGGATAGCGCTCGGCCAGGAGCATCGATGCGAACCCGACGTTCGCGCCGAGGTCCAGCACGCGACGAACGGGGTGATCCAGGTTGATGGCGTAGTCGCTCGTCGCGAAGACCTCGTAGGCCCCGAAGAATTCCGTCTCGTCCTGTATTCGCAACGCCCGCCGTTGGCCGGCCACGACCAGCACAAGCCGCGGAACGGGCACCTGTCGTGCCGTTGCCGCGCGTGTCCAGAGCGCGAGCACGACGACGATCGCGCGGATTCGAAGCCGCGATCCCGGAAGCCTTGCCTCCAGTGACCGCCGTGCCAGCTGCAGGCGCGAGAAAACAGCAAGCACGAACTGGCCGTGCGCTGCGAGTCGTGCCACGAAGGGAAGTTCGAGGGCAAACCTCGCGCTATTGCGACGCGTCGCTGACCAACGACGTGCGGAACTCGAACGCATTAGACGTGGTCTCCTACGATGAGCTGGTCGGCCGGAACGTCGCACATGACCAGCGAGTAGCGCCAACTTGTGCGCGGTCATCAACACTGATGGGCCCGGTCACCGTGGGTTTCGGCCAGACGACCACATCTTCTCCCAGTGTCGGGCGGCCCCCACCCCGGCGTCTGCTGTTCGTCGAGCCGAGTACGACACCGGAGTACAAGCGCAGCCGAGCTCCCGCGCGTACGCTCTCTCCGATCACGATGCCGTCTAGATGCGCGAGCGGTAGCGGACCGGCCGGTCGCGGCTTCATGGCGCGTTCGCTCAAGCACTTATCCTGGGTCAGCCAGCAGGGCAGGGGGCGCACCTACAGTTACGCCGACGCGGCGAAGCGTGAAGGTCCGGTCCATGCGATCTCCAGCTTCGGCTTGTTTCGCAGCCGACGCAATCCGCGAGACGGCACTTGCGATCTGACATATCCGTGCGGACGCAGAAGCCCATCGAGCTCCTGGGCTCTGTCGAGGTGGGCCTCCGCAACGATGACATCGATCGCGCCAGCGCCGAGCAAGCCTTGTGCTCCCGCAAGCGCGGCTGCCTCGCCGCCTTCGATGTCCATCTTCAGCACGTGGACCTTCTCGATGTCCTGCCCGGAGCAGTACGCGTCCAGGCTGGTCATCGGCACCTCGATGTTCCCTTCGTCGCTCAGGCGGCCGAAGGTCGACTCATGCGCTTCAACGAGGAAGCGCGCGGTCCCGACGCGGTCCGCAACCGCAGCTTGGACAATCGTCGCGTCGGCGGGTGCGTTCAATGCGCGGTTGCGAATCCACTGCTGCACGTTTGCCGGCGATGCCTCGAACGCGATGATGCGGGCCGTGTTGCGCTGCGTCTGCACCATGAACGTGATCATGCCGACGTTCGCACCAACATCGAAGAAGACGCCGCGATCTGGAAGATGGCCCACGATGAACGAAACGGTCTCGCTGTCATAGCGTCGGCTCACGAAGGCCGTGCCTTCGATCGCTTGGTGGACTTGAAGCGCCAGTCGTGCGCCACCGCGCATCATCTGCTCGAGTATGAGAGGCGATCGCTGACGCCGCTGGACGGCGGCAGCAGCCCGCCACTCGATCGTTCCACCCGGGAGAGCACCAATGACTCATGACGCGGCGTGCAACGCGCGAGTTCGCATCGCCCCAGCCTACGTGGAAGCGCGTCCTCCAAGGACCCACCAGCTTGCGGCGCGGCTGGTGCTGCGGCGAAGGTTGTTCGCCGTGCAAGCCGTTCCGGTTCATGCCCTTGCCTCGGATCGACGTCTGTCGTAGCCGCAGAGGCTGAGGCTCGTCTTGGAGATCTTTGCGCTTCGCGCGCTCGTCGTGCGGCATTCTTCGCCGTCAATCGACGCGCGAGCCGCCGTCAGACGAACTGCGCCGCCGAGTCGGACAGCCGGCGCATGACCACGCGAGATCTTCGGCATCAGCAGACATCCTTCCCGACCGAGCAAGCTCAGTCATCAGGTGTCCATAGAACCGGGGGAACTCCAGCGATCGTATAGGCGCACTGTTGTGTGCGAGCGAAAGCCCGCAGGGCGCCAGTAGCCTTGGTTTGCCGTGACGTCGCTCCGTCGACCTAGCTCTAGGTGCCGCTTGACCACCGGTGCCGCTTGACCACCGGCGAAGCCTCTGCTGGGCCGGACAGGTGGCATGCCGCCATCGCGGTTCTGGCGATCGACCAGATGGCGGGAGAAGTCTGCAACGCCTTCCGTGAACGGGGTGTTCCGGTCGCGGTCCTCAAGGGGCCCGTGCTGGCGCGGGAGTTGTACGACGGCGACGCCCGCCGAACCTATCGCGACGCCGACCTGCTGGTCCCAAGCCGATGCGAGAGCGCGGCATACGCGGCCCTGCGCGAGCTTGGATTCGTGCCGGCGACCGGCACCGGCACGACCGATCCCGGTGTGGCTGACGAGCACCAGTGGTTCCGAGGTGGGTTCATCGTCGAGCTGCACGTATCGTTGATCGGCGTCAAACTCCATGCTGCGAAGGTGTGGGATGCGCTGGAGCGGCACATGGTGATCGGGCGCATCGGCGGATCGGAAGTGCTGACCCTGAGCCGTGTCGGTCTCGCAATGCACGTCGCTCTGCATGCAGCGCAGCACGGCGTCGCATGGACGAAGGGGCTTGACGATCTCGACCGTGCGTTGGCGCGCTGGCCCGTCGAGACGTGGCGCGATGCCGCCGCGCTTGCCGCCGATCTTGACGCGTCGAGCGCGTTCGAGGCCGGGCTGCGACTGCGGCCGCGTGGCGCTGAGATCGCGGACAGGCTGGATCTTCGCGGCGCCCCTGACGTCGCGACCGTGCTCCGCGTTTCGTCGGCACCGGATGCAGCCTTCGGTCTCGATCGAATGCTGCAGCTGGAAGGAGGACTGGAGAAGCTCGGCTATCTCGTGCGTTCCGCGTTCCCCACGCCGGCGTTCATGCGGTGGTGGTCGCCATTGGCTCAGCACGGACCTCTCGGGCTCGCTGTCGCTTACTTGTACCGGCCGATCTGGCTCGTGGTGCGCGCCCCAGCTGCGCTCGGCGGTTACGTGCGCGCACGACGTGAGGCCCGCAGCCATGAGATCTGACGCCAGGATCGCTCCAGAGCTCAGCCCTCTGGAGATCGCGTCGGGTGCGTTGCTCCGTGAGCCGACGTTACGCAGGCTCCCTCGTGTGCCTCCGGCACTGACGCCGCTCGCCGCGATCGAAGATGTTCTGCGGCCGTGCCTTGCCGATCCGCCGTGCGCTGTCGCATTTTCCGGAGGCCGGGATTCGTCGGCGTTGCTCGCGGTCGCGACGAGGTTGGCCCGGCGCGAAGGGTTCACGGACCCGGTGCCCGCCACCATCCGGTCCGGCTTCGACGAGAACGACGAAGACTTTTGGCAGGAGCTCGTGATCCGTCACCTCGGGCTGAGGGACTGGCACCGGATCGAGATCCAGCACGAGTTGGAGCTTGTCGGAGACATCGCGGCTGCGGCCCTGCGACGGCGCGGGGTCGTGTATCCGCCGAACACGCATTTCATCCCGTACGCCTTAAAGGGGCTCGACGCGAAGAGCCTCGTGCACGGCTTTGACGGGGACGGCCTCCTCGGCGAGTACCTATGGATGGGCTTCAAAGAAGTGCTGTCCGGAGAGCGCAAACCGACACGGATGGATCTCGAGCGAGTTCTTCTCGCCGCAGCGCCGCGCGCAGTTCGTCAAGGATGGGCCGCCCGTCGTTTGAAAGTGGAAGCGATCTGGCTTCGCCGCGATGCGCGGCGCACGGTGTCGCAGGCGCTACAGCGCCGTGCGTTCGCCGAGCCGGTGAGCTGGCCGCGCCGACTGGCCTGGTACGTGGGCGATCCCAGTGTCGGCGCACCGTGCGAGGCGATCACGGCGGATCTGGCTCACATGGGCGTATATGCCTGCGCGCCGTTCTGGGATCGTCGGGTCATCGCGGCCCTGGCACGAGACGGAGGCGTGCTCGGGTATGGGAGCAGGACCACCGCGATGCGGCGCATCTTCGGTGCGATGCTCCCGGACCGCGTCAATGCCAGGGCTGACAAGGGTTCATACGAGGACGTGTTCTGGGGACCGAAGACCGACGAGTTCATTGCGAGCTGGGACGGCACCGGCCTCGATACCACGCTGATCGACCCTGACGTCCTTCGGCGCTGCTGGCGCGAGCAGTACTGGCCGGGCTGGACCGCCTTACCGTTGCAGGCAGCCTGGCTGGCAGCGGACTCCCGCAACGAGGACGTCGGCCGTCTCGTCGATCGCTGAAAATCCCCGACGCCGGGACAGCGCGAGGAATGGCGCGTCGAGGATGTCGAGCATCGAGGCGGCGCTGCTCGGCCCCCAGGCTGTGCGCGAGTCGACGAGGATCTGGCTGCGCTCGGCGAGACCGACGCGTTCGACGGTCGTTGCCGTTCCCCAGCGAAGCGCGACGAAGCCCCCCAGGGGCAAACAGGGCGGAGCCGGCCCGAGGCTGAGCCGGGAGCGACCACGGACCGAGGTGACCGGCGCGCGGGGTTGCAGGGCGTGAAAGGCAGTGCGTCGCAGATCCACACACCGCGGTCCCCGCCGGACCGTCGAGTCTCCATCGATGATGGCGAGGTCGTCCGAGAGCACGGTGAACGCGCGCTCTGCCAGCGCGGCGAGCAGAGTCGTCTTACCGCCGAACGAATCGGCGAGCAGCACCCACGCACAACCGTCAATGGCGACGACCCCTCCATGCAGCGCCGATCTCCCCTCCCAGTGCGCGTGGATCGCCGCAGCATAGGAGAGGTACGGGTGGACGACGAGCGCATCCGGAATCGCAGTCGGGGACTCCACGATCAGCGTCGCGGGATCGCGCTCGACCCGCACGCGACGCCGTGCGCTCATTGCGAGCGTGAAGCGCTCGCCAGCGATGTCAGGCACCGGTTCGGGGCGCCACGGCTCGCGCCTGATCGCTAGCCCAGCGCACGATCTTGCCGTGGGCATGAGCCATGGCGACTGGGCGCCCAAACCGATTAAGCGTAGGCCGTAGGCCCCTTGTGCATGCATGATCGTTGGGAAGGAGGTCGATGTTCGAAGCTTGTGGAGAGGTGCTCTATCATCTCCGACATGAAAAAATCACGGATTGATCCGCACGAGTCCGATCGAGCAGCCGATGTCTACGCACCGCCGATGATCACGTTGATCGGTCGGGTCGAGGATTTGACGCTCGGCAACAACGGCAACGGCGGCGACGCGTTGAGGCAGAAAAGCAAGTGAGCACGCGGCCATAGGTCGACCGGCAGGAGCCAGGGTGCTGAAGGTCAAGGCGGATGGGCTCGACTGGCGAAACATCGATGGTGAGATCGTGGCGCTCGATCTGCGCAGTTCCACGTACCTCGCGATCAACCGCTCGGGCGCTCGGTTGTGGCCGATGCTCGTGCTCGGCGCAGATCGCGAAGCGCTGGTGGAGCTCCTGGTCAGCGAGTACGACCTGACCGCCGAGCAGGCCGCCGTGGATGTCGGCGCGTTCCTCGATCTTCTGAGCGAGTGGAACCTCCTTGAGGTCGCGTCCTCGACGACTGAGGGCTGAACTCGAGGCGGTCGTTTCTGCCGCCTGGGCGTTCGCGGCTGTCTCGATCGTACGACGGCAACTACGATCGAGTGGTGTTTCCGGTGTGCGGGTGCCCCGCGCGATGCGGTTGGACCGCAATGGACGCGGCGTCGACGCGGTCCTGTGGCGTCGCGGATCGTGCCTCGAACGCTCGTTGGTGCGGCAGGAATGGCACAGGGCTCACGGGCGGGCGATTGACGTCGTGATCGGTGTGCGCGCGCCCGCCGACTTCGGCGCTCACGCCTGGTTGGACGGCGAGGAGGACCACAGCGCCGCGGAGTTCGTCGAGATCCGTCGTCATGCCGCGCGTTGATCACCGCAAACGCGCCTGCACCGAGCGCGACCACGCGAAGCCCCAGAGCATCGTCAGCACCGCGAGCGCTGCCGCACCCGGCAACACGCCGCGGTCGAGCGCCTGGCGCCACCAGAAGTCCGGAAAGTGCTGACCGGTCGTCGCTGGCGCGCTGTCACGGACGGCGAACGTGCCGTCGTATCGCGGCGTTCCCAATACCCCATCGGCGATGGCGGCGGCAACCGCGTTCTGTGGCACCGGGTCGTTGATCCCCGCCTGCGTGATGGGCACGTGGTACTCAACGAGGTCGTCGTTCCAAGCAGTCAAGATCGGGGCGGAACCGACGAGCAGGCCGGCTGCCGCGACCGCCATCACCAGGAGACGTAGTCGGGTCGACCAGGCACGAACGAGCGCCGGACAGATCGCAGCGAACACGATCGGTGTCACCGGCAGGAGGTAGCGCGCTCCCCAGGTGGTTGGCTCGGGGTTGTCGACCATCGCGATGAAGAGGACATACGCCCCCCATCCGCCGAGCAGCCATAGCAGCCCGCGGCCGGTTCGGTCGCGGAGGAGATGGCGGCGCGCGCTCGACCGACCCGCCAGCACCACCAGCCCGAATACGAGCAGCGGCGACACGAAAAGCAACCCTTTGCGCACAGAAAGTAGGACCGCGTACAGCCCGTCGAGCAGTGGTCGGCTGAGTCCGTATCCCGACGCCGCCGCGTTGAGCGGGAGCAGCGGGTTGCCAGTCCGCACCCAGTCGTAGAGGAGCGTCGGGATCGTGCCCACCGCGAGCACGATCACGAAGAGCGCCAGCGCCTGCCGGCGCGGCGCGGGAAGCGCGGGCGCCAGTGCGACCATCACACCGACAGCGAGAAACGGTCCGTAGCTCGCGCGGAACAGACCGGTGACGGCGACAGCGGCCGCAAGGAGGACGACGTCGCGGCGTGTCGCCGCGGGCCGTTGCAAGATTTGGATGAGCAGCCACAGGACGACGCACGTGCCGCTCGTCGCCCCACGACGTCGTAGGCGGTCTTCGCGTAGGCGCCGAAGGACGTTCCAACCACGAAAAGGAGCGTCAGCGAGAGCGCCAACTGCCCTCTGCCGACGAGCAGTCGCAGCGCGCCAAAGAGGGCCAGCAGGCCGACCACGACTACCACCGCGATGGTCGCGCTGACGGCGACTCGCGTGGCCCGATCCGGCACCCCACCCGGCTCATAGGGACGGCCGGCGGCCTTTGAGGCCAGCGCCGCAGGAAGCATGAGCACCACGTTGCCGACGTCGTTGCCTTGGTAGAAGCGGCCGTTAGGACCCGGGAACCACAGCTCCAGATCGGGTCGGTCCTCGACGCTCACGGCGCCCTCGTTGACGATCAACTGGGCGACGGAGAGTTGCGCTCGGCATCGGCTCCGCCAAGACGTCCGCTTGCGGTCGTCGCCACGACGGCGACGAGGATCGCCAGCGCGCTGGCCGTCTGGCGCCCGATCGGCCGCGGCAATCGCACGCGGTCAGGACCGGTCGACCTGGAGTCCGTGCAACTGCGCATAGACGCCGCTCAATGCGAGCAGCTCCTCGTGTGTTCCTCGTTCCACGATCCGGCCCTGGTCGAGCACGAGTACGAGATCCGCGCGCTGTACGGTCGACAGCCGGTGCGCGATGACGAGCGACGTCCGCCCAGGCAGCAACCGCTCCAACCCCTCCTGCACCGCAGCCTCCGACGCGCTGTCCAGATGCGACGTGGCCTCGTCGAGGATCAGGATCCTCGGATCCTTGAGCATCGCGCGCGCCAGCGCGACCCGCTGCTTCTCTCCGCCGCTGAGATGGTGGCCGCGCTCCCCGACCGTGGTGGCCAACCCGTCGGGAAGGCCGGCGACGACGTCGGTCAGGTGCGCGTTGCGGATCGCGCTGGCGAGGTCGGCCTCCGACGCGTCCGGTCGGCCGTAGCGCAGGTTCTCCTCCAGCGACGCGTGGAAGAGGAACGTGTCCTGGAAGACGATGCCGATCGCGTCGCTGACCGACTGCACCGTCAGGTCGCGGACGTCGTGGCCATCGAGCAGCACGCGACCCTCGTCGGGGTCGAGCAGGCGCGCGACAAGCGCGCTGAGGGTCGACTTCCCAGCGCCGCTCGGGCCGACGAGCGCGACGAGCTGGCCTGGCTCGACCGTGAGATCGACATCGCGGACGGCGGGCTGCGGCTGCTCCGCATACGAGAAGGTCACGCCCTCCAGGCGGATCGCCCCGCGCGGGTGGGCCAGCGGATGCGCACCCGGACGCTCGACGACGGTCGGGTTGGTGTCGAGCGTCTCGAAGATCCTGCGCCACACGGCGAGTGAGCCGAGCGCGGTCGCGGCCGTCGTGGCTACGCCTTGCACCGCGTTGCCCAAGCGTGCCGCGATGACGGTCGAGAACACGAGGACGGTCCCGATCGATGCGAGACCCTGCGTGACGAGGTAGCCGCCGACCAGCAGCAGGACCACCGGGGCGACCGATCCGGCGATCGTCAGCCCCGCGACGAACCAGCGCGCGGTCATCGCGGTGATCACCTGCCGGCGGCGCAACTCGGCGTTCAGCGCGGTGAAGCGATCGCGCTCGGCGGCGTGGCGGCCGAACGCGCGCACGAGCAGCATGCCGGATAGCCCGAGCGTCTCGCTGAGGTACGCGGTCATCGACGACAACTGCTCCTGAACGGCGTTCTGCGCCTTGCCGATTCGCTGGCCCGCCCTGCGGGTCGGGATGACGACCGCGGCGCTGAGCACCAGCGCGACGAGCGCCAGGCGCCAGTCCAGAACGACCATCAGTGCGACCGTCGTGGAGGCGGCGAGGCCTGCGGCGATGCCGCCGACGAGGGTGTCAGAGAGGACGTTGCTGACCACCGCGACGTCGTTGAGGATCCGTGACAGGACATCGCCCCCGCGACGCGCGGTGTAGAAGTCGGTTCCCTGGCCGATCAGGTGCCCGAAGAGCTGCTGTCGCATGTCGAAGACGATCCCCTCGCTGATCGACTGGATCAGGTAGGTCGAGGCGACGCTCAGCAGGGCCGTCGCGATGACCGCGGCGAACGTCGCCAGCAGCGGCACGACGACGTCGCCGAACGCGGGGTTGTCGTCGGTCAAGCGGTCGATGAGGACCTTCAGCGCGATGATCGGCACGAGCGCTATAGCCGCCTCCAACGCTGCGCACCCCACGGCGAGCACGGTCT
>Ga0136627_1000133_pt1 | contig 23387 bp, 20 predicted proteins | sample AntDrymUQ4892206_2_FD_104652 | JGI IMG/M metagenome (GOLD analysis project Ga0136627, IMG submission 104652) | Polar desert sand microbial communities from Dry Valleys, Antarctica - metaG UQ489 (22.06) | ecosystem: Environmental > Terrestrial > Soil > Desert | place: Antarctica: Dry Valley... | reverse complement strand
TCCAGGCCCAACGTCGAGAGCTCGACGTCGGCCAGCTCGGCGGACGCCGTCCAGGAGCGCTTGGTGTTCCCGCCCGCGAAGCGAACCGCCCCCTCCGAGGCGGCCGCTGACAGCGCCTCGGCCAGGGCCTCGACCGACGCCGGCCCCTGGACCGTTGGGACTGGAGTCTGGGCGCTCAACGACTCACATCCGCTCCGCCAGCCCGGCGGCCTCCAGCGGATGCCGGCGGTAGGGCCCCGGCACCTCGCCACACAGCCGCGGCGTCGGCATGACCTTGCCCGGGTTCGCGCGCCCGTCGGGATCGAAGGCGCAGCGCAGGCGCTGGAAGGCGGCGAGATCGGGCTCATCGAACATCTGGGGCATGTAGCGCTTCTTGTCGACCCCGACGCCATGCTCGCCGGTGATCGAGCCGCCCTCGTCCACGCACGCCTTGACGATCATCCCCGCCAGCTCCTCCGCGCGCTCGGCCTCGCCCTGCTTGGACTCGTCGTAGCAGACAAGCGGGTGCAGGTTGCCGTCGCCGGCGTGGAAGACGTTGGCGACCTTGAGGTCGTACTCCTGGGCGAGCGCCTCGATGCGCGCCAGCACCTTCGCCATCCGGGTGCGCGGGATCACCGAGTCCTGGACGTAGTAGTTCGGCGCGATCCGGCCCATCGCGGCGAACGCCGCCTTGCGCGTCTTCCAGATCAGCGCGCGCTCGGCCTCGTCCTGGGCGACGCGGACCTTCCACGCTCCGCCCTGCTCGCACAGGGATACGACCTGGTCGAAGCGGGCCTCGCACTCGGCCTGCGAGCCGTCGAGCTCGATCACCAGCGCGGCGCCCGCGTCCTTGGGGTAGCCGGCGTTGGTCGCGCCCTCGGCGGCCTGGATCGAGAGGTTGTCCATCATCTCCATCGCGCCCGCCACGATTCCCTCGCGCACGACCTCGGAGACGACCTCACCGGCCTCGGTGGTCGAGTCGAAGAAGGCGACCAGGCAGCGCGTCGACTGGGGCGAGGGGATGACGCGCACGGTGATCGCCGTGGCGATGCCCAGGGTGCCCTCCGAGCCGACGAAGGCGCCGAGGACGTCGAGCCCCGGGCCGTCGAGGCCCTTGCCACCGAGCTGGACCGTCTCACCGTCGGGCAGGACGACCTCGAGTCCGGTCACGTAGTTGGTCGTGAACCCGTACTTGAAGCAGTGCGCGCCGCCCGAGTTCTCGGCGACGTTGCCCCCGATCGAGCAGACGATCTGGCTCGAGGGGTCGGGCGGGTAGAAGTGGCTCGGACCGACGGCCTCGGAGATCGCGATGTTCGTCACGCCCGGCTCGCAGACCACGCGCTGGTTGGCCAGGTCGACCTCGAGGATCCGGCGCATCCTTGAGACGACGATCAGCACCCCGTCCTCGACCGGCGTCGCCCCGCCGGAGAGACCTGAGCCCGCTCCGCGCGCGACGAACGGGACTCCGGCGCGGTGGCAGGCGGCCACCACCGCCGCCACCTCGCGGGCGTCGCCGGGCAGGACGACGATGCCCGGCAGCGCCGCGTACTGCAGCAGCCCGTCGGATTCGTAGGTGCGCAGCTGGTGGTGGTGGGTCAGGACGTGCTCGTCGCCGCAGATGCCCCGCAGCTCGTCGGCCAGCGGCCCGTCGGCCAGACCAGGAGCGGAGCCCGGGCGCTGGTCGGGCGAGCACCGCAGGTTCCCACTCAGACGATCATCCACGACAGCACCGCCGTCGGCTGCAAGGTACACGAGCGCGCACACCCCCAGCGTAGGGTGAAGCGGTGCGCACCGTCTATCTCGGTACGAGCGACTTCGCCGCCGTGGTCCTGCGCCGTCTCGCCCAGAGCGCGCACCGGCCCTCGCTGGTGATCACTCGCCCCGACCGCCGGCGCGGCCGCGGGCAGCGAGTGAGCAGCCCGCCGGTGGCCGGCGCCGCGCGCGAGCTCGGCATCGCGCTCGAGCAGCCGGAGGGGGTCAACGACGACGCCGCGGTGCGGCGCATCGCCGCCGAGCGTCCGGAGGCCGTGTGCGTCTGCGCGTTCGGCGCGCTGATCCGCGAGCCGCTGCTCTGCTCCCACGAGCTGGTCAACGTGCACCCGTCGCTGCTGCCGCGCTGGCGCGGGGCCGCGCCGCTCGAGCGCACGATCCAGGCCGGCGACCGGAGCACCGGGGTCTCGATCATGCGCCTCGTCGCCGAGCTCGATGCCGGGCCGGTCTACCGCCAGGGCGAGCTGGCGCTTGCGGGCGACGAGGACTGCGCGGCGCTCGCCGCTCGCCTCGCCCCGCTGGCGGCCGACCTGTTGTGCGAGGTGCTCGACGAGCTCCCCGAGCCGTGGGAACAGCCCGAGGCAGGGGTCACCTACGCGGCCAAGGTCGAGCGCGGGGAGCGCGAGCTCGATCCCGCCCGTCCGGCGGCCGAGCTGGCGCGCACCGTGCGCGCGCTGACCCCGCACATCGGCGCCTGGGTCGCGACCCCGGAGGGCGAGCGCCTCGGGGTGCGCCGCGCGCGGGTCGCCGCCGATGTGACCGCGGCCGTGCCCGGCGCGCTGCGGGAAGCCGATGGCGCGCTGCTGCTCGACGCCGCCGACGGCGCGCTCGAGCTGCTCGAGGTCCAGCCGGCCGGCGGGCGGGCGATGGACGCGGGCTCCTACCTGCGCGGTCGGGTCCGACGCTGAGGGCACAATCGTGCGATGAGCGAGCACGAGGTCGACCTCGGCCCCAAGTGTCCCTCGTGCAGCGAGCCGTGGCTGCGCGCCACCAACCTGCCCGGACGCTACCGCTGCGTGTACTGCCTGCACCGCTTCGAGCTGCGCTCGGACTGTCCCAACTGCGGCGCCCACTCGACGATCGCGCGGATGTCGGACACCGCCAACGTCGCCTGTCGCAACTGCGGCGCCTCGATGCTGCGCCCGATCTGAGCGGCGGCGTCGGGCGCGGATCGCCGCCGAGAGCCGCAGCGCCTCACAGCCGCCGGTAGCCGCCGTAGAGCAGCCCACCGAGCAGCAGCGCAGCGCCGAGGTAGCCGATCTCGACCTGCAGCACGCGGTCTTCGAAGCGCGGGACCAGCAAAAAGGCCACGAAGGCGATCGCCGCGGCGAGCCAGCAGATCGCCGCCCGCGCGGCGCGGCCGCGCGCCAGCAGCGCCTGGTTGAGGGTGGCCGCCGCGAGGTAGAGGCCCATGCCGAGCGAGATCAGCACCAGCCCGAGCCGGTCGTAGGCGAACTCGCCCCCGAAGACGAGGCCCATCAGCGGCGGTCCGGCGGCCAGCATCGTCAACGCGACGGCGGCGGCGAAGATCGCGATCGCCAGCAGCGTCACGTTGACGCTGCGCCGGAATGGGTCGATCTCGCCGCGCGCGCCCAGGCGCGTCAGGTGGGGGAGGATCGACGTCTGGATCGCCTGGAAGAGCTGCAGCGGCGCGCGGGCGATCAGCAGCACGTTGAAGGTGAAGCCCGCCAGGGCCGTGCCGGCCGCGCCCTCGGTGGCCTTGACCAGCAGCGGCCCGGCGTTGAGGAAGGTCTGCTCGGCGACCATGATCACCAGCACCGCCGCGGCGAACCCGCCGCCGTTGGCGAGGGTAAAGGCCGACTCGTCGGGCGCCCCCCGAGCGGTGGTGCCTTCGGCGTCACCCTGGAGGGAAGGTTCCGCGGTCGGTTCGGCGCCGCCGGCCGCGTCGAGGGCGCGCGCCGTGGCGGCTGGATCGGCGGGCGCCGCCCCCGCCCCGCCGCCCGCCGCCCCCGTCCCGGCGCGCCCGCGCAGCGCCAGCGGAACCACGGCGAGCGATACCAGCGGCGCCGCGGCCATGCCCAGCGCGACGACCGCCTGTCCCTCGGCGATACCCACCGCCACCGCCAGCGCGAACATGAACCGCGAGCCGGCCTCCATCAGCACCAGGCCGCCGTAGAGGCCGAAGCGGCGCGAGCCGGCGAGGAAGCCGCGTGCGAAGTAGCTGACCGCATAGGCGAGCACGGTCACGATCAACACCCAGTAGAGGGTCCGTGAGCCGTCGAAGAGGTCGTCCTGGATCGGCCCGCGCAGCAGCAGCGCCGCGATCGCGAAGGCGATCCCGAGCGCGAGCTGGATCGTCGCCGCGACGCGCAGGTGCTCGTGCCCGGCCCGCTCGCGCGCCTCGCGATCGGCGATCGTGCGCGAGAGCAGCTGCTCGACCGGGCGGTAGAGGACCGAAGCGGTGATGAAGACCGCCGACCACAGCAGCGTGATCGAGCCGTAGTCGGCCTCGCTGAGGCTGTAGCTCGCCAGCGAGAAGTAGGCGTAGGTGACCAGGCCCGTCGTCCCGATCCCTGCCGAGAGAATCGCGGCGCCGCGGCCGTAGCCGCCGGAGCTCACGCTAGTCAGAACCGCAGCCCGATCTGCGAGGAGCGCAGCCCGATCTGCGAGGAGCGCAGCCCGGTCGCCAGGCTAGGAGCGCAGCCCGATCGTCGATCGGGCGAGCACCGCAGCCGTGATCTCCACCGGGCGAGCACCGCAGCATTTCGTCGGGCGAGCACCGGAGCATTTCGTCGGGCGAGCACCGCGGCGACTTCCTCAACGCCCGGTGCGCACGAGCAGCATCGTCCACGGGAACGGCGAGCGTGCTTCCTCGACTGTCCCGTGGCGCTCGAGCAGCGCCACGAACGAGCGCTTGGACCAGTGGTTGAGGTGCCCGGGCGTGTTGCCGAGCGCGCCCCAGTAGGCGCCACGCGCCATGTTCAGCCCGCGCCACAGCGGCTCACGCGGGACGGAGACGATCAGGAAGCGCTGCGCCACTCGGGCCATCTCGGCGACCGTCGCCTCGGGGTCGGGCACGTGCTCGAGCACCTCGATCGCCGTCGCGACGTCGAACTCGCCCGCGGCGAAGGACAGCCGGGTCGCCTCCTCGACGCGGTAGGAGAGGTTCGCGCGCGTGCGCTGGTCCCACTCGGCAGCCAGCTTCGGATCGTCGAGATCTATCCCGACGATCGGGCGCTCGCCCAGGCGCTGCGCCCACTCGTGGGTGAGCACGCCCTCGCCGCAGCCGACGTCGAGCACCGACCGCGGCTCGGCACGCGCCCACAGCTCGTCGAGCGTGCGTTCGAAGCCGGCCATCAGCCGCCGCACGACCGGGTTGGTCGATCCGTACTTGTCGAAGGTGTTGCCGGTCGGGACCGCGTCGGCCGCGGTCGTGGCCTGCGTGCTCGCCATCAGCGCCGGCCTGCCGGCTCGGCGACAGGCGCCTCGCGGGGCTCACCGGCCTTGCCGGTCGCGGGTCCGGCGTCGGCGCCGGTCGTCGGCGCCGTCCCACCCGCGCCGGGCGCGCCCGGCTCGTAGTGCGAGGGCTCGACGCCGAGCGTCAGCTCGACTCGTCGGACGCGCTCGAGCGTGCGCTGCTGCAGCGTCCGGCTGGCCGCGAGGATGTCGGCGACGACTCCCAGCGCGACCAGCTGGACCGCGATGATCATCAGCGTCGAGCCGAGGATCAGCGACTGGATGTGGCCCTGGCCCTCGCCGCCGAAGAAGAAGAACAGGAAGCGCGTCCAGATCACCGCCGCCGGCAGGGCGACCAGTCCCGCGGCGATCATGAACACGCGCAGTGGCTCGTAGAGCGCGTAGACGCGGAAGATCGACACCGTGTTGCGGCGCACGTAGGACCACATCGAGGGAAACAGCCGCGACTCGCGCGTCTGCTCGTTGGTCCGGATCGGGACGTGGTCGACGGCGACGAGCATCTTGCCCGCCTGGATGATCGTCTCGAGCGTGTAGGTGAACTTCGATACGACCTGCATCTGCAGCGCGGCCTCGCGGTTGTAGGCGCGGAAGCCCGAGGTGGTGTCGGGGACCGTAGTGCCCGAGGCGCGGCGCACGACCGAGCTGCCGAGGCGCTGGAGGCGCTTCTTGAGCGGCGAGAAGTGCTCGATCGTGTTGGTCTCGCGGTCGCCGACGACCATGTCGGCGTCGCCCGCGAGGATCGGCCCGACCAGCCGCGACACGTCGCCGCCGTAGTACTGGTTGTCGGCGTCGGTGTTGACGATCACGTCGGCGCCGAGCTTGAGACAGGCGTCGAGGCCGGCCTGGAAGCCGGCGGCAAGGCCCTTGTTGTTGGTCAGGCGCACGACGTGGTCGACGCCCTGCTCGCGGGCGACCTCTACCGTCGCGTCAGTCGAGCCGTCGTCGACGATCAGCCACTCGACGGCGTCGAAGCCTTCGACGGCGCGCGGCAGGTCGGCCAGCGTCGCGGGCAGGTGATCCGCCTCGTTGAAGCAGGGAATCTGGATGATCAGCTTCATCGTGCGCGTGCGCCGGCTGCGGCCGGGCCCCGGGCGGGGAGCGTCAAGCGTAGAGCGAGCGGCGGCGCCACGCCGTTACCCGGGCCCGTGCAGCGCCTCGAGCGAGGTGCTCTGCCCACCGTCGCAATGCGTAGATTCTCCTGCCATGGGCGCCAAGCCGACAGCCCTCGGCGGCGCGCGCGATCGCCTGCGCGGCGCTCCCGCGCTGCTGATCGGATGCGCCGCCGTCGGCGCCCTGTCGCTGCTGCTGCCCTCCGCCCCGAGCTATGACCCGTGGGCCTGGATCGTCTGGGGCCGGGAGATCCTGCTGCTCGAGTTCGACACCACCGGTGGCCCGTCGTGGAAGCCCCTGCCGGTGGCGTTCACCCTGCTGTTCGCTCCCCTGGGCGAGATCGACGACGCGATCCCGCCCGCGCTGTGGCTGATCGTCGCCCGTGCCGGAGCTGTGCTCGCGCTGGTGATGGCCTTCCGCCTCGCCCGCCGGCTGACGGGCTCGGACGGGCCGGCGGGGATCGGCGCCGGGGTCCTGGCCGCCGCCGCGCTGGTGCTCGTGCCACAGTCGCTGCGCTACACCGCGCACGGCAACGAGGTCCCGCTGGCGATCGCGCTGATGCTCTGGGCGGTCGACCGCCACCTCGACGGCAGGCACCGGGCGACGCTGGTGCTCGGCTTTCTCGCCTGCCTGCTGCGCCCGGAGGCGTTCCTCTTCCTCGCCCTCTATGGCGTCTGGACCTGGCGCATGGAACCTGACCAGCACCGGGTGCTGATCGGCCTCGCCGCCGCGCTTCCGGCGCTGTGGCTGGTGCCCGAGTGGATCGGCTCGGGCAATCCGCTCGATGCGGGGCGCCAGGCGACCAGCGAGCCCTCGTGGAGCCTCTCGCGCGTCGAGCAGCCCTGGCTCGCGGTGCTCGAGCGCATGCACGAGGTCGTCGGCTGGCCGGCCGAGGTCGGCAGCGCGATCGCGCTCGCGTTCGCGTTCGTGCGCCGCGAGCGGGCGGTGCTCGTTCTCTCCGCGGCGGCGGTGCTGTGGCTCGGCCTGGTCGTGGCGATGACCGAGATCGCCTTCTCGGGCAACCCCCGCTACTTCCTTCCCGCGGCGGTCATCTGCTGCGTTCTGGCGGGCGTCGGCGCGGCGTGGCTGGTCGCCGCTGCCGGCCGGGTCCACCTCGTGGCCGGGGCGGCGATCGCGTCGGTGCTGGCGCTCGCGACGATCCCCTACCTCGACGCGGGCCAGGAGCGGCTGGCCCGCCAGGCGCGCCTGGCGGGCGACATGGTCGAGCTCGAGCGCCAACTCGGCCGCGCGATCACGGCCGCCGGCGGCCGTGACCGAGTGGCCGCTCCGGGGCCACCGAGCGTCAACCGTGTGCTGATGACCCAGCTCGCGTGGGAGACCGAGTGGTCGATGGGGCGGCTCGAGCGCACGCCCGGCCGCGCGATCGTCTTCTCGGCGCCCTACCGAAGGGCGGGCTGGCTCGCGCGCATCGATCCGAGTGGTGGGGGGAGGCACCGGCTCGCGCGGGTAGGGCCGTGGGACGTGCTCGCGCCGCTGCCGCTGCGTACCTTCTCGCGCCTGCCGCCGGACGCTCCGCTCCTCTCGCTGGGCAAGCACGGATGGACGCTGCCTACTGGACATCCAGGAGGCACCCCTCGAGCTCCTCGAGCAGCCGGTCCGAGCCCCCGTTGACGGACAGGAGGGCGGAGCCGATCTGCTCGGTTCCCTCCGCGTCGCCGTCGAGCTGACGGCCCTCGGCCTCGCCGGAGAACTGCACGAACTCGATTCGCGGGCCGTCGGGCGCCGCGCCGACCTGGATGAAGTCCTCGCCCTCGGGCGTCGCCTCGATGCCGCCCACGCGGGTGATGCAGTCGAGCGCCAGCGCGCGCTCGTCCTCGGGATCGATCTCCGGCGGCGCGGACGCCGGGTCATAGTCGGGCTGGCTGCCCCCGCAGCCCGCGACGAGCGCGACGAGCGCGACACAGATCATGGCGGCTGACGTGCGGAGCGGACGCATCGCGCGGGCCAGCGTAGTGAACGCCGGGGCCGGAGCGCGGGCGCCCGCTGTGGGGTCTCACCGGACGCGGGACGAGAGTTCACGCCGGGCGCTCACGCGGGTATCGAACCCCGGCGTCCGGCGCCCGTCGGATGGTGTTCTCGGCGGGATCACCTGCTAGCTTGCGCTCCGTCGGCGGGCCTCCGCGGCGCCCGCTCTCGTGCGACGTGTCGATCTCGCTGCTTCACCGGGTCCGGTCCGCCGGGCCGTAAGGGGGAGAGGCGGCCGACTCCTCGAACCCTGCTTCAGCAATGAACCGACGTCTCGCGCTCCTCCAGGCACTCTTCTCGCTGGTCGCCCTCGCGGCCGTCGTGTGGTGGGCCTCGCACCAGGACGCGCCCTCGCTGCCGACCGGCGGCGAGGCCATCGGCCTGATCGCCCTGGGCGCCGTGCTCTACGCGCTCGCGACCGCCGTCCGCGCCGAACGCTGGCACTCGGTGCTCGCGCTGACGGGGATCAGTGCGGCGCGCCGTGACTGCTACGGCCTCACCGTCGTCGGCTACATGGGCAACAACGTGTTGCCCGCGCGCGCCGGTGAGGCGCTGCGGGTCGTGCTGCTCGACCAGCGGGTGGGGGCGGGCAAGCGCGTGGTGCTCGGCACGATCGTCGCCGAGCGCCTGCTCGACGTGGTCGTGCTCGCGGGCATCTTCCTCTTCACCGTCTACGGCGTGCTCGACGGCGATGTGCTGCCCACCGACCGGCCGCTGCTGATCGCGGGTATCGCAGCGGTCGTGCTCGGCATGGTCGCCGCGGGCCTGCTGTTCATGCGCAGTCGCGGCGGTCTCGCGCGCCTGCGCGACTTCGCCCGCCCGCTCGCCGGGGCCTCGCGCGCGCTGCTCGGTCGCACGGGTGCCCTGCTCCTGCTGGCGACCATCGGCCTGTGGGCGCTCGAGGGTGGGGTCTACCTCGTCGTGGCGCGAGCGGTCGAAGTGGACATCAGCACCTCTGGCGCGCTCTACCTCGTCGCGTTGACCAACTTCGTCGCCGCCCTTCCGGCCGCCCCGGGTTCGATCGGGACCTTCGACGCCGCCGTCGCCTTCGGCGCCAAGGCCCTCGGCGCCGCGGGCGCCCAGGCGATCTCCTACCTGCTGCTGCTGCGCTTCGTCCTCTACGTGCCGATCACGATCGTGGGCCTGGTCGTGCTCGTCGCGCGCTACGGCGGCTGGTCGCGCCTGCGCTCGGCCGCGCGGCTGCAGACGAGCCGCGTCTAGTGCCCGTGCGGTTCCCGGCGCCCCAGCCACTGGCTCTTCGCCCGCGCAGGCGGGACGGCGGCGCGGGCGCCGCCGCAGCGCCCGAGGGCGAGGCGAGGACGGCGCAGGACACAGGACCACGACTCGCGCGCGTGTGGCCGGTGGTGCTCGCCTGTCTCACGATCGCCGGTGTCTCGATGCTGTGGCCGGCCTCGCCGACCTACGACCCGTGGGCGTGGATCCTCTGGGGCCGGGAGATCGTGCAGGGCGATCTGCTGACCACCGGCGGGCCTTCGTGGAAGCCACTGCCGATGTTCTTCACGATCCCCTTCGCCGCGCTGCTGCCCGACGACTGGGCGCCGCTGGCATGGGTCTGGATCGCCCGCGCCGGTGGCCTGTTCGCCGTGTACATGGTCGGGCGGCTCGCCTACCGCCTGATCGGCCGCGGGCCCGCCGGGGTGATCGCCGGTATCTGCGCCTCGCTGTTCCTGCTCTCGATCGCGAAGGTCGTGCGCGACGCCGCGCTGAGCAACTCCGAGGCGATGCTCGGCGGGCTCATCCTGTTCGCCTTCGAGCGCCACATCGACGGCCGCCGCGATCACGCCCTCTACCTGGCGACCGCGGGCGCGCTGCTGCGGCCCGAGGTCTGGCCCTTCCTCGGCCTCTACGGGCTGTGGCTGTTCTTCGCGACGCCGGCGCTGCGCCTGCGTCTGGTCGGCGCGGCCGGCCTGATCCTCGCGCTCTGGTTCGTGCCGGAGTGGATCGGCTCCGGTGACGCGCTGCGTGCCTCCAGCCGCGCCGCCACGCCGAATCCCGAGAGTGCGGCGTTCGCCGTCAACCCGGGGCTCGAGGTCGTCGGCTCATGGGTCGGCACGATCATCAACCCGCTCAAGCTCGCGGCGGTGATCGGCGCCGCGTGGGCGATCGGCGCCTTCCAGCGCCGGCGGGCGCACGCCGGCGCGACCGCCCTGCTCGCCCTTGGCGGCGCATGGCTGGTGCTCGTGGCGGTCATGACCGAGGGCGGCTACGCCGGCAACCCGCGCTACCTGATCATCTCGACCGTCGTCGCCTGCACCCTGGGCGGCATCGGCATGGGCGCGATCTTCCTCTGCCTGCAGCGCGCGGGTGAGCGCTTCGGCGGCCACCGCGGCGGTCTGATGGCCGCCGGTGCCGTGTTCGCGCTCGGCGCGTTGACGATCGCCTTCCCGCTGCCGATCGTGCGCAACAAGGTTCGCGAGGCACGCGAGAACGCCGACCTGATCGGCTACGAGGCGAGCATCTGGGACGGCCTTCGCGAAGTCATCCCGGCCACCGGCGGCGCGCGGGCGCTGCTGAGCTGCGGCAACGTGACCAGCGGTCCCTACCAGACGCAGATGGTCGCCTACGAGCTCGGCGTCCATGGCTTCGACGTCGGCTGGCAGACGACCCCGGTCCCGGGCGTCGCCTTCCAGACGCGCACCAGCCCCGGCGGTCCGCTCGTGGTCGACCCCGACGATGCGCGCTTCCGCCGCGTCGCGGCGACCGACCGCTGGCGCATCCTGACTGTGCCGCCGCAGGGCGCCCAGCGCGGTGCATGCCCGGCGGCGGCCGCCGACGCGCCGACCGCGCCCGGCAACCCGACCCGCCCGTCGTCGGGTCTGAAGGGCTGACCCGGTGAGCACGGGGAGCACTAAGGTTTCGCCGATGTCCACGGTCGCCGCTCGAGCGCGCGCACTTCCGTTTGCGCGATCCGTTCGCGGAGGGACCGTGGCCGTCGTCGTGTTCGTCGGCGCGCTGATGCTGTTCTCGCTCTGGATGCGCACGCGCGCGCTGGGCGCCTCGCTGTGGATGGACGAGGGCCTGTCGATCGGGATCGCCTCGCAGCCGTTCCTCGACATCCCCGGCGTGCTGCGCCAGGACGGCTCGCCACCGCTCTACTACCTGCTGCTCCACGTCTGGATGGCCGTCCTGGGCAACGGCCCCGCCGAGACGCAGGGCCTGAGCACCGCGATCGCCGTGCTCGGCATTCCGGCCGGGCTGTGGACGGGCTGGACGGTGTTCGGGCGGCGTGCCGGACTGATCTGCGCCTCGCTCGCTGCGACGAACTACTTCCTCACCGCCTACGCGCAGGAGACGCGCATGTACTCGCTGATGGTGGTGCTCAGCCTGGTCGTGACCGCGACCTTCCTGCACGTCTTCGTCTTTCGCAACCGGCGCTACCTGCCCGCCTTCGTGGTCTTCCTCGCCGCGATCCTCTACACCCACAGCTGGGGGATCTTCGTCACCGCCGGCACGCTGGCCGCGTTCGGGCTGCTGCTGGTGGCGGGCCCGCCCGAGGATCGCCGTCCGCTGCTGCGCGACGGCCTGATCGGCTACGGCGCCGCCTTTCTGCTCTACGTCCCCTGGCTGCCGACGCTGATCTTCCAGGCGCAGCACACCGGTGCGCCGTGGGTCAACCCCCCGCGCTTCGGCGTCGCCATCCAGATCGTCCAGTCGCTGCTCAACGGCGGCACCGTCACCGCGTCGCTCGTGCTCGGCGCCGGCGCGGGCATCGCCGCCGTGATCGCCGCGCGGACCGGACGCGGGCGCCGCTTCGGCCTCGAGCAGTTCAGCCCCGAGGGGCGCGCAGTGCTCGTCGCCGGGGCGCTCGCGGTCGCGACGCTCGCGATCGCCTGGCTCTTCTCCCAGTTCGCGCCGGCCTGGACGACCCGCTACCTCGGAGTCACGCTCGGGCCGATCTTCCTGATCGGGGCGCTTGGCTTCGCCCGGGCGGGCAAGCTCGGCATCTTCGCCCTGGTGATCGTGCTCGCGATCTGGTCGATACCGCGCAACGGCGCGCTGGAGAGCAAGTCCAACGCGGGCGACATCTCCTTCGAGACGCGGGGCATGCTCGACGACGGCGACCTCGTCGTCACCCTCCAGCCCGAGCAGTCTCCGCTGATCAACTACCACCTCGCCGACAACGTCGATGGCGAGCTCGTCCAGGCGAGCCAGCTCGGCGAGTTCGCCACGCCCGGGGTCATGGACTGGCGCGACGCCATGGACTCGCTTCGCGAGGCCACACCGCAACGCAACCTGACACCGCTGCTCGATCGCCTCGAGACCGGCCAGCACGTGCTGTTGGTTCACCCCATCACGAGTCCGGCGAGCAACTGGGAGGCGCCCTGGACCGAGCTGGTCCGGCGGCGTGCAGCCCAATGGGGAGCCGCCATGGCCGCCGACGAGCGCTTCACCCTCGACATCGCCGTGCCCGAGGTCTACCGCCGGGCCAACAAGATCGGCGTTCGAGGCGTTCTGTACACCAAGACCGGGAGCTGAATGACCGATCACAGCGACGACAAGACCCCGGCCACCGAGATGCCCGAGCCCGCCACGCCCGGCCTGCGTGAGCAGCCCACGCTGATCCTCGGGGCCGGTCCCGCAGGGCTGACGGCGGGCTACCTGCTGGCCAAGCAGGGGTTGCCGGTGATCATCTTCGAGGCCGAGGACCAGGTCGGGGGGATCGCCAAGACCGAGGTCCGCGACGGCCCGGGGGGCAAGTACCGCTTCGACCTCGGCGGGCATCGCTTCTTCACCAAGGTCAAGGAGGTCGATGACCTCTGGCACGAGATCATGCGCGAGGAGTTCCTGCTGCGCCCGCGCATGTCGCGGATCTACTGGCGCGGGCGTTTCCTCGACTATCCGTTGCGTGGTCCCGATGTGATCAAGAAGCTGGGCCCGCTCGAGCTGGCGCGCTGCATGGCCTCGTACCTGTGGGCCAAGGCCAAGCCGAAGGGTCGTGAGGACACCTTCGAGCAGTGGGTGACCAATCGCTTCGGCAAGCGGCTGTTCGACAACTTCTTTCGCTCCTACACCGAGAAGGTGTGGGGCGTGCCGGTCTCGGAGATCCGGGCCGACTGGGCCGCCCAGCGGATCAAGGGCCTGTCTTTCTTCAGTGCCGCCAAGGCGGCGTTCTTCGGCAACAAGGGCGACGAGATCAAGACGCTCATCGGCGAGTTCCATTACCCGCGCTACGGGCCCGGTCAGATGTGGGAGACGATGACCGAGGACATCGAGAAGCTCGGCGGCAAGGTCCTGATGGAGACCCCCGTTGAGAAGCTCGTCCTCGAGAACGGGCACGTCACCAAGCTGATCGCGGGCGGCCAGGAGTACGAGTCCAACTACGTCATCTCCTCGCTGCCGCTGCGCAACGTGGCGGGCATGGTCGACCCCTCGCCCTCGCCAGAGGTGCGCTCCGCGGCCAAGGGGATCCGCTATCGCGACTTCCTCACCGTCTCGCTCGTGCTCGACGGGGAGGATCTGTTTCCCGACAACTGGATCTACATCCACGAGCCCAGCGTCGAGGTCGGGCGGATCCAGAACTTCCGTTCCTGGAGTCCGTGGATGGTGCCCGATCCCAGCAAGGCGTGCGTAGGCATGGAGTACTTCTGCTTCGCCGGCGACGAGCTGTGGGAGATGAGCGACGACGATCTCGTCGAGCTCGGCATGAAGGAGCTCGAGCAGCTCGGCCTCGCGCGGCGCGATGCGCTCGAGTTCGGCTTCGCCACGCGCGTGCCCAAGGCCTACCCGATGTACGACATGGACTACGCCGAGCGCATCGGGACGATGAAGGACTGGTTCAACGGCATCGACAACCTGCAGCAGGTGGGCCGCAACGGGCTGCACCGCTACAACAACTCCGATCACTCGATGTTGACCTCGATGCGCGCGGTCGACAACCTCGTCAAGGGCACCGAGCACGACATCTGGGAGGTCAACGCTGAATCGGTCTACCACGAGACCGAGGAGCAGCACGACCAGCAGCCCTACATCGAGGCGCCCGAGACCAAGGCACAGGACCAGCCGCTGCACCACTGACCCTGACGGGCGGGGAGTGCCGTGGCCGGTGTCATCGGCCGGCTCGCCTGCGGAGCAGGCTTCGCCGGTCTCTTCCTTGGCCAGGACCCTCCCCGCCTCGTCAGGGGGCGTGGCCGGCCGCAATTGGTCGAGTCGACCGCGAGCCCCTACAGTGGGCACGGATGTGGCCGATGGGAAGCCGGTGAGCGTTTTACGAACACGCGGGAGCGGCCGGGAGATCCGCAGGCCCTTCGATCGCGCCCGAGCCCGTTGCGGCGTGCTGGCGGCACTGCTCGGCGCCGTACTCGCCATGTGCGCGGGTGTCCCGGCGGCCCAGGCGCAGAGCTCCTACGCGCAGGGCGCCGACCCCGCTTCGCCGAACCCGCTCCTCGGCCAGCGCTGGTACACCGACAACCGCTACGGCCTGCCCGCCCGCGCGGCCCGCGCCTACGACAGCCGCGGCCAGAAGGGCAAGGCAGCCATGATGCGGATGATCGCCGATCGCCCGCAGTTCCGCTGGTTCGGCGAGTTCAACGCGCGCGAGCCCGGAGGCATGGCCGGCTCGGTGCGCCGCTTCATTCAGCGCAGCCGCCAGGAGCAGCCCGGCAGCGTGCCTCAGATCGCGCTGATGCGCCACGCCGGCGACGCCTGCAACCCCAGCTACCAGGGCGGCGGACCCGCCGAAGACGCGCGCACCCGCGCATGGTGGAACGACGCCGTCCGCGGCATCGGCAACTCGCGCGTGGTGATCGCCTTCGAGCCCGACTCGCTCGGCACCGTCGACTGCCTCGCGCGCAGCCGCCGCGACGACCGCATCAAGCTGCTGCGCTACGGCGTCGAGGTTCTGTCGCGGCTGCCCAACGCGACGGTCTACATCGAGGCCGCCGCGTCGGACTGGCTGCCCGCCCGCCTGATCGCGAGCCGGCTGCGCCAGGTCGGCGTGAGCAAGGTGCGTGGGTTCATGCTCAACGTCACCCACTACGACTGGACCGCGGCCAACATCCGCTACGGCCGCAAGATCTCGCGGATGACGGGCGGCAAGCACTTCGTCGTCAACACGGCCCAGAACGGTCGCGGCGCGGTGCACGCCTACCGGCGCAAGGGCCGCCAGACGAGGCGCATCTTCGTGCGCTGCCCGCTGCGCCGCGGGCTGGGCGTCGCGCCCTCGACGCAGACCGCCGATCCACTGGTGGATGCGTTCCTCTACATCGGCCGCGTAGGCGTCTCGGGCGGCTCCTGCGTCAAGGGTCCGCGCAAGGTCGGCGCCTGGTACCCCGAGCGCGCGCTGATGTTCGCCAAGTACGCCACCAATTGGCTCAGCCCGCCGCGCGGCACCCGCTACGGGCTCGAGCAGCGAGTGCCGTTGCGCACGCTCTCCGGCGCCGAGGCCCGCTTCCGCTAGGCCTGGCGGCGAGCGCGATGGCGCCAGGAGTGTCCATCGAGGCCTGGACGGCCTCAAGGGAGCGCCGTCTGGTCCGATAGCCGGAGAGACAGGGGCCAGATGCCCGCGACTCCAACGACAGGATCGTCCTTCACCATGCACGCACCACCCTTCGCCCTCCGCACTGCGCTCGCCGGCCTGATCGCCGCGGCGGCCCTCGCCTCCGGCGCCTCGGCCGCCGGCGCGCAGGTCCCGTGCGTCCCCGCGCTCGATCCGGCGGGCTGCCAGCCGGAGCCCGCGCCCGAGCCCACTCCTGCGCCCCCGCCCCCGGTCCCGGCCCCGCCACCCGCGCCCGCGCCCGTCGACCCGCGCGGCGCCGATCCCGCCGCGCCGAATCCGCTCACCGGCCTCAGCTGGTACACCGACCGCGTCTGGGGCCTGCCGGCCCGTGCCGTGCGCTCCTACTCCCAGCGCGGCGAGCACCGCGAGGCGACGCTGGTGCGCACGGTCGCCGACCGCCCGCAGTTTCGCTGGTTCGGCGCCTGGATCGCCAAGGAGCCCGGCGGCGCCGCCGGGTCGGTGCGCCGCTATATCGAGCGCGTCCAGTCCGAGCAGCCCGGGACCGTCCCGCAGATCGCCCTGATGCGCCACGTCGGCGAGCGCTGCACGCCCAACTACCAGGCGGGTGGTTCAGCCGAGGACGCGCGCACGCGCGCCTGGTGGGACGACGTCGCCCGCGGCATCGGCGACTCGCGCGTCGTGATCGCCTTCGAGCCCGACTCGCTCGGTACCGTCCACTGCCTCGCCCAGAGCCGTCGCAGCGCGCGGATCGCGCTGCTGCGCTACGGCGTCGACGTGATGTCCAAGCTGCCCAACGCGACCGTCTACATCGAGGCCGGCGCCTCCGACTGGCAGCCGGCGTGGAAGATCGCGCGCAAGCTCAAGCAGGTCGGCGTCGACAAGGTGCGCGGCTTCATGCTCAACGTCACCCACTACGACTGGACCGCGAACAACATCCGCTACGGCCGCGAGATCTCGCGCCGCGTCGGTGGCAAGCACTTCGTCATCAACACCGCCATGAACGGCCGCGGCGCCGTGCACGACTACCGCCGCAAGGGGCGCGAGACCAAGCGGATCTTCGTGCGCTGCCCGCTGCGCCGCGGCCTGGGCCCGGCGCCGAGCACGCAGACCGCCGATCCGCTGGTCGACGCCTACCTCTACATCGGCCGGGTCGGCGTCTCGGGCGGCTACTGCAAGGGTGGTCCGCGCAAGGTCGGCGCCTGGTACCCCGAGCGGGCGATGATGTTCGCCAAGTACGCCACCGAGTGGCTGAGCCCCCCGAAGGGTACCCGCCACGGGCTGAAGCAGCGCGTACCACTGCGCAGGCTCTCGGGCGCCGAAGCACGCTTTCGCTGAGCTGTCGCCTGCGCTGGGGGTCGCGCTGGCGCTGGTAAGGTTGACTCGCGAGTCAACCCGGGCTCGACGGCATCCGCAATGGCTTCCCAGACGGCCACCGACCACGACGTCGGACATCTCGAGCGAGCCCTCGAGCTGGCGCTGCGAGCGCGGGGTCAGACCTCGCCCAACCCGCTCGTCGGCGCCCTCGTCGTCAAGGCCGGACGGGTCATCGGCGAGGGCTTCCACGCACGCGCGGGCGAGCCCCACGCCGAGCGGGTCGCGCTCGCGGCGTGCAGCGAGGATCCCGCGGGCGCGACCCTCTATGTCTCGCTCGAGCCGTGCGCCCACGAGGGGCGCACGCCGCCCTGCACCGACGCGATCGTCGCCGCCGCGATCGCGCGCGTGGTCGTCGGCTCCGACGACCCCACGCCCAAGGCCCTCGGCCGTGGCCTCGGCATCCTGCGTGACGAGGGGATCGAGGTCGAGCAGCTCGGCGGCGAGTCGGCCCACGCCGCGCGCTTGATCAACCAGCCGTTTCGCAAGCACGCCCGCACGGGCCGCCCGCTGGTCGTGCTCAAGACCGCGATGACGCTCGACGGCAAGGTCGCGACGCGCACGGGCGACTCGCGCTGGATCTCGGGTGAGGAGAGCCGCGCCCGCGTGCACCGCTGGCGCTCGGATCTCGACGCCGTAGCGGTCGGCATCCATACCGCGACAGCTGACGATCCGCTGCTGACCGCACGCTTCGAGGGCGTCGACCGCCAGCCGGCGCGCGTGGTCTTCGACTCCGAGGCGAGCCTGCCGCTGGACTCCCGGCTCGTCGCGACGGCGGACGAGGTACCGGTCGTGCTCGTCTGCTCGCGTGCCGCCAAGCGCGCCGCCGCCGAGGCGCTGCGCGCGGCGGGCGTCGAGGTGATCGTCGCCACCGGCGCCAACGAGCCCGCGCGGCTGCTGGCGGCGCTCGACGCGCTCGGCGAGCGCGGCATCCAGTCGCTGCTGCTCGAGGGCGGGCCGCACCTCGCGGGCAGCTTCTTCGACGCGGGCGAGGTCGACGAGGTGCGGATCTTCATCGCGCCGGTGATCGCCGGCGGGCGCGACGCCAAGCCGGCGCTCGGCGGCCAGGGCGTCGAGCGCATCGACGCCGCGGCGCGCTCGCTGGAGACGACCGTCGAGCGGATCGGCGAGGACGTGCTGATCTGCGCCCGTCTGCGCGAGTGGTGATGTTCACGGGACTCGTCGCCACCCTGGGCTCCGTCGCCGCCGTCGAGCCGGCCGGCGACGGCAGCCGGCTGACGATCGCCGCCGGCGGACTGGTGGGCGAGCTCGCGGAGGGCGACTCGGTCGCGGTCAACGGCGTCTGTCTGACCGCGACGGTGATCGACGGCGAGCGCTTCAGCGCCGACGTCGTGGCCGAGACGCTGCGCCGTTGCTCCCTCGGCCCGCTGCGCGAGGGCGACGCGGTCAACCTCGAGCTGCCGCTGCGCGCGACCGATCGCCTCGGCGGGCACGTCGTGCAGGGCCACGTCGACGGCGTCGGCACGGTCGCGGCGATCGAGCCCGAGGGCCTGGGCCGGCGCATCCGCGTCGAGGCGGGGGCGCAGCTGCTGCGCTACATCGTGGAGAAGGGCTCGATCGCCGTCGACGGGGTCTCGCTCACGGTCGCCGAGGTCGATGGTGCGGGATTTGCGGTTGCGCTGATCCCCGAGACGCTGCAGCGGACGACGCTCGGCGGGGCGGCGTCCGGGCGGATGGTCAACCTGGAGGTGGACGTGCTCGCCAAGTACGTGGAGAAGCTCGTGCCGTCTAGCGTGGTGCGCGCATGAGCACGCAGCGCACCAGCTTCGCGACCATCGAGGAGGCGCTCGAGGAGTTCCAGGCCGGACGCATGGTCGTAGTCGTCGACGCCGAGGACCGCGAGAACGAGGGCGATCTCGTCCTGCCGGCGCAGTTCGCGACGCCCGAGGGCATCAACTTCATGGCGATGCACGCGCGCGGCCTGGTCTGCCTCGCGCTGACGCCCGAGCGCTGCGACGAGCTCGAGCTCGACTTGCTGCCGGCGAAGAACGAGTCGCGCCTCGGGACCGCGTTCACGGTCACGATCGAGGCGGGCAAGGGCGTCACGACCGGGATCTCGACCGTCGACCGCGCCCGCACCGTCCAGGTCGCCGTCGATCCGGGCACGCGCCCGGCGGACCTGCGCCAGCCGGGCCACATGTTCCCGCTCAAGGCCAAGCCCGGCGGCGTGCTCGAGCGCACCGGCCACACCGAGGCGGGCGTCGACCTCGCGCGCCTCGCCGGGCTGACGCCGGCGAGCGTGATCTGCGAGATCCTCAACGACGACGGCACGATGGCGCGCGTCCCCGACCTCGAGGTCTACTGCGAGCGCCACGGGCTCAAGATGGTCACGATCGCGGACCTGATCGCCTTCCGGCGGCGCAACGACAAGCTGGTCGAGCGCGTCGTGGAGACCGGCCTGCCGACGTCCTTTGGCGAGTTCCGCGCGGTCGGCTTCCGCTCGCTCGTCGACGAGAAGCACCACGTCGCGATGGTCAAGGGCGAGGTCGACGGGGTCGAGGACGTGCTCGTGCGCGTGCACTCGGAGTGCCTGACCGGCGATGTCTTCCACTCGCTGCGCTGCGACTGCGGCCAGCAGCTCGAGGACGCCCTGAGCCGGATCGAGCGGGAGGGGGCAGGCGTGCTGCTCTATCTCTCCCAGGAGGGTCGCGGGATCGGGCTGCTCAACAAGCTGCGCGCCTACAAGCTCCAGGAGGAGGGCCGCGACACCGTCGATGCCAACCTCGAGCTGGGGCTGCCGACGGACCTGCGCGACTACGGGATCGGTGCCCAGATCCTCGTCGACCTCGGCCTGTCCTCGATCCGGCTGCTGACCAACAACCCGAAGAAGATCGTCGGGCTCGAGGGCTACGGCCTGCGGGTCACCGACCAGGTGCCGATCGAGCACCTCGCCAACCCCCACAACGAGGACTACCTGCGCACGAAGGCGGAGCGGATGGGCCACCTGCTCCACCACCAGGGGCTCGCCCTCGACGAGGAGATGATCCACGAGGAGCGCCGCCACGACCGCGAGCGCGACGCCGAGGACGACGGTCCAGCCACGGATGGCTGACCTCTACGCGATCGCCGTCGGGCGCTTCTACGGCGACCTCGCGGAGCGGCTCGTCGACGGCGCCGGCCGCGTCTTCGAAGCTGCGGGCGTCGCAGTCGAGGTCCATGACGTGCCGGGCGCCTTCGAGCTGCCGCTCGCGGCGAAGTACTGCGCCGAGACCGGCCGCTACGCCGGTGTCGCCTGCCTCGGCGCGGTGATCCGCGGCGAGACCGACCACTACGACTTCGTCTGCTCGCAGGCCGCCGCGGGCATCGTGCGCGTCTCGCTCGACACGGGCGTGCCGTGCGCCTTCGGCGTGCTCACCGTCGAGACGATGGAGCAGGCGCTGCGCCGCGCCGGCGGCGGCAAGCGCCACCAGGGCGAGGACGCGGCACACGCGGTGCTGGCGATGGCCGCGCTGCGCGCCACCCTGCGCTAGCCCTTTCGCACACCGGCTCGTCCAACCAGCCGCGGGCCGTCGCCCGGCTCGTAGCGAACTAGGATCCCTGGGGCAGCGTCTGCGCGTTCGCAGCCGCGCTGCCGCCTGACCGCCACTGCTAGCCTGCGCGCCGTGCCAAGAGTCTGTTACGTGTGCTCGAAGGGTCCGGCGTTCGGCAACAGCCGCAGCCACTCGATGGTCGCGACCAAGCGCCGTTTCAACCCGAACCTGCAGAAGGTCCGTATCGACGTCGGCGGATCGCCCACCCGCGAGTACGTCTGCACACGCTGCCTCAAGGCAGGCAAAGTCACCAAAGCCGCCTGAGGCGATCCTGGCGATGGCCGCCTCCCTCGGAGGACGCGGCGGTCGCCCGTGTGCCGAGCACTACGGCCTCCGTGCCTGTGCCCCAAAATGAGGTGCGTCCGTGCCAGGATCGCCTCAGGACGCTCCTGGCTGCATCGCCGCCACTGGGAGTCGCGTCGGTCGTGCGCGAAACCGTGCTCCATCGCGGTGTAGGTGCCTCCGGTGCGTGACCTGAGCCTCGAGCGCTTTCGCAGGGTCGTGGCCGCGTCGCTGGCCCAGCTCGAGAGCCGGCGCGGCGAGGTCAACGACCTGAACGTGTTCCCGGTCGCCGACGGTGACACCGGCGACAACATGGCGCTGACGCTGCGCGCCGTGCTCGATGAGCTCGACGGACTCGACGAGCGGCCGATCGACGACATCGGCCGCGAGCAGATCGTGGGCGCGGTGGCGCGCGCCGCGTTGCTGGGCGCGCGCGGCAACAGTGGCGTGATCCTGTCGCAGATCGTCCGCGGCGCCGCGGAGGAGCTGGCGTCGCGCCCTGGCGAGCTCGTCGATCCGGTGCTCGTCGCCGCCGCTTTCGCGCGCGCCGCCGACGCCGCCTACGACTCGGTCCGCAACCCTGCCGAGGGGACGATGCTGAGCGCGATGCGGGCGATGGCCCACCGCGCCGCGCAGGACCTCGCACACCTCGACACCCCCCGCCTTGGTCCCGATGCCGGCCAGGACGAGCAGGACGAGCTGCTGGCGGAGGTGCTCGAGCGCGCGCTGGACGCCGCCAACGAGGCCGTCGACCGCGGGCCCGAGCAGCTCCCGGTCCTCAAGCAGGCAGGGGTTGTCGACGCCGGCGCCTACGGCATGACGGTGATCGTGGCGGGTGTCGTGGCCGCGCTGCGTGGCGGGGACTCAACCGAGCTCGCGCACCGCAGTGCGCCTGCTGTCACCGCCGGCCATGCGGGCCACGAGTCGAGCACCTTCCGCTATTGCACCAACTTCGCCGTGATCGGCGCGGCGCTGGACGGTCAGTCCTTCGTGCCCGCGCTGGAGGGGCTCGGGGACAGCGTGCTCGTGGTCGGCGACGAGAGCACGCTGCGCGTGCACGTGCACACCGACGAGCCCGATGATGCGATGGCGGTGTTCGCCGGCGCCGGGGAGGTCTCCCGGCTCGAGGTCAGCGACATGCGCGAGCAGATGCAGGAGCGCAGTGCGCGCTTGGCCCAGCGGGCCCCGGCTGCGCCGTCGCAGTGCGTCGTCGTCGCGGTCGCAAGTGGCGAGGGCCTGCTCGAGCTGTTCGCGGGGCTCGGCGCCACCGTGGTCGACGGGGGGCCGACGATGAACCCGTCGACCCAGGAGCTGCTCGCCGGCCTGCAGGCCGCGGGTGGGGGAGAGGCCGTGTTGCTTCCCAACAGCGCGAACGTCCTGCTCGCGGCCGAGCGTGCCGCGGCGATGGCCGAGCGGCCGGTCTCGATCGTCCCGACCCGCGCCCAGCAGGAGGGCCTGGCCGCGCTGCTGGCCTTCGACGCCGAGCGCCCGGCTGCCGACAACGCGAGCGCGGTGGCTCGCGCCGCGGCACAGCTGCGCCTCGGCGGGATCGCCACGGCGGGGCGGACCGATCCCCAGGGGCGCTTCGCCCCCGGCGATGCGCTCGGCTACGCCGACGAGCAGCTGATCGCCTGGGGTGCGCCCGAGGCGACGCTGCGGGCGACGCTGGCGGCCGTCGCGCACGGCGCCGAGCTGCTGACCTGCCTCGCCGGCCACGGGGCGCCGCTCGACCGGGCCGCCGTGGAGGCCGCGGTGCCCGCCGGGGTCGAGCTGGAGTACCGGGTCGGGGACCAGCCCGCCTGGTGGTGGCTGCTCTGCGCGGAGTAGCACACCCGGGCCGGTGGCTACCGGCGCCGCGAGCGCGTACCGTCCGCGCCTCCGTCTAGACCACGCCGATCGCGACCGCCTTCGCCAGCACCGACGAGCTCACCTACGCCCAGGCGCTGGCCGCGGGGGTGCGCTCGATTCCGCGACCAGGGCGTCTGGCCGCGCCGCTCGAGGCGAAGGGCAAGACCGCCAAGGGCCTCGAGGCGCTCGGTCTCGAGACCCACGGCGATCTGCTCGAGCACCTGCCGCACGCCCACCGCGACCGTCGTGACCTTCGCCGGGTCACCGAGATCGGTGTGGGGGAGGAGGCGACGATCGCCGTCGCCGTGCGCTCGGTCGCGGTCAAGCCGATGCGCGACCGGCGCCGCAAGCGAGTCGAGGCGCGCGTGTTCGACGAGACCGGCCCGGTGCTCGCCGTGTGGTGGAACCAGCCGTGGATCGTGCGCGAGCTCGGCGAGGGATCGCAGGTCGTCCTGCACGGCAAGCTGCGCAAGCGCAACGAGTTCCACGTCTCCGAGCACGAGCTGATCGGCGCCGGCCAGGCCGCCGGGCACAGCGTCGGCCTGGTCCCCGTGCACCCGGCCACCTGGGGGTTG
>Ga0136627_1000132_pt1 | contig 23393 bp, 24 predicted proteins | sample AntDrymUQ4892206_2_FD_104652 | JGI IMG/M metagenome (GOLD analysis project Ga0136627, IMG submission 104652) | Polar desert sand microbial communities from Dry Valleys, Antarctica - metaG UQ489 (22.06) | ecosystem: Environmental > Terrestrial > Soil > Desert | place: Antarctica: Dry Valley... | reverse complement strand
TTCGACATCCACGCCGACTTCACGATCAACGCGACCGGCGCATGGGCCGGGGTGATCGCCGACATGGCCGGCTGCCCCGGCGTCGAGGTGCTTGCGGGCAAGGGCATCATGATCGCCATGAACCACCGGCTCGTGAACACGGTGATCAACCGCTGCACGATGCCGGCGGACGGTGACATCCTCGTTCCCATCCGCACAGTCAGCGTGATCGGCACGACCGACATTCGCATCAAGGCTCCGGACGAGCCCGAGGTCACGCGCGACGAGGTCGATCGGATGCTCGACGACGGCGAGAAGCTCGTACCGGGCTTTCGGCAGGCGAGAGCGCTGCGTGTGTGGGCGGGGGTGCGACCGTTGTTCAAGGACGCCAAGGCGGCCGATAGCGGCGACACGCGCGACGTGAGCCGCAGTCATGCATTGCTCGACCATCACCAGCGTGACGGGATGGCGCGCTTTCTCACGATCACCGGAGGCAAGCTGACGACCTTCCGCATGATGGCCGAGGAGACCGTCGACAAGATGTGCGAGCAACTCCACGACAAACGCGACTGCCGGACCGCGATCGATCCACTTCCCGCCTCGAAGGACGGGAACTTCTATTCACTTGGCGAGCGCCTCGTGAAGCGGGAAGAGACGATGCACCACGACCAGCTCATCTGCGAGTGCGAGCTCATCCAGCGCCGCAAGCTCGAAGACGTCATGGCGCAGCGCAACTCGACGATCCTCGACGACATCCGCCGCTCCCTGCGACTCGGCATGGGACCCTGTCAGGGCGGCTTCTGCATGTACCGGGCCACGGGGATCCTTCACAACGTCGAACAGATCGACAACAACGCCGCCAACAAGTCACTCCACGACTTCCTGCAGGAGCGATGGAAGGGGGTGCAACCGATCCTCTACGGAGACCAGTTGCGCCAGGCGCGGCTCGACGACTGGATCTTCCAAGGAGTCCTCGACGTCGAGCACCTGCCGCACAACGACCTGGCCGAGCACGACGGGCAGCCGCACGACGACCTGGCCGAGCACGACGGGCAGCCGCACGACGACCTGGCCGAGCACGACGGGCCGTCCGCATGAGAGATGTGCTGGTGGTCGGAACGGGCCTGTCCGGCCTCGTCGCCGGACTGCGCTGTCAGGAGGCCGGACTCAGCGTCACCGTTGTCGCGAAAGGGGTGGGCTCGACTCATCTCGCCCCGGGGACCATCGACGTGCTCGGCTACGATCCGGAACTGGTGGAGGATCCGATCGAGGCTCTGCCCGCCTTTATCCAACGCAATCCCCAGCACCCCTACGCCGCCATCGGTGCGACCACCGTGCGGGACGCGCTGGCATGGTTCATGCAGCGGTTCGTCGGCTATCGCTACGCCGGCGGCGACGGCAACCTCATGCTGCCGACCGCCATCGGAGCGGCAAAGCCGAGTGCGCTCGTGCCGGAGACGATGGCGGCGGGGGACCTTCGCAACGGAGGCAGGATCGTCTTCGTCGGTCTGCGCCAGCTCAAGGATTTCTGGCCTGCGTTCGCCGCCCAGAACACCTCCGCCGTCAAGCTTCCCTCTGAGGCCGGCGTGACGGCTCGAGCGATTCAGATCGAAGCGCAGACCGGGGGAGAGGCGGACGTCAACGGACTCGCCTTCGCCCGCCTTTTCGACGACGCACGGTTCCGCCGCGCCGTCATCACCCAGGTATCGGCTCAGCTCGAGGACGACGAGGTGGTCGCCTTCCCTGCGGTGCTCGGGGTGCAACGTCCGCACGAGGTCTGGAGTGAGCTGCAGGACGCGTTCGAGCACCCCGTCTTCGAGGTCCCGAGCCTGCCTCCGTCCGTGCCGGGCATGCGCCTCTACGACGTCCTTCGCACTCAATTCGAACGGGCGGGGGGTCGGACCATCCTCGGAGCAGAGGCGGTGGGGGCCGAGACCGATGGGAGCAGGGTGACCGCGGTGCAAGTAAGCAGTGCCGCGCGCGTCAAGCCCCATCCGGCGAAGCAGTTCATCCTCGCCTCCGGCGGTTTTGGGTCGGGAGCCGTCACCATGGACTCGTCGTGGCAGGTGAAAGAGGAGATCTTCGGACTGCACGTGGCGGGCGTTCCCGCCGAAGCCGAGGAACGCTTCGGCCCCCACTATTTCGATGAGCACCCCATGGGACGCGCGGGGATACGTGTCGACGAGTCGCTGCGGCCGCTCGATGCGGAGGGGAACCGAAGCTACGCCAACGTGGCCGTCGTCGGAGCGTCCCTGGGCGGTGCGGCCGCGTGGAAAGAGAAGTCGGGCGACGGGATCAGTTTGTCGAGCGGCTACCGCGCCGCCGGCGTCGTCATCGAGGAGTCGAAGTGATCGAAGATCTGATTCGAGGCTCGCTGGACCACTGCGTCAAGTGCACGATCTGCGAGAGCTACTGTCCCGTGTCGCGCGCCACCCCGCTCTTTCCCGGACCGAAGTACGTCGGCCCCCAAGCCGAGCGTTTTCGCACGGGCGGCATTTCACCGGACGACTCTCTCGACTACTGCTCTGGCTGTGGGATCTGCACGCACGTCTGCCCTCAGGGAGTCAAGATCGCCGAGATCAACGCCCGGGCGCGCCGGACGCTGAAGGAACGCAACGGCATCCCACTGCGCGACAAGATCATCGCCCGTCCCACGGTCGGCGCACGACTTGCAACCCCCGTGGCGCCGATCGCCAACTGGACCCTGCGCAACAAAGCAGTGCGGACGGCGGTCGAGAAAGCCGTCAAGGTGCACCGGCGAGCACCCCTCCCGGTCTTTGCGGGACGCACTTTCCAACGGTGGGCTCGAAAACACGAGTCGCCCCCGCTCGAGCGGACGGTCGTCTACTTCCACGGCTGCAGCACGAACTACTTCGAGCCCGATCTCGGCGCCAAGACCGTCGCCGTCCTCGAGCACAACGGCTTCAACGTCATCGTCCCGGAGGGGCAGGGTTGCTGCGGACTTCCGTTGCAGTCCAACGGCCTCTTCGACGACGCCACCGCTTACGTGAAACGCCTCGTGAGCACGTTGGTCCCCTATGCCCGGAAGAGTTACGACATCGTCGCGACCTCGACGAGCTGCGGGCTCATGCTCAAGCGGGAGGCGCACGAGATTCTCGGTATCGAGGACGACGACCTCACCACGGTGTCCGAGCACATGTACGACATCTGCGAGTGGCTCGCCGACCTCCATGAGCGCGGCGAGCTCAAGACCGACTTCGGCCCTCTGGCGATGAGGGTTCCCTATCACGCCCCCTGCCAGCAACGAGGCCACGGCATCGGCACGCCGGCGCTAGAACTGCTCAGACTCATCCCCGAGCTCGAGGCGACGGATTCGAACCGGGAGTGCTGCGGGATCGCAGGAACGTACGGCCTGAAGAAAGAGAAGTACGACATCGCCATGGAGGTGGGCCGGCCCCTGTTCGAGGACATCACCGCGGCGGCTCCCGAGCTGTCCGTGTGCGACAGCGAGACGTGCCGGTGGCAGATCGAACACGGTACCAAGATCGACTCCGTTCATCCGATCGAGTTGCTCCATCGCTCCTACGGACTGGACTAAGTCGGCCTCTCGGCCCGGGTAGGGTTCGGCCGTGGTCGGAATCGTCGTCGTCTCCCATAGCCGCAAGATCGCAGAGGGTGTGGTCGAGCTTGCGCGTGAGATGGGCGGCGACGAGGTCCTGCTAGGCGCGGCCGGAGGGACGGACGAGCCAGACGCCCTCGGCACAGATGCACTGCGGGTGCTCGAAGCGATCAACGACACGTACTCGGACGACGGCGTCCTGGTGATGATGGATCTTGGCAGCGCGGTCATGAGCGCCGAGATGGCCGTCGAGATGCTCACGGAGGACAGGCGCGCGCACGTGATGTTGTGCGAGGCCCCCCTGGTCGAGGGCACGGTGGCCGCTGCGACCGCGGCGAAGTTGGGTCGTGCGCTCGAGGAGGTCGCCACCGAGGCGCGCGGCGGACTGGCCGGCAAGGCCTCGCATCTCGGAGTCGGCTCCTCGGACGCCTCGAACGGATTCGAGCGGGGCCCTCTGGTCGACGAGGGAGCTCCGGTGGAGAGTCGCATCGTCATCGACAACCCGCTCGGTCTCCATGCGCGCCCCGCAGCTCGCTTCGTCGGAACGGTGGGAGAACACGACGCTCGCATCGAGGTCGAGAACCTGACCGCGGGGAGGGGACCTGCCACAGGCACCAGCCTCAACTCGTTGACAACTCTCGGCATCGTTCAGGGCTCGGAGATCCTGGTGCGCGCGTGGGGGCCGGGGGCCGAGGCCGCCATCGCCGCGCTGGAGGAGCTCGCTGGGGATAACTTCGGGGATCCGATGATCGATGAGCCCCCCGATGACCGGGGGCCGGCGCAGTTTGACCTCCCAGAGGGCGGCGTGGCCGGTCTCGCGGCCTCGCCGGGCGTCGCCTTGGGAGCCGTTCGACATCTCCGGCGCGCGGACCCGGACGTCCCGGACCACAACTCGGACGACCCCGAGCACGAGATAGCGGACCTGGAGAAGGCGACGCGCGGTGCGGCGACGGAGATCGAAGGGCTCCGGGCACAGGTCGCTCGAAACGCGGGCGACTACGAGGCGCAGATCTTCGACGCTCACCTACTCATGCTGCAAGACGAGTCACTGAGGGAGCGCGCGGCAAGCCTCATCCGCGACAAGAGGAGCAACGCGGCGAACGCCCTGTGGACGGTCGTGCAGGAGTCGGCGGCGGAGCTCGAATCCGTGGACAACGAGCGGCTGCGCGAGCGGAGCGGGGACCTGCTCGACGTCGGCCGTCGCGTCGTGGCTCATCTCATGGACCAACCTCCCGAGGTGGCGAGACTTGACCAGCCTGGGATTCTGGTCATCAGGGAGCTGACGCCGAGCGACGCGGCGGGGCTCGACACGGACATGGTCCTAGGCATCGCAACCGCGACGGGTGGTCCGACCTCGCACGGCGCCATCCTGGCTCGGGCCCTCGGGGTTCCGGCCGTGGTCGGACTCGGCGACTCTGTCCTCGCCGTGGCGGAGGCGAGCGACATCATCGTCGACGGCGACCGGGGCATCATCATCGTCGACCCGTCCCCCGCACAGAGAGAACACTACGAAGGAGCGGCGCGCGCTCAGGGCGAAGCGGCGGCGGCGTCAAGAGAAGCGGCCACCGAGCCGGCAGTCACGGCCGACGGAGCCATCATCGAGGTCGCCGCCAACATCGGCTCCGCCTCCGAGGCGAGTAAAGCCGTCCGGGCCGGCGCGGACGGCGTCGGTCTCTTGAGAACGGAGTTCCTCTTTCTCGGTCGGAGCGAGATGCCGTCAGAGGACGAGCAGCGCGAGGTCTATCTCGCCATCGCAAGGGCTCTGGAGGGCCGTCCGCTGACGGTTCGGACCTTGGACGTCGGGGCGGACAAGCCGCTTACCTACCTGCACCTCCCCACCGAGGCCAATCCCTTCCTCGGTGTGCGCGGCATCCGACTCAGCCTCGCCGAACGCGACCTGTTGACGACCCAGCTCAGGGCGCTGGCTCGAGTCGCTCTGGCGCATCCCGTGCGAGTGATGTTCCCTATGGTGGCCAACCTCGATGAGTTCATGTCGGCTCGCAGCGTGCTTCAAGAGGCGTTGAACGGCGGCAAACCGGTTGACCTGCAGCTCGGAATCATGGTCGAGGTACCCGCCGCGGCCCTGACCGCAGAGCGCTTCGCGCCACACGTCGACTTCTTTTCGATCGGTACCAACGACCTGAGCCAGTACACGATGGCGGCCGATCGCGGCAATGCCAAGACCGCTCTCTTGGCCGATCCGTTGCACCCCGCGGTCCTGCGCTTGATAGCCGAGACGGTGCGCGCGGCCGCCTCCTACGACGCCTGGGTAGGTGTGTGCGGCGAGATCGCGGGCGACCCTCTTGCAACCTCGCTGCTGTTGGGGCTGGGGGCGACCGAGCTGAGTATGAGCCCCCCGGCCATCGCGGCGATCAAAGACGCGGTTCGGGCGACGAAGCGCGAGGACGCCTTCTCGATGGCGGAGCGCGCCCTGGAGTGCGATTCGGGAACCAGGGTCCGGGAGCTGCTCAGGGAGCACGCACAGTGACTATCGACAACGAGAGCGCGGTCAAGCTCTTGGCCTGGCTCACCTACGCCCGCATCGCTCTCGTCCCCGTCGTGATGGCCTTGATCCTCTTTGGAGACGACCTTCGCTACGCCTACGGAATCGCCGCAGTGCTATTTCTGGGCGCGGCGTTCACCGACTTCCTCGATGGTCGTCTGGCACGCAAGTGGGGGGCGGTCACGTCACTGGGCGCGTTCCTTGATACGACCGCCGACAAGCTCCTGGTCACGGGGGTGCTCATTGCGCTAGTGCAGGAAGACCGAGCCTCGATGTGGGTGGCGACTATCATCATCGGGCGCGAACTTATGATCATGGGTCTGCGGGGCTTGATCGCCGCAGACGGGACCGTCATGAAGCCGTCGATTTGGGGGAAGCTCAAGGCCAATGTGCAGTACCTGGCAATCACCCTCGCAATCATCAGATTCCCGATCGACATCGGCCCTCTGCTCCTGGATGAGTGGGTGATGATCGCAGCCACGGGGGTCACGGTCATGTCTGGAGTGGAGTACCTGAGCCGGTTCTCGCACCTCCTATCCACATCGGGACGGAAACACTAACGATGGCCGACCGTGTCTTCATGACGGGCGGAACCGGATTGCTCGGCAGCGCGATCTTGCAGGATCTGGTCGACGACGGCCGCCAGGTGTCGGGTCTCTGTCGCTCCGAGGAAGCGGCCGGAAAGATCGAGGACACCGGAGCGACGCCCGTCACCGGTCATCTGCTGGACTTCGAGTCTTTGGAGAAGGCCATGATCGGGTGCGATGTCGTCTATCACGCCGCGGGTGTCAACGCCTTCTGCCTGAAGGACCGCTCACCACTGTTCGAGGTCAACGTTCAGGGCTCTTTGAATGTGGTGCAGGCGGCGTTGCGCGCCGGCGTGAAGCGGATCGTGTACACGTCATCGGCTGCGACGGTAGGCGAAAAGAGCCGCACCGTGGGGCGCGAGGACGCCATGCACAGGGGTTGGTTCCTGTCCGAGTACGAACGGTCGAAGTTCGAGGCGGAGCGCGCCGTAATGGACCTTGCTCGCTCGAAGGGCCTCGAGCTCGTGTGCGTCAATCCGTCGTCCGTACAGGGGCCGGGACGAGCCGGCGGCACGGCGAAGATCATCACCTACTACCTCACCGGGAGGCTCAAGTACTTCGTCAATACCCGCTTCAGCCTCGTGGACATCGACGACTGCACCCGCGGTCACCTGCTCGCCGAGCAAAAGGGGCGACCGTGGGAGCGTTACATCCTCAACAGCGGGACCATCTCGGCGATCGACGCGCTTGGGCTTATGGCCCGCATCACGGGCGTCAAGTATGTCCCGCGTTTCATCCCCGGCAGAATGGCGGTCGCGGCGGGTGGGCTCGCGGCGAACGCCTTTCGGGTCCGGGGCAAGGACTCTCCCGTATGTGGAGAGATGGTGCGCACGCTGGTGCACGGCCACATCTACGACGGATCGCGCGCCGAACGGGAGCTCGACCTCGTCTACACCTCCATCGAGGTCACCCTCGAGCGCACGGTCAGGTGGCTCATCGAGCAGGGAGAGATGCCACCTCCACCAAGCTACACCGGCGAACTGGAGCCGGACTGATGGCCGGTCGGATCGACGGGGTCAGGGCGGCCGTCTTCGTCGACGAGGGCTTCGAGGATCTCGAGTTTTGGGTCACAGTCATGCGCTTGCGCGAGGAGGGCGCGGTCGTCACCATCGTCGGAGCCGAGGCCGGCGCAGGCTACCGAGGTAAGAACGCGCTCGAGGCGACCAGCGATGTCGCGGCCGCATCCGTCTCGGCCGGCGACTTCGACGTCGTGGTCGTGCCGGGTGGATGGGCCCCCGACAAACTGCGCCGCTACGAGTCGGTCACGGACCTGGTCCGCAAGGCCCATGACCAGGGAAAGATCGTCGGCCTCATCTGCCACGCGGGGTTGGTCGGGATCTCGGCCGGAATCGTAGCCGGGAGACGGGCGACGGGAAGCCTCGGTATCAAGGACGATCTCGTCAACGCCGGAGCAACCTGGGTGGACGAAGCAGCCTTCACCGACGGCAACATCGTGTGGGGCAGGGTCGTGGACGACATCCCGGCGTTCTGTCGTGAACTGATCGAGGCGATCGCCGCTCGCTAGACCCCGCCCAGGTGCTCTAGACGTCTTTGTGCGGCAGCTTCTCCTGACCCTCGCTGAAGCGACCCTCCTGCTCTTTCTCCGGAGTCGGAACGTCGGAGTCCTGGCCCTGGGCGAAGTCATCATGCTCGAGCTTCTCCGGAGTGGTGCCGGTCTTCTCCTGACCGCGGCTGAAGCGCGGCTCGGACTCATCCTCGGGAGTGCGCGGCGTGTCGCGCTGACCCTCCTCGAAGCCGTCCTCCGGCTGTGTGCTCTTGGCGGGGTGTTCGCGATGGTGATCCATGGGCCCCCTAAGGCGATCGCGGCGCGAGCGGATACTCGTACGAGGTTCCAGTCTACCCGCCAAACCGGACGGGCACCGGTCGCAACTCGACGGCTCTGACCCACCAGAGTGGTTGGGTGACTACGCGGGGAGTGACGGGCGCCGCACGCGACGAGGGGAGCCGGCGCGCCGCGCTCCCCTCGTGATCGAAGCTTCGTCCGCCTTACGGATGCTTACAGATGCACCACCGGGCACGTCAGGGTGCGGGTGATGCCCTCGATCGCCTGAATCTTTGCCACCACAAGCTTGCCGAGATCGTCGACATTGGCCGCACGTGCCCGGACGATGACGTCGTACGGTCCGGTAACGTCCTCCGCCGCGTCGACGCCGTCGATCTCTCGCACCTCTTTGGCTACCTGCGCGGCCTTGCCGACTTCGGTCTGAATCAGAACGTAAGCTTGAACTTCTGCCACTCCAGAGTCCTCCTTCTCGGTCGTCCCGGTTGACCGCTGTACGAGACGTGCAGGGAGTGTAGTGCAGATAACCCGGCGCGTGCAGTCGACATCGCCACGGGGGTCGGGAGGCGTCGAGAGGGTAGGCTTCGGCGAGAACCGACCATGCAAAGGGAGAGACACATCCATGTCGTCTGAGGTTGCAGGGATCAAGAATCCAGGCACTTTGCACGTGAATCCAAGCCCCGCACAGCTCGTCGAACTGGCGATCGCGCGCGGTGAGGCGCAACTGGCCGGATCGGGCGCGCTGGTTGCGGTCACCGGAAAGCGCACGGGACGTTCCCCGAGCGATCGTTTCTACGTGCGCCACGGAGCATCCGCCGAAAAGATCGATTGGGGAACTCGTAACCAGCCGTTCGACCCCGACAAGTTCGATGCGCTCTACGAGAGAGTCCGGCAACACCTCGAGGGCAAGGACCTCTTCGTAATCGATGGGTACATCGGCGCCGACCCCCACTACCGCATCAAGTTGCGAGTCGTGGCCGAGTTCGCCTGGCATGCTCTGTTCGCGCAGCAACTGTTCCGTCGCCCCGAGCGGGATGAGCTCGACGACTTCGAGCCCGAGTTCATCAGCCTCGCCGCGCCGAGCTTTCTCGCAGAGCCGGAGCGCGACGGAACCAACAGCGAGACCTTTGTCGGACTAGACCTCGAACGCAAACTCGTGCTCATCGTGGGGTCGGAGTACGCGGGAGAGATCAAGAAGTCGATCTTCACGTCCGGCAACTACCTCTTTCCAGAGGAGGGCGCGGTCGGGATGCACTGCTCGGCCAACGTCGGTGCCGACAACAAGGTCGCGCTCTTCTTTGGCCTTTCCGGCACCGGCAAGACCACGCTGTCGGCCGATCCCGAGCGCAGTCTGATAGGCGACGACGAGCACGGATGGTCCGACAACGGCATCTTCAATTTCGAGGGTGGCTGTTACGCGAAATGCATCAACCTCTCTGCCGAAAAAGAACCCGAGATCTACAACGCAATAAAGTTCGGTTCGGTGATCGAGAACGTGGTGGTCGACCCCGTGACCAGAGAGCCCGACTACGACGACGACTCGTTGACGGAGAACACGCGCGTCGCCTATCCAATGGAATACATTCCGAACCACGTCCCCGAGGGCCGGGCGGGCCACGCCGACACCGTGGTCTTCCTCACGGCGGATGCCTTCGGCGTCCTTCCTCCGATCGCACGGTTGTCCTCGGACGCCGCGATGTACCACTTCCTGTCTGGGTTCACCTCGAAGCTGGCGGGCACCGAGGCGGGGCTGGGCGACGAACCCCAGCCGAACTTCTCGACCTGCTTCGGGGCCCCCTTCCTTCCGCTCAACCCCGGCGTCTACGCAAGGATGCTTGGCGAGCGCATCGAGAAGCATGGCGCCACCGTTTATTTGCTGAATACCGGTTGGACCGGTGGCCCCTACGGCGTGGGCGAGCGGATGGACCTCGTTCACACGAGGGCGATGGTCACTGCGGCGACGTCCGGCGCTCTCGACGACGTCGCCATGAAGCGTCACGCAATCTTCAACCTCGACGTCCCCGTGTCCTGCCCTGGGGTCCCCGACGAAGTGCTCGACCCGCGCGAGACGTGGCCGGACAAGAACGACTACGACTCGCAGGCACGAGAGCTTGCTCGCATGTTCGCCAAGAACTTCGAGCAGTACCGCAGCAGCGTTCCGCCCGAGGTAGTCGAGGCCGGCCCGTCGGCGGACTGAGCCCGGGCCGTCGGCCTTTGCTTTGAACGAAGACGAGAGCCGCCTCACGGTCGCGGGGTTGGGTGAGCGCGCGCTCATAGAACGGGTCACGTCTCTCTTCGGGCCGGCCCCCGCGCACGAGGTGTGGAGCGGAGACGACACCGCCGTCCTCGAGGCGCCGCAGGAAGCATTGCTGTTCACGACCGATCTCATGGTCGAGGATGTCGACTTCCGGAGATCCTACGCGAGCGGATTCGATGTGGGCTGGAAGCTCGTCGCGATCAACGCCTCCGATGTCGCGTCGATGGGCGGGCGGCCGTGGCGCGCGGTGGCAAACCTGTCCCTCCCCGAAGACACCGAGGTCGCCTTCGTCGACGACCTCGCCGAGGGCATCGCCGCGGCCTGCAGCGAGTGGGACATCGGCCTTGTGGGCGGCGATTTCAGCGCGGGTCGAGAGATCAGCGCGTCGCTTGCGATGATCGGCCTGATAGATCCGGGGCTACGCGTCCTCCGGAGCGGAGCGAACCCGGGCCACATCCTCTGCGTCACCGGAGCGCTCGGAGGCTCGGCCGGGGGTCTCGTCGTCCTCGAAGAAGGGATCGACGACGGCCCGAGCCGGGACGCACTGGTGTCGCGCCACCTCAGACCCCGCGCGCGCGTGCGCGAGGGGCGTGCGCTCGCCGGACTCGCGAGCGCGATGATCGATGTCTCCGACGGCCTCGCGGTCGATCTTGGTCACCTGACGGCGGCGAGCCATGTGGGATGCGAGGTAACTGTCGAAGCGCTGCCCCTCGACGATGGGCTCCGATGGTTGGGCTCCGTCCACCCCGACACCGATCCGGGTGGCCTCGCGCTGCTCGGCGGCGAAGACTTCGAGTTGCTCCTGACGCTGGATGGAGGAAACTGGGACGAAGCACGCGCTCGAGTCGAAGCCGTGGGCACGTCGTTGTCTCGCATCGGCACGATCACCGACGGACCCGCGCGCATCGGCGGACGTGACTTAGAGAAATGGAGAGCAGAGGGATGGGAACACCTGCGAAGCCGGTGAGCGGGCTGCCCCGCGCCCTGACCATCGCCGGTTCCGACTCCGGTGGGGGGGCCGGGATCCAGGCCGACCTCAAGACGTTCTTCGCGCTCGGGTGTCACGGCATGAGCGCGCTGACCGCGCTGACCGCGCAAAATACGGTGGCCGTGACCGCGATCCACGAGGTCCCGCCCGAGTTCGTGATCGCCCAGATCGACGCGGTCGCGTCCGACATCGGCATCGACGCAGCCAAGACGGGCATGCTGGCGTCGTCGGCCATCGTCGAGGCCGTGGCCAAGGCCGTCGAGGTGCACGAGATCGCGCACCTGGTGGTCGACCCGGTCTTCGTCTCGAAGCACAGGGACCACCTTCTCGCGTCCGACGCCGTGTCGGCGCTGACCGAACGGGTGCTGCCCCTCGCCGAGGTCATCACGCCGAACCTCTACGAGGCCGAGGGCCTGGCAGGAGGCGGCGCCATTTCGTCGATTGCGGACATGCGCGAGGCGGCGCGCGCGCTTCACGACCTCGGCCCCCGCAACGTGCTGGTCAAGGGTGGACATGGAGCGGGTGACGAGGCTGTCGACGTCTTGTACGACGGCGACGACTTCATCGAGATCACTGCCCCCCGCTTCGATACGGACGACACTCATGGGACCGGATGTGCCCTGTCGGCGGCGATCGCGGCGCGCCTCGCCCATGGAGACGACGTCATCAGCGCCATTCGCGCCGCGAAGGACTTCATCTCGGGTGCGATCGAACACGGTCTGCGCCTCGGCGCCGGGTACGGGCCCGTCAACCCCGGCTGGAGACTCCCTCCCGGCTAGACGCCGGCAGTGCGGCGTTTGGGGCGCACAGCAGCCGGTTGGCCTCACTAACCGCCGGGATTGAGTTTCTCGAGACGCAGCCGAAGGCTCAGTTCTCTTCGTGCGGGCGGGTTCTCTCCGTCGCGAGAGTCGCGAGGCCGAAGTCTTCCTCGGAGCGCGCCCGGACGTCAAAATAGAGCCGCAGCGTGGTCGCCGCGACGAAGGGCAGGCCGACCGCCGATAAGAGCGCGAGGGCCACGAAGGTGAGAAAGCTTCCGGTGAGTCCCAGTCCTCCGAGTCCGGCGACAACGGGAGCGAAGACGAAGAAGCTAACGAACGAGAAGGCCAGGCACACCAGCGTCAGGGTTAGCAGGACTTTGCCCAGGTGTCCTCGTACCCGTTGACGCGTGGCGCTCCACGCGGCCGGAAACGGCTTGCCCTCCAAGACCACCGCCGACCCCACCAGGGGGGGACCCCACCACGCGAAACTGATCAAGAAGAGCGGCGGAAAGATGCCGAAGAACATCGCACCGGTGGTGGCCACCAAGGACGCCTGAGCGACCGATGGTCGGTCTCGACTTAGTGCGGTCGCGGCGCGCAGCGGGCCTGCGTCTCGCCCCAGAAGCTCTTCCGTCATGAGCACATGAGACGCGAGAAAGACGAGGCTCCCGACCACGGCGGGCAGGAGGGTGAGAAAGAGGATCCCTCCTGCGACCTGCAGCAGCGCGGTCATCGAGACGCTCGCGAGAAGCCACAAGAAAGCCGCTACGAACACGAGCAGCATGCCGGGAACGAACAGCTTGACCAGGGCGATGAAGTTCCGGCGATAGAGGCTCCATGCGTCGCTGACGACACCGGTGTAACCGGTGGGCCCCACTGCGTTGCCGGCGGCCTCCTCGGGGTTGGGGCCGCCCGAGTGCACCCGAGCTAGCCCCTCACGCGGCGCTTGGCGAGCATGCCGACCAGGAGCAGCCCCGCGAGGGCGGCGGCACCGATGGCCAGTTTCTTTCCGACCTCGACAGCCTCCACTTTGGCCCCGTCGATTAGTTGATCGACCTTGACGGCCATCTCCTCACGAGTCTGTTCGATGTCTCTTACCGTTTCCCGAGGGTCTTGGCCCACTCGATGTCCTCCTTCACGGTCTGTTTGGTGAGATCGGCCTTGATCGGCGTCGCCAGCTTCTTCCTAGCGAACAACACCGCTCCGGCTCCAACGAGAAGCAAAATGAGCGCCGTCACGAGATCCGCGACCCAGGTCCAGAGAAAGGTGTCCAATCCATCTCGGAGAGCGAGAAGAAGAAAGATGAGGGCGAAGAAGCCAAAGACCCCGGCTATGGCGATGATCGCAATGCCCTGCGCTTTGGCGGAGAGAGACGAACCGAGCTCCTGCTTGGCGAGCTCGATCTCCTTTCGGATCAGAGTCGAGAAGTCCTCCGAGATCTCCTTGATGAGCTGCCCGACGGACTTCTTGGCCCCGTCGGTGCCCCTATAGAGGTCGTCGTTGATCGGTCGGTTGCTCAAGGTGCCTCCTTCTGGTCTGCGAGAGAGAATTCACGAGACTGCCGCCTTTCCGCAAGCACGGCATTCAAGTGTGCTGCTAACAGCGCTACCTGACAGAGTAGATAGGCCGACACCAACAGGCCGGCCGCCGCGGCGAAGGCGCCGAAGGTCGCCTCACGACCCTCCGTGCCCGCTTCCAGGTACCCCGGCCCGACGATCTTCAACACCTCGAAGATAGCTCCTGCGATGAGTGCGCCGGGCAGCACCTCTCGCCACGTGCGGGTGATGCTGGGCAGGAACTTGAAGGCGCTTGCGAAGAGCAGGACGCTCGCGATGATGCTGCCGGTGCGAGGGACGAGGCGGACGAGAGGCGATTCGACGAGGAGCGCCAGGGACCCGAGGGCAACCGAGATGAGAGCGACGAGTCCTATGGTTGCGAGGAATTTCAGGGCCTTCAGGCGCTTTTGGATAAAGGTCCCCTCGTCGGTCAGATTGTAGATGCGATTGAGTACGTGCTCGAAGGCCACGATGCCTCCGGTGCCCGAGTAGAGCACGAGCAACAAAGCGATGCCGGCCAACGAGAAGCGGGCGTCCTCGATGGTCTTGAGATTCTCCGGCTGCACGATCCCACTGATGAGGGGAAACGCGCTCACGCCCGCGTCGACGAGTTGCCTTCTGATCTCCTCGCTGAGGAAGACGACGAAACCGAGCGCGGAGATGGAGAACAGCACCAGAGGAAAGACCGAGAAGAAGGCGAAGTAGGTGAGCGCGGCGGCGAAGAAGCCCCCATCTTGATCCGAGAAGCGCTTGAAGGTCGTCAGCGCGACATCGAGCCAGCCGTAACGAGCGCGAGCGGTCTCCACACGCAGTTTCGCTTGTGTGCTTACCTTCTTGACGGAACCCACTCGACTCACCTCGCCGGCGAACCCCCGTTCCGCCCTGGGTGGAGCGATTGCATGGGCGCACGATACCCGCGTCGACTGCTTTGCCAACTGGAGCCCCACCGAAGAGAAGGGCGGAATCAGCCCGCCTTGGTCACCTTGTTGGCCTTGAGACACTTGGTACACACGGCCGCGCGCCGAGGTGATCCATCGATCACCACCCGGATCTTCTGAATGTTCGGGTTCCACCGGCGGCGGCTGCGCCGGTGAGAGTGCGAGATGTTGTTCCCGAAGCCCGGGGTCTTTCCACAGACGTCACATACGGATGGCATAAGGCGGCCAAGACTAACAAATGCAGCGGTACGTCCCACACCGCTTCTATTGTGGGCTCATGGCAGATGTCGTCCAGGCGCCTCCGAAGGGGCTCGAGCTGTTCGCCTCCCGGCGCCGTCAGACGCCGCTTGCGATTACGGGCCAGAAGGCGAAGGGGCTCGAGAAGCTCAGAATCGAGACCATCCAGGACCTGCTTCAGCACTACCCGCGCCGCCACGTCGACCGGACGGAGCTACGGACGATCCACGAGCTCGCCACGATGTCGCCCGAGGAGCGAGGCACGGAGGTCCAGGTTCTGGCGCGCGTCGAGAAGATCGCCTCGCCTTTCACTCCCACACGCAACAAGAAACCCTCGGGCAAGAAGCCCACGAGGATCATCAAGGGACGAATCCGCGACACGACCGGCTCGATCGCCGTGACCTGGTTCAATCTCACGTGGGTGACGCGCGCGCTCAAACCGGGCACCGAGGCATTCTTCTACGGCAAGCTCGAGTCCTTCCGGGGCAGTCTCCAGATGACGATGCCGCGCTTCGAGCTGGTGCGCACGGGTCGCGAGCCGTTCAACGTCGGACGCATCATCCCCATCTACCCGGCCACGGCCGATCTCTCCAGCGACGAGGTCCGGCGGCTCATCTGGGCCACGCTCGAACGCAGCGGCGAGGTCATGGACCCCCTCCCAGATGAGCTGAGGCGAGATCTCCACCTCATGCGGCGGGGCGACGCCTTGCGCCTCTACCACTTTCCCGACGACATGACGGATGTCGAGAAGGCCGAGAACCGGCTCGTGTTCGACGAGGTCTTCACACTGCAACTCGGTCTCGTCTACCGCAAGCGAAAGCTGGAGCGAACCGTCCGAGGGATCGCGCACCAACCTCCGGCTCAAGACTCGCTCGCCGAAACGTTTCTCGCTCAGCTCCCCTTCGAGCCGACCAAGGCGCAGCGCGTCGCCTGCGACGAGGCCGCCGACGACTTGGTCAAGTCCTATCCGATGCACCGCCTGCTCGAGGGCGAGGTCGGCTCGGGCAAGACGGTCGTGGCGCTCTACGCCTGCCTCGTGGCCATCGGAGGCGGGCACCAGGCGGCGTTCATGGCCCCCACGGAGGTGCTGGCGGAACAGCATCTCCTCACGGTCAACGACCTTCTCGATCGCGCCTTCGGCACGGACGAGGCCCGCAACCTCTTTGCAACCGTCAGCCGCCGTCCCGTGGTCCGTCTGCTCACGGGCTCCACACCCGCCGCCCAGCGCGCGGAAACTCTCCACGAGGTGGCCACGGGCGGCGTCGATCTCCTTATCGGGACGCACGCCTTGATCCAGGACTCGGTCGACTTCGCTCGCCTCGGACTTGCCGTCGTCGACGAGCAACACCGCTTCGGGGTGCACCAGCGCAAGCGACTGCGCGACAAGGGCGTGACGGGGGAGCCCGACATCCTCGTCATGACCGCGACCCCCATCCCGCGGACCCTGGCCGTGTCGATCTACGGGGACCTCGACGTCTCCGTGCTCGACGAGCTGCCGCACGGGCGGCAGCCAATCTCCACACGCCTGGCGCTGGGGAGCGCCGGCCGGAGCCAGGCCTACGATCTCATTCGCGCCGAGGTCTCCTCCGGGCGGCAGGCGTTCATCGTCTACGCTCTACGAGACGAATCGGATAAGTCCGAGCTTCGCAGCGCCAAGGCGGAGGCGAAACGACTCGCCGAGGAGGTCTTTGTCGACCTCAGCATCGGGCTCGTGCACGGGGACATGAAGAGCGTCGACAAAGAGTCCGCCATGGCGGCTTTTCGCGCCAACATGACACGGGTTCTCGTCGCGACCACGGTCATCGAGGTCGGAGTCGATGTTCCCAACGCGACGGTCATGCTCATCGAGGACGCCGACCGCTTCGGGCTCGCGCAACTACACCAGTTGCGCGGCCGGGTCGGCCGGGGAGAGCACGAGTCCTACTGCGTGCTTGCGACCGACTTGGACTTGTCCAGGGCATCCGAGGATCAGGCCGTCGCTCTCGCGGCGGAACGTCTCCAGGCAGTCGAGGCCTCGGGCGACGGTTTCAAGCTCTCGATCGTCGATTTGCGCCAGCGCGGTGAGGGCCAGCTCTTCGGCGCGCGCCAGTCCGGAATGCCGCAGTTGAGGCTCGCACGCGTGCTCCAGCACAAGAACGTGGTGCTCGCCGCCCGCAAGCTGGCCGAGGCCACGATCGACCGGGATCCTGATCTGCGCGCCTACGAACACATAGCCCTGGAGCGCGAGATGCGGGACCGATTTCCGGAGCGCGCCTTGGACGTCGTGCAGTCCGGGTAGCCGGAGGCCACAGGGTTCGGTAGTTTGGATTCATGCGCGTCATAGCAGGTAAGGCCAAAGGACACCGTCTGAGGGCTCCCGTACAGGGAACCAGACCGATGACGGACCGGATCAAGGAGTCCCTGTTCTCCTCGCTGGGCGAGCTCGATGACTGCGTGGTGCTCGATCTCTACGCGGGCTCCGGATCGCTCGGTCTCGAGGCCTTGTCGCGCGGAGCGCGCTCGGCCACGTTCGTGGAGAACGCCCGCGACGCGATCCTGAAGATCGAGCAGAACATCGAGGTCTGTGGCTTCGCAGAGCGCTCTGACGTGCAGTGGATGGAGGTTCAATCGCTGCTCGCCCGCCCCGCCACCGAGCGTCACGGACTGATCTTCGTAGACCCGCCCTACTCGCTCTCCGTCCAGGTGCTCCAGCGCGACCTCGAGGCACTCGTCATGGGCGGCTGGTTGTCCGACGACGGCAGGGTGGTGGTCCATCGCATGTCGAAAGACTTCAGGCTCGACGCCCTGGGCCTCCAGGTCATCTGGGACAGGACCTTCGGACAGTCCACGGTGCTCATCTACTCGCACGAAGAAGAGGGCTAGGCGACGGCCGTGCGCGCCGCCCTCTGTCCCGGGTCCTTCGACCCACCCACCAACGGGCACATCGACGTCATCGAACGCGCCGCGCGCCACTTCGATCACGTCATCGCCGCGGTCATCGCCAACCCCTCGAAAGAGCCGCTGCTGTCGCTCGAGGATCGCAAGGCCCTGCTGTCGGAGGCCATAGCCCACATCGAAAACGCCTCGGTCGACTCCTTCGACGGTCTGCTCGTCGATTTCGCGAATGCCAGAGGGGTGTCGGTCATCGTTAAGGGGCTGCGGGCGGTCTCCGACTACGAGTACGAGCTCCAGATGGCGCAGATGAACGCCGCTCTGCTGCACGGGCTCGACACCCTGTTTCTGCCCTCGAAGCCGGACTGGTCCTTTCTCTCCTCGAGCTTGGTCAAGCAGGTGGCCAGGTACGGTGGAGGCGTCGACGGGCTGGTTCCCGTCCACGTCGCCAAGGCTCTGAAGCAGCGTTACGCAGCGTCTTGAAGCCGCCGGGATCGTAAGCAGCCGGATATCGTGGCACAATCGAGGGCTCGCGGAACGCAAATTATGCGTGACTCTCTGGCAGATCTCTGACAGCGAGCGTGCCGCGGCAGGTAGAGGGATTAGAAAGGAAGCCGCAGGTCATGGACCTCATCGAACGCATCGAGGAACTTCAGGTCCTCATCGAAGAGGCGAAAGCGGTACCGCTCTCGTCCAGCGCCGTCATCAACCGTGAGGAGTTCCTCGAGCTTCTCGCGCAACTGAAGCAGGAGGTCCCCGACGAGATCAGACAGGCCCGGTGGATGAGTCGTGACCGAGACGAGCTTCTCGGCCGCGCTCGCAAGGAGGCCGAAAGGATCATCGCCGAGGGGCGCGAGCAGCGCGACCGGTTGCTGTCTCGGACCGAGATCGTCCACGCGGCCGAGCGCGAGGCCGAACGCCTCACCGACAAGGCCAAGGAGCGGTCGGCCAAGATGCGCCTCGAGGCCGAGGACTACATCGACCAGAAGCTTGCCGGGTTCGAGATCCTGCTGAGCAAGACGATCGCAACCGTAGAGAGGGGTCGAGCCCAACTCCAGGGCGAGAAGCACTCCTCGGTCCAGATGCCGGCGATCGATCCCGCCCAGTCCTCCAACGCCTCCGGGCCCTTCGACGCCGCCGAGCTCGAGGAGCCGGCCGTTTAAGGGGCTCCGGAGCCCCGAATAGCCCTTCTACCAGGACTTTTACCAGAGCGAACGACCTCCTCTGGTACTATCTACGTTCCCGTGCGCCTCATCGGTGCGCGGCCACTGGTTTTCGACGACGGGGATGCGCGCGTGCAAGACCTCAGGCTTTCGGTCACCGAGATTCTCGGGCGACCCGGCGAATATCGCGACGTCACCATTGCTCGCCCGCTCAAGGGGGTCGGCACGGCGCTCGCGCGCCTGGCGGACGACGGCATCGAGGGCGAGCTTCGGGTCGAAAGCGTCGTAGAGGGCCTCCTCGTCACGGGCCGGGTTCAAGGCGACGCCGACCTCCAGTGCGCCCGCTGCCTCGAGGAGCTTCGCTCCGAGGTGAGCGTGCGGGTCTGCGAGCTCTACGCGGGTCCCGGCCACGAGGCCCAGGACGACGAGGACGTCTACCGGCTCGAGGGGACCGAGATCGACCTCGAACCCATGGTGCGCGACGCCGTGACCCTCGCGCTCCCGCTCAACCCGCTTTGTAGGAGAGATTGCAAAGGGCTCTGCGCGAGCTGCGGAACGGACCTCAACCACGGCGCCTGCGATTGCAAGGACGACGACATGGACCCGCGCTGGGCGGCCCTGTCCGACCTGCGCCGGCGGCTCGAGAGCTCAGAAAACTAGTGGCCCGGCGGGCAACATGAGGGCTAGGAGGTAGGAGGACCGAGATGGCCGTACCGAAGAGAAGAAAGACGCGCTCCAAGATGCGCATGCGACGGGCTCATTGGCGGGTCAAGGCGCCGTCGCTGGCACGCTGCCCCCAGTGCCGCGAGCCGAAACAGCAACACAGAGTCTGCGCCAACTGCGGCTACTACGCCGGTCGCCAGGTTGTCGAAACAGACTGACGGAGCGTCACTTCTGTCGTCAATGGGCCTGCCCGCCCCGCAGGGGTCCATCTACGAGGTCGCGCTCACACACAGGTCCTTCGCCTTCGAGCGCCTCGAGCAGGAGGACCCGCTCCCGCACAACGAGCGCCTGGAGTTCCTGGGAGACGCGGTCCTTCAATTGATCGTGACCGATCTCGTGTGGCACACGCACCCCGAGAGGCCCGAGGGCGACCTCGCCAAGCTGCGGGCTGCGGTCGTGGACAAGCGCTCTCTTGCCACACTGGCACAGGACAGCGGTCTGGGCGAGCACATTCTCCTGGGCAAGGGCGAGGAGGCGACTGGAGGCCGCATGAAGCCGTCTCTACTTGCGGACACCTTCGAGGCTCTCGTCGGCGCCGCGTATCTCGATCGAGGCCTTAGTGCGGTCGCCGAGGTGATCGTGCCGGTGTTCAAGGAGATGCTCGAGGATGCCGTGGCCCACGGCGAGGGCTACGACTCCAAGACCGCGCTCCAGGAGGCCGTCGTCCGCGCCCGAGCGACCCGCCCGAGCTACCGGGTCGCGTCGTCGGGCCCGGATCACAACAAGAGTTTCGTTGCGCACGTCTACGTCGAGGAGGAGTTGTTCGGGGTGGGATCTGGAAGCAGCACGAAGGAGGCCGAAAAGGCCGCGGCGCGCGAGGCGCTCGCGCGCCTCGCGCGCCTCCAGGCGCAGTCCGTGGACACCTCGTTGCGGCCCGTCAAAGAAATGAGGCCCGATGCCCGCGCTTCCTGAGATCGAGGTCCTTCACCGCGACCTTGAGAAGGAGGTCGTCAACCGGCGCTTCAAGGAAGTCGAGGTCCGGCCCGGCTCGACCTCGATGAAGCTCATTCCCCGCCACGGCAGGCGCAAAGAGTTCCAGGACCTGCTGGTGGGGGCGAAGGTCGAGCATGCGACCCGCGTCGGCCGCCACCTCCTGCTGGAGTTGGACAACGAGCACACGCTGGTCGTGCGGCTCGGGGCTCACGGCCTCTTGGTCAAGGTGAGCGCCTCGGGCGACGTCGTCCCGCATACTCACATCGTGATGGCGTTCACCATCGGGGGTCAGCTCAGGATTCTGTGCGCCGACGCAACGACGGAGGTGTTCGTGACCTCCACGGACGAGGTCAAGGGCATCGAGGGGATGCACGACTTCGAGATAGACCCCCTCGAGAGCCCGCTTGCGTGGCAGCATTTCTCCGCGCTACTCGAGCAGAAGGCCCGTCCCATGAAGGACCTGCTCGCCGACGAGACCTTCATCGTCGGGCTGGGAGATCTCTACAGCGACGAGATCCTCTTCACCTCCGGGCTTCGCTACGATCGGCGCTCCGACAAGCTCTCGTCACAGGACGTCAGGCGCCTCTACCGCTCGGTCATGGAGACACTCCAGGAGGCGGTCAAGCTGCGCGGGACCAGCCTCGGCGATCACGAGTTCACCGACCTGACCGGACAACCGGGGACCTACCAGGTCGAGCTCAAGGTCTACCGGCGGGAGGGCGAGTTTTGCCGGCGCTGCCGTCACGACATCCAGAAGGTGTCTCACAACGGCATCGATACCTTCTTCTGCCCTCAGTGTCAGACATGATCACGCTACGGCCACACGCGTTTCACCAAGCGAGGAGGATTCAGGTTGGAAGATAGGACCCGAGTCCACGTATTCGTACACGGGGACATCGAGGGGACCGGCTTCAAAGAGGCCATCCACCAAAAGGCGACCGATCAGGGGGTCGTGGGCTGGGTGAAAGAGCTCTCGGACGGGCGCATCGAGGCCGTCATAGAGGGTCCAAGAGACCCCGTCTACCGAGTCGTCGGCCTCTGCCGGGCCGGACCAAGGGGGGCCACGGTCTCCGGGGTCCAGGTCGACAGAGAGCCGCCCCGCAACGACAAGAGCTTCAAGATGAAGTAGGCGGGACAAACGGCGGCGGCCGATTGCCGCGGGCCCGTGCCCGGCCGCTGCTACCGTGTTCCGCATGTACGTCAAACGTCTCAAGCTGGCCGGATTCAAGTCCTTCGCCGCGCCGACCGTGCTCGAGTTCGAACCGGGCGTCAACGTCATCGTCGGCCCCAACGGATCTGGCAAATCGAACATCTCCGACGCGCTCTCCTGGGTTCTGGGGGCCCAGGCCCCCTCGACGTTGCGCTCCGGCTCCATGGAGGACGTCATCTTCGCAGGGTCCGAGTCAAAGTCCCGCCTGGGCCTGGCCGAGGTCGCGCTCACGTTCGACAATTCCTCTGGGATCCTGCCTCTCGATCTCGCCGAGATCACGATCAGCCGGGTCGCCGACCGCACGGGTGGGTCGGAATACCGCATCAACGGCGCCGCCTGCCGCCTGCTCGACGTCATGGAGCTGCTCAGCGACACCGGCGTCGGGCGGAGCATCCACACCGTGGTCGGGCAGGGCAACCTCGACGCGGTCCTCCAGGCGCGGCCCGAGGAACGGCGGACCTTCATCGAGGAAGCCGCCCAGATCGGCAAGTTTCGCCGGCGCAAGGAACGCGCCCTGCGCAAGCTCGAGCGCGTCGACGACAACGTCATGCGCCTCACCGACGTTCTTAGCGAGCTTCGCAGGGGATTGAGGCCGCTGAAGCGCCAGGCCAACGCGGCGTCGCGCTACTCGGAGCTCATGAGCGAGCAGCGTGAGCTCCGCCAGAGCCTCGCGGCCACCGAGATCCACCGGCTCAGCGTCCAGGAGACCGACCTCGACGTCGCCAGCCAAGAGCGCAGAACTCAGATGCTCACGGACGAGCTCGCCCACGTGCGGGCCGTGCTCGAAACGGCAACCGAGGAACGGGAGTCCATCGGCGCCGCAGCCGAGGACCAGCAGCGCACCGCCAACCGCATAGGCCGCGCCTCTGATCGACTCGACGGGCTCGGCCGGCTCGCCGACGAGCGTGCCCAACGCCTCACCGCGAGGCTTGCGGCCGAGACCGAAGAGGGCTACCGCGAGCGCATCCGCCTTTTGGAGCTCGAGCGCGCGCGGTGGGACACGGCCACCGGGGATCTCGAGGAGCGCTCGGTCGCCGCCGCCGAGCGCGCGGAGGCGGCGCTGGCTGCCTCGGAGGCGGCACGCGCGAGGCAACAAGGTGCGGAGCGAGCAGTGGCTGCGGCGCGCGGCGCCGAGACGGTCGCGGCGCAGGATCTCGTGCGAGCCGAGGGCAGCGAGTCCGCCAGTCGCCAGACGTTGGGATCGCTCGAGGCGCGCGTCCACGCCGCCACCGAACGCCGTGAAGTGCGACGGCGCGAGCTCGTATCCGAACAGCACGCCCTCGGCGCGGCCGAGAAGGAGGCCACCGAC
>Ga0136627_1000131_pt1 | contig 23424 bp, 25 predicted proteins | sample AntDrymUQ4892206_2_FD_104652 | JGI IMG/M metagenome (GOLD analysis project Ga0136627, IMG submission 104652) | Polar desert sand microbial communities from Dry Valleys, Antarctica - metaG UQ489 (22.06) | ecosystem: Environmental > Terrestrial > Soil > Desert | place: Antarctica: Dry Valley... | reverse complement strand
TCGGAGAGTGATTTCGGGCTGGCTCCGTTTCCGTGGATGACGAGGGCGTCGAGTTGTTCGGTCGCGGATTGGACGAGGGCTTCGTCCTGTTCGATGAGGACGACTTGGTGGCCTTCCCCCGACAACATCCGGGCCGTCGTGAAACCGACCTCGCCCGCGCCTATGATCACAGTCCGCACCGCCGCGCCTCCCGGAACCTCGACTCGCCAACCCGACGAATGCTACCAGCCGAAGCCCGCCCCGGCTCGCTCGCGAATGAAGCCGAAACCCCGGACTCGGGCGAACGGCCGCGCCGTCGCAAAAGCAGTCCGAACCGCCGCCGGACGGGCGTGGCGGCGGCGCGGCTCGCTTATCCGGCGAGGTATATGAGGGCGAAGATGCCGAGCAAAATCACGACGGAGAAGGCGGCGATGGCGATGAAGAGATCCCGGCCCGCCCCCTCGCTCCGCTGCTTTTGGCTCCGGCTCGTCTTCCTCCGCCGCTCTTTCCTGTTTTGCGGTCTCCTGTTTCGTCCCAACGACACTTTGTCTCACGCTCCCGAAAATTTTCCGGCGGCTCTCCCGGCGACGCACCGCGGATCCGCATTCCCTTCCGCCCCGATTTTACATGTCGAGCGTTCGATGGGCATCATTCCCGAAGCGCGCGATCTCGCATGTCCATACCGCTCGAAATGCCCCGCATTTTCGTGGAGACGACGCGCCGGAAAGGAGCCGGCACGCCAACGGAGCGATGAACGGACGATGCCAAATCCGGTTGATATTCGAGTCTGGTCGAAGAAATCAGCTTCGCTACGCACCCGCGATCTCACGCTGGGAGACGCGACCGGGCCAATCGCGGGGAATGCGGTTGTGATCATTCGGACTCGGCATTGTTTTCCGGGAGATCGCATTCGTCTTTCCCGACCCCGAAGCGAGCGGAACGCGGAACGACGCAACTTTTCCGGTGCCGCCGTGCCGCATCCGAACGCAGAATGCGGCGAATACCGCGCCCGGCGTATTCGAGAGGCCGTGTCGCTCCACTCCGGGACATCGGCCGACGGCCATTCCACTCCGCGCCCGCTCCACGGGCGGAGACCTCCGAAGTCCCCGGAAAGCCGCGAAAAAGCCGCCAGCCAAAAAGCTGACGGCCGATAAATGCGGTGAGGCGAACCGCTCTATTTCCCGAGCGCGTCCGCCACGAGTTGCGCGACTTCGCTCGGGTTCTCCGCCGCCCGGATGCCCGCTTTGCGAAGGGCGTTCGACTTCGCTTCGGCGGTCGTGTCGCCGCCCGATACGATGGCTCCGGCGTGGCCCATCGTCTTTCCTTCGGGCGCGGTGAAGCCCGCGATGTATGCGACGACGGGGGTGGTCATCTCGGACTGGATGTACTCGGCGGCTCGCTGCTCGGCGTTGCCGCCGATCTCCCCGATCATCACCGCGCACTCGGTCTCCGGGTCGGCCTCGAAGAGCGAGAGGATCTCGATGAAGTCCGTCCCGATTATCGGGTCGCCCCCGATGCCGACCGCCGACGTTTGCCCGATCCCCATCTGCGTGAGTTCGTTGACGACTTGATACGTCAATGTCCCGCTCCGGGAAACCACCCCGACGTTCCCCTCCGCGAAGATGCTCCGGGGCATGATCGAGACGTTCGCCTGTCCGGGCGAAAGCACCCCCGGACAGTTCGGCCCGATGAGGGTGGCATCTTTGAATCGGAGATAGTTCGCCACGCGCATCATGTCGTGGACGGGGACACCCTCGGTGATGCAGCAAACCGTCTTCATGTCCGAGCCGAGCGACTCGAAGATCGCATCCGCGGCGAACTGCGGCGGCACGAAGATGACGCTCGCGTTCGCCCCGGTTTCCTCGACGGCCTCACTCACGGTATTGAAAATTGGAACGCCGCCGTCGGCTGTCTGTCCGCCTTTGCCGGGGGTGACGCCCGCCACGACATTCGTGCCGCTCTCGACCATGCGCCCGGTGTGGAACGCGCCCTCGCGGCCGGTGATGCCTTGAACGAGGAGCTTCGTGTTGTCGTCTACGAGTATCGCCATCGGCTAATTGCCGCCTTTCTTCGCGAGCTCCACGGCTCGCGCCGCCGCGTCGAGCATCGTCTCTTCGGTATGCACGTTCTCCGGTGTGTTCTCCGCGAGGATCTCCCTTCCCTCCTCAGCGTTCGTCCCGTCGAGCCGGACGACGATGGGCAATTTTATGTCCGTCCGCTCCATCGCCGCGAGAAGCCCCTTCGCCACCTCGTCGCCGCGTGTGATCCCCCCGAAAATATTGAAGAAAACACTCCGCACGTTCTCATTCGACGTCACAATGTCGAGCGCGGTGGATATTTGCTCGGCATCCGCGCCTCCGCCCACGTCGCAAAAGTTGGCAGGCTCCCCGCCCGCCTGCGCCACGACGTCGAGCGTGCTCATGACGAGTCCGGCTCCGTTCCCGAGAATGCCGACATCCCCGTCGAGCTTCACATACTGCAAACCCGCTTCCTGCGCCCTTTGTTCTTGCGGGTCGGCCGCCGCCGCGTCATGAAGCTCCGCGATGTCCTTGTGCCGATACAAACTCGAATTATCCACCGTAACCTTCGAGTCGAGGGTGAGGACTTTCCCGTCTTTCGTGACGACGAGCGGGTTTATCTCGACGAGGCTCGCGTCCGCGCCCTCGAAGGCTTTATACAGGTTTTGCAGCGTTTTCCCGAAACTCTTCGCCGTGTCGCCTGACAAGCCGCTCGCGAAGGTGACCTCCCGGATCTGGAAAGGCTGAAGGCCGACGAGAGGGTCAATGTAAAGTCGAACTATAGTTTCGGGCTTTGTCTCGGCGACTTCTTCGATGTCTATGCCGCCTTCGGTGGAGAAGAGGAGGAGGGATTGCTTCTTCTCGCGGTCCACCATTATAGAGAGGTACATTTCGGTTTCGATCTCGGCCCCGCCCTCGACGTATACACGCCCGACGGTGTGGCCTTTTATGTCCATCCCGAGGATTTGATCGGCGGCTTTTTCGGCTTCGTCGGGGCTGTCAACGACTTTGATGCCGCCCGCTTTTCCTCTTCCCCCGGTCAAAACTTGTGCTTTGACGGCGACGGTGCCGCCTATTTCCTCGGTTGCCTTTCTCGCCTCTTCGGGGGTGGTTGCGACCTTGCCCGGAAGGGTTTCCAAACCGTATTCTTTAAGAAGTTCCTTGCCTTGATGTTCGTAGAGATCCAAGTTCGAATGCCCCTTCTCGCGGCCCGCAACGACAGTCGGTGATTATACAGAGAGACCGATGGCGGTTTTATAGAGACCTCGGCCGATTCCACCGCTCACCGTCGGCAGAGAAGAGTTTTATGGCATGATAAGTATGGGTGTCGTAAAATGAGGCACATGTTATTTTTCCCTTTGGGCGGTGGCTCGGGGGGATTTGCCGAAGGAGGTTTGTCGTGCGAGTGATGGCTTATTTGTTTGGGGCGTTCGTCTCTTTCTTCGCGGGGGTCGCCGCTTTCGGTTTCACGGACAACGTTGTCGCGGGGGTATTCGCGGGGGCGGTCGTTTTTCTGGTGGCGGCTTGTCTCGTTCGGTGGCGCGACGACGCCGGAATGCTACGAGGCGACGACGAAGAAAAGGGCCGCGTCCGGAACACGGGTGCGAGCGCGGGCATTTATTCGCAGTCGAGCCACGGCGGAGAATATTTCGACGGCGGCGGAAGTGACGGCGGTGGTGGCGGAAGCTGCTGATTTGCGGTTGAAATTCGTTTCGAGGCCCGGTTTCGAGCCGGGCTTTTTTATGTCTCGGCTCGCGTATACTCCGCGTTCATGGGTCTCGGAACCGCCATAAATGTCGTCGCCGTACTCGTCGGAGGGGGCATCGGAACGCTCGTCGGGGCGAGGCTGCCGGAGGGGATGCGAAGCACGGCGATGGCCGCCATCGGAATCGTCACCCTCCTCGTCGGGGTCTCGAACTTTTTAGAGTTCGACAATCCGCTCGTTCCGCTCGTGAGCGTCGTTCTCGGGCTTGCCGTCGGGGAAATTCTCGGTATCGAAGCCGGGCTGAAAAGGTTCGGAGACTATCTCGAAAAGCGGTTCTCAAAAGGAGAGAGTCCGGTGAGCCGGGCGTTCGTGACGACGAGTTTGTTGTTTTGCGTCGGGCCATTGACGGTGATCGGCTCTTTCGAGGACGGGCTTACGGGGAATTATGAGCTTCTCGCGTTGAAGAGCGCGCTCGATTTCATCGCTTCGCTCACGTTCGCTTCGGTTCTCGGGTGGGGCGTTTTGCTTTCGGCTGGGACGGTGCTTCTCGTTCAGGGCAGTCTGACCATCGCGGCGGGCTTCGTCGAGCCGATCATCACTGAGGCGATGGTTCTCGCGGCTACGGCGACGGGGGGTGTTTTGATCTTCGGCCTCGGGCTTATGCTCCTCGATCTGAAGGAGGTCCGGGTTGCGAACATGCTCCCCGCGCTCGTCTTCGCGCCGCTCCTCGTGGCCGCGTCGCCGTTGTGGCCTTTATAGCCCCACTACTTTGGTAACATCCGTCGTGCCGGAATTCTGATTTGGAAGGAGTGCATCTTTGTGGAGAATGAAAGAGAATGGACGGGGAACGCCATTGACCTTCGGGGGAACCTCGAAGCGTCCGGGGTGCGTGAGATCGTCATCGAGTTCGAGGGCGGCGACTACGACTCGTTCACCTCGAAACTGAACGACGATTTCGGCGCGTACGAACTCCACCAAATGGCCGGGTACATTGACGCCATCATCGGGAGCATATCCAAAGGCCAGAGAAGTTAAGGGGGCATTTTCGTGCATGGCATAAACAGAAAGCAGGATATTCAGGAATCCACCGACGCTCGGGGCGGCGTTCACCGCGTCGTCATCCGGTACTCCGACGGTCGCACGGTCACCGTCGTCCCCGACGCGAGGCGGGAGAAGTTCTCCGAGGACGACGCGAAGGAACTGCGGAAGCTCCTCGACAAAGCCTCCACCGAACTCGAATGGGCCGACGTCGCCTCGCGACCCACGATGTGAATTTGGTGAAGCCGGGGGAAGACCTTTATCCGTTGTACCTGTCGTACCGGTCGTAGAAATCCTCGGCGAGGTTCACACGGTCCCCGGCGAGTTCCCGGCGGCGGAGATCCCACAAAACCTGCAAATCGTGGTCAATGGTTCCGATTCGTGTATGATCCCCGGCCTCGGCGTGATGAGATCCCTCGCGGGAGAGTATCTTCTCCCGCTCCTCGGAAAGTTCTTGTATTTTCGACAAAACACTCTCGGCCATTTTCGTCTCCCGTCGCCTCCGATTCCCGGTTCGGCGGAATTTTACCGGAAAGGAACCATGCTCAAAAAAATCTACCATCTCGGATACGCCGTCGAAGACATCGAGAAGGCGGCGGAGTTTTATCGAGTCCACTTCGGAGCGGAGCCGGGCGAGCCGGAGGAAGTCGCCGAACAAGGCATAAAGGCGACGATGTTCGAGGTCGGTGAATCCATGGTCGAACTCGTCGAACCCACCCGCCCCGACTCCCCCGTCGGAAAGTTCCTCGCCAAGCGCGGCGAAGGCTTCCACCACGTCGCCTTCGAGGTCGAGGACATCGAGAAGTCCCTCGCGGAGCTGAAAGAAAGCGGCGTCGAACTTATTGACGAGGAGCCGCGCACCGGGGCGGACGGAACCCGGATGGCGTTCGTCCACCCGAAGGAAGCATTCGGCGTCCTCACCGAGCTTGTAGAATTGAAAGGCAAATAACACAGCGAGGGAGGCCGCATGGACACCGACAAAAAGCGCGACGAAAACGAACGCCGCACCGAGAGCGGCATCGAAGTCGAGCCTCTCTATAAACCGGGGAATATGAACGGCTTCGACTACGACGAATCCCTCGGAGACCCCGGCGAATACCCGTACACCCGAGGTGTGTATCCGTCCATGTACCGCGGCCGACCGTGGACGATGCGCCAGTACGCCGGGTTCGGAACCGCGAAGGAAACCAACGAGCGTTTCAAATACCTCACCGAGAACGGGCAGACCGGACTCTCGACCGCCTTCGACCTCCCGACGCAAATGGGGCGCGACTCCGACCATCCCCTCGCCGCCGGAGAAGTCGGGAAAGTCGGGGTCGCCATTGACTCGATACTCGACATGCGCGAGCTTTTCGACGGAATATCCCTCGCCGAAGTCTCGACTTCGATGACGATAAACGCGACCGCCTCGACGCTCCTCCTTCTTTATTCGCTCGTCGCCGAGGAACAAGGCGCGAAGCCCGACGAAATAACCGGGACGACGCAAAACGACATCCTCAAGGAATACCTCGCCCGCGGCACGTACATATACCCGCCCGAGCCGTCCATGCGCCTCACCACCGACATGTTCGCGTATTGCGCGAGCGAGCTTCCGAAGTGGAACACCATCTCGATCTCCGGGTACCACATCCGGGAGGCCGGAAGTACCGCCGTTCAAGAACTCGCATTCACCCTCTCGAACGCCATCGCGTATGTCGAAGCGGCGGTCGAGGCGGGTCTCGAAGTGGACGAGTTCGCGCCGCGGCTCTCGTTCTTCTTCAACGCTCACAACGACCTTTTTCAGGAAGTGGCGAAATATCGGGCGGCGAGGCGGATGTGGGCGGCGATCATGAAGGACCGGTTCGGGGCGAAGAGCGAGAAGAGCATGAAGCTCCGCTTCCACACGCAAACGGCGGGTTCCTCACTGACCGCGCAGCAAGCCGAAAACAACATCGTGAGAACGACCGTTCAAGCCCTCTCCGCCGTTTTCGGCGGGACGCAAAGTTTGCACACGAACGCCTTCGACGAGGCGCTCGCCCTTCCGACGGAGCGGAGCGCGAGGATCGCATTGCGTACGCAGCAAATCCTCGCGAGCGAGGGCGGCGTCACCGACACCGCCGACCCACTCGCGGGTTCGTACTATGTCGAGTCGCTCACCGACGCGGTGGAAGAAGAAGCGTGGGCATACATCGAGCGCATAGACGAGATGGGGGGATCGGTATCCGCCATCGAAGAGCGGTACATGCAGCGGGAGATCGAAGACGCCGCCTTCCGTTACCAGCGCGAGGTCGAGAAAGAAGAACGCATAATAGTCGGCATGAACCGCCACGAATCCGACGAAGACCCGGATATGGATCTCCACTCCGTGGACGAGTCCATCCAAACGAGCCAAACCGAACGCCTCTCCGAACTGAAAGAGAGCCGGGACAATCCGGCGGTCGAGAAGTCCCTCGCCCGGATAAAGGCCGCCGCCGAAAACGGAGAAAACCTCCTTTATCCGATGAAAGAAGCCCTCGGGAGCATGGCGACCCTCGGCGAGGTTTCGGACACATTGCGGGGCGTGTTCGGTGAATACCGGCCGTCGTGAGGAGTGGTGATTGGTTTTGCTTTCCACTACTCGCTATTCACCAAGCGAGCGCCTCACCACTCACCGCCCTTCACGGTGATAACATTTCCCGCAGAGAAGGGTTCTTGATCCTATTTGATACACACCCTCACAGGAGGATTCCAAACCGTGGCAAACTGGTTTCGTAGACGAGCGGGGAAGAACGGAAACGAAAACCGCCAAGCCGAGGCGCGGGACTCCGAAAAGCGAGCATCCGAGGCGCGGGCATCCGAAGCACGCGAAGCCGAGGCGCGGGACTCCGGAGCGGGGGAGTCCGGGGGCGCGTTCGGCGATATGGATGGTGAGACGGCGGACAAGCTCGTGGATCGCACACCCCCGCCCGAGGAGCCGGAGGACGGCTCGTTGTCGGAGGTGGGAATTCGGAAGGCATTGAAAGACGTGCGCGACCCGGAGATCGGGAAGGATCTCATCTCGCTGAATATGATCCGGAACGTGGAAATAAACGACTCGTCCGTGACGGTCGGGGTCGCATTGACGACGGCGGGATGCCCGATGAAGCATCGGATCACGACGGACATCGAGGATCGGCTCAAAGAGATCGAAGGCGTCGAGGCCGTCGAGGTTGACTTCGGCGTGATGACCGACGACGACCGCCAAAATCTGATGACCTCGCTCCACGGCGAGGCCGCCGAACTCGCCCCCGCCTTCACCGACGCGTCGAAGACGAGGGTCATCGCCGTCGTCTCCGGGAAGGGCGGCGTCGGGAAAAGCACCGTCGCCGTGAACCTCGCCGCCGCTTTGGATCGGTCGGGGCATTCCGTGGAGATACTCGACGCGGACGTGTACGGGTCGTCCATCCCGGTCATGCTCGGGACGACGGAGAAGCCGAACGTCGTCGAAGGCATCATCTTCCCGATCGAATCCCCGACGGGCTTGAAATTCATCTCGATGGGGAACTTCGTGAACGAGGGACAGGCGATAATCTGGCGCGCCCCGATCGTGAATAAAGCCCTCACGCAACTCATGCGCGACGTTTACTGGGACGAGCCGGACTTCATCATCGTGGACATGCCGCCGGGGACGGGCGATGTCGCGCTCACGGTGGCGCAAATGATCCCGAAGGCCGAAGCCCTCGTCGTCACGACCCCGCAAGCCGACGCCGCCCGCGTCGCCGCGAAGGCCGGGAAGATGGCTGTCCAGGCGCATCTCAAAGTCATCGGGGTGGTCGAGAACATGAGCTATGCGGAATGCCCGGACTGCGGCAAGGAGCTAAAAATCTTCGGTGGCAACGGCGGCGAGTCCGTCGCCGAGGAACTCGACTCGAAGATCATGGGCCGAGTCCCGATCCTCCCGGACGAGACGGGGGAGCCGGGCAACGCGCTTTATCCCGAGGATTCCGCTCCGGGCCGAGCCTTCGAGGAGGTCGCCGAGGCGATATCCGCCACGAAGGCGCGGAAGCGGATGAAGGTTCTTTAAGCGGTTCGCTTGGCGGCGAGCCGCGCACGCTTCGCTAAAAACCAAAAGCCCCGCTTCCATTCCGGAGCGGGGCTTTTCCGTGTTTCGCGGACGAGTTTCGGCGGGCGGCGAAAATCTGAAACGCTCGGTTCGCTCGGCCTCGAACCGCCTCGAACTGCCTCACCATCCCTTCGGCTTCACCGGGCCTTCGGGCCATCCGAGAGGCGGCGGATTGTATGGGGAGAGGGCGATGAGCTTCCTTTCGCGCCACTCGGCGGCGTTCGAGCGGAGCATTTCGGCGATGAGTGGGGATACGAAGTCGTTCGGCTCCGCTTCGCCGAAGGCGTGGATGGCGAAGTCCCGGAGCCACGGCGCGGCGCGGAGGTATGCGTATATCTCATCTTCCTCCATTCCGTCCTCGAGCATGAGGGCGTATGCGAAGATTCGTTTGCATGCGTGCCACGCCGCCCTCTCCGGCTCTTCAAGCCACTTTTCGTACCTCGCGCGGGCCGCCTCGATGGCGGATTTCGCGTCGGTGGTCGCCTCTCCGTGGCCCGATGCGGCCCACGCTATTTTCAGCCCGGCGAGGCGGTCGAGCGACTCGATGGCGCGTGAGGCCCCCCCGACCCCCTCCCGGAACGGGTTGAGCCACGCCACGTCGTCGGAGTGGAAAAGGTCGCCGCCTATGAGGACCCGATCCTCATGCGAATAAAGCGATATGTGTCCCAAAGTATGACCCGGCGTCTCGATGACTTCGAGGCTCACGCCGCCGGCTTCGACCCGGTCCCCGTCCGAGAGATGGCGCGTGACGGTGTACGGCTCCATCGGCTGCGCGAGCCACTCCGCCGTGCACGCCTCCGGGTCGCGGCGATTCACAAGCCCCGCTTCCCACCGGTGCGCCGCGATGGGCGTTCCGTACTCGCTCTGGAAAAAACTGTTCCCGCCCGCGTGGTCGCAGTGAAAGTGGGTGTTCACGATGAGCGTCACGCTCTCCGCCGGAAAGCCGGACTGGCGGAGGATGTGCCGCGTCTCCGCGATGTCGCCGCCGAACCCCGAATCCACGAGAACCGGGCGATCCCCTTTAATCAGCACCATGTTCGCGCTCGGGAAACTCCGCTGGAAAAACACGAACGGCTCCGGCGCGACGCTCACAGGCGAACCCCCGAAGCCCATTCAAACGCATCCTCCATCCGATCATCCCCCCAGAAAAGCTCGCAGTTTCCAACAACGAAACTCGGCGCCCCGAAGATTCCGAGGTTCATCGCACGCTCAGTTTGCCTCTTCAAACCCGCTTTGTTTTCGGGGGTTCGACCGGCTTCGATCCACGCCTCCGACTCCCCGAGGGAGGCGAGTATCTTCCCGATCACGGCTTCTTCGGAGATGTTTTTGTCGTCGGCGTTCCAATCCTCGCCCGCCCCGAAGACCGGGCGCAACGGCGAGATTGTACGCGCTTTCGCAATATGCTTTTGAGCGAGGTTCTGCGCGGATAACGATTTCGATGACCTCGCGCAGAGTTCGTCCGTTCGGCGACGAGACTTCCCCGGCTCGCCGTGGATGGTGGGTGCGGGGTCATTTGTTGAGGACATCCACGAGTTCTTGCACGGAGTCCACGCTTGCCTTGAGTTCCGACTTCTCCTCGTCGGAGAGCTCGAGTTCGATGATGTCCTCGATCCCTTTCGCCCCGAGCTTCGTCGGAACGCCCACGAAGAGGTCGCTCACACCGTACTCGCCTTTCAAAAAAGCGGCGCACGGAAGGACTCGCTTTTGGTCGAGGAGAATGGAATCCACCATCTCCACCGAGGCCGCCGACGGCGCGTAAAACGCCGAACCCGTCTTCAAAAGGCCGCCGATCTCCGCCCCGCCATCTCGCGTTCTCTGTACGATGGCCTCGACGCGATCGGATGCCATGAGCTTCGAGATCGGAACCCCGGACACGGTTGCGAGGCTCGGCAATGGAACCATCGTGTCGCCGTGGCCGCCGAGGACGACGGCACTCACGTCGCGCACCGAGACCCCGAGTTCCTGCGCGATGAACGTCCGGTACCGTCCGGTGTCCAAAATCCCGGCCATCCCGACGACGCGCTCGCGGAGGAAGCCGCTCGTTTCCAAAGCGACGTGGCACATCGCGTCGAGCGGGTTCGCGACGATGACGAGGATCGCGTCCGGCGAACGCTCGACGATTTCCTTCGTCACGCTCCCGACGATGTTTTGGTTCGTTTCCAAAAGGTCGTCGCGGCTCATGCCGGGTTTCCGGGGGCTTCCGGATGTGATGACGACGACGTCGGAGCCGGATGTCTCCTCGTAGTCGTTCGTGCCGACGACGTTCGAGTCGAAGCCGTATATGGGGCCGCTTTGGAGGATGTCGAGGGCTTTTCCCTGCGGCAAACCCTCCACGATGTCAACGAGGACGATGTCCGCGTAGTTTCGTTCGGCGAGTCTTTGTGCGGTCGTGCCTCCGACGTTGCCCGCCCCGACGACCGTAACCTTGCTTTTTGCCATGCTTCTCCCTCCGTGGAATTGGCGAATCTCCGGCGAATGATAAGTTAATCCGCTCGCTTTTGCCGGGGTATATCGTCGGCGGCGTGTGCTATAAGAAGTGTATGATCGAACACAGTCACGATTCGCCGCCGCGACCGAAAGAGCTTCCCCGCACCGACGTCGGATACGCCCTCATCTCCGACCCGGCGCTCGAAAAGATACTCATGGTTTGCAACCGCCGCGCGTCCGGGCTTTCATGGAGCCTCCCCGGCGGCTCCCGCGAACCGGGCGAAACCCTCGAAGAAACCGTCGTGCGCGAGACGCGCGAGGAGACGGGCCTCCACGTCGTCGTCGAAGGCATCGTCGCCGTCGGGGAGAGGCTCCGGAACAGCCACGTCCTCATCGCCACCTTCGTCGCGAAGACCGTCGGCGGAAGAGCCTCCCTCCAAAAAGACGACGAGGAAGTCGTCAAAGTCGAGTGGGCGCCCTTCGATGTCGCCGACACCCGGATGCCGTGGTATCCGGGCGGAGTCCGCGTCCTCCTCGAAGGCCGCGGAGCCGTTCATTACAGCGAGTTTCTTTTTTGATGGACGTCTCCGAAGCCATAACGAGCCGGAGGAGCATCGGGAGAGTGACGCATGAACCCGTCCCCCGAGAGACGGTCGAGGCCATTCTCGAAAGCGCGATCCACGCCCCGAACCACAAAATTACCGAGCCGTGGCGCTTCCACGTCTTCGCCGGAAAAGGCCGCGGCGAACTCGCCAAAGCCCGGGCCGAAGTCGCCCGGATAATGGCCGGGGAGGAGCGCGAAGACGAAGAACTCGTGAAAGGCCGGATCAGCCGCGAGAGGAAGAAAGCTTTCCGCGCCCCCGTCGTCATCGCCGTCATCTCGAAGGCCGGGCGCGACGAGGTCGAGACGGTGGAGAATTACGCGGCATGCTCCGCCGCCGTCCAAAACATGCAATTGACCGCCCACTCCCTCGGACTCGGGGCGATGTGGCGAACCGGCCCGGTCGCGTACCACGAGCACATGCGAGAGTTCTTCGGCCTCGAAGAAGGCGACCGGATCGTCGCGTATCTTTATGTCGGATACCCGGATCTCTCCGAGACGAGGCGAAGGCGCGAGCCATTCGAGCAAATGACGACATGGCACGAAGGATGAGGTCGCTCCGCCTTCGGCTCCGCTCCGGTAATTGGCGAAAACTCAAAACCAAAAACCAAAAACCGGAGCGACCGAAGGGAGCGGCAAGCGAAGCGACCCATCGTTTCCAGCGACTTTCGGGCGGATATCACGTATGGACGGGAAATGAAACGCACTTCGAGACTTCGAGGAGGTGGCTATGGGAAGGTTGCTCAGGCGGTTGCTGATTTTGGCGGCCCCGATAATCTGGAAGAAGTTCCGCGAGAACCGTAAACGCAAGAAAGAGGGTGAACGCCGCTAATTTTCCAGCGGGGTCGCCTCGAAGTTTTTGCCGGACTTCCGGATTTTGACGAGGCAATCCTTCGGCTCGTGGTAAAGGATGACCGGGGCGTTCCTTTTCTCGGCCTCGGAGAGAACCTCGATCCGGTTCCGGCGGGCGGCCTCCGGGTCAGTGTCCACCCCGGCTATGATGTCCGGGTCGAGGAATATTTTGCTCGGGGCGAGGTCGGCTGTGAAGAGCGCCTCGCTCCCGTCGATCCACACGATTTGATGCCCCTCCGAATGACCCGCCCGAACCTCGACATATATTCCTTTCGCCACCTCCCCATCCCCGTCCACAAGCTCGACCCACCCTTCTTCGACGCCCTTTTCGAGGGACTTCACCGCGAGGTTTCTTCCGTCTTCCTCGGGCATGTTTTTCGCTTCTTCGAGTGCGCCTCTTTGCGCGTATATCGTCGCGTGGGGGAAGCTCGGCGGGTTTATCGCCCATCCGACGTGGTCCGGGTCGAGGTGCGAGAGGACGACGTGGGTGACGTCCTCCGGCGAGTTCCCCGTCTCCTCGATCGCTTCGAGGAGGGTTTTTTCACGCCGGAGTTCGTAGCGTCCTTCGAGGGTTTCGGGGACGCTCTCTCCGAATCCCGCGTCGAGGAGGACGAGTTCGCCGTCGTCTTCTCCGAGGGACTCGATGAGGACGGCGTGCATCGCGCCCCGGATACGCATCTTCCGCCCGCCCGTGTCGCCGAGAATATTGCCCGCGTCGGTGATGAAAAGTCCGTCCTCGAGGACATGGACTCGCTTCGATTTCGTCTCGAACGCCGCTTTCTTCGCCAAATCGTTAAAGCCTCCGTGGTGTGTGGACGATCATAAGACAACCATTTTATGGCCGCGCGCCACGCTGTGGCGGCGGGAGGCCGGAGATGAACGAGGAAAATAGTTCATTCGGAGTATGGTGGATGGTTCGCGCAGCGGGCATAATGCGCCGGAGTCGGACTCACAGGAGAGGAAAAGGTCGAGGAGAAAACATGTCCCGTTTGAAGATAGCCACGATCCCATTAGCCGCCATGTTTCTGTTTTTCTTCGCCGCCTCGGTCATGGCGAGCGCGGACACGTCGTATGACACCGACGAACGAAGGTTCCTCGAACTCATAAACGAGTACCGCGCCCAAAACGGAGCCGGCCCGCTCGTCCTCTCCGACGACCTCACCGTCGCCTCCGAGCATCACAACGAGGACATGGCCGAATACAACTTCTTCGCCCACGACACCGTCGGAAGCTCCCGGTACCCCGCCGGCTCCGAGCCGTGGGGCCGGATGGCCGCCGAAGGCTACGACCACAATACTTTCAAAGGCGAAAACCTCGCCGTCGGATACGAGAGCGTCGAGGAGGTTTTCCAGGCGTGGAAGGACTCCCCGAGCCACAACACCGCGATGCTCGACCCGAATTACAAAGTCGTCGGAGTGTCGCGCATGCAAATTTCCGGCTCGACGTTCGAGTGGTATTGGACGACTGACTTCGGAGGCTTCGTTGACGCCTCCGCCCGAACCGCCGAAGACGAGCCGGAAGACCCTCCAGCCCCGGAGCCGCCGACTCCGCCGGAGCCGAGGAACCTCCTGGAAAATAGTGGATTCGTGGATCAGGAAGCCGGGTGGGAGCAGTGGGCGATGGACGGGGCGATGCTCATTCTCAAGGGCGAGTTCGCGAGGCTCGGCGGATACGATGACGGCGTGGACGAGCTTCGCCAGGAAGTGAGGATCACAGACGGAGCGAGGCTTTCGTACAGCGTCAAGGTCACGACCGAAGAGAGCGCGCCGTTCGGCGACCGGATGACCGTCCGGCTCACCGACGAGGATCGCACAGAGGCGACCGTCCTCAAACGCTATACGGGCGAGGACGCCGGGGAATGGCGCCGCGAAACCATAGACCTCTCCGAATACGCGGGCGAGACGGGATACCTCAGCTTCGCCGCCGGAACCGACGAGGACGGCCTCACGAACTTCTATCTCGACAACGTCCGCCTCGTCGGGTGAGAGCGGCTCGCCTTCGGCGAACCCGCGCTCGTCAGCATTTCAGCCGACCAGCTTTTCAGCGGAAACAAAAAGCCGAGGGCGAAAACGCTCTCGGCTTTTTCCTCGGATTATTGCGGAGCGCCGCCTCGCCAAACGTGTATCCAATCTTTGTTTGCCTCTCGTTCTCTTTGCCGGTCCCGAGCTTCGTCTCGCTTTTTATCCTTCTCCGCTCTTTCCCGGATGTGTTCGTCGAGACGCTTTCCCTCCTCGGCCTTTTTCTGTGCCATCGCTTTCCGTGCCGCCCTCCGCTTGGCTTTTTGGGTTCGATTCATTTCATCCTCCCTCGTCTTCTTTCCATTCGTGTGGAACATTCATCATATTAAAAGGGATGGACGGAACCTTCATCCCGCACCGACGCTTTCGGCGAGCGCGGCTCCTCGGCGGAGTATTTCCTGAAACCCGACGCCCGAAGCCCCGAGCGTTTTAGCGGTTCGCGGCCTCCCGTATTACTTCCTTCGCGGCGGTGGCGAGAGCCTTCGGGTGCTTGAGCATGTGGTATATCGGCTCGTCTCCGGTGAAGCTGGCGATGAGGGTCCGGCGGGCGCCTTCGTCGGTTTCACAGGCTTTGAAGATGGGATCGAGCATTTGGAGATTCGGGACGAGGTTCACGAGCGCGTGTCCGGAGACGTGTTCTTTCGCCCGCTGATGTTTTAGCTGCTTTTCGTAGCCGGAAAGTGTCGAGGCTGAGAAGTCGTTCCTCGCATGTGCCTCGTGCGCCCATGAGGCGGCGAGGCGGCCCGATTCGATGGCGTATCCGACGCCCTCGCCGCTTATGGGGTGGATCATGCTCGCCGCATCCCCGACGGTCATTATTCCCGCGCCGTATCGCTTCGCGCCCCACATGCCCATTTTGAGCGACCAGCTTTTCGCCGGGCCTTCCGGCTCGGCGTTCTCGAGCCACGCCTTCATCCTCGGCTCTTCGAGGAAACGGTCGTAAAAGTCTTTCAAGTTGCGGCCTGTTTTGGCGAGCGCCTTCGTTGAGACCCCGGCTCCGACGTTCGCGGTTCCGTCCCCGAGATAGAAAACCCATCCGTATCCGGCGTGGTCTTCGTTCATGTCCCTCGTTATGAAAACCTGGAGATCCTCTTTGTTCGGGCCGTCCACGTTCTTGAAATATTGCCTCCGTGCTACGGCGTTCTGATGGACTTTCATGCCTTCTCCGGCGAAGCCCCCGACGCCGTCCGCCGCGATGACGAGCGGAGCCTCGAAGCGGAGTTCCCCGTCGCCGTTCTCGGCGGCGACGCCCGCCACGGCTCCGGCGGAGGAGCGGAGGAGCTTCGTCGCCCGTATTCCCTCGCGGAGTTCGGCTCCGGCGACCTTCGCCCGCTCCGCCAACTTCTCGTCGGTTTCCTCGCGGCGGGCGACGTATCCGGTGGGGCCGTGGAGGGTGGGGGGGACGCTTTGGCGGAAGAAGGCGGTGTCGGTGTACATCGAGAAGCCGGAGAATTTGCCGTGGTGGGGCTCGTCGAGCCAGTCGCCGAGTCCCATGAGGCGAATCTCCTCGGCGGCGTGGGGCATGAGGCCGTCGCCGCATGGTTTGTCGCGGGGAAAAGTTTGGCGGTCGAGGACGAGGGTGGAAAGTCCGGATCGGGCGGCGTGGTATGCGGTCGCCGCGCCGCCCGGCCCCGCGCCTATGACAATGAGATCGTAACCGTTCGGCATCCCGCTCCTCCTCGTGTATGACAGAATATCCGACGGATTATAACTTTGGAAAAGACCGGGAGGAGAGGCGAATGGCCGTTGACAGGGAACGCCCCGCACGCTACGAAGTCGGGGGGAGGGCCGCGCTCAAAGCTACCGGGCAGCCCGTGGAGATCCTCGAAGTCCGCCGTGGCGAGTTTGTGCCGGACTTCGTATACAAAGTCCGCATCCTCGCCGAGAAGCCCGCGAGGCCGTACAACCTTTCGGTTCCGGAGCATGACTTGTCGGACGGGTAAGGTTGAAGGCGGCGGGTTTCAGGAAAGACGGAAGCCGATGGCCGACGTATGTTCGCCGCTCGGTTTTACGCGAAGGACGGCCTTTTCGCAAAATGAGCGCGTTCGGGTCGAGTACGGCTCTTATGTCCGGCGATCCTCGCCGTCGCGCTCCCGCCTCCATCGCCTCCTCGTCGGAGGGAGGCTCGATGCCGTTCTCTTCTTGCCACCGGGCGACTTCCTCGAAGTATTCCCGCAATGTGCCGGCCGACTCGAAGCACGCGGGAGTCGCGTGGATTTTGCGCTCTCCGCGATTCGCGCCGGAGGCGTCGGACGCGAAACGGCTCCGGAGGCTCAGAAAAATCCCCACCGCCTCTTCGAAAACCGCGCGAGATTTCGCGCGCAGACCGGAGAAGTTCGCCGTTTATTTCCGTCCGCTCCGTTTCCATTTCATAAACCTCCGCCCATGTCTTCGCACGCCGGAGGCTATTTCGTGACGCTCATGTATGCCACGTCCACGAGCGGAACCCCGGTCTCCGACGCTCTTTCGACGGCGTGCGACAACGCTTCGGCGGCGATGCCGGGGTCGGGGAAGTGGCCGTCGAGGAGGCGGGCGGCGCGGGCTATTTCGTAAAACGAGAAGCGGCGGCGTTCTCCGGTGAGGCGGTACACGGCTTCGAGGACTTCGAGGCGGAGGGAGATGAGTTGTTCGAGGCGCCAACGGATCTCATCCACCGTGAGGCTCATGGTCTGGTAAAGGCGGGCGATCTCGGCGATCTGAACGAGCGTCGCCGAACGCTTCGAGAGCCGCGATATCGAGTTCTCGTCGAGATACCTTCTCGTCGTGATGCGGGCGAGCGAGAGGCGCCCTTCCTCGTCGCCGTATTTCGGGAGCGGCCGGAAGCCCTCCCCCCCGGTGGCCTGCCCGAGTTTGATCTCCTCGCCGTCCGCGAAGGCACGGGGCATGTGGCCCCCGGCGTAATACGAAACTTGGTGGGCCATCCGTTCGAGGATGCGGCGGTCGCCGCCGCTCCGGATCTCGACCCACCTTCGGACGGTCGCGTTGTATAGCCTTTCGAGGGCGCGCCACGTCGCGTCGCCGCGGAGGTCCATCTCGCCCGGGCGCTCGCTCACGACGGATATGGAGACGTCCGGGAGATCCTTTTTATATGCCTCCCCGATGGCGGCGAGAAGCTCCTCGAACTCCTCGTCCACGGCGCCGGAGAGGTATCGGCGGCGCTCGGCGGGAAGCACGTACATGAGGCGGCTTTTTATTCGCCGCTCTTTGCCTTCGGCGGCTTTGAGTCGGTCTATGGCCTCGTAGAGTTCGCGGCGGCGGGTGTATACGAGGGCGGTGAGTTCGGCGACCTCCGGGTCGGAGGAGTCGGTTTCGGCCCACGCCTCGTCGCGTTCGGAGGATGCGGCTTCGTGGGTGTTCTCGGCCCGGACGACGGCGCGTTCCTCGGCCTCGCGTTCGCGTTGCGCTTCGCCGAGTTCCCTTTCGAGGTTCTCGATCGTTGACGACATGATTTATCTCCCATCCCATCGGACGAACATGCCCGAAGACCCATTTTAGCAACCCGTGTTGCGCGGCGACGCGCGAAGGTTTAGATTTCAATCGGAAAGCGGAGCAAAAAGGAGCGTGGACATGGACTTCAATACGGGTACCTCGGGAGCGGGCGGCCCACCGCCACCGCCGCCGAGCCAAAGCGGCCCCTCGACAGGCGGCACCTCCGGAGAATTCAACCTCTCCGACCCGGTGCAAAGTTTCATAGCGACCGTGCGGGGCGTGGTTCTCGATCCGGTCGGGTTCTTCCGGGGGATGAAGAAGAGCGGGGATTTCGTGGGGCCGCTTGTGTTCACTTTGATCTGCGCCGCCGTGGGCGGACTCATAGCCGGGGTGCTTTTATTCTTCTTCAGCCTGATTTTGGGCGACTTCGGCGGAGCTTTCTTTCAGCTCATCCTCCAGCCCATAGGCTATGTGGTCGGCGGGATGATCGGCTTGTTCATCGGGGCGGGTGTGATCCACCTTTTCGCGATGCTCCTCATAAAGCCGAACGCGGGCTTCGAGGCGACTTTCCGGGTCGGGGCATACCTCGGCGCTCTTTATCTCGTTAGCTGGCTGGCGGCCATCCCGCTGCTCGGGCTTCTCCTTTTCATCCCGCTTACGATTTGGTACGTCGTGCTCGGCGTCCTCGGCATCCGCGAAGCCCATTCGACGACTACGGGACGGGCCGCGGCGGTCGTGCTCATCCCGATGGCGGTTCTCTTTTTGTTCGCCATCATCGTCGTCGGACTCATTGGGGCCGCGGTCTTCTTCGGCACGCAGCAAAGTTTCTAACCCGGACCTCTTCATACCGGGCGCGGAGTCGAAAACTTCCGCGCTCTCCTTCGCCCATCCCTTCGCTCACTCCCCGACTCGAATCGCTATACTAGCCGCAGTCAGCGAATAGAGGGAGATGGCGGCATGGCGCACACGGTTACTTTGATACCCGGGGATGGAATCGGCCCGGACCTCACCGATTCTGTGAAGACAGTCATCGAGGCTCTCGATGTGGATATCGAATGGGAAATCGCCGAAGCCGGCGAGACGGTGATGGAGAAGGAGGGAACCCCCCTCCCCGAATCCGTGCTCGACTCCATCCGAAAGAACAAAGTCGCATTGAAAGGGCCGCTCACCACGCCCGTCGGGACGGGTTTCCGCTCGGTGAATGTCGCGCTTCGGAAGGAACTCGATCTTTATTCGAACGTCCGCCCGAGTCTGAGTTTGCCGGGCATCGAGACTCCGCACCAGAATATTGACATCGTGCTTTACCGCGAGAACACCGAGGATTTGTACGCCGGGGTCGAGCATATGGTCGGCAAGCACGCGGCCGAGTCCATCAAGATCATCACCCGCGAAGGTACCGAACGCCTTTGCCGGATGGCTTTCGAGCGTTCGAAGGAGCAAGGACGGAAGCACATCACCGTCGTTCATAAGGCGAACATCATGAAGTTCACGGACGGGCTTTTCCGGGACGTTTTCTATGAGGTCGGCAAGGAGTACGAGAACGACTTCGAGGAGATCGACGACCGCATCGTGGACAACATGGCGATGCAACTCGTGATGAAGCCGAACATGTACGATGTTCTCGTATGCCCGAACCTTTATGGCGACATTCTCTCCGACCTCCTCGCCGGACTCACGGGCGGCCTCGGGGTGGCTCCGGGGGCGAACATCGGGGATGGGATCGCGCTCTTCGAGCCTGTCCACGGTTCGGCTCCGAAGTATGCGGGGCAGAATCGGGCGAATCCTTTGGCGACGTTGCTTTCGGCGAGGAATATGGTTGACTACCTCGGTTATACGGACGAGTCCGAGAGGATGCAAAAGGGCATCGAGAAGGCTCTCTCGAAGCCGGAGACTCGGACGAAGGATCTCGGCGGCACGGCGGGGACGACGGAGTTCACCGAGGCGATAGTCTCGAATCTGTAACGCCTTTCCGACTCGGACGGTCTATAAATGGTGTCTGCGTAGTACGAAGAACGGAGAAGACAAGTGCGTATTCTGGTTGCCGGAGGCGATGGTTTTTGTGGATGGCCGACTGCGTTGTACCTTTCGTCGAGGGGCCACACAGTCGCCATAGCCGACAACCTCGCCCGCCGCGACTGGGACGCCGAACTCGGCACCGAGTCTTTGACCGAAATATCCTCTCTCGACGACCGCGTGTCGCGCTGGAAAGAAGTCTCCGGCAAGGAAATCTCCACCTTCGTCGGCGACCTTTGCGACGAGGACTTCGTCTATTCGATGGTGGAATCCTTCGAGCCGGAGGCTTTCGTCCATTTCGGCGAGCAACGAAGCGCGCCGTATTCCATGATCGACCGTCATCACGCCGTCTTCACACAGACGAACAACGTGGTCGGGAACTTGAATATCATGTTCGCGATTCAGTCTCTCGTCCCGGATTGCCACCTCATAAAACTCGGGACGATGGGGGAGTATGGAACTCCGAACATAGACATCGAGGAGGGTTGGATCGAGATCGAACACAAGGGCCGGAAGGATACCCTCCCTTTCCCGAAACAGCCCGGAAGTTTCTATCACCTCTCGAAAGTCCACGACTCGCACAACATCATGTTCGCGTGCCGCATATGGGGCATGCGGGCGACCGACCTAAATCAAGGCGTCGTATACAACGTCGAGACGGACGAGACAAGTTCGGATCCCGTCCTCGCGAACCGGTACGACTATGATGGTGTTTTCGGCACGGCTTTGAACCGCTTCATCGCGCAGGCGGCGAATGGGAATGACATCACGGTTTACGGCGAGGGCGGGCAGACGCGGGGCTTCATAGACATCCGGGACACGGTTCGGTGCATCGAGATAGCCGCCGAGAATCCCGCCGAGGCGGGGGAGTTCCGGGTTTTCAACCAGTTCACCGAGCAATGGTCGGTTTTGCAACTCGCGAAGCTCGTCGAGAAGGTCGCGAAAACCCTCGACCTCGATCCGAGGCTCACTCATCTCGAAAACCCTCGCGTTGAGAAAGAGGCTCACTATTTCAAGGCGGCGAACACGCGGTTGATCGACCTCGGTTTGAAACCGCATCTTTTGACGGAGGAGACGGTTGAAAAGTTGCTTCTCGTCGCGCTGGAGAACCGGGATCGCATCCATCCCGAGACGTTCGAGGCTCGGGTGAACTGGCGCAGTCCACGGTACAAATAGCGGACACGGCGACCGGAGAGTTCCCACACACCTTTTGCGTATCGCGTTCATCACCGAGACTTTCCTCCCCGCGACCGACGGCGTCGTGACGCGGCTCCGCCATACGATAAAGGAGCTTCGGCGGATGGGGGATGAGATTTTGATCATCGCGCCGAAGTATGGTGAGGGGCCGGGGTTTTACGAGGGCGCTCCGATATACCGGGTTCCCGCGGTGCCGTTTCCGCCGTATCCACAGATAAAGCTCGCTCCCGCGCTTCCGGGGGTCGGGCATGCGCTCATGGGTTTCAAGCCGGATCTCATCCACGCCGTGAACCCGGTCGTGCTCGGGCTTGGCGCACCGTACTTCGCCCGGCGGCTGGATGTCCCGCTCGTCGCCTCATACCACACGAACATCGCGCAATACACGAGCTTTTATAAACTCGGGTTTTTGACGCGGGCGGCTCGATGGTACACGAAGCGGCTCCATAACCGGGCGGAGATCAACTTATGCACCTCGATGTCCACCGCCAAATACCTCGAGAGCGAGGGCATAAAGAGCGTCCGCGTTTGGCCGCAAGGCGTGGACACCGAACGTTTCGCCCCAAAGAAGGGGTCGGAGTGGTGGCGGAATCGCCTCTCCGGCGGCCATCCGGACGAGAATCTTCTTCTTTACGTCGGTCGCCTCGCCCCCGAAAAGGACATCGGCCGTTTGAAAAGGGTTCTCGAACGGCTCCCCGGAACACGGCTCGCCATAGTCGGCGACGGCCCGGCGAGGCGGGATCTCGAGAACGAATTCGCCGGGACCCCGACGACTTTCCCCGGACTTCTTTTGGGCGAGGAGCTGGCGGCGGCGTACGCCTCGGCGGACGCATTCGTCTTCCCCTCGACGACCGAGACGCTCGGGATGGCGATGATCGAAGCTCTCGCCTCCGGCCTCCCGGTCATCGCCGCGCGCGGCGGAGCCACCCACGAAGTCGTCGCGGACGGCGAGGAGGGCTTCCTTTACGAGCCGGACGACGACGGGAGCCTCGTGAAAGCCGCACGCCGAATCTTCGAGGAAGATGACCTCCGGGAAAGGCTTTCCTCCGGGGCGAGAAACTCCGCGGAGGAGCGAGATTGGGCATCCTCGACGCGGGCTCTGAAAAGTTATTATGAAGAAGCGGTCGGCTCGAAAGCGGTCGGCTGACGATGGGCAAGAAAAAGGAGAAGCTGAAAAAGGGGGGTGCGCGGTTCTCGAAGTTTTCTGTCGTCGGGGGGGTGAACGCGGCGGTGGACATTGGGGTTTTGAATATTCTTTTGGTTCTCGGACCGACGCGCGAGACCACGACGATAGTTTTGTACAACGCGGTCGCGCTCGTCTTGGCGAACGTGAACAGTTATGTGTGGAATTCTTTGTGGACGTTCCGGGGGCGGGCGGCGTTCGATTCGTATCAGACGATGACGTTCCTCGGGCAGGCTCTCATAAACATCGGGGTGAGCAGCTTGCTTTTCTACATCCTCGTGAGGCCCGTCATGGTGAACACGGAGGTGTCGGCGTATGTGGCGGGGAACGTGGCGAAGGTGGTTTCGATATCGGTGGCTTCGACGATAAGCTACTTCCTCATGCGGTACCTCGTGTTCTCGAACAAGCGTCCGTTGAAGGGGTCGAAGGAACGCTTGTAAGGGGGAAAAGGGCGTGCTAAATTACGCATCGGCAAATGCGGAAGTAGCTCAGCTGGTAGAGCATCACCTTGCCATGGTGAGGGTCGCGGGTTCGAATCCCGTCTTCCGCTCCGGTCGCGGGCCTGGCGGAATTCCGGCGGCATGGCCGAGTGGTTAGGCGAGGGTCTGCAAAACCCTTCACCCCGGTTCGATTCCGGGTGCCGCCTCTCGGGGAAGCCGGGTTTTTGGGGCGATTAGCTCAGCGGGAGAGCACTTCCTTGACGTGGAAGGGGTCAGTGGTTCGATTCCACTATCGCCCACTCGGAAAAGCCGCTTATCTAAGCGGAATACTCGCGGTAAGTGGAAGCCCCGGACGAAGAATCCGGGGCTTTGTGCATCAACCGTGCAGCAACGCGGACGAACGCAGCCTATCCGAGCGCGTCGCCCATCGCGTCGGCGGCCTCCCCGCCCATGCCGGGGAGCATGTG
>Ga0136627_1000130_pt1 | contig 23493 bp, 22 predicted proteins | sample AntDrymUQ4892206_2_FD_104652 | JGI IMG/M metagenome (GOLD analysis project Ga0136627, IMG submission 104652) | Polar desert sand microbial communities from Dry Valleys, Antarctica - metaG UQ489 (22.06) | ecosystem: Environmental > Terrestrial > Soil > Desert | place: Antarctica: Dry Valley... | reverse complement strand
GAGTCGGTCTGGGACTACCCTCGCCCGCCGGCGCTGGAGCCCAGCGACGAGCTGGTCGAAGTCGTGCTCGGCGGTGTCGTGATCGCCTCCACCCGCGCGTCGCTGCGGGTGCTGGAGACCAGCCATCCGCCGACGTACTACCTGCCGATCAGTGCGTACGTCGAGGGATCGGTGCGTCGGGCCGCGGGCGGCTCATGGTGCGAGTGGAAGGGTCAGGCCCGCTACTTCGACCTGATCGGCGGGGACGTGGTCGCGCACCGCTGCGCGTGGGGGTACCCGACGCCGACCGAGCGCTTCTCCCGGCTGCTGGACCACCTTGCGGTTTATCCCGCAGCGGTGGACGAGGCACGCGTCGAGGGGCAGGTCGTGCGCCCGCAGCCGGGCGGCTTCTACGGCGGTTGGATCACCGATGGGGTGGCCGGCCCGTTCAAGGGCGTCCCTGGCAGCACCGGCTGGTGAGCTCAGGCCGACCAGCGGTAGTCAGCGAAACCGACGTGCTCGGTGGGCGGCGTGCCGTCACCGAACGGTGATCCGCCGAGCTGATCGCGGTGGTGCGGTCGGTTCCAGTCCTGCACCGGCCCGCACGGGACGATGCCGCTCGGGTTCACGTTCGTCTGCACCTGGTAGTAGTGGTGCTTGATGTGCGCGTGGTTGACCGTGTCGCCCAGGCCGGGGGTCTGCATCAGGTCCAGCAGGTAGGCGTCCAGCACCGGATCCTCGCTGATCTTGTTGCGGTTGCACTTGAAGTGGCTGTGGTAGACCGAGTCGAAGCGCACCAGGGTGGTGAACAGCCGCACGTCCGCCTCGGTCAGGTGGTCACCGACCAGGTAGCGACGGGTGGCGAGCCGCTCGGAGAGCCAGTCCAGGCAGTCGAAAACGGCACCGTACGCCCGCCCGTAGGATCGCTGACTGCGGGCGAAACCGGCCCCGTACACGGCGTCGTTCAGGTCGGTGTACACACGCTCCATCACGGCGTCGATCTCCTCGCGCCACTCCTGCGGGTAGAGGTCGGGCGCGCCTTCGCGGTGGTAGTCCGTCCACTGCGAGGACAGGTCCAGGGTGATCTGGTGGATGTCGTTGGTGACCAGTTGCCCACTCCGTACGTCCACGACTGCGGGCACGCTCACACCGTTGGTGTAGTCGCTGCGCCGTGCGTCGTAGGCCTCGAAGAGGTAGTGGATGGCGAGAACCGGGTCGACACCGCCGGGGTCCAGGGTGAATCGCCAGCTCTTCTCGTCCTGGATCGGGTCGACCACGGCGAGGGTGATCGCATGCTCGAGACCGAGCAGCCGCCGCACCGCAACGACACGGCTCGCCCACGGGCAGGCCAGCGAAGCCACCAGCCGGTAACGGCCGGGCTCGACCGGCCAGTCGGCGGTGGGCTCGGCGAGGATGCGGTCGGTGAACTCCGATTGCCCATGGGTGTAGGAGTCGTCACTCATGTGCCCTACCCTCGCCGACCGGAGGCCATCGGCCAAACTGGATCCTCGTCGGGCGATGGTCACGACGTGCTCGGGCCGCGCCAGATGTCCACCCCGGACTCCACCGCGTGCTCGTCGATCGCGCTGAGCTCGTCGGCGGAGAACTCCAGGTTCTCCAGCGCCTCGAGGTTCTCGTCGAGCTGCTCGACGCTACTCGCCCCGATCACCAGGGAGGTCATGCGGTCATCCCGCAAGGCCCAGGCGAGTGCCATCTGTGCCAGCGACTGGCCGCGCTGCTCGGCAATCGCATGCAGCCCGCGGACGCGATCGAGATTTTCCTGCGAGAGCATCTCGGGCTCCAGCGAACCCTCGGTGGACCCGCGGGAACCCTCGGGGATGCCGTCCAGGTACTTGCCGGTGAGCAGGCCCTGCGCCAGGGCGGTGAAGCCGATCGCGCCGGCACCCACCTCCGTGAGCGTGTCGAGCAGCTCGGGCTCGATCCAGCGATTGAGCATGTTGTACGACGGCTGGTGGATCAGCAGCGGTGTCCCGAGGTCGCGCAAAATCGCCGCCGCCTCCTTGGTCCGCTGCGCGCTGTGGGAGGAGATGCCGACGTACGTCGCCCGTCCCGAGCGCACCGCCGTGTCCAGCGCGCCCATCGACTCCTCGAGCGGCGTGTCGGGGTCGAACTTGTGGCTGTAGAAGATGTCCACGTGGTCCAGGCCCATGCGGCGCAGCGAGTCGTCCAGGCTGGACAGGAGGTACTTGCGCGACCCGAACTCGCCGTACGGGCCGGGCCACATGTCCCAGCCGGCCTTGGTGGAGATCACCAGCTCGTTGCGGTACGCCTGCAGGTCCGCGGCCAGGATGCGACCGAAGTTCTCCTCGGCCGACCCGTAAGGCGGGCCGTAGTTGTTGGCCAGGTCGAAGTGCGTGATGCCCCGGTCGAACGCGCGGGTCACGATGTCGCGCTGCGTGCTCAATGGGTTGTCCTCGCCGAAGTTCTGCCAGAGGCCGAGGCTCAGCAACGGCAATTTGAGTCCGCTGCGCCCGCAGCGACGGTAGGTCATGGAGTCGTAGCGGTCAGGGGCGGCGGCGTACGTCATGCGACCAGTCTGCCGACTACCCTGCACCCGTGCCGACACGACCCCTCAGCGAGCTCGTCGCACCGGACTGGGCGCAGGCACTCGCACCGGTGGCGACGACCATCACCGGTCTGGGGGCGTTCCTGCGGGCCGAGGTGGCCGCGGGCCGGGCGTACCTGCCGCCGGGACCGCGAGTCCTGCGCGCATTCGGCGAGCCGATGGCCGACGTCAAGGTCCTCGTCGTGGGGCAGGACCCGTACCCGACGCAGGGCCACGCGGTGGGCCTGTCGTTCTCGGTCGCACCGGACGTACGGCCGGTTCCGCGCAGCCTGGCGAACATCTTCACCGAGCTGGAGAGCGACCTGGGCGTGCCGCGGCCGACCAGCGGTGACCTCACACCGTGGGCCCGCCAGGGGGTGCTGCTGCTCAACCGTGTCCTCACCGTGCGTCCCGGCGCGCCGGCGAGCCACCGCGGCAAGGGCTGGGAGGCGGTCACCGAGCAGGCGATCGGGGCACTGGTCGCCCGTGACACCCCGCTCGTCGCCCTGCTGTGGGGGCGGGACGCACAGTCGCTGGCCCCGATGCTCGGCGACGTGCCGCAAGTGGCGAGTGTGCACCCGAGCCCGATGTCGGCGGCCCGCGGCTTCTTCGGGTCGCGACCGTTCAGCCGGGTCAACGACCTGCTGGTACGCCAGGGCGCTGCGCCGGTGGACTGGCGCCTGCCATAGGAGGTGCCAAGGGGAGTCCCCACTGAGCTTGTGCTCCCCGGGCCTACCCGCCCGGTGGAATCCGCCGTCCCAGTGCGAACCTAGCCGCGACGCGGAGAAGTATGTAAGGTGTCGGATTGTCAACAAACCTACGACAATGCACGACGCCGTTCGGCCGGTGGGCCCGCCCTTGCTGATCGACTCGTCAGGGAGTGGTCATGGCCTCCGACCAACCGACCGACGGCAGCGCAGCGCAGACACACGACGCGCCCCCCGGAGTGCTACGGAAGGCGATCACCGCCTCCGCGCTGGGCAACGCCACGGAGTGGTTCGACTACGGGGTCTTCGCCGTCCTCGTGCTCTACATCGAGTCCGCGCTGTTCCCCCAGGGCGAGAACGCGACCGGCTGGGTTCTCGCGGCGTTCGCCGTCTCGTTCATCGCACGACCCTTCGGCGGCCTGGTGTGGGGCCCGCTCGGCGACCGGATCGGGCGCCGGGCCGTGCTGTCGCTGACCATCATCCTCATGTCGGCTGCGACGTTCTGCATCGGGCTGATCCCGTCGTACGACACCATCGGCATCGCCGCGCCGATCCTGCTGTTCGGGCTGCGGATGCTGCAAGGCTTCTCGACCGGTGGTGAGTACGGCGGCGCGGCGACCTTCATGGCGGAGTACTCACCGGACCGCAAGCGCGGCTTCTACGGAAGCTTCCTCGAGTTCGGCACCCTCGGCGGCTACGCCCTGGGTTCCCTGATCGCGCTGGGTCTTCTCGTCGGCCTGGGCGAGCAGACCATGTTCGATTGGGGCTGGCGGCTGCCGTTCTTCCTCGCCGGGCCGATGGGTGCGATCGGCTTCTACCTGCGGTTGAAGCTCGAGGACACCCCGGTCTTCCGCGAGGCCGAGGAGCAGGGCCTCAAGGAGGAGAAGACCTCGACCCAGTTCCGCGACCTCCTGATCGGCTACTGGCGGCCGATGGCGCAGCTGTTCGGTCTGGTCATCGCGCTGAACCTGATCAACTACACGCTGCTGGCGTACATGCCGACCTACGTCCAGCAGGAGATCGGGCTGAGCACCAGGGAGGCGCTGGTCATGGTCTCGGTCGGCCAGCTAGTCATGATGCTGTTCATCCCGTTGGGCGGCAAGCTGTCGGATCGGATAGGCCGGAAGCCGATGTGGTACGGCTCCCTGATCGGGATCTTCGTCCTGGCGATCCCGATGTACATGCTGATGGCGGTGAGCTTCGCCTGGGCCGTGGTGGCCTTCATCGTCCTGGGCCTGGTGTACGTGCTGCAGCTGAGCACCATCTCCTCGACCTTCCCGGCGATGTTCCCGACGCCTGTTCGCTTTGCCGGCTTCGCGATCGTCTACAACGTGGCGACCTCGGTGTTCGGGGGGACGGCGCTGAACGTCAGCGACTACTTCATCGGGCAGACCGGCGACAGTCTGTTCCCGGCCTACTACATGATGGCGTCGTGCGTCGTCGGTCTGGTGGCGCTCTACTTCGTCACCGAGACGGCCGGCAAGTCGATCCGCGGCACCTACTGCCCCGGAACACCGGAGGCAGAGAAGGAGCTGGCGGAACTCGCCAGGAGGTGAGCAACTCTGCACCACCAGCGCAGCGATGAAGGGGACGGTCGATCAGCTCTTGGGCAGCACCGGGGTCGCGACCATCGCCTCACTATCGGCGAAGGCGAACGCCCGAGCCCCTCGCTGGTACAGCTCGGCGTACTTCTCCACACGCTCCTTGTCCAGGCGTACGCCGATGCCCGGTTCTGTGGGCACGCGGAGTCTCCCGGACTTGTAGGGCAGTGGTGAGGCGTCAGCGAGGATGTCGTCGAGCAGGAACGACGCGTACGACTGGCTCGCCGGGAGAAAGTTGGGAGTGGAGGCGAGAACGTGCACGGCGGCGCAGACCGCGACGCCCAGCTCTCCGAGGCTGTGCTTGAGCACCGGCAGGCCGGCGACCTCGCACAGTCCCGCGCCACGCTTGAGGTTGAGCAGACCCCCGTCCATCTGGTTGTCCAGCGATACCGCGTCGGCAGCACCGTGTCGGATGACCTCCAGCTGGTCGTAGCGGGTCCACGACGCCTCGTTCGCCAGGATGGGTGTGTCGACGCGCGCACGCACGTAGGCCATCTCCTGGAGGTTGCGTCCGGACACAGGCTGCTCGACCAGCTCGAGGCCGAAGGGCTCCATCTGCTTGATGATGCGGATCGCTGCCCCCGATGACCACGACTCGTTGGCATCGACGCGGATCAGGGCGTCGGCACCGGCCCCATCGCGAACGGCCTCGACGCGCGCGATGTCGAGCGCCGGGTCGTCGGCACCGACCTTGAGGTAAAACGTGCGGAACCCCTCGTCGGCACCGTGGGCTGCGTCCACGGCCATCTGCGCCGGTGCCTGCTGGCTCAGGTAGTAGAAGAACTCGACTTCGTCGCGGACCCGACCGCCGAACAGGTTGACCAGCGGCTGCCCACAGATCTTGCCGACGATGTCCCAGCACGCCATCTCCACGGCTGCGATGGCCGGGCTCGACGCCTTGACGTGGTGCCAGGTGCCGACGAGCTCGATCCGCTTGCTGAGCCGCTCGATGCGCATCGGGTCCTCGCCGACGACGAGGTCTTCCAGCGAGCGCAGCACCGCTAGCACGATGTCGGCGCTCGGGTACGCCGCTGCTTCACCGATGCCGGTGACACCGTCGTCGGTCTCGACCTCGACCAGGATGCTGACCAGCCCTGACCGGGTACCGAAGGCCCACCGCTCAGGTTGACGGAACGGGACGGCGAGCGGTGTGGCCCGCAGATTTGTGATGCGCACGGAAGGATCTCCTGATCGGTTGGTGGGAAGCTGTGGGTACTCGGCCGCTAGTGGACGATCCGCGGCTCGCGTGACGCCGTCGTCAGTAGCTCGCACCCCTGCGCGGTGACGAGCGCGGTGTCGGAGACGGCGTAGGGAGGCAGGCCGTCGGCCAGGATCCACGAGAGCAGGTGGAAGGTCATGCCGGCCTGGACGACGAGGTCGCTCCCGGGCCGGAGGCCTTGGACGACGGAGCCGCCGACCCAGCTCGGTGGGAAGCCGCTCCCGACCAGGTATCCGCAATGGTGCCGGCTGTACCGCCCTCGTCCCAGCGCATCGTCCACCACCGCCTGCCAGGCCTGGTAGACCTGCTCGGCCGGGACGCCTGGTCGCAGCGCCTCCACGACAGCCGCCTCAGCGCCGAGGGCCACCTTCGCCGTCTCCTCGGCACCCGGCGTCATGACGCCGACGTGCACCACCCTCGTCAGCGGGGCGTGGTAGCGCTGCACGGCGCCCGAGAGCTCGATGAGCATCGCCTCGGCATGCCGCAGCGGTCGGTGTCCCCACGTGACGTGCTCCTGGGACAGCTGCTCACCGGAGCGGATCAGGGGGCCGCAACCGGGGTACTCGCTGCCGGCGCGGAGCATGGCGTGGTAGCACTCGGCGGCGATGTCGCCCTGCGGCACCCCCTCTGTGGCACGGGTGATGCCGGCGAGCACGGCGGCGTCCGACATAGCGGCCGCCGCACGCATGCAGGCGATCTCGGCGGGCGACTTGATTGCGCGGATCCAGGACACCGCCGGCGAGCAGTCCGTCCACTCGACGTGCGGCAGGCCCCGCCGCAGCGACTCCCAGACGAGTGGAGGAAGGCACATGCTGGCCAGCTCGGTCCCGATGCGGGTCACGGGACCTACGGCGCCGATCGCAACGGCTGTCACGACACCCGGGTCGTTGCCGTCGGCGTACCCCTGGAACGCGCATCCGACCACCTGGTCGCGCACCGTTGGCCGCTCCATCTCACGGGCGACCATCCGCGGTTCTCCGTGGCGTGGCAGCACCAGCGCGGTGAACGCGAAGTGGCCCTGGTGGTCGAGCCCGGTGAGGTAGTGGATGTTTTCGGGGGTGACCAGGACCAGGGCGTCACACCCGAGCTCGTCCATGGCCTCACGGACTCTGGCACGACGATCGTCGTACGGTGTGCCCGCGTCGATCGCTGTCACCCTTGCTCGAGCACCGCCTTGAGGAAGCGCTTGGTGCGCTCGTGGGCCGGGTTCTCGAAAATCTCCTCGGGTGGGCTGTCCTCGATGATCTGGCCACCGTCGAACATCAGCACCCGGTGCGAGACGTCGCGAGCGAAATGCATCTCGTGGGTCACGATCAGCATGGTGATGTCGGTGGTCTCGGCAATCTCGCGAAGCACGTTGAGCACGCCGGCGACGAGCTCCGGGTCCAGGGCTGAGGTCACCTCGTCGAGCAGGAGGACCTTGGGCTCCATCGCGCAGGCCCGGGCGATCGCCACCCGCTGCTGCTGGCCGCCCGACAGCTGCGTCGGGTGCGCATCGACTTTGGCCTCGAGCCCGACCCGCTCCAGCAGTTCCCTGGCGTCCTGCTCGGCCTCGTCCCGGCTCTTGCCGAGGACCCGGATCGGGGCCTCTGTGATGTTGCCCAGCACCGTCATGTTGGGGAACAGGTTGAACTGCTGGAAGACCATCCCGATCTTGGTACGGACGCGACGCTGGTGCTTCTCGTCCGCAGGGATCAGCCGGTCGCCCTTGGGCATGTGGGACAGGGGCTCACCGTCCACCCAGATGTGACCACCGTCCACCTTCTCCAGCGTCATCAACAACCGCAGGATCGTGGTCTTGCCGGAGCCGCTCGGGCCGATCAGCGTGCACCGCTCACCGGGTCCCACGTTGAAGTCGAGATCGCGGAGGACGACGTGGTCTCCGAACCGCTTCACGACCTTGTCGAAGGTGATCAGCGGCGAGCCGCTACCCCCGTGCTGGGCTTCGGGCGAGGTGGTGTCAGGCGTGGCCAACACGATGCTCCAGTCTTCTCAGTGCTACCGAGCTCGGGTAGCTGGCGGCCAGGAAGATGAGGCCGGCGATCGTGAGCGGCTCGACGTACCGGAAGCTTCCGCCACCGATGTCGATCGCTGTTCGGACCATCTCCGGTATGGAGATGAGAAAGAGAAACGGGGTCTCTTTGAACATGGAGATCACGTAGTTGCCCAGCGACGGCAACACGTTGCGGATCGCCTGCGGCAGGACGACACGCTGCCATTGGTAGCGCGCGGGCAACGACAACGCGGTGCAGGCCTCCCACTGGCCGGGCGGCACTGCATCGATGCCGGCCCGGTAGATCTCGGCGTAATAGCAGGCGTAATGCACGCCCAGCGTCAGCACGCCCACGAACAACCCGCCCAGCGTAATACCGATCGAGGGCAGCACGTAGAACATGAAGAACAGCTGGATCGGGATCGGGGTGCTGCGGACGAATTCGATGAACACCGTGGTCAACGGCGCGAGTACGGGAACGTGCGCACGCCGAATGACGGCGAAAACCAGGCCGAGTACGGCGGCGAGCACCGACCCCAGCACGGTCGCCAGCAGCGTGTAGCGCAAGAAGGCCTCCAGGATCGGGGGCAGGCTGTCCAGGGCGTAGTCCATGTCCCAGGTCATGCGACCTCACCCTCCTGCGCCGCCGGCCCGCGGAAGGCGAAGATCTTGCTCCGTTCCTCGCGTTGGCCGAGCCGGCCCTTGGCACGCGCCTCCAGCACGTGCATCAGGAGCGTGCATAGGTACGCGAGCACGAAGTAGACGACGAGCAGCAGGCCGAAGATGAAAGCTTCGTTGCCCTCCGCCGCGCGATACTGGTCGGCGACCGTGGCCAGGTCGGTCACCGTGACCAGGAACACCAACGGAGTGCTCTTGAGCAGCTGGATCAGCAGGTTGCCGAACGGGGGGATCATCAGTGGCAAGGCCTGCGGGATGATGACCCGCCGCATCCGCTGGACCGGGGAGAGGCTCAGAGCGATGGCGCCCTCCCACTGGGGTCGGGGCACGGCGGTGATCGCTCCGCGCACCACCTCGGCGCCGTAAGCGCCGAAATTCAGCGAGAAGGCGACCACGGCTACCGCGATCGGGGTCAGCCGGTAACCCAGCAGTGGCAGCACGTAGAAGAGCCAGAACAACTGGACCAGTAAGGACGTGCCCCGGAAGAACTCGATCACGATCCTGGCCCCGATACGCGGCAGGGCTGCCTTCATCCGGACCAGGAGACCGAGCGCGAAGGCGACGAGCGTCGCGCCGACCGCTCCCAGCACGGTGACATAGATCGTCACCCACAGCCCGCCCAGGAGATTGTCCACCCAGGGCACGAACTGGAGGTCAGCCATGTCGGACCTGTCAGCTGCCGTCGCAGAGCCGTTGAGTGGTGACGTCGTCAGCCGGGATCGTCTCCGGACCGAAGCCGAAGGGCTCGATGATCTCGAGCAGTTCACCGGATTCCTTCAACTTGGTCAATTCCTCGTTGAACGCCGCCAGCAGCTCCTCGTCCTCCTGGCGGAACACAGCCCCGCCACAGCCCAGCTGCTCCTTGCCGTCAACGACCGGTGTGAACGGTTCGGTCAGGACGACCTCGGTGTCGGGATTCTGCTCCAGTACGTCGCGCAGCGTGATCGTGGTGAGGCCGAACGCGTCGAGCCGGCCCTGCTCGAGCTGGAGCAACCCGTCGCGCGTTGTCGGCACCGTGACGATGTTGGAGCCGGCGACACCGGACTGCTTCGCAAAGTCACCCTCGACGGCTCCGCCGAGCACACCGAGCCTGATTCCGGCGTCGGCAACGGACTGGAAATCGGTGATGTCGTCAGGATTGCCTGGCGGCACGAGAAAGGCGTTCGGGACGCAGTACATCGGGTCGGAGAAGGCCGCCTCGACGCATCGTTCGGGTGTGATGAACATTCCCGCGGCCACGACGTTGAAGCGATTGGCGTTGAGTCCGGGGATCAGCCCGTCGAAAGATACCTGTGTGGCCTCGACGGTGTCGATGCCGAGGTTGCCCCAGATCGTCTTCTGCACGGTCGGGTCCATGCCGGTGAGCTCGCCACCGTCGAGGTAGGCGTACGGCTCTTCGCCAGCTATCCCGACGGTGATCGTGCCCTGGCTACGCAACTGGTCGAGTGCGCCGCCGCCACCGCCGTCGCTGCCGTCAGTATCAGTGCGCGAGCAAGCCGTGACGAGGCCGGGAGCCACCACCAGGCCGGCAACCAGCCCACCGTGGCGAAGGAAGCTGCGCCGGGACCAACCGCTGGTGTGACTCATGCCTGATCCTCCGTTGCTGAACTCCGGGCTGAAGGGACGTGTCGGCTGCCTCGGCGGACGGTCCGCTCGGTGGCCACATTACCTCCGCAGACCGTAAGCGTAGAAAATAGGATTGTCAACAATCTACTTTGATCCGGTGCTCAGGCCGGGTAACAGGCCCACGCGCGGCGGCCGCCTACCTTGAGTCTGGTCTGACCAGTTTCGAGAAGAAGACCCGTCGGTAGCCGTCCTCGACGGCTCGATGCGTTTCGGCGTAGCCGTGGTGCGGGTAATAAGTCAAGTTCTCGGCCATGGCTTCATTGGTGTAGAGCCTGACCTCGGCCAAACCCCAGGCGACTGCCTGGCCCTCCGCGAAGGCGAGCAGGTGTCCCCCGACTCCGCTGCCCTGTGTCTCGGGACGAACCGCGACGTTCTCCAGGAGCAGGTGATCGGCATCGGCCAACAGCACGATGAGCCCGGCTACCGCGCCGTCTACTTCTGCGACCCACACGTGTCCCCGACGAATCAGGTCCTCGTAGTCAGCGCGCACCGGAGCCGGCTCGCGCCCCATGCGCTCCACATAGGGGGCGTACGCCGACCGAGCCACCGCGCAGATCGCGGCTCGATCGTCAGCGCGCGCTTGCCGGATCCTCACCATGTCAGCGGTCTGCTCAGGCGTGACGCAAGCTCAGGCATGGACAGCTGCCACCGACTCCGCCCAGATGGACGCAGCCTCGTCGACGTGCTCGGCCTGCACCACAAGAGCCGGGATAAAGCGAACGACCTGACCCCACGCCCCGCAGGTGAGCACCAGCAGGCCGCGCTGCGCTGCCTCCTGCTGGGCGGCGGCCGCAGTGGCTCCGTCCGGGGTGCCGGCGGCGTTGCGGAACTCGTTGCCGAGCATCAGGCCGAGTCCGCGTACGTCGGTGATCCGGTCATGACCAGACGCGACATCGGTGAGCGCCGCGCGCAGCTGGTCACCGCGCTCGGCGGCGTTGTCCACCAGCTTCTCCTCCACGATGACATCCAGCGTGGCCAGCGCCGCTGAGCAGGCGACGGCGTTGGCTCCGTACGTGCCCCCCTGCGAACCTGGCCAGGCCTGGGCCATCAGGTCCGAGGACGCAGCGATGGCAGACAGCGGGAAGCCGGAGGCCAGGCCCTTGGCCGTCACCAGGATGTCGGCCCGGACGTCGAAGTGGTCACCGCCCCAGAATCTGCCGGTGCGGCCCCACCCGGTCTGGACCTCGTCGACTACGAGCAGGATCCCGTGCCGGTCGGCACGTTCGCGCAGCCCGGCGAAGAACCTGGCGTTGCCGGGCACATAGCCGCCTTCGCCCAGCACCGGCTCGACGACGAACGCGGCGGTGTCCTGTGGGGGAGTGACTGTCTGCAGGAGGTAGTCCAGCTGGCGCAGCGCGAAGTCGGTTGCCTCCTCGACGGGCCAGCCGAAGTGGGTGGGGTCCGGGAACGGGGCGATGTGGACGCCGCCCATGATCGGGTTGAAGCCGGAGCGGAACTTGGTGCCGGAGGTCGTCATCGAGGCGGCCGCGACCGTACGGCCGTGGAAGCCGCCGTGGAAGACGACGACGTTGGGGCGACCGGTGGCCTGCCGACTCAGGCGCAACGCAGCCTCGATGGCCTCCGACCCGGAGTTCGCGAAGAACATCCGGTCCAGCCCAGCCGGCAGCACCTCGCCGAGCCGGTCGACCAGGTCGAGCAGGGGGCGGTGCAGGACCGTCGTGTACTGGGCATGGATCAGCGTCCCCACCTGGCGCTGGGCAGCCTCCACCACGCGAGGATGGCAGTGACCGGTGCTCGTCACCCCGATCCCGGCGGTGAAGTCGAGGAACCGGCGGCCCGCCTCGTCGAAGAGGTGGACGCCTTCTCCGCGGGCCGCCACGACGCCGGTGGCCTGCTTGAGGACCTGCGAGAGTTCAGCCACGAGTGCACCCCTCTGGTAGATTGTCGACAATCACCGTACAGCAGTGCTGGTCGAAGGCCAATGCGCCCTAGCCGCACGTGCGAAAGGACGTCGGATGGGCACGAGCCAGCCAGACACTTCCACCACCGCGCAGGCCGTGTTCGAGCGCGCCCCCCAGCAGCTGTACGTCGGCGGCCGCTGGGTCGACGCCGAGCGAGGGGCGACGTTCGACGTGGTGGATCCCTCGACCGGCGAGGCTCTCTGCGCGGTCGCAGACGCTTCCCCCGCGGACGGGCGGGCCGCGCTCGAAGCAGCCGCAGCGGCGCAGGCGTCATTCGCCGCCACGTCGTCGCGGGAGCGCGCTGACACACTCATGCGGGCGTTCGACCTGCTGCACGACCGGATCGACGACCTGGCGCTGCTCATGACCCTGGAGATGGGCAAGCCGTTGGCCGAGGCCCATGGTGAGATCGCGTACGCGGCTGAGTTCCTGCGCCACTTCGCCGGTGAGGCCGTCCGCATCGACGGCGGGTACCAGGCCGCGCCGGCCGGCGGCGCACGATTCCTCGTCGCCAAGCAACCGGTCGGACCGTGCCTGCTGATCACGCCGTGGAACTTCCCGATGGCGATGGCCACCCGCAAGATCGGCCCCGCCATCGCTGCCGGTTGCACGAGCGTGGTCAAGCCGGCGCAACAGACGCCGTTGTCCACGCTGGCGTTCGTCGACATCCTGCGCGAGGCCGGTCTGCCGGCCGGTGCCGTGAACGTGGTCACCACAGCGGACGCCACCGGGGTGATGGAGCCGTTGATCAGGTCGGGGCTGGCGCGCAAGCTGTCCTTCACCGGCTCGACCAAGGTGGGCCGGATCCTGCTGGAACAGTGCGCGGACAAGGTGCTGCGCACCTCGATGGAACTCGGCGGCAACGCGCCGTTCATCGTCTTCGAGGACGCGGACCTCGACGAGGCCGTCGACGGCGCGATTGCGGCGAAGATGCGCAACATGGGGGAGGCGTGCACCGCAGCCAACCGCATCTACGTCCATCAGGAGATCATCGAGGAGTTCGGGGACCGCCTCACCGAGAAGATGTCCGCGTTGCCGGTCGGCCGTGGTGTCGACGACGGGGTACGGGTGGGTCCGCTCATCGACGAGGCTGCCCGGCGCAAGGTGAGTGAGCTGGTTGCAGACGCCGTGCAGCAAGGAGCACGCGTCCTCACCGGCGGTGTGACGCCGACGGGCCAGGGCTACTTCTACCCGCCGACCGTGCTGACCGACGTACCCCGCTCCGCACGGATGGCCGACGAAGAGATCTTCGGGCCGGTGGCCCCGTTGACCCCCTTCAAGGACGAGACCGAAGTCGTCGCCGCCGCCAACGACACCGAGTTCGGCCTAGTCTCCTACGTCTACACCAACGACCTGCGCCGCGCTCTGCGGGTGGCCGAGGCGATTGAGACCGGCATGGTCGGGCTCAACCAGGGAGTGGTGTCGAACCCCGCCGCACCCTTCGGCGGCGTCAAGCAGTCCGGCCTCGGACGCGAAGGTGGACCGACCGGGATCGAGGAGTTCCTGGAGACCAAGTACATCGGGATCGCACTCGCCTGACCATGGGCGTCACGCCGGCGTCGGCTGCGACGGTGTCGTTCGTCGCGGAGCCCCGGTGGCGAGGCGCACGACCGCGTCCTCCATGTGCGCCACCAGGCGGGCGTCGGTCAACGCCGGGTCGAGCGCCACAAACGCTTCCGCGATCCCGCGGTGCTCGGCCACGCGGTCGTCGGAGTGGCGGTACGTCTGCTCGAGGGCGTGGATGCACATCCGTGTCTCGGTCAGCAGCGTCTGGTGGATCCGCACCAACCGCGGGCTGCGGGACAGGGAGACGAGCATCTGGTGGAAGTCGATGTCAGCCTCGCTGACCTTCGGATCATCCTCGCGGGAAGCCGCCTGCGCCATCTGCCCGGTGACCGCGAGGAGCTGGTCGCCAGCATCCTGCGGGTCATGACCGAAGATCTGCTCAGCCGCCGCGCGTTCGATCGCGGCTCGGGCGACGTACATGTCCCGGACGTTCTCCGGTGTCATCTCGACGACGAACAGGCCACGGTTGCGGACGGAGACCAGCAGGCCCTCCTGGGTCAATCGCTGCATGCCCTCACGCAGCGGGCCGCGACTGATCCCCAGCTCACGAGCCAGTTGCGCCTCGCCGAGCTGGTCGCCCGCCTTGAAGTCGCCGCGGCCGATTGCGGTGCGCAGCTTGTCGGCGATGATGCCGGGAGTCGACTCACGCACCAGCGGTTCGATGGTGCGACGAGACGACGTCACGGCAGGGCCCGGCTCAGCAGCGAGCCCATCCCGTGCAGTCGCGGCACCGGCCCCAGCAGACGCAGACCCTCCCAGACCGTCACCTGATTCGCCGTCAGCACGGGCTTGCCGACCGCGGCCTCGAGGTCGTCCAGCCAGCGCAGGGAATGCATGGCCGTGTCCGGGACCAGTACGGCCTCCGCGTCTGCGGTGTCGCCGGCCCTCACCATGGCAAGCACCGCCTCACGGTCGAGCGTTCCCACCTCGGCCGCCGTGACGATGCCCTGGCTGCTCATCGCCGTCACGTGGATGTCACCTTTGGCCAGGAACGCCACGAAGCTGGCCGCCACGTCAGCGGGGTACGAGGCGGCGACCGCCACCGTGTCGAGCCCCATCGCCTGCGCGGCGTTGACGAAGGCGATCGACGTCGAGGAGACGGGCAGGTCGACGAGCTCGCTGATCTCGTCGACCTGTTGCCGGGCACCGTCCCAGCCGAAGACAAAGCTCCCTGACGTACACGCCCACATGATCGAGTCCGGCCGGTGAGCGGCCAGCGCACCGGCCCCCTCCGCGAGGCGGAGGGTGCTGCCCAGGTCGAGCAACGCATCGACGCGGTGCGCGTCCTCACCCACCGACGTGTGCACGACCGGGAGCCGGACGGCCCCGCCGAGCCGGGCCTCCAGCGCAGGGAAATCGTCCTCGGCTCCGAAGCCGGGATAGAGCAGGCCGACCGTTGCCCCGGCCGATTCGGGGTGCATCAGCAAGCCTCCAGAGGAGCCGGGTCGGTGACGAATTGTAGACAACGCTACCCCCGGTCGGCTCTGCCGAGCAGGCGCATCGCAGCGAGAGCGTAGGCGCGCGCCGCGACACACAGCTCGTCCAGCCCGACCGACTCGTCGGCGCGGTGCGCCTGGTCGGCGATGGATCCGGGTCCAAGGACGACGACTGGCACTCCCGCGTCCCGTGCCACGAAGCCGCCGTCGCACGCCGCCGTCCACCCGCCGAGCGGGAGGCCCGGGCCACCGGCAGCACCGACCGCGCCGTCGGCGACAGCGACGAGCGGGTGGTCAGCGGGTGTCTCGAAGCCTGGCATCTCCATCGTCAACCGAACCTCGACGGACAGGCCGCGCTGCTCGAGGCGCAGCCGAGCGACCCGTTCGGTCGCAGCAGCCAGCACCTCGTCACCCGACTCCTGCGGTAGCAGCCGCCGGTCTGCCACCAGGACGCACTCAGCCGGCACGATCGACGTACCGGTGCCACCGTGCACTTGACCGACGCTCCAGGCCGCGGGCCCGATCAGCCGATGGGCCGAGCCAGCGAGCTCGTGGTGCCAAGTCTCCAGGTCCGAGATGACCGCGGCAGCGCCGTAAACGGCGTTGGCGCCCTCGTCTGGGTTGCCGGAGTGCGCGGCGCGACCACGAATTGTGACTTCGAGGTAGGCGTCACCCCGTGCGGCGATGATCGTCTGCAGGTCGGTCGGTTCGGCGACGATGCATCCGAGGAAGCCGGACCGGTCAGCTGCTGCCATGAACGCCCGGATCCCCTTGCCGGCCTCCTCCTCGTCGACGACCGCGGCCAGCTCGACCGGGCCGGACAGGGGGGTCCCCGATCGTCCGAGCGCGGCCAACGCCGCTATGCAAGCTGCCAGTCCGCCTTTCATGTCGGTCGCACCCCGCCCGAAGAGCCGCCCCTCGCGTACCAGCCCACCCAGCGGATCCACCGTCCAGCCGGCGCCCACCGGGACAACGTCGGTGTGACCGAGCAGCAGCAGTCCGGGACCGTCCGCCGCACCGAGCGTGACCGACACGTTCGGCCGGCCCGGTTCGACCTCGGTGAGTGTGCAGGCCAACCCGGCATCGGTGCACGCCTCGGCGAGGACCGTTGCGGTGGCGGCCTCTGCGCCTGGCGGGTTCTCGCCGGGAGCGGCGACCAGGGAGCGGGTCAGCGTCGTGATCTCCGCCGTCGAGATCAGGTCCAGAACCGCTTGTTCGGCGGCGGTGACTGGACCGGACGCGACAGCACCGTCAGCCACGGGCGCCGGCATGTTGTCCGGGCATACGATCGATGGCACGCCGGAGCCGGATGATGCCCTCGAGAGTGCGTTCCGGCGCGGTGGAGGCGAAGCACAGCCGCAGAGCGTCGTGGAAGCGACCGGCCGGTGAGAACGCCGGTCCAGGGATGAACGCCACCCCTTCGGCGAGCGCGACCTCGAACAGATCCTGGGTGTCGACGCCGTTGGTGAGGGTCACCCACAGGAAGAAGCCGCCTTCGGGGTCGGTCCACCGGGCGATGTCGCCGAAGTGCTCGTCGAGCGCCTGCTGCATGGCCTGCTTGCGTCGACGGTACTCGCGGCGCTGGGTGGCCACGTGCTCCTGTAGGTGGCCGCCGGTCAGGAAGCCGGTGACGAGCCGTTGCGCCGGCAGGTTCGTGCACGTGTCCATGGCCTGCTTGGCGTTGATCAGCAGCTGGCGCAGCTCCGGTGTCGTGTCGACCCAGCCGACGCGGAGTCCGGGCGCGAGGATCTTGGAGAAGGTGCGGACGGAGAACACCAGGGGGTCACCGCCGCCGAGCTCGCGCAGGGTCGGAAGGTGATCCCCCTCGAACCTGAGCAGGCCGTACGGGTCGTCGTCGATGAGCACGCAGCCCCAGCGCCGGGTGAGCTCCAGGAGCGCGTGTCTCCGCGGCAGGGAGAGGGTGGCTCCGGACGGGTTCTGGAAGGTGGGGATGGCGTAGATCGCCTTCGGGGTGCGCCCGGCGCGCTCGACCAGCCCCGGCAGCTGCTCGACGACCATGCCGTCGTCGTCGACCGGTACCTCGAGCAGCTCCGCACCGTACGACAACGCGGTGGCGCTGCCGTTGGTGTACGTGGGGGACTCCACGACCACGAGGTCGCCCGGGTCGACGAACAGCTTGCAGACCAGGTCGAGCCCCTGCATGCCGCCGGCGGTGATCGTCAGCCGATCGGCGGTGGTCTCGTCGCTGGTCCCCGCGAGGGTCTCGAGCAGGGCCGCCCGTAAGGGCGGGTCGCCCTCGGTCGCCCCGTAGTCGAAGGCGTCGGGCGCATCCGGTCCCAGCGCGTCGGCTCCGATGGCGGACAGGATATCGGCGGGGATCGCCTCGGCTGCGGGGCTACCCATGGCGAAACGCACGATGTCGTGCGACTGCTGGTGCAGCAGCGACGTGCTGGAGTCGATGACGGAACCGACGAGGCCCCCTGCTCGGGCGGCCAACGGGAGATCGCGCAGCGGAAGGTCGGTGGACGTGTGCATGATCGTGCTCACCTCTTGATCGTCAGTTCTTGCGGGAGGTCGGTCAGTCTCTCGGCGCCGGACCCGGTGACCACGACGGGTTCGGACAGCTCGTAGCCCCACCCGTCCATCCACATGCCGAGAATCACGTGGAAGGCCATCCCCGTCGTCAGGACGGATTGCTCGGCGGCGCGTAGGCTCACGGTCCGTTCGCCCCAGTCCGGTGGATATCCGATGCCGATCGAGTAGCCGATCCGGGAGTCCTTGACCAGCCCGCGCCGGCTGATCACCGTGGTGAAGGCAGCGTGCACGTCGGCGGCGGAGGCTCCGGGGACGAGCGCGGACAAGGCAGCGTGCATGCCATCGCCCGCCACGCAGGCGGTGTCGGCCAACGGGCGTGGAGGCTGTCCGAGCATGACGGTCCGCGCCAACGGGGCGTGGTAGCGGCCGAAAACCCCGGCCAGCTCAATGGTGGTGGCTTCGCCGTCGACGAACGGGAGGTCGGTCCAGGTCAGGTGGGGTGTGCCCGCGCCGTCCCCGGTGGGAAGCAGTGGGACGATCGCCGGGTAGTCGCCACCGTGCTCGGCGGTGCCGGAGGCCTGAGCGGCCAGGACCTCTGCCACCACGTCGCACTGCCGCCGACCGACGGCGATTGCCTCCAGGGCAACCCGCATCGCTCGCTCGGCGATCGAGCCGGCGATGCGCAGCTGCGCGATCTCATCCTCGGACTTGACCAGGCGGACCCAGTTGACGAGCTCGGCGCTGTCGACGACCTGGCTGCGGGGGAGGGCCGCCACCAACGCCAGGTAGCCCCTGGCTGAGAAGAAGTGGCTGTCTGCCTCGACCGCGACCGTGCTCCCGGTGCTGTCGACCAGGCAGCCATGCTCCAGCGACCGGGCGGCGATCCAGTCGAACGGGTGGACGTCGGGCCGGTGGACCAACTCCTCGGGGTAGCCGTGCACCTGCTCACCCGACAGCATGGCCGTGAAGGTCGCGCCGGCTGCGTCCATGGCCCGAGCGAAGAGCTGCAGCCGTCCCTGCGCCGGCACCACGAGGCACTGAGGGGTGTAGAACGACCAGGCGTCATAGCCGGTGAGGTAGAACAGATTGGCCGGGTCCGTCACGACCAGCGCCGACAGGGACCGCCGTGCCATCTCGGCGCGCACCCGTGCCAGCCGGGTGTCGTACTCGGCCGTAGTCACGCCTTTGCGGAAGTTCTCCGGGGATGTCGCGGGCAACTCAGGCCACCTCTAGCAGCCGCTGACCGGGTCCGACGGCGAAGCGTCGAAGGATCCGCAGGCTCGCCCACATGGTGGCCTGGTTGGCGGTGACGACCGGCTTGCCGAGCTCGGCCTCGAGTGGGGCGATCAGGTCGTACGTCGGGAGGTTGGTGCACGAGACGACGACAGCTTGCGCCTCGGGGACGTCTGCCTCACGGATCAGCGCCGCGGTGGTCTCGTACGGGACCTTCCAGATGTCGTTGCTGAGCCCGAGCTGCGCGCTCCCGACTAGTCTGATGCCCCCCTCGACGAGGAAGTCACCGAGCAGGGCGGTGAGCTGCTCGTCGTACGGAGTGGCGATCGCGACGCGGCTGACCCCGAGACGGGTCAGTCCTTCGCGCACGGCTCCGCTGGTCGTGACCGCTGCCGGAGCACCCGCGTGCTGCATCGCCTGGGTCAGCGCGCGCTCCCCGGAGACGCCGCGGATGAAGCTGCCCGACGTGCATGCGTAGGCGAAGACCGAGGGCTCGGTGCTGACCAGGTCGCCGGCGGCGGCGGCGACCAGGTCCGACTCGCTGATCCGCGCGATCATCTCGGCGTTGACATCGAGCTGGCTGCGCGGGGTGCGGGTGAGGCGCAACGAGACGTCGTCGGGTGTCCATCGCCACAGCTCCCGGTCGAGCGCCATGTCGTGCGGGACAACCACGCCGATGCCCGTCTGTGTCCGGGGATGCAGAGTCTCCATGCCGTGCAGCGTGCACTATGGAACGATTGTTGACAATCCTACCGCCCATTCCTACGCTCGGCGGGTGACTCTGGATGCCAAGCCTGTCATCACGGTGCTCTGCGCGCACGCGGACGATCGGCCACCGCACCTCACGCCGGTGGAGGCCCGAGCCGAGGTCCGCTACACCGATGCGGCCGGCCTCGCCGATGCGGTCCAGGGTGCTGGGGCATTGCTGCTGTGGGACTTCTTCTCCACTGCAGTCGAGGATGTCTGGAGCCAGGCGGACGCCCTACGCTGGATCCACGTGGCTGCGGCCGGCGTCGACAAGCTGCTCTTCGACGACCTGGTCGAGTCCGATGTGCTTCTCACCAACGCGCGCGGCGTGTTCGACCGGCCGATCGCCGAGTTCGTCCTCGCCTCGATCCTCGCCCAGGTCAAGGGTTTGTACGCGAGCCACGACCTGCAGCGGGAGCGCCGCTGGCGGCATCGGGAGACCGCGACCATCAACGGGACGAACGCGCTGGTCGTCGGTACGGGGGCGATCGGTCGCGAGACCGCGCGGCTGCTCACAGCGGTCGGCATGAACGTGCGGGGAGCCGGTCGTACGGCCAGGTCCGGTGACCGTGACTTCGGGGACGTGGTCGCCAGCGACGAGCTCGCCGCGCACGTCGGCTGGGCCGACCACGTGGTGCTGGCCACGCCGCTGACCGACCAGACCAGGGGCCTGGTCGACGGGTCGGTGCTGGCCGCCATGAAACCGTCGGCCCACCTGATCAACATCGCGCGCGGAGGTGTCGTCGACGAGCCGGCGCTGATCCGTGCCCTCACAGGTGGTGAGATCGCAGCCGCTTCCCTGGACGTCTTCGCGACCGAGCCGCTGCCCGCGGACCACCCGCTCTGGTCGCTGTCAGGCATGGTCGTCACGCCGCACATGGCCGGTGACGCCGCCGGCTGGCTGGATACCCTGGCCCAACAGTTCGTCGACAACGCGATGCGCTGGCTGGACGGCAAGCAGCTGTTCAACGTCGTCGACCCGCGTCTGGGCTTCGTGCCGGCCGGCCCGCAGGAAGAGGCCACGTGAGCGACCTGACCCGGATGAGCGCAGCCGACCTGGTCGCGGGCTACGGGTCCGGTGACATCTCACCGGTCGAGGCGACCCGGGCTGCGCTGGATGCCATCGCGACGTACGACCCCGTGGTCAACGCCTTCGTCCGCGTCGACGCCGACGGAGCACTGGAGGCCGCCCGCGAGTCCGAGGGGCGCTGGCGATCCGGTCGTGCCCATGGGTCTGCTGACGGGGTGCCGACGTCGATCAAGGACATCTTCCTGACCGCGGGTTGGCCGACCCTCCGGGGCTCCCACCTGATCGACGAGGCGGGCCCCTGGCCCCACGACGCCCCCGCGGTGGCACGTCTGCGGGAGGCTGGTGCGGTCCTCCTCGGCAAGACGACGACGCCGGAGTTCGCCTGGAAGGGCGTCACCGACTCGCAGCGGTTCGGCGTCACCGGCAACCCGTGGGGTGCCGACCTGACGGCGGGCGGGTCCAGCGGCGGCTCCGCCGCGGCAGTCGGACTGGGCATGGGCGCGTGGTCCGTGGGCACCGACGGGGGTGGCTCGGTACGGATACCCGCCTCGTTCACCGGCACCGTCGCACTCAAGCCGACGTACGGGTTGATCCCGCTGTGGCCGGCCAGCCCGTTCGGGACGCTGTCGCACGCCGGGCCGATGGCTCGTTCGGTACGTGACTGCGCCACCCTGCTGGATGTTGTCGCGGGGTTCGACGCCCGGGACTGGTCGGCCATGCCCAGCCCGACCCGGTCGTTCGTGGACGGGCTCGACGAGGGTGTGGCCGGCCTCCGGGTCGCCTTCTCGGCCACGCTCGGATTCGGGTCGAACGATGCCGAGGTCGAGTCGACGGTCCGCGCCGCCGTTGCCGAGCTCGCTGCGGCAGGAGCCGAGGTGGAAGAGGTCGACCCGGGGTTCGAGGACCCGGTCGAGGCGTTCCACGTGCTGTGGTTCACCGGCACGGCAAAGGTGCTGGAGCAGTTCGTGCAGGCTGCCGGACCTGCGATCCTGGATCGGATCGATCCGGCCCTGCGGCGGGCCGCGGAGACCGGTGCCGCGTACACGGCCTCGGAGTATCTGGATGCGAACGCCGTGCGAATGGATCTCGGTCTGCGGATGGGCACGTTCCACCGGGACCACGACCTGCTGGTGACGCCCACCATGCCGGTGACCGCCTTCCCCGCTTCGCAGGCTGCGCCGGACGGGTGGCTCTCACAGCTGTGGACGAGCTGGACTCCGTACACCTACCCGTTCAACCTGACCCAGCAGCCGGCCATCAGTGTGCCCTGCGGCTTCACCCGCGCGGGACTCCCGGTGGGGCTGCATCTGGTAGGCCCCCGACACGCGGACGCGCTGGTGCTGCGCGCGGCACGTGCCTACGAGCAGCGCACGCACTGGACCGCGTCGGTCCCCAGACTCGTCACCGAGCGCCCTTCGGCTTGACGCGCGGACCCACCACATACCACACGAAAGGCTTCTCATGCCCCGGTTCATCAACGTGACGCTCGAGCAGCGCAACGTGCACTGTGTCGCCCGGATGCTCGACGACGAGGCGCCCAGGACGGCCACCGCGGTCTGGGACGCGCTCCCGTTGTCGGGTCAAGTCTTCCACGGCAAATACGCCCGAAACGAGATCTACAACCTGGTGCCGGCGTTCGCCGAGGTCCCTCCGGGCAAAGAGAACATCACGGTCACGCCGATCCCCGGCGACCTGTGCTACTTCGCCTTCGACTCCGACGACCTGGGCAACCCGGCCTACGGGTACGCCGAGGACTCGGGGCCAACGGGACTCTCCCAGATCATCGACCTGGCGCTGTTCTACGGACGTAACAACCTGCTGATCAACGGCGACCAGGGCTGGGTCCCCGGCAACGTTTTTGCAACGGTCGTCGAGGGGTTGGAGGAGATGGCGGCCGCCTGCCAGGACATCTGGATGGGCGGCGCCCGAGGGGAGACGCTGACGTTCGCCCGCTCAGACATCCCTCCGGCCTAGACAGCCACGCAAATCGGGCAAGGAGCGACCGGTAAGGGAGCCAGGATGCAGGCGGGCGCGGTTCAGCCGCAGGGTGGCCTGCAGACGAAGCTGTGGGCTCCTCAGACAACCGGCTCCGCGAGCTGTTGTCGTAGGTCCGGCTCGAGGTAGATCAGTCGGGCGATCGGGACCACTTCGCGGACTCGCCGCTCGGCCGCGTCGATGGTACGGGCGACGTCGGCGGCGGACGCAGAGGCGGTCACCGCGATCTTGGCGGCGACCAGCAGCTCCTCCGGACCGATGTGCAGCGTCCGCATGTGGATGACCGACTCGACCCCGTCACCGGTCAGGGCGGTCTCGATCGCGCGGACATCACTCGGGGAGCCCCCCTCGCCGATGAGCAGCGACTTCATCTCGATCGCGAGGATGATCGCGATGGCCACGAGGAGCACGCCGATCATCGCGGTGCCGGCGGCGTCCCAGCGGCCGTCGCCGGTGATCAGGGTCAGAGACACACCGAACAGTGCGAAGACCAGGCCGAACAGGGCGCCGAGGTCCTCGAGCAGGATCACCGGCAGCTCCGGCGCCTTGGCGGTGCGCACGAACTGCGTCCACGACCGGTCGCCACGGATCTTGTTCGACTCGACGACCGCCGTGCACAGGGCGTAGGACTCCATCGCCATCGCGACCAGCAGCACCACGATGGGCACCCACTGCCACGAGTCGATCGGGTGCGGGTCG
>Ga0136627_1000129_pt1 | contig 23516 bp, 24 predicted proteins | sample AntDrymUQ4892206_2_FD_104652 | JGI IMG/M metagenome (GOLD analysis project Ga0136627, IMG submission 104652) | Polar desert sand microbial communities from Dry Valleys, Antarctica - metaG UQ489 (22.06) | ecosystem: Environmental > Terrestrial > Soil > Desert | place: Antarctica: Dry Valley... | reverse complement strand
AGGTCAGGCCCGGCCGCAGGTGGGGCACTGCGGGTCGCGCCTGACCTTGACTTCCTGGAAGGTCAGGCCCGGCCGCAGGTGGGGCACTGCGGGTCGCGCCTGACCTTGACTTCCTGGAAGGTCGTGGCCGCGGCGTCGAAGGTCAACAGACGCCCGACCAGTGGTTCGCCGTAGCCCGCTATGAGCTTCAGGGCCTCATTGGCCTGAAGGCTGCCTACGATGCCCGGGAGCACGCCCAGGACGCCGGCTTCGCTTCAGGTGGGGGCCAGTTCCGGAGGCGGGGCCTCCGGAAACAGGCAGCGGTAGCAGGGGCCCTCGCCGGGAATGAACGTGGACGCCATTCCCTCGAAACGAAAGATCGAGCCGTGCACCACGGGCTTTCTCAACTCGACCGCAGCGTCGTTGACGACGTAGCGAGTGTCGAAGTTGTCGCACCCGTCGACCACGACGTCGTACTGATCAATGAGCACGGAGGCGTTCGAGTGGTCGATGCGGAAGGGATGGACCTCGACCTTGACGTCGGGGTTGAGCCTGGTGATCGCCTCGCGCGCCGACTCCGCCTTGTTCATCCCGATGGTGTCGCTCGAGTGAATGACCTGACGCTGGAGGTTGCTGGTCTCGACCACGTCGGCGTCGACGATCCCGATGGTGCCGACGCCGGCGGCTGCCAGGTAGAGAAGCGCAGGGGAGCCCAAACCTCCGGCCCCGATCGACAGCACCTTGGATTCGAGCAGCTTGATCTGGCCCTGCTCGCCGACCTCGGGAAGTATGAGGTGGCGCGAGTAGCGGTCGCGCTGGGCAGCGTCCAGCATCTTGGGTAGCACGTAGTCGAGCCCGAGGTCTTTCCAGCGTGTAAAGCCACCGGCCATCGACGAGACGTTCGAGTAGCCGAGCTCCTCGAGGGTTTTCGTGGCGAAGGCGCTGCGGACTCCTCCGGCGCAATAGACCACGACCTCCGCGTTCTTGTCGGGAAGGACGTCCTCGACCCGGCTCTCGAGGTGCCCGCGCGTGACGTGGCGGGCGCCGGGCACGATGCCGTGCTCGACCTCTTCGTTCTCGCGCACGTCGAGCACGAGGAAGTCGTCGCCCCTGTGAAGACGTTCGTCGACCTCTTCGGGGTTGACCTCGGAGATCTCTGACTTGACCTTGCTGAGAAGGTCGCGGAAGTTTCCGGCCATTTCGTAACCTTACAACAGTGTAAAGAGGTTATTAATTCCCCTGCTCGGCCACGGCCTGCTTGATCTGGGCGATCGAGGGGTTGACGTAGAGCTCGCCCTCGATCTCGAGCGTCGGGACCGTGCGGTAGCCGCCGGTCTCGGCCTCGATGCGGTCGCCCGCTCCCGTGACGCGCTGCTCCTGGGCCTCGATGTCGATCTTGCGAAAGGCGATCCCGGCCTCGTCCATCTGGCGTTCGAGCCGGCGGCAATAGCCGCACCACACCGTGGTGTACATCGTGATGGGCTCAATCATCTCGTTGGTCCGCCTCCGTTTCTCGACCGTCTGGCCCGGTCACGAGCGAGGTGTCGCGGGTAACCTCGCCTCATGACCGTTGCTAACTCTGCCAACTTCAACCAGGGCCTTTCGCCCGTCTATTCCCGCTTTGCCCGAAATCTAGGCATGGCGAGCCGGCTCGCTCGAGCAGCCCACGCGCACAGCCTGCCGCGTCGGAAGCCATGAGGGCCGTCGTCTTCGCAGGCGAGGGCCGCGTGCGCGTCGATGACGTGACCGAGCCGGCGTTATCCGATGGCGACGACGCCATCGTGCGGGTCGGCCTCACCTCCATCTGCGGAAGTGACCTCCATCTCCTTCACGGCAAGACCCCAGGGATGAGGGTGGGCGGCACCATCGGCCATGAGTTCGTCGGCCGGGTCACCGAGCTCGGACCCGAGGTTTCGACCATCCGAACGGGCGACCGAGTGCTCGGGTCATTTCTAATCGCGTGCGGCGCATGCGCTCGGTGCCGGGCCCGGCGCTTCAACTTTTGCACTCGACGGAAGGCCCTCGGACTCGGTGCCGTAACCGGGGACCTGGACGGCGCGCAAGCCGAGTACGTGCGGGTTCCCAGCGCGGACACCAACCTGCGGGTCCTCGACGATTCCCTGAGCGACGACCAGGCGTTGTTCGGAGGTGACATCCTGACCACCGGCCTCTACGGAGCTCACCTCGGGGATGCGTCTGCCGATGACGTGGCCGTGGTTGTGGGAGCGGGTCCGGTGGGCCTGTTCGCAGCACTCGGACTGAGGCGAGCGAGAGCCCGCGTCATCGTGATCGACACGGACGAACGGCGAACACGATGGGCCAATGAGCACCTCGGACTGGAGGTGGCCGCCGTCGCCGACGAAGCCGACAAGATCGTAGTCGAGATGACCGGCGAGCGCGCCGGTGTGGCGATCGATGCGGTGGGGGCGATACCCGCACTCAAGACGGCGCTGCGCTGCGTGCGGGAGGGGGGCCGGGTCGTCGTTCTAGGCGTCTACGGGGCCGAGCGGATGGAGCTGTCCCTGGGGCGGTCCTGGATAAGCGGCCTCGATCTGCGCTTCGCCGGCATGGCGAACGTCCACGCCCACTGGAACGACGCCCTCGAGGCCGTCCGCAGCAAGGAGATCGACCCGACGAAGCTGATAACCCACCGTCTGCCCCTAGACGAAGCAGAAGAGGGTTACGCGCTGTTCGAGTCGCGTGAGGCCATGAAGGTAGTCCTGACCCCATAGGCGTGCACATGTCCGGCCGGAGCGGTCTCGAAACTCTCCCCCGGTGGCGAGTGAGGCCAAGTGGCTGCTGGGCGCCCCACACGCCGGAACGACCAGGTCCAGCGCTAGGCGCTCTTCTTGTTGTCCTTGGCGTCGGCGGCTATGCGGCTCTTCTCGGCCACAATGTCGTCCGAGCTCTTGCCACACCCGGGACAGAACTTCGAGTCACCAGGGACATCGACCTGACAGAAGGGACAGGGTCCCTCGACGGGTTGCTCGACGTAGCCCTCCTTGAGGCCCGACTTGAACTCCTTGCCGGCCTGGCCCATGGAGCGAGCGAGCTTCGGCAACCTCGACGCCCCGAAGAACACGAGCACGATGAGGAGAATGATGAACACCTCTGGTCCGCCGGGAATACCCATTGATACGACCTCCGATCCGTTATCTCAGCGCCGGGACGATCTTAGCGCCGACGTATGCGACATCTTCATCGTCCCCTAGTTGGAACGGAATACTTCCGAGGGTAAAAATGACCTCTTCCACCCCTAATGTTGCCAGCTCACCCAACCGCTCGACAACCTCGTCGGGGGTACCGACCAGGTTCTTCGCACGGAATTCATCCCAGCTTACTCCCGTATCGGAACTGGATGCTCGCAGGATTCCGGGTGGCGTTCGTTCCGCTAGTTGTTCGAAGCGCCGGCGCATATCGGATGGGTCGTCGCCGGTCAGCAGGTAGATCCCGACGCTGCGACCGAACCCGGCTGGATCCCGGCCCTCGGTCTCGCAGGTCCGGTTGACGTAGTCGGCGCGCTCCTTATAGGCATCGAGGTCCCCGAGCCAGGAGAAGTTCCACCCGTCGGCATGGCGGATCGCCGTGGTCAGGAGAAAGTCTCCCTTGCCTCCCACCCAGAGGGGGGGTCTTGGTTCCTGGCGGGGACCGGGCCGGCAGATCGCTCCCTTGAGCCGGTAGTGATCGCCTTCGAAGTCGACGACCTCGCCCTCGAGCAGGCGGGACATGATCTGCAGAGACTCTCCGAGACGCCGGATCCGATCGCCCGGGCTCGAGAACTCGATGCCCGCGGCCGCGTACTCGGGCTCGTACCAGCCGGCCCCCAGCGCGACGTCGAGACGCCCGTCGCTGAGAAGATCGAGCGTGGCGACCATCTTGGCGAGAAGCGCCGGGTTGCGAAAGTCGTTGCACAGGGCGAGCGAGCCGATACGCACTCGCTCGGTCACCGCTGCGAGGGCGCTCATCGTGGTGACGCACTCGGGAGTTCCCTGCGGATCGTCGGGGCCCCCGTACTTGCTCCAGTCCAGAAAGAGATGGTCGGAGACCCAGATCGAGTCGAAGCCCGAGCTCTCAGCGAGGCGAGCAACGCGCATCAGCGAATCCCACGAGAAGGGTCTCCCGCCGTGCGAGGTGTCGTAATGAGGAAGAGCCAGACCAAAGCGCATCGCACTTCAGCATAGAATCTCTGGCGTGAAGGTTTCAGACATCATGACCGCGGCCACGGTCACAGAGGCACCCGCCGATACGATCTCGGAGGCGGCGGCCAACATGTGGCAGCAGCAAACAGGTTCGTTGCTGGTAATGGAGGGCGACAAGCTCGCCGGAATAGTGACCGAGCGAGACCTCTTGCGCTGCACGGCGGAGGGAGTCGATGCCAAGTCGACCGCGGTCTCGGAGGTCATGACGCCGGATCCCGTCACCATCGGCCCGGACACCGCGCTCAAGGAAGCTGCGGAGATCATGTTCCAGAAGTGGTTCCGTCACCTGCCGGTCGTGGCGCCGGACGGCACGGTGGTCGGCGTCATCTCGCAGCGAGACCTCCTCACGATCGTGGCCGAGGGCATGGACGAGCCGGAGACGCTGCAGACCCTTACGGGCCACAAGCTCGTGCGCGACCGCAGACTCGAGTTAATCGAGCACGGCGACCTCGACTGACCCAACGCCTGAGGGCGCGCAGGACGAAGTGGCGTAGCGCGCGCCAGAGTTCGGCGGAGCCGTCGTCCTGTGGTGCTCGGGGATCGATCCCGCCCGCCTCGGCAAGCGACGACATGATCTCGGCCAGGCCGGGACGGTCGGTTTGCGCGGGCTCGAGGCACGCGTCGACCAGCGCGACGAACGGCTGCGGTAGTGCGCGCACCTCGCCGATCGAAGGCGCCCTGAGGGCGGCCTGCGGGTAGTCATCGGAGTCGCCGTCGGAGTCGTAGGTCGACTCCTCGGCCTCGTCGCTCTCCCCGTTCTCGTCTTCGTCGTCCTCGTCCTCGTCGTCGTCGTGATCGTCGAAGGGGACGGAACCGGTCAGGGTCTCGAAGAGTGTGACCCCGATACCCCACACGTCGGTCGCGCTCGTAACGTTCTCGCCGCGCGCCTGCTCGGGGGACAGGTAGTCGTACGTTCCCTGACCCGGCCGGCTCGGCCCTGGCGGGCCGGCGATCGAGAGGTCGATGACCTTCGCTCGTCCCTGCTCGCAGACCACGTTGTCGGGCTTGAGGTCGAGGTGAAGGACGCGGTTCAGGTGGAGATAGGACACCGCGGAGCAGATGTGGAGGCCGAGCCAGGCAGCGTCGGTAACGTCGAGGCCGTCGTCGACGTCGTCCAGCAAGCGCCCGAGGGTGCGCCCGGTCAACGTCTCCATAATGACGACCGGCGTCGCGGCATCGGTCGCCGTGGCGATCTCATAGGCGCGCACGATATTCGGATGCGTGAAACGACATAGCAGTTCGCCCTCGGCCACCAGCTTGCGACGAGCACTCTCTTCGTCGAGGCGGTCGGGAGTGATGGTCTTGGCTATGCAGCGACAGACCCGTTCGGTGCTCCAGACGTCGTAAACATCGAGACGTTTCCCGCGTCGGAGGTGATCAATGACCTCGTAGCCGGGGGCCATCTCCGTGCCCGGGGCCAGGATGGGCCCCTGCTCGTCCTCGAGGATTGTTTCCTTCGCGCGCGCTCGCTCGGGGTGGGCCGGCTCGCGCTCGATCTTCACCCGCCGACGCCGTCCTTGACCCGTCCGTCCCTCGCAACCACAGAGTTTTCCTCAGCCTCCGTGGCGTCGGCATGCTGGTGCAGCTCATAGAGGCGGGCGTAGGCGCCGTGAAGGGCGAGCAGCTCGGCGTGGCCCCCGACCTCGACGATTCGGCCCTGGTCGAGCACCACGATCACATCGACATCGCGGACAGTAAGCAGGTTGTGGGACACGATGATGGTCGTGCGATCCTCCATGATCTTCTTGAGTGGATCGAGGATGCGTTGGGTCGACTCTGCATCGAGACCCACAGAGGGCTCATCTAGCACGACGATCGGCGCGTCGCGCAACAACAGACGCGCTATGGCGATGCGCTGACGCTGTCCACCGGACAGCGACCGTCCCCGTTGACCCACGACCGTGTCGTATCCGTCGCTCAACCCGACTATGAAGTCGTGGGCATCGGCGGCGCGCGCCGCCTCGACTACTTCCTCGGGAGTGGCGCCGTGACGGCCGTAGGCGATGTTCGACCGTACTGAGCCGTCGAAGATCAGGGTCTCCTGCCATAACACGCCGACCGAATCGCGCAGAGACTCGAGCGTCACGTCGCGTACGTCGCGCCCGTCGATCCGGACGACGCCGGACAGCGGGTCGCTGAACCGCAGCAACAGCTTGACGAGAGTCGACTTCCCGGCTCCGCTGGGGCCTACGAGGGCGACGGTCTGCCCCGGCTCAATGCTCACACTCAGACCTTCGAGGGCCGGACGAGGCGCACCCGCGTACTCGAAGGTCACATCGTCGAACTCGATTCGGCCGCTCGGTGACACGAGCTTGGTTGCTCCGGGTCGATCCTGGACGGCCGGCTTCTGGTCGAGAAGCTCGATCAGGCGTTCGGCCCCCGCAGACGCCGAGAACAACGAGTTGGACAGGGTGCCCAGAGAGCCGATGGGACTGTAGAGCTGCGTCAGGTAAGTCATGAACACCAGCAGGCTTCCAAGCGTCAGGCGGCCGTTGCTGAGAGCCCATACACCGGCGCCGATGACAATCATTCCTCCCGCTAGTTCGATGAGATCCACCAGAGGCGAGAACAGTCCCCGCAGCTTGGTCGAGGCGAGCGACGCGTCAGCGATCGCCCGGCCCTCTCTCTCGTAACGAGCGCGTTCGACGTCGCCGCGGTTATAGGCCTGTACGAGCGCGAGGTTCGCAAGACTCTCCTCGGCCACGGACGTCAGGGAGCCGCTGCGACGACGCTTCTCACGAGCGAGGTCCTTGATAACGCGTGCGAAGCGGCGCGCCGCGATCCAAAAGAGCGGGGCAACGGTGAGCGAGACGAGCGCCAGCAGTGGGTCGATGAAAAACAAGGCGCCGATGAAGAACACGATCTTGAGCACATCGGCGATACCGTTCTGGACACCGGCGAGTATGAACGTTTCGATCGCATTGACGTCACCAGAAAGACGCGCCAGCACGTCGCCGAGACGGCGACGGTTCAACTCGTCGGGGGACATCCCGAGAACGTGCCCGAATACCTTGGCGCGCAGGTTCAGCAGGAAGTTCTCGGCGACCCAGGCCGAAAGATAGTCATCGAAGAACCCCACGACTCCTCGAAGCAGGTTGAGCCCCACATACGCGCCCGCAAGCCAGATAAAGGGTTGGAAGTCGCGCGGCACCAAGACGTCGTCGACGAGAAACTTGAAGAGGTAGATCTCGACTGCTGCGAGCGCGGGCCCGACGGCGATGAACAACAGGCTGAGCAAGAAGTACTTGCGGTAAGGCTTGGCCTCGGGCCAAAAACGCCGAAAAATGGCTCGCACCGAAACCACGGGAGCGAAATCCACTCCCTCGGCCCCATCCCGGCTCAGCGGGACCAGGCGCTGCAGCCAAGTCGGTTTTCTGTTCGCACTCATCATTCACCCGATCTCGTGGGATTACATCGTAAAAGAGTGGCCCCGCCTCTTGCCGGCGGGGCCACTCTTACATGCTTGCGGGTTGAATCCCGCTGTACAGCTAGTTCGTGGTACGGCGGTTGCGCCGGCGACAGCGACGACGCCTGCGACGCCTACGGAAACGACGACAGCCGGAGCGGGAGCTCCTCGAACTGTCCCCAGCGCTTCTGCTCAGCGCAGGAGCGGTGGCGGTGAAGAAACCAGAGCGTGCCATGAGTCTCCTCCTTCTCTCTCATGCGCCCGACGGTCGGGCTGGCGCCGGTGGAACTCTCGGTTGTTCCCGGGGGTTCCTCTTGCGTTAGATACAACATGAGGTCCGGGCATGAGGTGTCTATGAGGAACGCATGAAGGGCCTCTCATAAAGGGCCCGATTCGATGAGAGTTCTCTCAGATCTTGTGCTTCTCGAGGAGGCGCCGGGCGATGACGGTCTTTTGGATCTCGCTCGTCCCCTCGCCGATCAGAAGGAAGGGGGCGTCGCGGTAGAGGCGTTCGATCGTGAACTCCTTGGAGTAGCCGTAACCGCCGTGCACTCGCAGCGCCTTGGTGCAGATCTCGTGGCACGCTTCCGAGGCGAACAGCTTGGCCATGGCCGCGTCGAGATCGCTGCGCTCGCCCGACGCCTTCTTCTCGGCGGCCGAGTAGAGCATGAGCTTGGCCGCCTCGAGCGTCGTCGCCATCTCGGCGAGGTGGATCTGCACGGCCTGATGCTGGCTGATCGCCTTGCCGAAGGCCTTGCGCTCCTGGCTGTAACGGATTGCTTCCTCGAAAGCCCTGGTGGCGACGCCGACCGCGCGCGCCGCGACATTCACGCGCCCGACCTCGATGGCATCCAGCACCTGACGGAAACCCTGGCCCTCCTCGGATCCGAGCAGCGACGACTGCGGACAGCGCCAGTCGTTGAAGGTCATCTCGGTCGTCTCGACCCCTTTGTAGCCCATCTTCTCGATGTTCTTGCCGACGTCGAGCCCGGGGGCCGGCCGAGCGACGCCGCCCTCCTTCTCGACGATGAGCATGCTCATGCCCTTGTGGGGCGGATCGACTTCGAGGTCGGTCTTGACGAGCGTCATGACGAGGCTCGAGCGCAGACCGTTGGTGAGCCACATCTTGGAGCCGTTGACGACGTAGTCGTCTCCGTCCGCCACTGCCTTGGTGCGGATCGCCTGCACGTCGCTGCCGGCCTCGGGCTCGCTCATCGCCAACGCCGCTCGCCACTCGCCGGTCGCCATCTTCGGGAGGAACTTGGTCCTCTGCTCGTCCGTACCGAACTTGTTGATCAGGTAACAGCCCATGAAGTGTGTGTTCAGGACCCCGGACAGACTCATCCACCCGCGGGCCAGCTCGACGACGGCGAGAGCGTAGGTGATCAGCGATTCACCCACACCTCCGTACTCCTCGGGAACCGTGAGTCCGAAGAGCCCCAGTTCCTTCATCTGCTCGACGATGGCGTCGGGAAAGACGTCGTTGTGCTCCAGCTCGTCGGCGACCGGCACGACCTCCTTGTTCACGAACTCCCGCACGGTCTCGACGATCGCCTTCTGGGTGTCGCTTAGCTGGAGCACGATTAGGCCTCCCATTCCTTCTTGAAGTCGGCATAGGTCTTGTTCGGGCTCAAGCCGGCCGCGCGCCCTCGCTCGGCGAACTGCACCGCCATCTTGCGCGACGCCTCGTCGATCATCTCGGTCCCGAACATCACAGCGCCGCGACGGTCGACGTCGGTTGCCTCTTTGTAGGCCTCGAGGAGCGCCTCGGCCTTGTCGTACTCCTCCTGGGTCGGCGTAAAGACCTCGTTGAGCACGTCGACTTGGCCCGGGTGCAGAGCCCACTTGCCGTCGTAGCCGAGGGCTCTGGCCCTCTGGGCCATGTCCCGGAAGCCGTCGAGATCCTTGATGAGCAGGTACGGGCCGTCGATGACCTGAAGCTTGGCGTCGCGCGCCGCCACGAGAATGGTCTCGAGCACCCAGTGCCAGTGGTCACCGGGATAGCCGGGCATCGGGAGGCCCGCCGTCACTGTCGGAAGCCCCAGCGACGCGCTCATATCCGCCGGTCCAAAGATGAGCGTCTCGGCACGCTCCGACGCGTGGGCGATGTCGTGGATGTTCCTGAGTCCGGTTGCAGTCTCGATCTGGATCTCGAGACCTATGCGTTCGGCGAGGCCCGTGTTGGTCTCGATCATCCGCAGCATGTGGTCGACGAAGAGGACCTCGTGCGCGTATTGGACCTTGGGAATCATGATGCAGTCGATGAACCGTCCGGCCCCTTCGACGACGGTCTTGAGGTCATCCGCCGGCCACTGCGTGTCGATCGAGTTGATTCGTACGACTACGGTCTTGTCACCCCAGTCGTTGTTCTTCAGGGCGTCGATGATGTTGTGCCGCGCCTCCTCCTTGGCGAGCGGCGCGACGGAGTCCTCGAGGTCCATGAAGACTTCGTCGGCGGGGAGGCTCGGACCCTTGGCCAGCATCTTCGGGGAGCTTCCCGGCACGGACAGACACGACCTGCGAGCACGTGATACGGGCACTTCGGCGTCCTCCTTATGGGCGATGCGAGGTTGTTGCAGTTTGTACGAGTTACTCGACGTAGCCGAGGCCGCGCAGCTGATCCTCGATCTCTCCCTCTTCGTCAGAGGTTAGTCCCGTCTCGTCGCCCTGTTGTTGCGCGCTCGCGGATGCGGCCACCTCGAGCTTTACCCCCTCACCCACCAGCGTCTCCAGTACCGCGCCGTCGCGTGCAACCCCGCTGGGGACGCCGAGCGCGGCCAGCGACGTCGGCCCCAGATCCTGTAGGTATGCGGTCTCCTTTAGTGGCCCGGGCGTGACCTCGGGGCCCGTTGCGACGACGACGCCCTCGAGGCGATGATCGCCGGAGAGCCAGTCGGCGTCCTCGACCATGCCCTTCGCGTGCGTCAGCGAGTAGAAGGGGGCGGGAACCAGCAAGAGATCGGGGGCCGTATCGAAGTGCTCCCCGTGCATGACCTCTTCCTTGCGATAGATCTTGCCGATGGGATTCGTTCCGGTGGCGGAGTCGCGGAAACCGTCGAGCGCGTCGTAGAGCTCGTCGCGCACCTTCTCATAGTCGCTAGGGTCGACCGTGCCCTGAGGCTCGCGTCCCTTCAGATTGACCGACACGCCCTCGCCCGTCGACACGACACTCGTGTAGGCGCGCGTCTTGTCCCAGTCGACCGGTGAGGCGGGGATCTTGACCTTGCCGTGCAGCTTGAAGATGTCGTAGAGCCGCCGTCCGATGCGACGACCCGGCCCCCAACGAATCAGGTTGAAGGCGACGCTTCCGCGCCCGAACTCGAGGAACCCGAGGTGCTCGAGGATGCGATCCATCGTGCAGGTGCGAGTGCAGGGTTGATGGCCGTGGTCGCTCATGAAAACGACAAGATCCTCGTCCGTCGTGCGATCGAGCAGCGGTTTCAGGCCTGCATCGAGTTGCTGATAGATACCGCGCACCTTGGCCGCCACATGAGAGTCCTTCAGCGATTCGTACTTGGGGTGCTCGGGCGCGACGTACTCCATGAGGCAGTGCTGGATGCGGTCCGTCGACACGTAGACCAGCACCGCGAAGTCCCACTTGGTCGTATCGAGCAGGTACTCGAAGCTCTTCTGGCGCTTAGCGGTGATATCCGCGCACTCGTCGAGAAAAGCCTCTGGCCGGTTGCGATAAGTCGTCCAGCTCATTCCGTTCACCGGGAAGGGCGCGTTCTGGTCGAGCTCCTGTTGAAGCTCTGCCGGATGGGTGTACGAACGAGCCGCCGGCAGCACACCGCCGGCCACCATCTTGCCCTTGATGTCCCAGGTCGGGAAGGTCAGCGGAATGTTCGCAGCGATCGTCGTCTTTCCGGCGTCGGACATATCGTGCAGGATCGTGCGCGCCTTGATCGACCGCGACGTGATCGGAAGCCGCTTCGAGACCCCCGGCTTGTGCTCGAGGATGTCGAATACGGCATGACCCGCCGGATTCAATCCCGTCATGAACGTGGGCCACGCGCACCACGAATGAGAAGGAACTGTGGAGAGGCAGTCCCCGTAGGCGCCCCGCTCTATGAGCGCGGCGAGATTGGGCAGTTCGCCGCGGTCGAGCATGGGCTGAAGGACCTTCCAGTCGACTCCATCCCAACCGATGATCATTACGCGTCGAGGCACGCCCGGCAGGTTAGCAAACGGCCGGAGCGCCCCCGACCAGCCAGCCGAGCGCCCGGCAGTCTTCGATCAGAGCAGATCGGCGTCGTTGCGAGCTTGAGCGAGTTTGTATGCCCGCAACGCGAGCTGAAGCCGGATCTTGTCCTCAGGGTCCCTGAGCGACCAGCCCGTCAACTTTTCGATCTGTTTCAGCCTGTAGGTCACGGTGTGCGGGTGGGCGAAAAGTGCCTCTCCCGCCATCTTGACGCTGCCGTCTGCCGAAAAGTACGCGTCCACGGTCTTGATCAACTCACCCTTGCGGCGGTCGTCGTACGCGACGACCTCGCCTAGCATCTGGTCCACGAAGCGCTCGACGAGTGCCGGCTCGATTCTCAGGAAGTGATAGAGCAAGAGATCGTCGAAGCGGTAGATGGGCCCGTCCAGCCCCAAAGCCATTCCGATCTCCAGAGCCTCGCGCGCTTCGAGATATGCCTTGCGGATGCCTTCGAGACCCGGGCCCGGCCCACCCATGCCGAAATCCCACGGTCCATCAAGGTCCGAAACGAGCTTCTCGGGCATGGTGGCCAAGTCCACGGAAGGCCCCGAAGGAATAAGGGCAATGGTATGTTCCGCCTTCTGCAGCACAATCGGGTCGGTGCTTGCCAGTTCCGCGGCGCGGGTTGCCGCCGCCGCAACCTCCATTTCCCTCCCTTCGACGTTGGACGTACAGGTGCCGACGAGGGCGACGTAGCTCAGCGACAGGTCGTAGCCGAACGCATGGGCTTTCCTGAGGGTGTCGTCCGGTGACGCATCGGTCCCGTACAGGAGGTCGGCGAGGAACTCTCGCCGGGCCCCCTCTTGCTCTCGCACAATGGCGCGCTGCGCCCGCGCATAGGCGTCCGCTACGCGGGTGTTGATGTGGTCCGTATAGCGAAGCACCGCCTCCGCTATGTCGATCGTGGCATCGAGCGCGTCACCCTTGAAGGCCCGGCATTCCTCAGCGAGCACTTCCCAGCAGACGCGCGACACAATGCGGTAGGCGTGGAGGACATCTTCAAGCGGGATTCCCGCCTCCGCTCGACGTGCACCAACGCGCTCGATGGGCTCGAGGTCGGCTCTCCCAACATCCTTGCCTACACCCAAGACGTGGGCGAGGATCGCCACGTTTTCCCGCACCGCGCTGCGAACATCTTGCTCGAAGTCGCTCCCCAAGCGAGTGTAGGACTCGACGTCATCCCAGATGGCGACGCTCGATCCATCGACCACCTCGTCGAGGCGTTCGAGAAACTTCTCGACGATCTCGCGCGTCTCTGTGGTGTCCTTCATCGGAGCGCTACCGTGGCCTTCTGGAGCATTCTTCCGAGTGCGGCGCGCGCCTCGTCGGCAGTTTGGGGCGTGATGGCGTTCGGCTCCTCTAGGTCCTCGGTGGGGTCGAGAGCGGCGACGATCGCCGTCGAACCAGTCTCTTGAACTATGACATTGCAGGGAAGATGCACGGCTACCTGCATCCCCGCGCCCAACTCCGCTTGAGTGGTCGCCGGCGACCACGCGCCCATGAATAGGTACTGACGATCGGTTCCCGCCTCGGGCCCGAGCAAACCTCCAACGTGCATCTCGGTGAGAATAGAGAAGCCCTCACTCTTCAGAGCAAGTCGGGTCCGCACGATGGCCTCTTCGTAGCCCTCGGCCACTTGAACGCTGTAGCCGTAATCGGTCATCCCACATACGGTACCGCCTTTGAAACACCTAACGGGAGAAATACAAGCACATGCCGCTCGTAGCGATTCCCAACGTATCTACCGGCAACGCATCGACCCTGCGAGGGTTCGAAGACATCATCCGATCTGCGGGCGCGGTCGTGCTCGACACGCATTCCGACGCAGTACACGATCGAAGCGTCTTGACGGTGGGAGGAGGCGTCACCGCTCTGCAACGGGCGATGGTGGCCTTGGCGAACGCGGCTCGGCGAATCGATCTTAGCGCTCAGAAGGGAGTCCATCCTCGGATCGGCGCTCTCGATGTCTGTCCCTTCGTTCCCCACGAGCACACAGGGATCGAGATGGCGATCGATGTTGCGCGGAAGACCGGCGAGCTCATCGCAGAACACGCCGGCGTGCCCGTCTACCTCTACGGCGAGGCGGTCACACGCAGCACGACGCGCCTTCTCTCCGATCTTCGGCGCGGGGGACTCACGGGGCTGCGCGCGAGAGCCGAACAGGGTCTACCTCCGGACTTCGGTCCGACCGTCGTTAAGGAGAGCACCGGTGTGGTGTGTGTGGGAGCGCGCGAGGTTCTCATTGCCTTCAATGTATGGCTGCGTTGCCCGCTCGAGGGGGCCAGGTCCATTGCGTCGCGAGTACGTGAAGCGGGCGGGGGGCTACCGGGTGTCAGAGCACTCGGCTTCCCCATGGGGTCGGATGTGGCTCAGGTATCAATGAATCTCACGGCGCCGGCCATCGCCGGAATCGCAGAGGCCTTCGAGGCCGTCGACGTCGAGGCTCAGCGGCTGCGCGTGGAGGTCCTTGCCACCGAGATCGTCGGCCTTCCTCCCGAACGTTTTCAGCCTCCGCCACTCGCGCGAGCGACCCGGCTCCTGAGGGAACCGGGTCGCTCTCTGGAGGCGGCCCTAGCCGAAGCTGGGCTCTAGACGGCTACCTCCTGGTCGACTTCTTGCGGCCCGTCGACTTGCGGGTTGCAGCCGCTTTGCGACCGGCTGCCTTCCTGCGAGCGGTGGTCTTCTTGCGAGTTGCCGCCGCCTTGCGACCCGCGGCCCTTCTGCGTGCCGCTGTCTTCTTGCGAGTTGCCGCCGCCTTGCGACCCGCGCTCTTCCTGCGAGCGGTGCCCTTCTTCCGGCCCGTCGCCTTCTTCCGGCCCGTCGCCTTCTTCCGGCCCGTCGCCTTCTTCCTGCCCGTTGCCTTCTTGCGTCCTGTGGACTTCTTCCGACCCGTCGACTTCTTGCGGCCGGTTGTCTTCTTCCGACCGGTTGTCTTCTTCCGACCTGTCGACTTCTTGCGGCCGGTCGTCTTCCTCCGACCCGTCGACTTGCGAGCTGTGCTCTTGCGGCCCGTCGACTTGCGAGCCGCTGGTTTGCGAGTCGTCTTGCGACCCGTACTCTTCCTTCTCCCCGTGGTCTTTTTAGCTGCCAACCCCGGCACCTCCGTTCTGCCTCGACGCAGTCATCTGCGACTCCGTCTTGTCCTCTTCGGTCGTTCGCGTTAACGAACGGCGAAGCTTTCTTACCCATTTGCGCGCACAAGCGCGCATGCAACTTCCTTATTAGGCAACATTTGTTGCGCGTAATCAAGTCTTTGCGTGCTGAGTGTGCTTGACACGCGCGCCATCGGCGCGCGCTACAAGGGATAGGACTCGGTGCGTAAAGGGTTTAGGAAACCGCGCGCAAGCGACGAAGTGTTCGTTCTTTGCGGAGTCGACGGCGTTCGCGCTCGGATGTTCCACCCCAGATACCAAACTGTTCTTTGTTGTTGAGCGCGTACTCGAGGCATTGCGCGCGCACTGAGCATCCGGAGCAAACCGCGCGCGCCGCCTTTGAAGAACCACCGCGTTCGGGAAAGAAGATCTCTGGATCCACTTCGGCGCATCGAGCGGCACCCTGCCACTCGACAGGTTGCAAGACTCTGGTGGTGATTCGCTGCATGTCCCCCGGCCCTTCCTCTTCCGTTCCCCCCGCGAAGTGATCATCGGGAGCCCTTCCCGCAGAGATCACATCCCGGCAGAGATCACCCCGTAAATTACAATGTTGTAATTCTACGGATGTGACTCGGGGGCCGCAAGGGGCCTGACCTGGGACTTTGCGGATGTCAACGACCCTCGGAGCTCATAGGCGCGAGATCTCGGGGAGAAATGGTCCTTGAGGAAGGGGCGGCGGCGGAGACCAACGACAGCGCGTGCGACGCCAGTTCTCCCGTTTCGATCGGCTTGACGAGCACCGCGGTCGCACCTCCCTGGCGCGCAAGCCACTCGTCCTGCGGACGCTCGATCAGAAACAACTTCGGCACCTCGCTCAGGTGCTCGATCGCCCTCATGTCGCTCGACAACCCATACCCCCCTGCACTTCCCGTTCGCATGTCGACGATGACTACCGACGAGATTTGTTCTTCGAGCGAGGAGAGCGCCTCGCGCGCGTCGCGCGCAAAGGACACGGCCACGCCTGCAGGAAACGCGTGTGCGAACTCAGACGAGAGATGGGGGTCGTCGCTCACAATCAACACCGTGTGAGTCGACTCCGCCATCAGGCCGGAGATCTTTCGTTTCCGCGCACCTCGCTCTGAATCTGCGACAGAAGCGCATCCATGTCGATATCGAATCCGGTCTCCATGGCTTGTAGCTTGGCGAGGGCGTTGATGAAGCGGTGAGTCTGGATCTCAGCTTCGGAGACCGCATCCACCAGAACGGAATTGTAATGACGAGCGAACCTGGCTCCGCAGAAGGGGCAGCGTCCCGGAGCATCTGATTGCTGCCCGATCTGGGACAGCAGAAAGTTCCTGCCGCATGTATCGCACTTTGCCTGAACCTTCATGCTCACCTCTCTATTGCGCTCGTGGCTCGGATACTAGTCGAGCCAACAGCCAGGCGAGCCCCCCGGCGACCATGAACGAGGGAACCGAGGCTCCCAGCCATGCGAACTTCTCGGACAGCGCGGTGCCTACCAGTCCCTTGGCGAAGTCCGTCCACCAGCTCGGGCCTGTGGGAGCGATCCAATGATAGATGACGAAGCCCCCGAGCCAGGGTACGAAGGCTCTCCACCGAACCGTCGCCGGCCCAACGCGATCGTCGCCGATAGCGTAATGAACGAGCAGCACTGCAAAGAGAGGAACGAACACCGAGCCCAGAAGAAACAAAAAGCTCTCGTAGAGCTGCATGGTCAAGACGGCGGCGAGCACGGTCGCGATGGCCCCGATGAGAACCGTCAGGGCGCGACGCGACGCTCCGGGCCAGATGTTCAGTAGCGAGACGGCGCCCGAATAGACATCGGCGAAGGCCTCGTCCGTCTCTCCGACCAAGATCCCGACGAGAAACAGCACACCCGCCAGTGTTCCCCCCGCGATCGCAAGGATGCCCACAGCAATCCCGGCGGGCTCGGGAGCTTCGCCGCTTCCGAGCACTATCAGAGCCCCGAGCGCATAGAGCCATACGTTGGCGACGAGATAGCCGAGCGCCGTGCCCCATCCCGAAGACCGCGTCGAACGTCCGAAACGCGTGTAGTCGGCCACGAGAGGAAGCCACGAGATCGGCATCGCGATCACGAGATCCACGGCGAGTCCAAACGTGGGCCAGCCACCCGTTCCCGGGCTCCGGAGAAGCTCACCGATACCGTCGGTCGTCAGAACGTAGAAGGACAACATCACGCAGATCCCAACGACGACCCACGCCCCGAAAGACTTGAGGTAGACCCGAGTGACGCCGACCGGCCCCCAGAGCGCGAGACCGGTACAGAGAATCGCAACGATTCCGAGCCACAGGTAACGCGCCGAGAACCCCAAGAGCCTCTCCACCACGATGTCGGCGACGAGCGACATCGCCCACAACTCAACCGCTGTCCACCCCACGAGTTGGGCAAAGTTCAACGCGCTGGGAAGCCAGGAGCCCCTGACGCCGAGTACCGTGCGAAACAAGACCATGGTCGGAACGCCGCGCCGGGCGCCGATGCTCCCGACCATTCCAAGCGCGGTCACGCCAATGATGGACCCCACGACGATCGCCGCAAGCGCACTCGTGAACGACAATGCGGGCACGAGAAGTCCGCCGGTGACGAGGACGAGCAGCCCGACCCCGAGATCGCCCCACAGGATCGCCAGATCGAACCCAGAGAGGGTCCGGCCTTCGGGCGGTACGGGCTCGATACCCCACTCCGGTGATGTGACTGAGACACGCTCGCTGATGTCGACCATGCGCTCCACTCCCTTCGCCGGTACTAACCGGATCAGGTTCTGGGGTCGCCTTGCGGCCTCTCAGCTCCGACACAACAGCTCTAGGGCGGCTCGGAGCTCCCCCGGGTAAATCGGTTGTCGCCGTCAGTCTACTGCTACAACTCGGCTCGCACGAGGTCGACGGCCTGCTTGATGTTGGACAGTTTCGTGCGCGCCTCCTCGACCGTACGCGTCTTGAGACCACAGTCGGGATCGACGAAGATCCGGTCCGCCGGAATGTGCTTGAGTCCCCTGCGGATGCCCTCGGCGATCTCGTCGACCGTTTCCTCGTGATGGCTGTGCACGTCGACGACCCCGAACCCGATGTACTTCGTGAAGGGGTTGTCGGTGAACTCCTCGAGCAGGGAGTAGTCCGAGTTGGCGAACTCGAGATCGATCTGGTCGACGGGGATGTCCAGCATCTTCGGGTACGCGTTGTGGAAGTCGCCATAGCAGATGTGGGTGATCGTGTGGGCGGTGAGGGGCTCGGTCACGATCGCCATGGACTCGATCACTAGGTCCAGTTCGTCCATGCGGGTCGATGCTGCGGGCTCATCGATCTGGATGAACCTCGCCCCTGCGCGCTCGAGGTCCAGAGCCTCATCCCGGATCACCTTCGCCAGGTCGAGCACGAGCTCTCGCCTGCTCCCGTAATGCTCGTTGAAGGACCAGTCGCAGATCGTGTACGGGCCCGTGAGCATTCCCTTGACCGGCTTGTCGGTGAGCGACTGCGCGTACTTCCACCACTCGACCGTGATGGGATGGTCGCGGCCGACCGGGCCGGTCGCGATCGGCTTGCGGTAGTAGCGGTTGCCGTAGGACCGGACGAGTCCTCCGATCTCGAGACCCGGAAGCTCCTCGGCGAAGTAAGCAACCATGTCGCCCCGGTACATTTCGCCGTCGACGACCAGGTCGGTGTCGATGGAGTTCTGAAACTCGACCCATTCCCTTGTCGCTCGCCGTTCGAGTTCCAACAGCTCGCCACGATCAATCTCCTTGCGCGCAAAACGGCCACGCGCCTTCTTGATGTAGTCGGGTTTCGGGAAACTACCGACCGAGGTCGTCCACAGTCCCGGTCCGCTCAGGTCCGCACTCATCAGGCGCCGACCTCCTTTGGGTCTTGTCGAGTTCGCCCGGCGGCTTGCGCAGTGGCTTCACCGAGGCGTTCGAGTTTCGCCCTGGCCTTCTCGCGCGGAAGAAACTCGAGTCCGGACGAGGGACTGACCAGCACGCGCTCGGACCCGAACTGCTCGACCAGTGCGTCGATGTCACGCGCCAGAGTGTCCACGTCCTCCAACTTCGTGTTGCGAGCGTCGAGCAATCCCACCTGGACCTTCTTGCCGTCGGGCAGATTGTCGATGAGGACTCGATTCTCGGGCCCCGACACGAGATCGAACCCGAAGACGTCGGCCGGAAGCTCGTAGATGGCCTCCCCCAACCGCTTGGCGTCGCCGAAATAGGTCGCCAGGGTCACCTCGGTCTCGTCGCCCTTCAGCTCGTCCGCGATGATCCCTAAGGCGCGCCCGGCGAGCTCCAGATCCTCGGGCGCGCCCAGCAGCGCCGGCTCGTCGATCTGGATGTAGCGGGCGCCCGCGGCCTCGAGCTCGAAAGCCTCTTGGGCAAGCACGCGCGCGACCGCAAGCACGAAGCTCTCATGATCCCCATAGTGCTCGTCGACCGACAGGTGGGCGAAGGTGACCGGCCCTGGAACGACAACCTTTACCGGCTTGGTGGCGACTGAGGCGGCGAAGCGAAAGGCCTCGACCGAGGAAGGTCCACCCCATTCGAGCTCTCCTACGCAAACGGGACGGCGGTAGTAGACGTTGTTGTCGAAGAAGCGCAGCAGCCCGCCGATCTCGAAGCCGGTGATGGTGCGGGCGAAGGGCGTCAAGATGTCGTCCCAGCGCGCGTGCCCGTCGGTGACGATGTCGATCCCCGCCGCCTCCTGCTCGCCGATTGCCGCGCGTACGAGATCGTCCTGCGTCGCACGAAGTTCCTCGAGGTTCGCATCCCCACGTTCGATCTTGTGCAAAGTCTTTCGAAGGGCGAAGGCTCTCCCCTCGTCGGGCGGCTTCGGGTACGAGCCCACGACTGTGGTTGTGACGGTCATGCCCTCCTGCTCCTCTCGCTCTCACTCACGAAAAAACGCCTCCCCGGAACCGGAAGAGGCGTCGCGCCCTTATTCGCTCATCCTCCAGCGCAGTCGCCGAAACGAATGCGCTCCTTCCGGGATTCGCACCTGCAGGCCTGTCTGTTGCGTGCCGACCTGTGGTTGCGGCGGAATCATCGGGCCGGACCCTCCTCCGCTCTAGATGAGCGGCACCATCATACGCGACGACGCCGCCCCGAGGGGCGGCGTCTGCGACTTGCTCTTGAGATGGGTCTAGAACTGGGCGGAGTCTCCGCACGCGCACGAGCCCTTGGCGTTCGGGTTGTCGATGGTGAAGCCGGACTGCTGGAGCCCGTCGACGTAATCGACCGTCGCCCCGCGCAGGTAGGGGGCGCTCATCTTGTCCATCCGGATGGTGACGTCGCCGTGAGTCACCACCTCGTCGCCGTCGAGCTGGCGGTCGTCGAAGTAAAGAGCGTAGCGAAGACCGGCGCAGCCTCCCGGCTGCACCCCGACCCGAAGGGCATAGCTCTTGCCCTCGTGCTCCTCGGGCGAGGATTCGACCTCGCGCCGCAACAGTTCGGACACCTTGGATGAGGCCGAGGCCGTTATTCCTATGCTCTGCTGGGCGTTCTCGGTCATCGCCACGGGGAGATCCTCCTTATATGTTCGGCCCACGAAGAGCTGGGCGCACTTTCGATTATAGAGAACATCAGTGGACTACTGTCCATTCCAGGATCAGCAGGACGAGGGCGGCTCCGACACCGGCCAGCACGACGGGACGGAATCTCGTGAGGCCGGGGGGCGGTGCGTCGAAGACAAGCGGGGCGAGTAACAGGATCGCGCCGCCTGCGGCGGCGAACAAGGTAGCCGCCAGGACGATGATGTGCCAGATCTCGTGCATCAATGCGTGGATGAGCCCCGCTGCTCGACTCTCTTTGTGAACGAGTTCAGTGCGACGTCGTCGAGGCGAAGTTGAAGTCCTCGATCCGTAGCGAAGGGGCCACCGTACAGCCGAACGAGCCGTAGTCGGGCGCGAAGGCGACCAAGTCGCGCCCGACCCCGGAAACCGAGGCCAGCGCGTCGAGCACCCTGTGCGCGAAGCGAAAGTTGTGCACCGATCCCTCGACAACGCCTTTACGGATGCGGAAGGTGCCGTCCCTCGTCATCCCGGTCAGAAGCGTGGACGGCCGGTCCAGGATGTTGACGTAATGAAAGCGGGTCACGAGAAATCCGTCATCGACACCCCCGATGAGCTCCTCGAGGGAGTGCTCGCCGGGCTCGAGGACGAGGTGCGATGCGTAGGGCCCGAACTGGGCGGACCCGGAGTAGTGGCCGGTCGGCTCGGCCCCCAGCTTGCGCGCCGTACGCCAGTCGGTCACAGGCCCCGTGGCCACGCCCTTGTCGAGTACCGCCACCCTTCGCTTGGGCACGCCCTCGAAGTCGAAACCCATGCCGACGGAACGCTCGTGGCGGACGTCATCGGCCACGGTGACGGCGGGGGACGCAAGCGCGCTGCCCTGCTTGCCGCACAGGAAGCTCTCGCCCTCGATGACCTGCTTGGCCCCCATGCCGCAGTAAGAGAGGTACTCCATCAGGGTGGCGACGGCCGCGGGCTCCAAGACGACCTCGTAGCGGCTGGCCGGCGCGCTCTCCGGCTTGGCGGCGCGTGTGGCCTTCGCCAGCGCCCGGCGCGCCGCCCCCTGTGCGTCCACTCCCCCGAGTTCGTGAGACGACTCCTCGCCCCACCCCGTCGCGTCGCCGGTATCCACCAGGCAGATCGTCACGCAGCGGGTGTGCGCGTCGGCGCAGTCCATTCCCGCCGAGGACACGACCGAAAAGCTGTGCGCGCTGGTCTCGAAGATGCCCGCGGCGTTGTCGACCTCGGCCGCCGTCAGGATCCCCTCCACTTCCTGCGCCCGTACGGCCGGGGCCGCGGCCGCGGTGCCCTCGTCGTAGCGCCACAGGCCCTCGGCGACTCCGACGTCTTGGGGTGAGGGAAGGCCGGGCCACTCGGGGTCGGGGCGCGCAGCTCGGGCCGCCTCCAGCGCGCCGGCCGCGGTGCGCTTCACGTGCTCCGGCTCGAGCTGTGTTGTCACGCTCGTCGCTACCCGGCCGCCCACGGCCACACGGACATAGGCGCGCACGTCACTTCGGACCGTGTTCTGAATGATCTCGGAGCGCGCGTAGCGCGTGAGCCCGGTGCGCGCTCCCACGACAACGACCTCGACCTCATCCGCTCCGGGCAAATCGAGCACGGACTCGGCGGTGCGTCGAGCAACCTCATGCTCGACCGGAACCCCACCTCTCTCGGCCGCGGTCACTGAGAGGTGCCCACGGAGACGTTGTGGAAGCGTGCAGGGGAGGTTCCGTGCCCGACGCGCATCGTCTGGCCGGGCTGGCCCTTGCCGCAGTTCGGCGTCCCCTGCACCCGCCATTCCTCGGGACCCGCGACCGCTTCGCACGATCCCCAGAACACAGGTGTTATCCCCGTGTAGCGGGGGTTCTTCACGATTCTCGTTAGTTTCCCGCGCTTGATGGCCCACCCGATCTCGCATCCGAACTGGAAGTTCTTGCGCTTGTCGTCGATGGACCAGGACTTGTTCGTCGCCATGTAGACGCCCTCGTCGACCTCGGAGATGAGCTCCTCGAGCGAGCCCGAGCCGGGAAGCAGGTTGACGTTGGGCATCCGGATGAGGGGAAAGTTCTCCCATCCCTCGGCTCGCATCGTGCCGTTGCTTCGGCTCTGCCCGCCCGCCGCGGCGGTCTCGCGCGAGGTTTGGAAGCCCACCAGGATGCCCTCGCGCACGAGATCGACTCTCTGAGCTTCGACGCCCTCGTCGTCGAAGCCATAGGTACCGAGCCCCCCTGGAGTGGTGGCGTCGGATTGGATATTGACGTGCTCGGAGCCGTAACGAAACGACCCGAGGTCGCCGACACCGACGAAGGAGGTCCCTGCGAAGGCGGCCTCCATCCCGAGCACGCGGTCGAGCTCGGTCGGATGACCAATCGACTCGTGCACCTGGAGCATCATCTGGTGTCCGTCGAGCACCAGCGTGGTCGTTCCCGAGGGGCACTCGGGCGCGCTCATGAGCGCGACCGCTTCCTCCGCCGTCCGTTGGGAGTTGCCCACGAGATCCATGCGCTCGATGACGTCGTACCCACCGGCCTCGAAATGACCTCGAAAGGAGCCGGGATAGGAACGCTGTTGAACCTCGCCGTCGGTCACCGCGGTGGCCTCGATTCCGGCCCCGACGTGAACGATCGTCTGGTCGAGGTCGGTTCCATCCGAGGTCAACAGCCAGATGCGCTGTTTGTTGAGATCCATCGTGGCGCGGCCGATCCGCACGCCGTCGACCCGCTCCATTGCCTCGGTCGAGGTGAGCAAGAGCGACAGCTTGTCCTCGAGCGAGACGGCAAAGGGGTCGCGCTGCAGCGGGGTCGACCACGTTGCACGGTGAACGGGCTCGTCGGCGAGCTCCACGGGCCGGTTGCGGGCGGTTGCGCTCGCTCTGGCGACCTCCAGGGCCGTCAGAGCGACGCGCGCCGCCTCGGAGGCCGAGAGGGTCGCCGACGCAGCGTAGCCCCAGGCCCCGTCCGCGAGGACCCGAACGCCGAATCCGAGCGACTCCGAGCGATCGAGTGCCTCGACCGTCACGCCGCGCGCCGAGATCGACTCGGACGAGGCCTCGACTCCTCGAACGTCCGCATATCCGGCGCCGGCGTCGAGAGCGGCGTCGAGAGCCGCT